>Ga0207683_10005534_pt1 | contig 10827 bp, 11 predicted proteins | sample KBSM73metaG_FD_184333 | JGI IMG/M metagenome (GOLD analysis project Ga0207683, IMG submission 184333) | Miscanthus rhizosphere microbial communities from Kellogg Biological Station, Michigan, USA - KBS M7-3 metaG (SPAdes) (version 2) | ecosystem: Host-associated > Plants > Roots > Rhizosphere >...
TCGTCGCCGCTCGGCAGGTCGAGCCCGACGAACCCGGCGGCGTGCGAGGTCAGGTGCTGCAGCGTGCGCGGGAGCGCGCCGGCCGAGCCCATGATCCCGAGGACCGCGAACAGCGCGACCACGGGAGCCGCGATCTTGATGAGGACCCGTGCCTTCTTGTCTTTCATCGTGTTCCTCCATCGCTTCGGCGGCCGCGACGCCTGCGGAACAGGCGCGACGGCGTTGCTTGCCGGCCTCGCGACCGGGTCGCCCTTGTCGGCGAGGAGCTGGGCTTCGTTCGCGATCGCGGCGAGGTGCGCGGCGGCCGCCGGCGCGGAGGCCGGGAACGCCGTGCTGAGGTCGTCGACGAACCGGGTGAGGTCGAGGTTCTTGTCGCGGCCCTGGCCGGCGAGCAGCGCCTCGAGCTCTTCGTTCGCGATCTCGGGATCGATACCCATCTCATCTGGAGGAACGTCGAACGGGGTCATAGGGTCACGGCCCCCGCGGAGATCTGTCTGCGGATCGCGGCGAGACCCCTGGCCTGCAACATCTTCACCGCGCCTTCCTTCTTGCCCACGACCAGGGCGATCTCGCCGATGGTGAGGTCGCCGAGGATCCGCAGGAGCAAGACGTCACGCTGGTCCACGCTCAGATGGGCGAGAACGTCCTCGACGTGGGCGGTGGCGAGATCGCGCATCGCCTCGTCCTCCGCGTCGCCGCGGGGCGCCGCCTTCAGGAGCTGCTCGTCGGGGGCAACGTCGACGGGCCGCCGGGAGCGCTTGCGGAGGTCGTCGACCACGAGGTTCCGGCCGATCGTGAACACCCACGTGCGGAACGCCGCTTCGTCACCCTCGAACCCGTCGATGTATCGGACAACCTTGACGAAGGTCTCGCCCACGACGTCGTCGGGCTCGGGGACACCGCGCGCTCGGAGGTAGCGGGTCAGCTGCGGCGCCACGGCGCCGTAGAGCTCGTGCCACGCCCACTCGCCACCCGCGCACGCGGCCGCGAGGATCCGCGGGAACTGTTCACGCAGGGAGTGGTCGGGGACCGGTTCGTGCATGCCTGAGGGTCATCGGCCGTTCGGGCCGCTCGGTGGAGTTGCGTCGTCGGGTCAGGCGCGCCGTTCGACCTGACGTTTCAGTCGTGCGAGGCGTTCGTCCCACCCCGCGCCGACGTCGACGATCCACGTCATCGCGTCCGTCAGGGGCTTGGGCGTGAAGGAGTACATCCTGCCGCGCACTGGTCCTGAGCTGTCGACCAGGCCCGCGTCTTGCAGCACGGCGAGATGCTTCGCGACGGCTTGCCGTGTGACGGGCAGCCGGCGCGTGAGGTCGGACAACGTCGTCGGTCCGTCATCGGCGAGGGCTTCGATCACCGCGCGCCGCGTCTGATCGGCGAGCGCCTCGAAGACGGGATCGGGGTCGCGCTGCGTCACGCGGCGCCACGCGCTTCGACCAACGGCGACTCGGTGATGCGCACGCGGGTGCCGTCGTCAATCGGATCGAGCTCGATCGTGACGCGCGTCGGTTCGCCGAGCGCCAGGCCGAAGCCGACGCCACGTTGCTCGCGCCACCGCCAGCTGAGGCGCCGGGTGCGATCCACCTCGAGCACCGTGCCGCGGCGGATCGAGCCGTCGGCGAACCGGAACAGGACGCCGCCGCCGACCTCGGGGTCGAGCCACGCGTCGGCCCCGAACCACGCCGAGAGCGCTGCCGGGTCGACCATGAAGCCCCACACGTCCGCTGGCGGTGCGCCGATCGTTTCCTCGTGGACCTCGTGCGGCTGGTCGGCCATCGGGTCGCCTCCTTCGGCTATGCAACCAGTTGGTTGCCGTTCTGCGTCGACCGGTGTAGCGTCGTCGGCAACCGAGAGGTTGCCATCCTAGCGCGAAAGGCAGGAACGGTCATGCTGATCCCCACCGTCGTCGAGCAGGCCGAGCGCGGCGAGCGCGCGTTCGACATCTATTCGCGGCTGCTCCGGGAGCGGGTGGTCTTCCTGGGACAGGAACTGACGGCCGACGTCGCGAACGTGGTGGTCGCGCAGCTGCTGTTCCTGGAAGCCGAGAACCCGCAGCGCGACATCTCGCTGTACATCAACTCGCCCGGCGGCGACATGACGGCGCTGTTCGCGATCTACGACACGATGGAGGCGGTCCGGCCCGACGTCGCAACGTGGTGCATCGGGCAGGCAGCGAGCGGTGCGGCGGTGTTGCTCTCGGCCGGCGCGCCCGGCAAGCGGCACGCGCTTCATCACGCGCGGGTGTTGCTGCATCAACCGCACGGGGGGATGCAGGGGCAGTCCGAGGACATCCGGATCCACGCCCAAGAGATGCTCCGCGCTCGCCGTCTGATGGAGGAGATCCTCGCCAGGCACACCGGACAGCCGCTCGAGAAGATCCACGACGACCTCGATCGCGACTTCATCCTCGATCCGGCGGAGGCGAAGGTATACGGCGTCGTCGACCACGCCGGAGATAGAGGAACGCCGGCGTCGCAGCTGACCGCGACGCCGGCGCCCCTGGAATAGCTGTTCCCGGCTTAGCCGTAGCCTCCGTTGCCGTAGCCGGAGTTCCCGCCCGAGCCGCCGTTGCTCCCGCCGTTGCTGCCGCCCGAGCTTCCGCCGGTCGCGGCGGTGCCCGCGGTGGTCACGGCGTACCAGAGCCCGCCGAATGCGTTGATCCCCTGGCCGGTGGCCTGTCCGGAGCTGGTGTCGCCGACGAAGGTGTAGAGCGGGTGCCCGTTGTAGGTCACCTGCGTCGAGCCGTCGTCACGGGTCGTGGTGCCGAGCATCGATGACGTCGCACCCATGGTTCCCGTCGCGTTCCCGCTGGTGGTGACGGGTGGCCAGTTCGTGGCGCAGTCGCCGCTGCACGTGCTCGTCGTCCCGGTGTCGGCCTCGAAGAGATAGAGCGTCATCCCGTCGCCGTTGGTGAGGACGGTCCCGACCCCCGGCACCTTCGCCGCCTGGATCGTGGCGGCGCCGGTCGCGGCCGACGGAGCCGAGGTGGCACCCCCGCCGCCGTACACGCCGCCGGCGCCTGCCGACGAACTGCTGTTGTTGGCGCACGCCGCCAGACCGAGGGCCAGCGCCGCGATCGTCAAGATGGTTCGCATCCGGAACACGGTTCCACTCCTTCCCGCTGTTTCCCGCTTGTCGGTCGTTCTACGGGTGGCCGCCCGGAACGGTTCGGAGGCACGAGCTTAGACTCAGCGCGATGGTCACGTGTCCCTCGTGTGGCACCGAGAACCCCGCGGCCGCCCGCTTCTGTATGGCTTGCGGTGCATCGCTCGGTGCCGCGTCGACCGCGGAGCGGCGAACCGTGTCGATCATGTTCGCCGATCTGGTCGGGTTCACCGAGCGATCGGATTCGGCCGACCCCGAGGACGTCCGCCGAACGCTCGTCCCGTTCCACGAGCGCGCGCAGGAGGCGATCGTTCGGTTCGGCGGCACCCTCGACAAGTTCATCGGCGACGCGGCGATGGGCGTGTTCGGCGCGCCCGTCGAGCACGAGGACGATCCGGAGCGCGCGGTCCGGGCGGCGTTCGACCTATTGGAGATGTCGGAGGGCGCGCATCCGATCCGCGTTGCCGTCAACACGGGCGAAGCGGTCGTCTCGATGGGCACCGGCCCGCAGGTCGGCGAGGCGGTCGCCGGCGACGTGGTGAACACGACGAGCCGCATGCAGTCGGCAGCGCCGCCCGGCGGCGTCGTGATCGGGCAGCTCACGTGGCAGGCCGTTCGCGACCGGTTCGAGACCGAGGAGCTCGAGCCGTACACCGCGAAAGGCAAGTCGGATCCCATCCGGGTGTGGCGTGTGCTCGGCGAGCGGACGGCGGCGGCCGAGCGACCCACCGCACCGTTGGTCGGGCGCCGGCGTGAGCTGGAGCTGCTGCGCGAGACGATGACGCGGGCGCGCGACGAGCGGTGCGCGCAGCTGGTCACGGTGGTGGCCGAGCCCGGCATCGGGAAGAGCCGCCTGTTGGACGAGCTCCGGATGCAGGTGAGCGATGCGGTCACCTGGCTGGGGGGAGCGTGCGCGCCCTACGGAGACGCGAACGCGCTCGCCGCGATGCAGATGGTGATCCGCGACCTGGTCGGGGTCGGCGTCGGCGAGGACGCGGCGAAGGTCGAAGACGCGCTCTCCGCCCTGATCGAGCGGGCGGAGCCGGCGGAGTCCGAACGGGTGTGGCTGCGGAGCCGGCTCTCGGTGCTAGCCGAGACGTCGCGCGACGACGACGCCGAACGCACGATGCCGTTGATCGAGGTGGCCGGCGCGGTCGCCCGGGTGCTCTCGGCAGCGGCGGCCGAGCGGCCGGTCGTCGTCTCGATCGAGGACCTCCATTGGTCGGAGCAGATCCTGCGCGAGGCGCTGTCCACGATCGTCGACGACGCGGACGCCGCGATCGTCGTGTTGTGCACGGCGCGTCCGGAGCTCTTCGACGCGGATCCGGGGTGGGGCGGCGGCCGGGGCAACAGCACGACCTTGCGGCTGCTTCCGCTGAACGATCTCGAGACGACCACGCTCGTCGAGTCGCTGCTGAGCTCGGCGATGCCGACCGAGGCGGAGCGCGCCTCGATCCTGCGGAACATCGGCGGCAACCCGCTGTTCGCGGTCGAGTTCGTGCGGATGCTCGTCGATCGCCGGATCAGCGAGGCCGATGTGCCGATGTCGGTGCAGGCCGTGATCGGCGCACGGCTTGATTCGGTGACGCCCGAGCTCCGCACGATGCTGCAGGACGCGGCCGTCGTCGGCGCGCGCTTCTGGCCGGATGCGCTGGTGGCGATCGGCGACACGTCGGCCGCCGATGTGCGGAGCGCGATGGCGGAGCTGTCGCGCCGGGGACTGATCCAGCGGTCGTCCGACTCCTGGTTCCCCGACCAGGCCGAGTACGCGTTCGGGCACGCGCTGATCCGCGAGGTCGCGTACGCGCGCTTGCCGCGGATGGCCCGTGCGACCAAACACGCCGCGGTCGGGATGTGGCTGCAGGAAGAGGTGGCCGACCGCCCCGACGCGTTCGCCGACGCGCTGGCGCACCACTTCGAGCAGGCGGTGTTGCTCGCCGAGGCGTCCGGTGAACGCGAGGAGGCGGACGCGTGGCGGGAGCGCGCGACCGCGAGCCTGTTCCGCGCGGGCGAGGTGTCGCTGCAGATCGACCCGGCAGGTGCGTTCGCCCGGATGGAGCGGGCGCTGGCGGTAAGCGATCCATCCGATCCTCGCTACGCACAGTGCCTGGCGTACTCGGCGCTCGCGGGGCGACGCTCGGGCAAGCTCAGCCCCGACAAGGTGCTGCGCCGACACGAGCAGGCGCTCGCCTTGTATCGGGAGCGTGGAGAGCGGATCGGCGAGGCCCGGTCCCACACGTCGGTGGCCGGCCAGCTGATGGCGCTCGCGCGGCACGACGAGGCGTCGGAACACCTCCGCGTCGCGGCCGACCTTCTCGTGGGCGAACCGAACGCCGGGCCGGAGCTCGCGCTCGTGCACGCGTGGATGGCCGAGGAACGGATGTTCGCCGGTCTCCCGGGTCCGGCCGCTGAGCTCGCCGCGAAAGCGCTCGAGGGTGACGAGGCGAACGATCTGACCGCGATCATGGCGTTGCACATCCGCGGCGATTCACGGATCGCGCTCGGGGACCCCGACGGGATCGACGACCTCCAGGATGCGCTCGCGCGCTCGCAGGCGCTCGGCTCCGTGTCCGACGTGGTGACGTCGTTCAGCTACCTCGCCGACCGCGAGTGGCAGGTCACGGGCCCCAGACCGGCGATCGAGCTGCTCGATGAGGCGAGCGCGCTCGCCGACCGCCGCGGCGCGTTCAGCCAAGGATCGTGGACCAAGGTCGCGGCGCTCGAGCTGCTCTACGAGCTGGGTCGGTGGGACGAAGCGCTGACCCGTGCCGAACCGCTCGCCAGCGACGCCCGGCTGGACGAGTCCCTCCAGGTCACGATCGACATCTGGACCGGCTACATCCAGCTCCGCCGCGGCAAGTACAGCGACGACGTCGAGGATCTGCTCGCTCGCGCGCGGCACGCAGCCGAGCTCCAGGTGCTCGCGCCTGCGCTCGTGATCGCGGCCGAAGGCGCCGCCGGCCGCGGCGATCCGGATCGTGCGATCACCCTGCTCCGCGAGTTCGACGAGGCGACCGTCGGGCACGCGGCCATGTACCGGTCGGCCGTCGCGCCGAGCGTGGTGCGCACGGCGCTCTCGGTCGACGCGCGAGAGCTGGCCGAGGCGTTCGTCGGACGATCGGAAACCGTCACGATGCGCGATCAGATCTTCACCGAGACGTCGGCGGCGCTGGTCGCGGAGGCAGCGGGCGCGGGCGAGCCCGCCGTCTGGACCGACCTGGAACAACGGTGGCGGGTGTACGGGAACCGCTACGAGCAAGGGCGTGCCGCCGTGGCGCTCGGCCGGCTGACCGGCGACGACGCGGCCACGACGCGGGGGCTCGAGCTCCTGCACGACCTCGGCGTCCCCACGTAGTTCGACTGGCATACTTCCCGGCCGTGGATCCCGAAGAGGAAGCACAGCTCGAGGTCGCTGCCGCGCCCACCGGCGTGTTCGCGGGCACCGAGGGCAAGGACTTCCGCGTCCTCGCGGCCGGCACCGCGCAGAACATCATCGGGCTCGGCGTCTTCGTCATCGGCACGTTCGCGGCCAACATCCTGATCGCCCGCTCGTTCGGCGGCGGCACCGCGGGCGCGACCGCGCTGGGCATCGTCACATTGGGCACCCAGTTCGCGTTCATCGCCGCTGCCGGGACACGGATGGGGATGGACATGGCCTCGGTCCGGTACGTGGCGATCGAGCTCGGCGCGGGACGGCCCGGCGCGGTGCGGGTGGTCGTCGCCCGTGCCGTGTTGATCGCCCTCGCGGTCTCGGCCGCGGTTGGGGCGCTGACGGTGGCCCTCGCGACCCCCATCGGGAGCGCGTTGTCCAAGGAGGACAGCGCCTCGACGATCGCGTCGATCCGCGCGGCGGGCGTCGCGATCCCGTTCATCGCGCTCACCTATGTGTGGCTGGGTGGGAGCCGCGGCATGAAGGTCATGCGGCACACCCTCTACGTGCAGTGGGTCGCGCAACCGATCCTGTGGATCGTCCTGATGCTCGTGTTCTGGCAGGCCGACAAGACCGAGCCGATGGCGGTGTGGGCGTACGCCGCGTCGTGGGTCCTCGCTGCGGCCGGCGCGTGGTTCTTCTGGACGGGGCTGAGCCGTCGATTCGCCAAGGAGCCGGCCGAGAACGCCCTGACGGTAGCGTTGATCCGCTACGGCGGCCCCCGCGCGCCCGCGGCGCTGCTTTCGCAAGGGCTGTTCTGGATCGATTACTTCGTCGCGGCCTCGATCGGGGCGCCGGCGGTCACCCCGAACGAGCTCGGGGTGTACGCCGCGTGCGTCCGCGTCGCGCTCGCGATGGTGCTGTTCCTCACCGCCGTGTCGTACGTGTTCTCGCCGTTCGTGGCGGACCTCCACGCGCGCGGAGAGACCGAGAAGCTCGACGGCCTGTTCAAATCGATCACCCGGTGGACGGTCGCGGGGACCATCCCACTCCTCTTATTGATGTTGCTCGCGCCGGCCGCGATCCTGCGGCTGTTCGGCGGTTCGGACTTCACGTCCGGGACGACGGCGCTCCGGATCCTCGTGATCGGCCAGGCGATCAACGTGAGCGTGGGCGCGGCCGGGTTCGTGCTGATCATGGCCGGGCGAACGGGCTGGGACCTCACGGTGTACGCGGTGTCGGCCTTCCTGGACCTCGTCCTGTCGCTGATCCTCGTGCCGAAGTTCGGGATCAACGGTGCCGCGGCTGCGCAGGCGATCACGATCGGTCTGTCGAACTGGCTGCGTCTGGGCCTGGTGAAGAAGTACGTCGGGATCTTCCCGTGGGACAAGCCGTACGCGCGCCTCGCGGTGCCGGCTGCGGCGTGCGCGATCGCGATGCTCGCCGCGCAGGCGGTGCTGCCAGGCAAGAAGTGGCTGCTCGAGCTCATCGGGATCGGGCTGGCTGGTGCGATCGTGTACGTGCCGGTGCTCCTGCGGTTCGGGCTCACCGAGGGCGAACGGGTCGCGCTGCGCAACGGCCTCGCGAAGGTCCGTGGACGTTCGGCCGCTGCGTGACGCGGACCGCGAGCACGCGCGAGCGTGGCTCCGCGAGCACTGGGACGAAGCGATGGCCGCCAACGGCGAGCTCTTCTACCCGGCGGAGCACGACGGGTTCATCGCCGGCGATTGGGTCGGGCTGATCACGTACCGGCTCGGCGCCGGCCGGTGCGAGGTCACGCTGCTCGAGGCCCTGCGCGAGGGTGAAGGAATCGGCTCAGCGCTGCTCGATGCGGCGGTCGCGGCCGCGCGTGCCGCCGGGTGCATCGATCTCTGGTTGATCACGACGAACGACAACCTCCACGCGCTCGACTGGTACGAGCGCAAAGGGTTCGCCGTCACGGAGGTTCGCCCGGGCGCGGTCGACCGCTCGCGGGAGACCCTGAAGCCCTCGATCCCGACGCACAACCCTGAGAACGGCCTGCCGATCAGCGACGAGATCGAGCTGACGCTCGCGCTCTAGGGATCAGCGACGGTCGGAGCCTCGGCGTCCGGCACCACGACCAGGTGCCGTGCCTTGCGGGTCGCCGCCTGCCGGTCGGCGAGCAGGCGATCCACCAACGTTTGGAGCTCGGCGAGCCGCCAGTTGATCAGCTCCCGACGAGCTGCATCTCCGGCGTCACGCTCGGCGAGTTCCGCCCAGCGTGCGTCGAGCTCCGCGGCCATCCGGCGCTCGAGCCGGCGTCCGCGGGCGTATCCGACCGCGATCGCCATGGCGAGCGCTGCGGCGGCCGACACCGCGCACACGATCACGATCGTGGCGGACACCGGCGGCGCCGCCACGACGTGACCGAACAGCACCAACGCACGCCCATCCGTGCGCGCGGTTTCCCACACCATCTCGATCGAGACGGCGCACCAGACCGAGGCGCACACGATGGGGAAGGAGAGCATGTGCCGTGGATGGTGCCCGTGACCAGGGCGTTCGGTCAACGGGCGGGTTCCCTACCGCATCTGCGGCAGGAGCCGGCGAAGCGAGGCCACCGCTTCCGCTACATCGTTGACGCGCACGATCGGGTCGCGGTCGAGGTCGTCGCGGCCGAGCTCCCACGTGCCGATCCCGATCACCGGCTTGCTCATCTTGAGGGCGAGGGCGATCTCCGAGAGCGTCCCGAACTCACCGCCCACCGCGACCACCGCGTCTGCGCTCCGCGCGACGATCGCGTTGCGGGCCTCGCCGAACCCGGTGGCGATCGCGACGGTCAGGTGCCGCGACGCGTCGTCGCGGTCGTCACCGGGCAAGATCCCGATCGACACGCCGCCGCCGGCCTGGGCGCCGTTGGCCGCGGCGTTCATCACGCCCCCGAGCCCGCCGCACACGAGGACGCACCCCGCTTCGGCGAGCGCGCGACCGAGCGCCTCCGCGGTGGAGAGCTCCCACTCGGTCGCGTTGCTCGCGCCGATCACGGCGACGTACGGCGTGGCCATCGCCGCCGAGTATCGCAGCCGTGCGTCAGTGGTGATGCACGGCGACCAGCTGCATGAACTCGCTGCCGCCGGCAACGTCCTTCTCCATCACGATCCCGAGGTGCGGGGCGTAGAGCTTGAGCGAGACCACATTCGGCTCCAGCCGCGTCCACTCATAGGACCGCACGATCTGATCGAGCCGGCCGTAGGGCACCCGCACCTGCCCGTTGTTCCGCACGATCCACGCCTGGTCTTCGGCGTGGTTCAGTAGGAACTCCTGGCGATAGGCGTCGGTCGGCTTCGGGTGAGCGGGCATGATGATCCCCGCCACCCCGCCGTTGCGGCCGGCCAGCCAGGAACCCTCGCGGCTCTGCACGTGACCGTGCTTGTCGTAGGTTGCCGTCCGCTCCCCGAAGTACCACGTGGTTCCGTTGTTGTCGTCCGCGTAGTAGTCGTGGGTCGCCTCGGCCAACCGTCCGTTCGAATGCAGCACGTCGCTGATCACGACCGTGTGCACGCCTTGGATCGTCTTGGTGTCGTGCGTGACCCGAAGGTGTTCGACGAGCTTCTGGCGTCCTTCCGATCCTCGGTACACGAACACGGTCCCGGGCTTCAACGGGAAGTACGGGTTCGCGACCGGGCTGGAGAAGTCGGCGGGGTTGATCCCCGCGCTGGCGGGTGCGCCGGGGATCGCGAACAAGCCGCCGGCGGTGAGTGCGGCGACCGTGATGATGAGCGCCTTGACGCGCATCGGGTCCTCCCTTCCTCTTTCGATGGCCTTCTCTGGTTCTTCTCGAGACTGCCGTCCGGCGTCTCTACCCTGTCGGGGCGACCCTGAAATCGCGCTGAACCCGAAGACCACACCTTCAGCACCCGTTCAGGCGGGCGATGCAGGATGATGCGGGGGAACGCACATGCGGGTGCTCGTGGTCGAAGACGAAGCGGTGCTCGCCGAGGGCGTGCGGCGGGGTCTCGAGGCGGAGGGGTTCGCGACCGACGTCGCCGCCAACGGCGTCGACGGCCTGTGGATGGCGACCGAGCACCCCTACGACGCGATCGTGCTCGACATCCTGTTGCCCGGCATGAACGGCTACAAGGTGTGCGCGGAGCTCCGCGCCGCCGGCGTGTGGACCCCGATCCTGATGCTCACCGCGAAGGACGGCGACCTCGACGAGGCCGAGGCGCTCGACACCGGCGCGGACGACTACGTGACGAAGCCGTTCTCCTACGTCGCGCTCGTCGCGCGGCTGCGTGCCTTGATCCGGCGGGGCGGTGCCGAACGCCCAGCGGTGCTCGAGGCGGGCGACCTCCGGCTGGATCCCGCCGAGCATCGCGCGTGGCGCGGCG
>Ga0207683_10005540_pt1 | contig 10820 bp, 8 predicted proteins | sample KBSM73metaG_FD_184333 | JGI IMG/M metagenome (GOLD analysis project Ga0207683, IMG submission 184333) | Miscanthus rhizosphere microbial communities from Kellogg Biological Station, Michigan, USA - KBS M7-3 metaG (SPAdes) (version 2) | ecosystem: Host-associated > Plants > Roots > Rhizosphere >...
GTCGGGCGCTACCCGGACGGTGCTCGGGGTGGTCGGCGCCAACAAGATCGACCCGGGCCTCATCGGCATCCTCGACGGCGTGCACGAGGTGCTGCGGATCAGCGAGCCCTACAAGCTGGCCAGCCGGACTTTCAAGCCGGAAGACACCGTGGTATCGGTGGGCGACGTCCGGATTGGCGGCGACGAAGTGATCGTCATGGCCGGCCCGTGCTCGGCGGAAACGCCGGCGCAGGTGGAGGCCGCCGCCGCCGCCGTCAAGCGCGCGGGCGCGAAGATTCTTCGCGGCGGCGCCTTCAAGCCGCGCAGCTCGCCGTACAGCTTTCAGGGGCTCGGCGAGCCGGGGCTGGTGATGCTGCGCGACGCGGCGGATCGCCACGACCTCAAGCTGATCTCCGAGGTGATGGACATCAGCCAGATCGAGCTGATCGGCAAGTACTCGGACATCTTTCAGGTGGGCGCGCGGAACATGCAGAACTTCACCCTGCTGCGCGAGCTGGGGCGCGTGCGCAAGCCGGTGATGCTCAAGCGCGGCATCTCCGCCACCATCGAGGAGTGGCTGCTGTCGGCCGAGTACATCCTGGCCGGCGGCAACGGCGACGTCATCCTGTGCGAGCGCGGCATCCGCACCTTCGAGACCGCGACGCGCAACACGTTCGACATCTCGGCGATTCCGGTGGTGAAGAAGCTGAGCCACCTGCCGATCGTGGCCGACCCGAGCCACGGCGCCGGACGGCGCGACATGGTGGCGCCGATGGCGCGCGCGGCGGTGGCGGCGGGCGTCGACGGGTTGATCATCGAGGTGCACCACGATCCCGACCGCGCGCTGAGCGACGGCGCGCAGTCGATGTTCCCGGCCCAGTTCGATCGCGTGATGGCCGAGCTGCGCATCATCGCGCCGGCCATCGGGCGCAGCATCTGCGTGGAGAACTCGGCGCGCCACGGCTGGATCCGATAGCGTCCGTGGAGCCTCCGTTCCGCCGCGTCGCGATCGCCGGCATCGGCCTGATCGGCGGCTCGATCGCCTTGGCGATCCGCGACCGCTGGCCGTCGGCGCACATCGTCGGCATCGACACGCCGTCGGTGCTGACGCACGCGCGCACGAGCGGCGCTCTCGACGGCGGCCTGCCGTCGATTGCGGCGCTCGACGCCGCGGATCTGGTGGTGCTGGCCGCGCCGGTCCGGCAGAACGCGCGGCTGCTCACGCAGCTGCCCGAACGCATCTCCCGCGACGCGCTCCTGACCGACGTCGGCGGCACGAAGCGCGACATCGTCGGAGCGGCCCGCCGCCTCCCGCCCGGGGCCCGGTTCATCGGTGGCCACCCGATCGGCGGCGCCGAGCGTGGCGGGTTCGGCTTCGCGCGCCGGGATCTCTTCGAGAACCGCCCCTGGATTCTCACGCCGGTACCCGGCACGGACTTCGCTGCGCTGTCGGCGCTGCGCGCGTTCGTCGCGGCGCTTGGCGCCCGCCCGGTGGTCATGGAGCCGGAAGAACACGACCGGGTGATGGCGTTCGTGAGCCATCTGCCGCAGCTCGCGGCCAGCGCCTTGATGGACACCGTCGGCGGCGCGGTGGCGCGCGACGGGCTGGCCGTGGCCGGGCGTGGCCTCGCGGACACAACACGGCTTGCCTCGAGCCCGGCCGACGTGTGGCGCGACATCTGCGCGACCAACGCCGACGCCATCAGCGGCGCGCTCGATCTGCTCATCGATCGGCTGAACGACCTGCGCGCGGACCTGCATCGGGGCGAGGCGCTCGACGCCGTCTTCGGCGGCGCCGCGCGGTGGCGCGCCGAGCTGATGGCGCAGGACCGCCCGCGCACAGCGGCTGCGTTGATGCCGCGCATCTTTCACATCACCACCCGCGCCGCCTGGGACGAGGCGCAGGCGTCCGGCCGCTACACCGCCGATTCGCTGCAGACCGAAGGCTTCATCCACTGCTCACAGGCCGAACAGGTCACCTGGGTGGCCAACACCCGCTTTCGCGGCCGCACCGATCTGGTGCTGCTCCACGTGGATGAAGCGGCGGTGGGCGCCGAGGTGCGCCGCGAGAACCTGGAGGGTGGGACGACGCTCTTTCCGCACATCTACGGGCCGCTGCCGGTGCGGGCCGTGATGCAGGTTACGCCGATGACGCCGTCGCCCGACGGGACGTTCGAGCTCGATCTTTCGTAGAGGCGGACCTCGTGAGAGGTCCGCCTGACGGGGCGCACGCAGGCGGACCCTTTCAGGGTCCGCCTCTACGTACGAGGCTTGCGCGTCACCACCAGCGTCAGCACGCCGGCCAGGAACAGCGACACCGCGAGCACCGACAGCGCCAGGAACATGTTGCCGTTGGGATGGGCGGCGTCGCGCGTGGCGTCGCGAATGGCGCCGAGCACGAACGGGCTGACGTAGCCTGACAGATTGCCCACCGAGTTGATCCAGGCAATGCCCGCTGCGGCTGCGCTGCCCGACAGGATTGCGGTTGGCAGCGACCAGAACGTCGTGGTCGCGGACAGCACGCCCGCGATGGCCACGGTGAGACAGGCGAGCCCGGCCCAGCCGGCGAGACTCGGCAGACCGGACAGCGCAAACGCGGCCCCTCCGGCGATCGCGCCGGCTGCGATGTGCCACCGGCGTTCCTGGTGGCGATCCGAGCTGGCTCCCACGAGGACCGCGGTGACGGCGGCCACGCCCCACGGGATCATCGACACCAGCCCGATCTGCCAGGGATCGCGCGTGATGGTCTCGCTGATGATCTGCGGCAGCCAGAAACTGACGCCGTAGATTCCCATCACGCAGCCGAAGTAGACCAGGCTCAGTACCCACACGGCCGGTGTACGGAATGCGTCGGAGACGCGGTGCGACTGGTGCCCCTCGGATGCCTTCACGGCCTCTTCTTCCGCGAGCCGGCGCGCCAGCAGCGCCTTCTGCTCGGGGGTCAGCCACGAGGCTCGCTCCGGCCCGTCATCGAGGTAGAGCAGCACCACCACGCCCACGATCACCGAGGGCACCCCTTCAATCAGGTAGAGCCACTCCCAGTTGCGCAGCCCGCCGACGCCGCCCATGCGGTCCATGATCCAGCCGGAGAGCGGGCCGCCGAACACGCCGGCGATCGCAATCGCGGTCATGAACAGCGCGACGACGCGGGCGCGGTGCGCGCGTGTGTACCAGAACGTGAGATAGAGGATGATGCCGGGAAAGAACCCCGCCTCCGCGATACCGAGAAGGAAACGAAACGTGTAGAAGGTGGTCTGGCTGTTCGTGAACATCATGGCCGAGGAGACGAACCCCCACATGACCATGATTCGCGCAATCCAGATGCGTGCACCGACGCGCCGCAGCAGCAGATTGCTCGGCACCTCGAAGAAGAAGTAGCCGACGAAGAATATCCCGGCGCCGATGCCGTACGCGGTGTCGGACAGCCCCAGGTCCGCCTGCATCGACAGCCGGGCGAAGCCGACGTTCACGCGATCCAGGTAGGCCAGGATGTAGCAGAGGAAGAGGAACGGCAGCAGCCGCCACGTGACGGTGCGATACGTCTGCGCTTCGAAATCGAGCGCGTCAGCCACGCGCCGGCGCCTGTCTGGCGATGTCGCTGAGCGACTGCGGGTTCTCGAGCGACGAGAGATCGCCGGGCGGATCGCCGAGATACGACGCGCGGATCACGCGGCGCATCACCTTGGCGTTGCGCGTCTTCGGCAGGTCGCGCACGAAGCGCACGGCGGCCGGCTTGAGCGGCTTTCCGAGGCGCGTCGCGACAAGGGCCATGAGCGCCTGCTCGAGCTCCGCCGACGGCGCGTGGCCGTCGCGCAGCACGCAGAAGCAGACGAGCGCCTGCCCCTTCAATTCGTCGGGCACGCCGATGGCCGCGGCTTCGAGCACGGCCGGATGCTCGACGAGCACCGACTCCACTTCGGCGGGGCCCAGCCGCTTGCCGGCGATCTTGATGGTGTCGTCGGACCGGCCGAGGATGTACCAGAGGCCGTCGTCGTCGATGGCGGCCCAGTCTCCGTGCACCCACACGCCGGGGAAGCGCGACCAGTAAGTCTGCTCGTAGCGCTCCGGGTCGTGCCAGAAGCCGCGGGTCATGCCGATCCACGGCGCGCGCACGACGAGCTCGCCGACCTGGTTGCGCACCGGACACCCCTGATCGTCGACGACGTCGGCCGCGATGCCGGGCGGCGGCCCCGCGAAGGCCGCCGGCTTGAGCGGGGTGATCACGTTGCCCGACACCAGACCGCCCGAGACTTCGGTGCCGCCCGAGTAGTTGATGATCGGAAGCCGCCCGCCGCCGGCGACGTCGAAGAACCAGCGCCACGGCTCGGGATTCCACGGCTCGCCGGTCGAGCCGAGAATCCGCAGCGACGACAGGTCGTGCGCGCGCACCGGCCCTTCGCCATGTTTCATCAGCGAGCGGATGAGCGTGGGCGACACGCCGAGAATGTTGACGCGGTGGCGCTCCACCAGGGCCCACAGCCGATCGGGGCCGGGGTAGTCCAGCGCGCCGTCGTAGAGAACGGACGTCCCGCCGATGAGCGCCATCCCGAAGAGCTCCCAGGGGCCCATCATCCAGCCGATGTCGCTCACCCAGTACATGGTGTCGCCGGGCTGCACGTCGAAGCCGTGCGCCATGTCCTGCGCCGACTTGATCGGGAAGCCGCAGTGCGTGTGCACGGCGCCCTTCGGCCGCCCGGTGGTGCCGGACGTGTAGATCAGCATCAGCGGATCTTCGGCGCCGGTCCGCTCCGTGTCGCAGGTGACGGCCTGCGCGTCCACCAGGTTCGACCACAAGAGATCGCGCGCGTGCGTGGCGGTGGCGTCGCCCAGCCGCGAGACGACGATCACGTGACGCACCGACGGCGACGCGGCCACGGCCTCGTCGGCCACCGCTTTCATGGCCACGCGCTGGCCGCGTCGCCAGAAGCCGTCGGCGGTGATCACGACGGTTGCTTCCGCGTCCTGCAGCCGCGCGGCCACGGCGTCGGCGCCGTAGCCGGAGAACAGCGGCAGCACCACGGCGCCGATCTTGACGATGGCGAAGAAGGCGGCGGCCAGTTCAGGCCCCATCGGCAGGAAGAGCGCGACGCGATCTCCCTTGTGCACGCCGAGCGATCGCAGCGCGTTGGCGCAGCGGTTGGTGACGGCGCGCAGCTCCGCGTACGTCAACGTGGCGGTCGTGCCCTCTTCGCCTTCCCAGCGGATCGCGGGCCGGGTGTCCGTCGCTGTGCCGGCCCACTTGTCGAGGCAGTTGTGGACGATGTTGAGGCGGCCGCCCACGCACCAGCGCGCCCAGGCCGGCCCCTTCGAGAGGTCGAGCACCTGCCGGAACGGCTCGTAGAATTCGATGCCGAGGTCGTCGAACACCGCCGGCCAGAACCATTCGGGGTCGGCCGTCGAGCGATCGAGCAGCGCCGCGAAGCTGGGGAGCTGATGGCGGCGCATGAAGGCCGTCAGCCGGCTCCGCGCGATCACGTCCGGCGACGGCCGCCACGCGATCTCGCCCCCGAACTCGAACGCCCCACCGGCCATCGGCGCGATTGTACAGCCCCGTTACAATGCCTGCATGAGCCGAGAAGCGCTGTCCGTGATCGTCAGCGCGTGCCGCACCGCGATCGGAACCTTCGGCGGAAGCCTGAAAGACGTGTCCGCGCCCGACCTGGGCGCCGTGGTCATCCGTGAAGCGCTCGGCCGCGGCGCCGTCGCGCCCGAGGGGATCGACGACGTCGTGCTCGGCTGCGTGCTGCAGGCGGGTGCCGGCATGAACGTGGCGCGCCAGGCGGCCATCAAGGCGGGGGTGCCGGTCACCGTGCCGGCCGAAACGATCAATCGCGTGTGCGGGTCCGGACTGCAGGCGGTGGTGCACGCCACCGAAGCCACGCGCGGCGGCTACGCGCAGGTGATCGTGGCGGGCGGCGCGGAGTCGATGAGCCAGGCGCCGTACCTCCTGCCGCAGGCGCGCTGGGGGCTCCGCATGGGGCCCGGGCAGGTCTACGACACGATGCTTGGCGAAGGGCTCACCTGTGCGATCGAAGGCTGTCACATGGGTATGACCGCCGAGGAGGTCTCGCGGCGGTACGGCCTGTCGCGCGCCGAGCAGGATGCCTTTGCGGCCGAGAGTCAGGCGCGCGCGGCGCAGGCGGTGGCCTCGGGCGCGTTCAAGGACGAGATCGTTCCGGTGCCGCTGCCGTCGAAGAAGGGGAGCCCGGCGTCGTTCGACACCGACGAACATCCACGCCCCGGCACCTCCGCGGAGAAGCTCGGGGGGCTGAAGCCGGCGTTTGCCGCCGACGGCACCGTCACCGCCGGCAACGCCTCCGGCATCAACGACGGTGCGGCGGCGCTCGTGGTGGCGTCGCCGGCGGCCGCTGCTTCACGGGGGCTCGCGCCGATTGCGCGCGTCCTGTCGTACGCCGTGGTCGGGCTCGAGCCGAAGGTGATGGGGCTCGGACCGATCGGCGCGGTCCGCCTGGCGCTCGACCGCGCGTCGCTGGGCCCGGGCGACATCCACCTCTTCGAGCTGAACGAGGCCTTTGCCGCCCAGGCGCTGGCGGTGGCCCGCGACCTTGGTCTCGACGGCGCCAAGGTCAACGTCCGCGGCGGCGCGATTGCACTCGGGCACCCGATTGGCGCGAGCGGCGCCCGCGTCCTGACCACGCTTATTTACGCCCTCCGGGCCCGGGGCGGCGGGCTGGGGGTGGCGTCGCTCTGTATTGGCGGCGGGATGGGCATCGCTGCAGTGGTAGAAGTGCCGTAGACTCCGGCTCCCGGCTTCCGGCCGAGGAACTTCGGCCGGGCGGGTCCCGTCCCAATGGCCATGACGAAAGTCCTCGCCGGGCTCATCGTGCTCCTCGCGGCCCAGCCCGTGTTCGCCCAGTCCACAGACTGGGATGTGCACCGCCATCATTGGCATGGCAATGGCGCGCGGATTCTGGTGTTCAAGGACTACCACCTGGCCGCGGGCGACACGGCGCACGGTCCGATCGTCGTCATCGGCGGAACGGTCGTCATCGACGGACATGCGGACGACGACGTCGTCGTCCTCGGCGGGCAGGTGCGCCTCGGCCCCGAGGCGGTCGTGGACGGCGAGGTGGTGACCGTAGGCGGCGAAGCGGAAGTGAGTCCGCTGGCCAAGGTGCAGGGCGGCGTGGACGAGACCGTGCTGCGCCTCCCCGACATCGACGGCAACTGGAGCCCGATGTCCCAGAGCTGGCTAGCCGGCCTCGCGCTCGCGGCCACGATCTTCCGGCTGATCGTCGTCTTCCTGGTGGCCTCGCTCCTCACGCTGGTGGCACCCGCCTGGGTGCGCCGCATCTCGTGGCGGGCGTCGGAAGGGCTGGCGTCGTCGGCCGCCATCGGCCTGTTCTGCCAGGTGGCATTCATCCCGGCCCTGCTGCTGCTCGTCGCGGCGCTCGCCGTGTCGATTGTCGGCATCCCGCTGATTGGGACGATGCCCTTCCTGGTGGCGGCCGCGGGGCTCGCCGGCACGGCGGGGTTCACGGCGGTGGCCGCGCGCATCGGCGCGCGCGTGCGCGGCACCACCGTGGAGGAGTCGAACGCGCTCTTCGTGGACATGGTGATCGGGTTTGCCGCGGTGGCGGCGGTGACGGTGTTCGCGCGCGTGGCGTCGTTCGGCCCGTTGTGGACGAGCCCCGTGGCGTGGAGCGTGACGGCCGCCGGCCTGCTGATCGAGTACGTGGTCTGGACGATCGGCATCGGCGCCGCGTGCGCGACGCTGCTCGCCCGCTGGAACGGCCCGCGCACCGCGCACTCGGCGCCAGCCGCCGTCCACGCGTAGGGCGCGGCTTCAGCCGCGCCGTGTCGGCGGGGCTAAAGCCCCGCCCTACGACCGCGTACCTGCTCGAGCAGCGCGTCCACACGCGCCATCACGGTGGGCCAGCGATACTCGCGCTCCACGTAGGCCAGCCCCTGTGCGCCGAGCGCGCGGCGCTCGGCCTCGGCTCCCCGCAGCGTCTCCACCGCCTCGCCGAACTCCGCCGACGAACGGTAGTAGAGTCCGCCGTTGGCGCGCCGCACCTGCCCTCTCAGCACCGCGCAGTGGCCGTTCACGATCGCCGGCACGCCGCGATTCCACCCCTCGAGCAGCACGATGCTCAGGCTCTCGAACGGTGACGGCACCACCAGGGCGAGCGCGCCCTGCAGCAGCGCGTCGCGGTCGGCGTCGCTGACGCGGCCGAGCGCGCGGATGCGCGGATGCGCGGGGATGGTCATCTTGGCCGGGCCGGCCAGCACCAGCGACAGCCCCTCGTGCGCGGCCGCGTACTCGAGGAAGTACTCGAGCAGCGTGTCGCATCCCTTGTTGCGATCGACGCGGCCCAGATACAGCAGGTACGGCGTGGCGATGCCAGCCGGGAGCGCGGTGGCTGCGTGAGGGGCGGCGGGTTCGAGCCCCATGCCGATCACCGCCGACGGCTCCAGCGTCCGGCCCGCGCGCGTCGAGACCAGCGTCTGCTCCTCGGGCGTGAGAAAGAGGTAGGCCGCCGGCAGCTGGAAGAAGCCTTCGAGGATGCTCAGGTCGACTGCGCGGTCTTCCTCGGCCGTCGGGAGCAGCACCGCGCGCTCGCGGACAAGTGGAACGCCGAAGAACGACGGCGCGTAGCGGAAGGTCCAGAACAGCACCAGGTCGTAGCCGCCGCCCTCCGCGCGGAGATGATCGAGCAGCGCCGGGCAGTCGGGCCCGTTCTCGCGGAACCACGCTTCCTGACGTTCGTCCTCGGTGTGGCCGTCGAACACCTCGTCGCTCACATCCGCGAAGCGTTTGAGCCGCCGCGGCTGGCGCACGGGGAAGCGGCGCACCGTGACGGCGCCGTCCACCGAGGTGCCGGAGGGGAACTCGTTCGCCCAGGTCACGTAGTCGGCGGCGCACGTCGTCAGCACCGTGACGTCGTGATGCATGGCGAGCCGCAGCGCGATCTCGCGGCAGTGCCGCTCCGATCCGCCGGCGACGCCGGCGCCGTAGCGCTGAACCACGCAGGCGATCTTCAAGAGTCGCGGCGCTCGATCTCGCGGCGGAGGCGGGCGGTTTCGAGCGCGAGCTCCTGGACGCAGGCGAACAGCACCTGGTTGACGCGGCGCTGCCGCTCGAAGTTGTCGCGGCTGTATTCGAAGAGCCACCGCAGGACCGGCATCAGCAGCCGCTGCTTGACGAACTGCACCGCCGAGCCCGCCGCCGGCCCGCGATGGGAGCCGTACTTCATCGCCGTCTCGAGCCGCCACGAGGCCGGCTCGCCGAGCAGCTCGGGGACGATCAGGGCGTGCGAATCGCCGGCGTCGATCGACGCGCGGAGCAGCCGCTCCACTTCGGCAAAGAGCGCGGGGTCTTCGAAGGCGGCGGCGCCGTGGCGGATCAGGTGCAGGCGGAGGCGCTCGCGCACCCGGCCCTGCACGTCGGCCATCACCGCATCCACCGAAACGTCAGCGCCCAAAATCGTCGCGTACGCCCGCGCGAACCTGGACGTTGGTGCTGGCCGACGCCACCACTTTGGTCTTCTGCTTGAGCCGGAACATCACCCGGTAGGCGCCGCCCTGCTGGAACGTGTGATCGGCCGAGAAGCGGCGCCGGATGGTGCTCGTGCCTTCCTCGTAGGGTTCGCAGTCCTCGGACGTTTCCGAAACCGTCCCGTCGCCCCAGTCCCACTGGATCGTCGGGCAGTAGAAGTCGCTGGTGTTGTCGGCGCCACCGCGCACGTCGATCGAGGCGTGCACGCGGAGCGGGGAGAAGCCCAGCGGCGGCGTTACCTTGAGTGTTAGACTAGGCCGTTTGTCGTCGCCCTCTTTCTGCGCTAGCTTTTGATCCGTCTTCTGATCGGCGGCCGCGAGCAGCGTTCCAGCGACGCACACGCCGGCAAACACGGCGGTCAGCCGGACGAGTGCGACGGAGCGAAAGTCGGCAGCCATCGGCGGTTCCTCCGGTCGGGAGGCAGGGCTGCCGTGATTGTACGCGATCAGACCGATGCAGATGACCCACAAGACTCCACATGTACAACTCGATCCGCGGGCGGTCGGCGGGCTCGACGCCGATCTCGTCGTCGTCCCCACCTTCGAACGCGACGGCTTCGCGGATGTGCCTGGCCTGGCACAAGCCTCCGGCGGCGAAGCGGTGGCGGCGCGCGACCGCGGTTCGTTTTCGGGCAAGCCGTTCGAGTCGCTGGTCATCGGCACTCAAGGGGCAGGATGGCGCACGCCGAGGGTGGTCCTCGTGGGCGCAGGCGCCGTGGCGACGTGCACGACGGACGTGCTGCGCCGCATTGCGATCACCGGGGCGCTGACTGCGCGGCAGCAGCGCCTCCGGCGCGTCGCCGTGCTGGTTCGGGCGGGTACGAGCGTCGTCCCCGCGGATGCGGCGCAGGCCATCGCCGAAGGGGTGACCATCGCGAACTATGACGGTGCGTCGCTCAAGACCGCCGATCACGATCCCGTGTGGCTCGACGAGGCCGCGGTTGCCGGACTCGGCGGCGGCGACGCGTTGTCGGCAGCGGTGGAACGCGGTGTCATCCTGGGCGAGGCCACCAACCAGGCGCGCGCGCTGGCCAACGAGCCGGGCAACCGCCTGACCCCGACGGTCTTTGCCGAACGGGGCGCCGCGCTGGCCTCGGCCGCCGGTCTTGGCGTGGAGATTCTGGACGAGAAGGCGATTGCCGATCTGCGGATGGGGCTGCTGCTCAGCATCGCCCAGGGCAGCCAGGAACCGCCCCGGCTCCTGGTGCTGCGGCACGAACCGGCCGGAGCGGTGTCCAACATCACATTGGGGCTCATCGGGAAGGGCATCACGTTCGACACCGGCGGCATCTCGATCAAGCCGGCCGAGAACATGGACAAGA
>Ga0207683_10005545_pt1 | contig 10808 bp, 12 predicted proteins | sample KBSM73metaG_FD_184333 | JGI IMG/M metagenome (GOLD analysis project Ga0207683, IMG submission 184333) | Miscanthus rhizosphere microbial communities from Kellogg Biological Station, Michigan, USA - KBS M7-3 metaG (SPAdes) (version 2) | ecosystem: Host-associated > Plants > Roots > Rhizosphere >...
GACGGCTCCAGCGTCGGCATTCAGGACGTCGCCGCGTCGGCCCGCGCATACGAGCTTGCGCGCAAACAAGGTGCCGGCCGCAGTCTCAGTCTCGCTTGAAGTGCTTCACACCCGCCACCGGAGAAAACAGGATGAAAGCTCAGAAGGTCGCCTTTGTTTGCCTGCATGGTTCGGCAAAAAGCCTCATCGCCGCCGAATACTTCAATCGTCTGGCACGCGAGAAGTCGCTGCCGTTGCGCGCGACCACCGCCGGGCCGGAGCCGGATGCCGAGGTCCCACCCAATGTCATCGCGGGCATGAAGAGCCGCGGCATCGATGTTCACGCATACCGGCCGACGCTGATCGCGGCCGATCAGCTCAAGGACGCCGACCTCATCGTGTCTTTCGCCTGCGATGCCGGGCGCAAGCTTGCGCCGGGCATCGCCGAGGAGCGCTGGGACGACTGCCCCGCGGTCAGCGACGACTTCGATGTCGCATGGAAATTCATCACGAGCCGGGTCGAAACGTTGGTCGATCGACTGTCAGCCAGGCAATCGGCCAAGCAATCGGCCAAGTAATCGGCCAAGGAACGAGATGCCCAACGGAGCGAGTGATGGATAGCGTGACCCTGGCTTTCTTTCTCGCAGCGGCGTTTTTCGGCGGTCTGACGTCCGGCCTTTCGGGATTCGCAATGGGCCTCGTCGTGTCCGGCGTTTGGCTGCACATCATTGCGCCCGATCAAAATGCGCTTCTGATCGTCTTGTGCGGCATGGTTACCCAGGGCTCCGGCATCTGGCGGGTGCGCCATGCCGTCAACTGGCGGACGATCCTGCCCTTCATCCTCGGCGGCGCGGTGGGTGTCGCCGCAGGGACCGCTTTGCTCGCGACCATCAATCAGGAGACGGTGCGTCTCAGCATCGGAATCCTGTTGATCATCTACAGCCTCTACGGCATCGCCCGGCCCGCGATCAGCGCACCGGAGGGTGGCGTCGCGACCCGTGTGGGCGTCGGCGTCGTAAACGGCTTGATCGGCGGAATGACCGGACTTGGCGGCATTGCGATGACCGTCTGGGGCCAGTTGCGCGGCGGGTCGAAGGATACACAACGCGCGATCTTCCAGCCGGTGATGTTCGCGACCTTCCTCATGACCGCGATCTCGCTTGGCTTCGTGGGGACCTACACCGCCGAAACGATGAAGCTCTACGCGCTGGCGCTGCCCGCTCTCGTTGCCGGCATCGGGTGCGGCATCTGGCTCTACGGCAAGCTCGATGACGCCGCCTTCCGCAAAGTGATCCTGATTTTGCTGATGGCGTCGGGTGTGTCGCTGGTCGGCCCCGCGCTCTTGCGATTTGGCGGCATTCTCCAATCCACAGGTGCCTGATGCTCCTCCGGGTTTTTTGCCAGCAGCAGGCAATCTGGCCCGACGATTCCCCGACCGCGGCGATCCATCAACCGTGCGTGAACGCGGGTTTCCGCCGTCCAGGTTCTGCGCAACGCTCGACGCATCGAGGAGATTGCACATGCACGAAAGAGAAGACGGACCGTTTCCCTTTATCCGATCGATCGGCACGGCATGTCTCGCCGCCTGCATGCTCGCGGGTGCAAAGACACCGGCACATACGCAAGCGGGTGCGAAGATGATTGCGATGGAGACGATGAAGGTTGGATCTGCGCCCGCCGATTTTGACTTTGCCCGAACCGGTCAGGGGGGAGCCAGCCAATGGGTGGTGGTTGACGATGCCACCGCGGCGAGCAAGCGCGCGATCGAGCAATCCAGCACCGACCGCACGGACAATCGTTTTCCGCTGGCCATCTACCAGCCGGTAACGGCGAAGAACGTCGAGGTGGCGATCCGCTTCAAGCCGGTCGCCGGCAAAGTCGATCAGGCGGGCGGGATCGCGGTGCGCGTCACGTCGCCGAATGATTACTACCTCGTGCGCGCGAATGCGCTGGAAGACAATGTCCGCTTCTATCGCATCGTCAAAGGACGCCGCGAGCAACTGGCGACCGCCAACGTCAAGGTCGCCTCGGGCGAGTGGCACAGCCTCGGCCTGAAAGCCGAGAACGACCGGTTCACCGTCGTCTTCAATGGCAAGACACTTCATTCCACCAGCGACCGAGCCTTGCCGGGTCCCGGGCGCGTCGCGCTGTGGACCAAATCCGACAGCGTGACGCGGTTCGATCAGATCAGTATTCAAATTCTCCCGTAATCGAGGACTGCCACGCATGACCTTCAACATGAAGCCGCTCGGCTGCGACCCGGCCCGCATCAAGGGCATGTCAGAGCGACTGATCGTAAGCCACTACGAGAACAACTATGGTGGAGCCGTCAAGCGGCTTAACCTCATCGAGGAGAAGCTTGCCGAGCTGGACTACGCTTCGGCGCCGGGCTTCGTCGTGAACGGGCTCAAGCGCGAGCAATTGATAGCGATGAACTCGATGATCCTGCATGAACTGTTTTTCGATGGCCTCGGCGACCAAAGTGAGCCGGGAACGATCCTGCGTGACGCCCTGGCGCGCGACTTTGGCACCTGCGAGCGCTGGCAGTCCGAATTTGTCGCCATGGGCAAGGCGCTCGGCGGCGGCTCCGGCTGGGTGCTGCTGGCGTGGTCGCCGCGCGATCGCAAACTGATCAATCAATGGGCTTCCGACCATTGCCACACGCTTGCGGGCGCAACGCCGATACTCGCGCTCGACATGTACGAGCACTCCTATCATATCGACTTCGGCGCCAAGGCCGCTGGCTACGTCGAAACATTCATGCAGGCGATCCGTTGGGGAAACGCCGGCAGCCTGTTCGATGAATTGGAGGGCAAACGTGCAGGTTGAAGCGCTAACAGACGCAAACACGAATGTACCTGCACACGGTATTTCGTTTCGCGAAGCGGTCTTCGTCTGGGCCAAGATCGCAGCCCTGAGCTTCGGCGGACCGGCCGGCCAGATCGCGGTCATGCACCGCATTCTCGTCGAACAGAAGAAGTGGATCGGCGAGACGCGTTTCCTGCATGCACTCAACTATTGCATGTTGTTACCGGGTCCCGAAGCGCAGCAACTCGCCGTCTACATCGGCTGGCTCATGCACAAGACCAAAGGCGGCCTCGTTGCCGGCACGCTTTTCGTGCTGCCCGGATTCGTCTGCATCATGATCCTGAGCTGGATTTATGCGGCATTCGGCAATGTCGGCCTGGTGCAGGCGCTGTTCTTTGGGCTGAAAGCGGCAGTGCTTGCGATCGTGCTCGAGGCCGTGGTGCGCATTGGCCGCCGGTCGCTCAAGAACAACACCATGATCGGTATTGCGGCGTTTGCGTTTATCGCAATCTTTTTCTATTCCGTTCCGTTTCCGGTCATCGTTCTCGGCGCGAGCCTTATCGGATACCTCGGCGGGCGCGCCGGTCATCCAGCCTTCCAGACCGGTGGAGGGCATGGGAAAGTCGGCGACACCCAGGTCGCCGATGCCGACAGCGCGCTGGGCGAGAGCATGCCTGCGCATGCGCGTCCGACGGTCGGGTGGTCGCTCAAGATCGCGGCGGTCTTCCTTGTACTCTGGCTTGGGCCGGTACTAGCGTTGGTTCTTTCGCTCGGCCCAGGCAACGTGTTCAGCCACATCGCGGTCTTCTTCTCCAAGATGGCCGTCGTCACCTTTGGCGGCGCCTATGCGGTGCTTGCCTATGTCGCGCAGGAAGCGGTCGAGACCTATGGCTGGCTGAAGCCCGGCGAAATGCTCGACGGCCTCGGCATGGCCGAGACCACGCCTGGCCCGCTGATCATGGTGTTGCAGTTCGTCGGGTTCATGGGAGCCTTTCGCGATCCGGGCACGCTGCATCCGATGGTCGCGGGCACGCTCGGCGGCATTCTCGCCACCTGGGTCACCTTCACGCCGTGCTTTCTGTGGATTTTTCTGGGCGCGCCCTACATCGAGACCATTCGCGGCAACAAAGCGTTGAGCGCTGCGCTGGCCACCATCACAGCGGCCGTCGTCGGCGTCGTGCTGAATCTCGCCGTATGGTTCGCCCTGCACGTTCTGTTTGCAGAGGTGAACGAGATGCGATGGCTCGGAATGAAAATTGAAGTGCCGGTACCAGGTTCGGCAAATATCCCCTCGCTGATCCTGACGCTCGGGGCAATCCTGGCGGTGTTCCGCTTCAAGATCGGCATGATCCCGGTGCTGCTGGCCTGCTCGGCACTCGGAATTCTGTATTACCTCGTCACCGGGCAAGTGAGGTAGGGCGCCTGCCGCATCGGTCGAGCGTCATGAGAAAAACTAATGCCGGACGGAGAAACGATGCTTTGCGGTCCGGTGCCGCTCGACCCTATTGAACGCTGCAGAGACGCCAATCAATGCGATCTGGAGCACATCAATGTCAACACTATTCGGTGAGACGGCGACCTTCCCGTTAAGCCCGTCGGCGAGAACGGGCCTCGCACATCATCAATGGAATTCATGGCGCGTCCTGGCGCCGTCACGGCTGATCCGGCTGTGGGCGGCGCGCCGCAGCCAGCGCACGACACTCGGCGAATTGGCCGAAGAAACGCACCTGCTCGACGACATCGGTCTCACGCGCGCGCAAGCGCTCCGCGAAGCCGCAAAGCCGTTCTGGCGGCAGTGACAACAAGGGAGAGAACGCCATGAAGTGGATCACCCGCGAACATGTGAAGGTCGACCGTGTCGCCTGCCCATGGCTGATCAGGAAGTTCGTCGACAAGGACGCCGAGTTCATTTTCGCACCGCGCGACAAGGTCATGGACGAGGCCAAGCGTCTCGATGCGATTCCCTACGACGTGCCGGACGTCGAATTGGGTCATCACGGCAAGGAATGTTCGTTCGAGGCGATCGTCAAGAAGTACAAACTCGAGAGCAACGCTGCGCTCGTGCTGCTCGGCAGGATCGTGAACGGCGCCGACACCGACAACACGCTGTATCACCAGGCCGAAGGGCCGGGCCTCAACGCGATCGCGGAAGGGTTTCGCCACCTCGGCTATCCGGATGACCACGCGCTGAACGCCGCCGAATGGATCGTCTATGACGCGCTCTATGCCTATTGCGGAGAGATGATCCGGCGCGGCAAGCCCGACGGTGCCTACCGGTAGCGCCGCTTTTTTCTGCTGCTCTGGCGTCGCGAATTCGCACCTCACAGGCGGAGGCACCGTGGCTTTGTCGATCAGGGGCATCATCGAGATACCCGGCTCGCGCGACACGTCGTTCGACCATGCGGCCTTCGATCCGAAGACCCGCCGCGTGTTCGTGGCGCACACCGGGCGCGATTGCGTCGAGGTGATCGATCACGACGCAAGCCGGCATGTCGCGACCTTGGCTGACTTTCCCGAGGCCGCCGGCGTCGTTGCGCACGACGGCCATGTTCTGGTCACCAACCGGGGCGCCGCGAGTCTCGCCTGGCTGGACGCCGTCACCTTGAAGACGCGTTCGGTATGGCCGACAGCGCCGAAACCGAACGGGGTCGCGATCACGTCCGCGGCGAATTTTGCGATCGCCGCCTGCATCGGAGACGACACCCACGAACCCGAGCTGCAGGTATTCGCGCTGGGCGGCGGTGGCCGATGGACACTCAGGCTGCCCGGCCGGCCGCGCTGGTGCGTGGTCGACGCGAATGACGCACGCGTTTTTCTCGCAATCCGCGAACCCAGCATGGTGCTCGTGGCGCGCTTGCCTGACCTGGATGACGTTGAGCACTGGCCTCTTCCTTCGGGAGGCGCTCACGGCATGGACATCGATCACGCCGCCGGCCTCCTGTACGTGGCCTGCGACGATGGCGCGCTGGTCGAACTGGATGCGCGGACAGGGACGGTTCAGCGCGAATGGCCGCTGGCAGGCGGTCCGGACGCGACGTTCTTCAACCCGGCCAGCGGGCTGGTGCACGTGGCGATCGCCGAGCCGGGTTTGGTCCAGTCGATCGATCCGCGCACCGGCGCCGCGAGCAGGATCGCGACGGCGCGCGGCGCAAAAACCACCGCGCTGGTGGTGCCGGATCGGCTCTACGTCCTTTCCCCGTCGCACGGCGGAATTCTGGAGCTTGCCAGTGACGGCGGTTGATATCGACGCGCTGCGATGCGATTTACCATGATGCGTGGCGGCGGGATGATGCAGCAGCATCACGAAATGCCGGGCACAACCGAAGCAGCGAGGCTCCCATGCAGCTGACAAGACGCAACGCCCTTATCGGAGGCGCCACGCTGGCATCGTTCGCCTGGGGCACGCATGCAGGCGCGGACCCTCTTCATGTTGCCGTGACCAAGGGGCCGGGCTGCGAATGCTGCGACGGCTGGGCGAAGCACCTTCGCGCGAACGGCTACTCCGTATCGGTCACCGAGTCGGATGAGCTGGACAGCGTCAAGGAGAAGCTCGGCATTCCGGCTGACTTGCGCACGTGTCATACCGGGCAACTCGGCAGCTATCTGCTCGAAGGCCACGTTCCCGCCGCCGCGATCGCGTATCTGCTCAGCGAAAAACCCGAGGGACTGACAGGCCTGGCAGTGCCGGGAATGCCCGTCGGCGCTCCCGGCATGGAAGTCAAAGGCGCTCAGCCGCAAGAGTATGCCGTCATCCTCTTCGGAGCGGCGGGCCGCAAAGAATGGGCGAAATTCAAGGGGCTCAATCGGATCACTTGACCGTCAGAGCGACAGAAGCGGACAAACTGAAAGTCTCGGACTGAGCATAACGCCCGCATTGGAATCCGCCTGGCTCGTTCCAGATCACGCCGAAGTCAATGCGACGGAGGCGGTACGCCGAAACATTTTGCCCAAATGATCCGTTGGGGCAACGCCAGCCGTCCGCTCGGCATGCTTGAAGCCGGGAAGCGGGTGAACTTGGAGCGGGGGCACTGATCAGAAAGGATATGCTATGCGTCTCGTCATACCCTTCGTCGTCACAGGCGCGCTTGCGCTTGGGATAACGGCCGCGTCGGCCCAGACCATCGACTGGGACAAGGTCGATGCCGCGCTCGGCCGCAAGGCGGCCGTATCCGGCGATGTGCACCGCTATGGCTTCCCGCGCACCGACCTCACCGTCACGCTGGACGGCGTGACCATCAAGCCGTCGCTGGCGCTCGGCGGATGGATCGCCTTCAAGCCCGCGCATGGTGGCGCGATGGTGATGGGCGATCTGGTCCTGCTCGACAGCGAGATCACGCCGGTGATGACCGCGCTGATCCATAACGGGCTGGAGATCACCGCGATTCACAACCACGTGCTGCGCGGCAATCCCGCGACCTACTACATGCACGTCGGCGGGCATGGCGATCCGGAGAAGATGGCCACGGCCATTCTCCAGGCGCTGCAGAGCAGCAAGACGCCCCTCACACCGCCAGCCACGCCCGCAAGCCAACCGGCGATCGATCTCGACACGGCGCAGCTCGACCAGATCATCGGCGTCAAGGGCCAGCCGAACGGCGGCGTCTATCAATTCGCCGTGCCGCGGCGCGATCCGGTCACCGAAGGCGGCATGACGCTGGCGCCGGCGGGTCCGATCGGCGCCGCGACCGCGATCGGCTTTCAGCCGACCGGCGGCGGCAAGGCCGCGATCACCGGCGACTTCGTTCTCACCGCCGAGGAGGTGAACCCGGTGATCAGGGCGCTGCGCGACAACGGCATCGAGGTCACCGCCGTGCACAGCCACATGCTGACCGAACAGCCGCGCCTGATCTTCATGCACTTCTGGGCCAACGACGACGCGGTGAAACTCGCCAAGGGACTTCGCGCCGCCATCGACAAGACGGCAAGCGCGAAAAGCTAGACAGGCGCTTAGTGACATTCGTGTCGGGCGCGCATTCGGCGCGTTTCCCGGCGAGTGTCACATTATCGCCAGCGATTGAATCGGCGAGGCCGCCGACGACGGCGGCCCGTCACCCGCAACACTGGCTCACCACCCGGCGACAGCGGAGCGCGTCATGTTCTGAATGACGACCGCAAGCAGCGCCGCGAAGACTGCCGCCCGGAAAATGCCAAAAGCCCGATCGCGGCATGCCCTACCCGGCGTCGCGACCTCGTCCTGAGAGCAGGTCATCATCGACTTTCGCAAGCTGCGCTTCGACGGCGTGAACGGGCGCTCTGAACAACTGCACAATCTCGCATTCTGATCGTGGCCGGATGTTGGGCACGCGGCGGCGATTGGTCATGTGGCGTTCAATCCGAATGACCTGGGCGGGCGGCATGGCAGTCTCCTGTCGTCTCTTCCTGCCAAACTTCCCACGAAAGGTGCTCCAGCGATGTGACGGAGATCACACTCGGCGACCTGCGCGCGATCTCTCTTTCACGTGCACGGCGGTCTTCATGCGGCGAGGCCCGCCGGATCGATCGGCGTTCGCCAGCTGCGATAGCGCCACCTTGTTCAGCATGTCTTCAGCCGCCGGCACCGGCACTTCCTTGCCGGCCGGCCTTGCCCGCCGGAAGACGGGCGCGCGTTGGACTGTTCAAGCAATGATGCAAACAGTATAATCGCAATGCTTGGTAGAACGAAGTCCCAAGGATGGAGGGCGGTCATGAAGAAGGCCTTGCTCGCAACTGCTGTCGGCATCACAGCGCTTATCGTTTCATCCCCGCAGCCTTTGATCGCCCAAGGCGATGTCGATCAACAGTTCGGCGTCGTGAACTTTGAGACTTCGTGCAACGAGGTGGCGCAGCGTCGATTCAACCGCGCCATGCGATATCAGCATTCTTTCTGGTACGATCAGGCCAAGGAGATCTTCGAGGAAGCCGCCAAGGCGGATCCAAACTGCGCCATGGCCCACTGGGGCGTCGCGCTTACCTTTCTCAACAATCCGCACATCGCTATTCCGGCTGCCAACCTGGCACCGGGGCTCGCCGCCATTCAAAAGGCCAAGGCGATGAACGCCCAGACCGAGCGTGAGCGCGACTATATCGATGCGCTGGCGGTCATGTACGTGGATCACGACAAGCTCACGCATCGCCAGCGCATCAGCGCGTTCCTGAAAGCTACGGAAGCGCTGGCAGCAAAATACCCCAAGGATGACGAGGCGCAGATCGCCTATGCCATTACCTTGAACACATCGGCGTCATCCACCGACAAGACCTACGCACAACAGACGAAGGGAGCGGCCATACTCGAGCCGATCTCGAAGCGGCTGCCACAGCATCCGGGCGTGACGCACTACCTGATTCACCTGTACGACTACCCGGAGACCGCGCAGAAGGGCCTCGATGCCGCCAACCGTTATGCAAAGATCGCACCGGCGGCGCCGCATGCACAGCACATGCCCTCGCACATCTATACGCGCGTCGGATACTGGAATGAATCGATCGCCTCCAATGACGTCTCGGCGAAGGCGGCGAGGGCCGACAAGGAGGCCGGAAATCAGCTGCACGGACAAGACTATATGGTCTATGCCCATTTGCAGCTCGGCCAGGACAAGCGCGCGCGCGCTGTCATGGACGACATGATGGCCACTCAGAACGTTGGCCCGGGTGCATTCCCCAGTCAGTATGCGCTCGCGGCTTCGCAAGCGCGATACATGGTGGAGCGCGGTGACTGGAAAGGCGCGGCCGAACTGCCGGTCAGGCCTGGTCAGTTCAATCACACCGTGGCTATCACGCATTTTGCGCGAGCCCTCGGCGCAGCGCGTGCCGGCAATCCGGTTGCCGCAAAGGCCGACATTGCCAAGCTCGCGGAGCTTGGCGACAAGCTGCGCGAAGCGAAGGACGCCTATTGGTCGGAGATCGTCGACATTCAGCGCCAAGTCGCGGCGGCGTGGGTGCTCGCCGCCGAGGGCAAGCACGACGAAGCGCTAAGAGCAATGAGCGCGGCTGCCGACGCTGAGGACAGGACCGAGAAGCATCCCGTGACCCCCGGGCCGCTCGCTCCTGCGCGCGAGCTCTATGGCGTCATGCTGCTTGAGCGCGGCATGGCCAAAGAGGCATTGGTCGCCTTCGAAACCACGAAGGCCAAGGAGCCAAATCGCTTCCACGGCTACGCTGGCGCCGCGCAAGCGGCGGAGAAGCTTGGGGACAAGACCAAGGCCAAGGAGAACTATCAGCGTCTGATCGCACTCACGTCGAACGCGGATTCTGAGCGGATCGAGATCGCGGCCGCACGCAAATTCGTGGCTGCCAACTAGGGCACTGCTGCTCTTCCTGTCGAAGCAAGCGGCGGCGTAATTCGAATCGTGAGCCGCACGGTCGCTTCACGCCGCGCATCTGCCGGCCGCAAGTCACCGACGCCTCTGCGAGGGTCTCCGCCGGTGATGGCCCGATGCATGCTCCCGGACAGACCAAAACGCTCCGGTTGGCGGCCTCTCTGGTTTGATGACGTAATGATCGGTGAGCGCTTCGATGAGATGGACGGGAACGGATCGCACGGCGGCGAATTGCCATTTGCCTGCTGACGTTTCTGGGTTCCGTGTGATGCCGACACCTGAGTTCTATCGTTCCGAAGCCGACCGGTTGCGCGCCGAGGCTGGCAAGGGCAAGGGGGCCGAGGTGTCGCGTCTGCTGAGGCTCGCCACCGAGTATGACCAGCTGGCCGACAGCATGGACCCCATGAGATCGGAGAAGCCAAGGCAGCCCTAGTCGGGTCGCCTTTATGCAGCCAAGCTGATCGACACGATCAGCGTCGGATCGTCGCCGGGCGCGCGCGACGAGTTGTCACGCTGCGACATCGGCACCTTGTTCAGCATGTCTTCAGGGCCGGCACCGGCATTTCCTTGCCGCCGAGCCGCTTGTCGAACCGATCCGGCCGCAACAGCACCGGCATGCGCACGCCTCGCAATCCCGCTTATGAGTTTTCCTCATGCAGGCGCGAGAAACGATGCTTTGCGGGAGCGGATCGGAACGCGCGACATCGGGCGAGCCTCGGCGACGAG
>Ga0207683_10005546_pt1 | contig 10807 bp, 11 predicted proteins | sample KBSM73metaG_FD_184333 | JGI IMG/M metagenome (GOLD analysis project Ga0207683, IMG submission 184333) | Miscanthus rhizosphere microbial communities from Kellogg Biological Station, Michigan, USA - KBS M7-3 metaG (SPAdes) (version 2) | ecosystem: Host-associated > Plants > Roots > Rhizosphere >...
GTGCTTCATGACCAAGTGCCCCTACGTGCCGCCGCATCCCTGGAACGTCGACTTCCCGCACCTGATGCTGCGCCATCGTGCCGTCCAGGCGCACAAGCACGGCACCGGCTTCGTCGAGCAGCAGCTCGCCGAGACCGATCGGGTCGGCCGTCTCGGCACCTTCGCCGCTGGCCTGGTCAACTGGGCGACCGACGAGCGCAACCAGCCGATGCGCCGCACGCTCGAGAAGGTGGGCGGCATCCATCACGGCGCGCGCCTGCCCCGGCAGGCCGCCGAGACCTTCGAAGCGCTGGCGCACCGCGCGCCGCCGGTGCTCAACACGGCGGCGCCGGCCTACGGCAAGCGCAAGGCGGTGCTCTACGCCACCTGCTTCGTGAACTTCCATTCGACCGCGATCGGCCAGGCGGCGCTCGGCGTGCTGGCCCGCAACGGCGTGGCGACCGAGGTCGTCCATCCGGCCTGCTGCGGCATGCCCAAGCTGGAGCTCGGCGAGCTCGAAGCGGTCGCGGCGGCCGCCCGCACGGTTTGCGCGGCGCTGCTGCCGTGGGTCGACAAGGGCTACGACATCGTGGCGCTCACGCCGTCCTGCGCGCTGATGCTCAAGTTCGAATGGCCGCTGATCCTGCCGCACGAGCCGGCGATCGAGCGGCTGTCGCAGGCGACGTTCGACCTTTCCGAATACGTCGTCGACATCGCCAAGAAGGATGGGCTGGCCGACGGGCTGCAGCCGGTCGAGGGCGGCATCAGCCTGCATCTCGCCTGCCACTCCCGCGCCCAGAACATGGGGCCGAAGGGCGCCGAGATGCTGCGGCTGATCCCCCAGACCCGCGTCGCGGTGATCGAGCGCTGCAGCGGCCATGGCGGCATCTGGGGCACCCGCACCGAGAATTTCGAGGTCGCGGTGAAGGTTGGCACGCCCGCGGCGCAAGCCGCGCTCAAGAACGACACCAGCCACGTCGCCTCGGAATGCCCGCTCGCCGCCGAGCATCTGATGCAGGTGATGGAAATCGCCGCCGGCGAGGACAAGCCCAAGCCCTTCCGCGCCGATCATCCGATCGAGATCCTGGCGCGCGCCTACGGCCTCAGGGAGTGAGCCAATGACTCCGCGCAAGATCGAACCTTCGGCGATCGTCCCGCTCTCGCAATACGCGCCGCAGCGCGCCGAGCGGCGCAAGCGCATGGCCGAGCTCAAGAAGAACCGCCGGCTCGAGGTCGGGCCGTTCGCGACCTTCTACTTCGAGAGCTACGACACCATGCTGCACCAGGTGCACGAGATGCTGTTCATCGAGAAGGGCGGCGCCGAGCAGCTGCCCGACGAGTTGGCCGCCTACAACCCGCTGATCCCGCAAGGTGCCGAGCTGGTGGCGACGGTGATGTTCGAGATCGACGACCCGATCCGTCGCACCCGTGTGCTGGCGAGCCTGGGCGGCATCGAAGACAACGCCTTCATCCGGCTGGGTGGCGACACCATCCGCGGCGCCTCGGAGGACGACCAGGAGCGCACCCGCGACGACGGCAAGGCTTCCTCAGTGCAGTTCGTCCGCTTTGCCTTCACGCCGGCGCAGATCGCCGCCTTCCGCGGCGGGCAGGGCGACGTGATCGTGGGCTTCGACCATCCGAGCTACGGCCACATGGCGGTGATGCCGCCTGCCGTCCGCCAGGCGCTGGCACAGGACTTCGCCTGAAACTCACTGCCGCGCGGTGATCGGCTGGACGAACACGACCTGGCTTTCGGGGATGTCGGGCGGCAGCGGCGGATAGGGTGCGGCGGCGCGCAGGGTATCGAGCATGCCCTTGTCGAGCGCCATCACGCCGCTCGACTTCAGGATGCTCGCCTCGACCAGCCGTCCATCGCGCGCGATGACGAACCGCAGCACCACCGTCCCGCCCTCGTTCTTGTCCCTGAGATTGGGCAGGAACTGCCCGAACTTGCGAAGCACTTGGAGAAGATAGGCGTTCTTTGCGCGGGTGTGGGTCGCTTCCTCCGCCGGATTGACCAAGCTCGGAACCGCGGCGCTCGCCGAGTTCTGCGCCGGCGCCGCTGGCGCCGGCGACAAGGGCGAATGCTGCAGCGGCTGTTGCGGCCGTGGCGGAGGCGGCTGCGGTACCGACGGCGGCGGCAGCACCTTCACGAAGTCGCGCATGGTGAGCGGAGCGCGCGGCGCCTCGACCGGCGGCACGACCTTCTCGAGCGGCGGTTCGGCGGGGGCGGCGGCTGCTTCCTGCGGCGGTTGAGGCTTGGCCTCAGGCGACTCGGGCGGCTTCGGCGGCTCGGACGGTTTCGGCGGCTCGACGGTCGCTTCCTTGGGCGGCTGTGGCGCGGGCTCGTCCTTTTGCTTCGGTTCCGGCGCGACCGGCGCGGGCGGCGCGACGCCGAGCGGGTCTTTCGACGCCGCCTTTTGCGCGGGCTTCGGTTCGGCTTTGGCGGCCGCGGCCGGAGGCGGCGGTGGAGCAGCCTCGGCCGCCGCCGGCGGGGTCGGCGCGGGTGCCGGAGAGGGCGCGGGTGGTGTGGGCGGCGGCTTGACCGCCTCTTGGACCGGCGGCGGGTCGGGCGGCTTGGGCTGCTCGATCGTGACCTCGATCGGATCCTCCTCGAGGTCGTGCCGGTTGAGCGGTGACACCCAGAACAGCGCGGCCGCCGTGGCGGCGTGCAGCACGGCAGCCAACAGCATGGCGACCGGCGACATATGGTCGGTGCGTTCGTGGAAGGCGCTGACGGCGTAGGCCACGGGATTGTTTTAGGCGGCCACGGCGATGGCCGCTAGTTCACGGGCTCGGACTTATAGACGCCCCAGATCTCGGTGCGCGCGAGCCAGCCCGTGACACCCCCGGTCACCCGGACCCGGCACCAGTCGCCCGTACAGGAGCGGATCTCGCCCATCACCTCGGGCTCGAGCTTGGCGACGACATCGGCCGCCGCGGCCGGAGTCTTGTACAGATTGGCGGTTTTGGACGGCACGACGAAGGACCGCTTGCCGGTCAGCAGGCCCTGGTAGACCCAGCCGCTGGCGCCCTGCCAGTCGCGGATTTTGCGCCAATTCTCATATTCCGCGACGATCTCGACCGGCATGCCCTTGCGCTTGAAGACCCAATCGACCGGATAGCGGGTGCCCGGCCCGGTCCGCACGTTGACTTCGTCGGACTTGAGCGTGGCAAAGCGGGGTATCGGCAGGCCCGAGCCCTTGCGCTGGGCCGACGCCGGGGGCTCGGCCCCCCATACGGGGCCGCCCAGCAGCACCATCGCAATACAGGCCGCCCAGAGGAGGTTGGACGGTCGAAGTCGCATTGCCACTTTTATAACGCATTTCTGCACAGCCGACGACAACCACTTGAAAATCCGGCGCTTTTGGCGCGCCAGGCGGCGCCTCGTCTGGACAAGCGCCGAGCGGAATTGCTATCGGGGCAGGGAATGCCGCCCGCCTCGAAGAAAAAGCCGCTGGTGATCGTCACCCGCACTCTGCCCAGCGCCATCGAGACGCGGCTGATGGAGCTGTTCGACACGAGGCTGAACGCCGACGACAAGCCGCTGACCGCGCCCGAGCTGATCGACGCGGTCAAGAGCGCCGACGTGCTGGTGCCGACCGTCACCGACCGCATCGACAGCCGGGTCCTCTCCCAGGCCGGGCCGCGGCTGAAGCTGATCGCCTCGTTCGGCACCGGCGTCGACCACATCGATCTCGACACCGCCCGCCAGCGCGGCATCACCGTCACCAACACGCCGGGCGTGCTGACCGAGGACACCGCCGACATGACGATGGCGCTGGTGCTCGCGACCGCGCGGCGCATGGGCGCGGGCGAGCGCCTGGTGCGGGCCGGCAAATGGACCGGCTGGAGCCCGACCTCGATGCTGGGCGGCCGGCTGCTCGGCAAGCGCATGGGCATCGTCGGCATGGGCCGCATCGGCCAGGCGCTGGCCAGGCGGGCGCGCGGCTTTGGCCTCGCCATCCACTATCACAACCGCAAGCGCGTCCACGCCGACATCGAGCGCGAGCTCGAGGCGACCTACTGGGAGAGCCTCGACCAGATGCTGGCGCGCATGGACATCGTCTCGGTCAACTGCCCGCACACGCCGGCCACGTTCCACCTGCTGTCGGCGCGGCGGCTCAAGCTGATGAAGCCGACCGCCATCATCGTCAACACCGCGCGCGGCGAGGTGATCGACGAGAACGCCATGGTGCGCATGCTGAAGGCGGGCGAGCTGGCGGGCGCCGGCCTCGACGTCTACGAGCACGAGCCGCAGGTCAGCCCCAAGCTGCTCGAATTGGACAGTGTGGTGCTGCTGCCGCACATGGGCTCGGCCACGCTCGAGGGCCGCATCGAGATGGGCGAGAAGGTGCTGATCAACATCAAGACCTTCGCCGACGGCCACAAGCCGCCCGATCGGGTCCTCGCCACTATGTTTTAGGCGTCAGATCTTCTCCTTCGGGACCTGCAGCGTCTGATGCTCGGTCAGCACGTCGCGCGTCGAGCGGCCGACCTGGGCGCCGATCAGGATGGTGAGCGCGGTCCAGTACATCCAGACCATGACCGCGGCGAAGCCGGCGGTGGCGCCGAACGCCGAGGTGAGCTGCGTCACCTCGAAGTAATAGACCAGCGCCCGATTGCCGATCGCGAACAACACCGCATTCACCGCGCCGCTCACCAGGGCGAAGCGCCAGTCGACGCCGCCGGTCGGCAGCAATTTGTAGATCAGGGTGAAGAACGCGGTGATGATGCCGTAGTGAATGAAGCCCGAGATCGCCGGGCCGATCCAGATGCCGAGCACCGGAAATTTCTCCAGCGCTCCGGCATAGGCCGAGATCACCACGCTGGTCACGATCACCGCGATCAGCAGCACGCCCAGGATCACCATCATCAGAAGCGCCAGCAGGCGCGACTGGATGCTGGCCAGCACCGGATGGACGCGGCGCGGGGCGTTGCCGCGCCAGATCACGTCGAAGGAGTCGTCGAGCTCCACGAAGACGCGGCTGCCGGTGTAGATCAGCACGCCGGCGCCGATGATCGCCGCGAGCCCGCCGCCCCTGAACAGGTCCTCCTGGGCGAAGCGCTGGATGCCGCGCAGATGCTCGGGCGCCACGACGGTGCTCAGCGCATCGAGGATCGCCTGCTGGGCCATCAGCTTGCCGACGAACGGCTCGGCGATCGTGATCGAGAAGATCATGATCGGGCCGAGCGCGAACATCGTATAGAAGGCCATCGCCGCGGCCGAGGTCGACAGCCGGTTGGCAAAGAAACCGTACCCGGCCGACAGGAAAATGCGCCAGAGCTTGTCGATCATCGTCCGCGCAAGTGTGCCACCGAATTGGCGTAGTAGGCGAGCAGCGGCCGCTCGGCCGGTACGGCGGCGAACAGTCCGTCGCGCTCGCCGACCAGATGACGCAAGGCCAGCATGCGCAGGCCGACGTGGATGGCATAGTCGCGGTCATCGCGCGGCACGTAGAGCTTGGCGCCGCGCGCCTCGAACTCGGCCATCAACTTGCCGGCGCGCAGCTTGAGCTCGAATTCGTCGAGCGGCTGCTCGGCGTCGAGCAGCACGGTGGCGACCAGCGACACCGGCAGCACCGGCACCAGGTGCGCGACCTCGCCCATCACGTCCGCCGCGAGCTTGCCGATGACCTCGAAGCGGCGCTCCTTGTCGAGCCCGCGCAGGTCGCCGCTCCCGCCGCCGGCGGCGTGCGCCGCAAGCCACGCCCGCGCCGAGACCAGCCGGCCGAAATTCACGCAGGCATAACCGAAGCGGTACCAGCGGCCGGTCATCATCAGCCAGAGCTGGCTCGACCAGAAGCCCGCCGCCGTGCGCACCGCATGCCACAGGCCGCGGCGCGGCGCCGCGCGATCGAGTTGCAGCAGCAGGGTTCGATCCTCCAGCACGCGGTCGTAGTTCAGCGCCACCGGCACGAAGACGATGTCGTGAGCGCCCTGCGGGTCGAACGACTTCAGCATGTAGTCGTAGAGGCCGAGCTTGGGCTCGCGCAGCCTGCCGTCGCGCGACAACCCGCCCTCGGGATACATCGCCTGCGCCACGCCCGCCTCGGTCGCCATGTGGACGTAGCGCTCGAGCACACGGCGGTAGAGCGGATTGCGCGAATCGCGGCGCACGAAATAGGCGCCCATCGAGCGGATGAGCTGCTGCAGCGGCCAGATGCGGGCCCATTCGCCGACGGCATAGGACAGCGCCGTGCGCTCGGCCGCGAGGAAGGCAACCAGCACGTAGTCCATGTTGCTGCGGTGGTTCATGACGAACACCACCGCCGTGCCGGGCGCCACGCCGGCCAGGGTCTCGGCATCGGCGAAGCCCAGCCGCACGCGGTAGAACAGGCGGGCGAGCGCGCGGGCCAGCGCATAGCCGACGCGGAAGTAGATGTAGGCGTTGAAGCTCGGCACGATCTCGCGCGCGTAGCGGTGGACCTCGGCCATTGCCACGTCGCGCGGCAGGTTGCCGGCGCGGGCATGCTCGTTGGCGGCCTCGACGACCGACGGGTCGTAGACCAGGCGGTCGATCAGCACCTGCCGCCGGGTGAGCTGGAACGGCTTGATCTCGACGTCGAGCCGGCGGTTGACCGAGTCGATCAGGCGGTTGAGCCGGCGGCGCAACAGCCAGCCGACGCTCGGGATCAGCAGCCGGCCGACCAGCGACCACAGCGCGAGGGCGCCGATCGCCAGCAGGAGCCAGAGCGGGACCGCGACCGGCTCGCCCATGGCTCGGCCGTCAGAGCGCGCGGATGCCGGCGAAGATCAGCGTCGCCGCCGCCCAAGCCAGGATGACCGTCGTGGCGATGGCGCCCGCCGCCCGGCCATAGGGCACGAAGCCCAGCATGCCGCCGGCATGGAGCAGGCGGGCGACCACCAGGATGATGGCGAGGATGTCGGCCATGCGATGCCCGGTCGGCCCATGCATCATCCAGAGCAGGATCAGGGTGAGCGGCACCAGCTCGAGCAGGTTGCCGTGGGCGCGGATGGCGGCGGTCATTTCGCGATCGCCGCCATCGCCCAGGAAGATCTTCTTCCTGGTCCGTAGGCGGCCGACATGGAGCGTCAGGACCACGGCCAACAGGCCCAGCAGGCCGGCGCAGATAAAAAAGACTGCCACGAGCGCGGCCCCTCCCCCTCGATTCGGCGGCATTCTATGGCCATATTGCAGCCGGGCAAAACGAGGAGCGGACCGATGTGGCAAATGCTTCGCAAGAAAGCCGAGATACCGACAGCCGATCGCGCCCTGCCGGGGCGGACCGAACCGGCCTTCGCGGTGCCGGCGACCCATTTCATCAACGGCAACCGAATCCAGCCGCCGTTCCCGGCCGGGCTCGAGCAAGCGATGTTCGGATTGGGCTGCTTCTGGGGCGCCGAACGCAAGTTCTGGGAGGCGCCCGGGGTCTATGCCACCGCCGTCGGCTATGCCGCGGGCTTCACGCCCAACCCGACTTACGAGGAGGTCTGCTCGGGCTACACCGGCCACAACGAGGTGGTGATGGTGTGGTTCGATCCGAAGAAGACTTCGTATGAGGCACTGCTCAAGGCCTTCTGGGAGGCGCACGACCCGACCCAGGGCATGCGCCAGGGCAACGATGTCGGCACGCAGTACCGCTCCGGCATCTACACCTTCTCGCCCGAGCAGAAGAAGGCCGCCGAGGCCTCGCGCGCGCTCTTCCAGAAGGCGCTCGCCAAGCACGGCATGCGCGACGCGATCACGACGGAGATCCTCGACGCGCCGCCGTTCTACTATGCCGAGGACTATCACCAGCAGTATCTCGCCAAGAATCCGAACGGCTATTGCGGGCTGGGTGGCACCGGCGTGAGCTGCCCGATCGGGGTTGGCGTGGCGGCGGAGTAACGGCGAAACACACGCAACGATTCGGGCCGGCGGGGAAATCCGCGGGCAACGCGCGGGGCTTACGTCCCCCGCATGACACCGCAGCAAATCGCTCTCGTTCAGACGAGCTTCGCCAAGGTCGTGCCGATTGCCGGCACGGCCGCCGACCTTTTCTACGGACGGCTCTTCGAGATTGCCCCGGACGTGCGCCGCATGTTCCCGCAGGACCTTGCGGAGCAGAAGAAGAAGCTGATGGCGATGCTCGGCACCGTCGTCGCCGGCCTCGCGCGCCTCGATACGCTGCTCCCCGCGATCTGCGCCCTGGGCGAGCGTCATGCCGGCTATGGCGTGAAGGTCGAGCATTTCACGCCGGTCGGCGCGGCGCTTCTGTGGGCGCTCGAGCAGGGCTTGGGCAACGAGTTCACGCCCGATGTCGAGGACGCCTGGGCGACGGCCTACGGCATGCTCTCGCAAGCCATGATCGACGCCATGATGAGGAAGGTATCGAAGGCGGCATAGATCTTCAGGCCGCTCAGGCCTGCGAGTCGCCGTCGTCGAGCGCCGGCCCTGTTGAATACATCCTGTCCATGAATGACGTATGATTCGGGCGTGCCGCCGTCCGTGTCCGAGCCCGAGCAGATTTCCATCGTCCATGCCGATGCCGAGCTGCCGCTCACGTTCGTTCGCAGCCGGCGGGCGCGTCGTGTTTCGCTGCGGGTCGACACCGCGCGCCGGCGCATCGTGCTGACTGCGCCGATGCGCATGTCGCGCGACATGGCGCTCCGCTTTGCCTATGGGCAGGGCGGCTGGATCGCCGCGCGGCTGAAGCGCCTGCCGCAGCCGCGGCCGTTTCAGGACGGTGCCGATGTACCGGTGTTCGGCGTGCCGCACCGCATCCGTCACCGGCCCGGCGCGCGTGGCACGGTGTGGCTGGAGGACGGCGAGATCCACGTCGCGGGCCATGCCGAGCATCTGCCGCGCCGGCTGCGCGACTGGCTGATCGGCGAGCTGCGCCGGCGGGTGATGCCGCTGGTTGCTGCCAAGGCGGAGAAGATCCAGCGCCCGGTCAAGCGGGTCGGCCTGCGCGACAGCCGCTCGCGCTGGGGCAGCTGCGGGCCGGACGGCGGCCTGTCTTTCTCCTGGCGCCTGGTGTTCGCGCCGCCCGAGGTGCTCGATTATCTGGTCGCGCACGAGGTGGCGCACCTCGTGCACAAGAATCACGGACCGCGCTTCTGGGCCGAGGCCAGCGGGTTGTGCGACGGGCCGATGGCGGTTCCTCGCGCCTGGCTCAGGGCCAATGGCGAGACCCTGTTGCAGTATGGCGCCTGAGGGCGGCCTCAGTCCTTGCCGGCGCTTGCCTTCCAGCGCGGCGTGGCCGCGGTCTCGGCGAAGCTCTTGAACATGAGGTTGAAGGAGATGCTGATGCGCTCGCGCGAGCCCGCGTTGGAGGGAACGTGGTGCCGCAGCCAGGACGGGAAGATGACCATGCGGCCGGGCACCGCCTGCTCGACCGCCGCATTGGCGGTGATGCGGCTGAGCTTGCCGCTCCACGGCATGATCGAGACCGGTCTTGGATCCTGGAAGATGAGGTCCGGGCCGCTTTCGGGCACATCGACGTAGTAGACGCCGCTCAGATAGTTATTCGGATGATTGTGGGTGGGATGGTAACTGCCGGGTGGATTGATGTTCGCCCAGCAACCGGTGACCATCATCGGATACTGCTCGAGGTTCAGGAACTGCGCGACGCTGCGACCGGCGATCTCGACCAGCTCGGTGAATTCGGCGAAGGCAGGCCGTGTGTGCAGGTCGTGCGGAGTCTGCCAGTTGCTGCCCGGCGGCACGTTGGGGCGCGGCGCGATAATTCTCTCGATCTCGGCCTTGAGCTTGGCGTTGAGTGACGCTGCATCCGAAGCCGAGATGTCGAGCACCCACAAAGGCGTGGGAAACAGCTCTTTGACTTGCTGCTTGACCTTCACGCCTCAAAGTCTAGCAGGCCACCTGCAATTCCGCACAGTGTTTCTCACGTCCGCGTGAGCATGGACCGTGCGGCCATCACCTGCCGGTGTCGACCGTGGGCGAGGGAGGCGGCTACTCCGCTGCCGCTCGGACCGGCGCCGCAGCGGTGAGCACCGCCGCCGCCTCCTTGGCCACCCGCGTGCCTTCGAAGAAGCGCGGATTCTGCTGGCCCCACAGCCGCACCGCATTGGCGAAGGTGAAGTCGCGGAAATCCGCTTCGGTGATCAGCCCGTCCTCGACCAGCTCGTAGGCTTCCGGCACCGGGCTCAGCATGTCCGGCACGTCGAAGTGGCCGATGTCGGAGCTGAAGATCGCGTTGATGCGCGCGCCGAAGGGATTGGCGCGGCCGAAGGCGGTGACGTTCATGCGGTCGTCGGCCTCGCAGCCGAAATAGTAGGGCCGGGCGTAGAGATCGACCCAGTCCTGTTTGCGCGTGATCTCGCAGGCGGCGAAGTCGTCGAGCACCGGCACGCCGCCGGTCGGCTCGTCCTCGTCGCGCGCCGGCCAGCCGTCGCGCCGGTCGAGCTCGGCGGCGATGTCGCCGTAGCCGTATTTGTCGACCAGGCTGCGCAGCAGCGTCCGATCGAGCTTCTTGGGATCCATGTAGGCGATGCCCTTGGCGCCACGCCGCTCCCAATGCTCGATCAGGTCGGCGAACAGCTGACAGCCCCAGCCCACGCCACCCTCGAGGAAGGCGAAGTTGACGTCGGGGAAGCGTCGCGTCACGCCGCCCAGGAACAGGCCCTTGGCGATCGAATGGCCGGCGGCGGCGAAGTGGCCGATATGGTTGTAGGTGAAGTTGCTCGGCGAATTGCGCAGGCCGAAGCCGCGGCCGCCGGCGTGGAAGGTCGGCGCGACCCCGAGCTCGCGGCACTTCTGCCAGACCGGGTCGTAGTCGTGCTCGCTGTCGATGCCAAACCGCTCGAAGGTGACAGTGTGGCGGGTCAGGTCGGGATCGAGGTCCTTGGCCTTGGCCATACG
>Ga0207683_10005548_pt1 | contig 10805 bp, 14 predicted proteins | sample KBSM73metaG_FD_184333 | JGI IMG/M metagenome (GOLD analysis project Ga0207683, IMG submission 184333) | Miscanthus rhizosphere microbial communities from Kellogg Biological Station, Michigan, USA - KBS M7-3 metaG (SPAdes) (version 2) | ecosystem: Host-associated > Plants > Roots > Rhizosphere >...
GAACGACCGGATCTCGTACTCTTGGATGTCGTGATGCCTGAGATGAGCGGTTACGAAGTTTGCGCAGCGATCCGTGCCGACGAGGAGACCGCGGTGCTTCCGGTGGTGATGGTTACGGCCCTGGATCCAGGTGTGGAGCGGGTGAAGGGCATAGAAGCCGGGGCTGACGATTTTTTGTCGAAACCGATCAATCAACCCGAGCTACTAGCCCGCGTGCGCTCGCTGCTCCGAATCAAGGCACTGCAGGACGAGGTTCAGAGTCAAGCCGCGCAGCTGTCCGAGTTGAACAATAGCTTGGAACAGCGAGTTCAACAGCAAGTCGCTGAGCTCAACCGGTTAGGTCGCCTCAGGCGCTTTTTCTCGCCGCAAATCGCGGAATTGATCGTCAACGGCGCGGCAGACGATCCACTGAAAACTCATCGCCGCGACCTCACAGTAGTTTATTTGGACTTGCGCGGCTTCACCTCGTTCGCCGAAGCGGCCGAGCCTGAAGAGGTCATGGAGGTTCTGCACGAATATCATGCCGCGATGGGCAAATTGATCGTTGCACACGAGGGAACCCTCGAACACTTCGCCGGCGATGGAATGATGATCTTCTTCAATGATCCCGTGCCGGTGGATGACGCGAGTGCGAGGGCGGTGCGCATGACATTAGCGATGCGCGAGAGCGTGGATGAACTCACGGTCAAATGGCGAAAGCTCGGACATGAACTTGATTTCGGTGTTGGCGCCGCGCAGGGTTACGCGACCATCGGCGCGATCGGCTACGAAGATCGTTGGGAATATGGCGCCATCGGCAGCGTGCCCAATCTCGCGGCGCGCCTTTGCGGTGAAGCAAAACCAGGAGAAATTTTAGTCTCGCAGCGGTTCTTAAGTGGCGTGGAGGAATTGGTCGAGGCCGAACCTCGGGGCGAGCTGCTACTCAAAGGCTTCCATCGCCCGGTAGCGGCCTATAATATTGTACGGCTCAGGACGTAATAAGCAATCCGAACCACGAAATCCGAAATTCGGAACAGCTCAAAAAACGCGAGCCAATTTTAAGCCAGTAGAACAAGTGTATTCTTATGAGTGAAGGGAACGCTCAATACTCGAAAGCCTCGCCTGAACGGCCGCCGCGTTGACCGTTGAGTCAATGTCGAACCGTAGGTACGATCGACTTCCATAGTTATTTAGTTTGAAAATTGAATTTTGATTGTGCTTTTTTTTGGTTTCTTTCGGATTTGGTGCTTTGAGTTTCGGCTTTCATTTGAGGGGAGATCAATTGAGGTGAAGTTTATCATTTACGTATTCCTGACAATTCTCACGCTGGCTCAAACCGGTCAGGCCCAGACGGCAAAATCAATGACGGTTCCGGAGATCGCGGTTTACAACAAACCGGACCGTGAAAAGATGCTTTACGAAGGCGCAAAAAAAGAAGGCAAGTTGATGTGGTACACATCGCTTACCGGTGGACCGAATGTCGATGCACCGAAGATCTTTCAAGCAAAGTACCCAGGCATACAGGTGGAGGTTTATCGTGGCGACAGCGACGCGTTGATCGCCCGTATTGTGCAGGAAGCACAAGCTAAACGTTATATTGTCGATACTGTCGAAACGACGTTTCCAATCCTAAAAGTGATGCAGGAATACAAGCTCCTGGCGCCCTACGGTTCGCCACATTTAGCCGCCTATCCCGACGAGGTGAAAGAACAAGCCGGCAAAGGTTTGGTTTACTGGGCAACCGACCGGGAGTCATACATCGGGCTCGCTTACAATACGAATTCGATTCAAGGCAATGCAGTGCCCAAAGGATTTGACGATCTGCTGAAGCCGGATCTCAAGGGAAAACTCGGCTTCGCCACGAGCGATACGGGCAATCGCGTGATCGCGGCCATGCTAGCGAGCAAGGGGCCTGAGTTTGTGCAAAAACTCAAAGGACAACAAATCAGTCTTCACTCGGTATCGGGTCGAGCCATTCTCGATATGGTGATCTCCGGTGAGCTCGGAGCTTCTCCGACGGTATTTCTCAGCCATTCGCGTGTTTCGATTGCCAAGGGTGCTCCCATCAAATGGGTCCCGATGGATCTGGTGCCGACCAATGCCGGTGGGGTTGCTTTGCCGTTAAATGCGCCGCACCCGTATGCTGGAATGCTCTTCGCCGAGTTTCTGATCAGTCCGGAAGGGCAGAAATTTCTTGGTAAGTACGGCCTCGACAGCGCCATGAACAAGCCAGAATTCAAAAGGTTCTATGCCGAAGCGGGAATGACCGCTGAGCGGTACGAGAAAGAAAACGAAAAATGGGAGAAGCTGCTGCGGGAAATCGGAAAAAAATAAATTGAACTCTCCAGCCAAGGCGCAAAGGCGCCAAGAAAGAGTTTACGGACGAAATCGATCGAATGTTCGAAACCACTGATTCGCCGAGTAGGGACGATCGCCTGCATTGAAGCGGGTGCCTCGATATGCGCTCACGCTACACGGGAAATCGTTCGGACTATCCTGAGTAGCAGCGTAATGCTGTATCGAAGGGCATAAGCTCAACGGTCATTGGAAAATCGGACTGGAATGTGGAGACTATGGCCTCAGTTTCGGTTGCTGTTGTTTCGGATTCAGTGCTTGGAATTTCGGAATTGGCTATTTCTGATGGTTCATCCTCGCTTCGCCTCCACCGTTGTTTTGGTTCGCCCTGAGCCAAGCGGCGGTTTTGAAATCCTTCTAACTCGTCGGCCGGCGGAAATGCGATTTCTCGGTGGTTACTATGTATTTCCAGGCGGCACGGTACATGCGGACGATTATAATGCGACGATGCTGTCTCGATGCCATGGCCTTTCCGGAAAGGAAGCGCAAAGAATTTTAGATGGCGGGCCCGAAGCGGGGGAGGCGCTCGGTCACTGGGTTGCGGCTTTTCGCGAGGTATTTGAAGAAGTCGGTGTGCTTCTCTGCGTGACCGAGACAGGTGAAACGGTGCAACTCCAGAACTCGGCGGAGAATGACCGAATCGAGCTTGCACGTCAAAGGATTGTGGCCGGTGATCTAAAGTTCGAGAACTTTTTGGTCGCCGAGAATTTGTTCTGCGACTTGGATCGCATGAAATACTTCGACCACTGGGTGACTCCCGAGATCTATTCGATGCGTTTCGATACACGCTTCTATATCGCGGTGCTTCCGAGTCATCAAACGGCGCTCACTCGATCGGAAGAGGTGAGCCACAGTTTGTGGATTACAGCCTGCGACGCGCTCACACGCATGGACCACCGGCATTTCCCAATTTTGCCGCCGACGACCACTGTTCTACATCGCCTCGCCGGCTTATCGAGCTGGGAGCGGCTACAAGCCGAATTCGAACTCTGCTAGACACATGCCGCCACAAAAGCCGTTGTTGACGTCACGATTGGCCACGTGTGTAAATCGCTTCCATCTCTACATCGCGATCCAGATTCGCCTTTCACGCAGTCATCGTCGGGCTGATGTGGTACGTAGTGGTACGAAAATAAACGGTATCGAGCGGTTTTTTGTCACATATTACACCTTTGAGCGTGCTTAGGTTCCCAGGCTTCGCGATGGGGAATTTCGGGCATGGTCGTTGCGGCAATTCCTTGTTCTATGAGGAACCGCCGTTCGTACAAAGCCGCAGCAATTTCGCCGTGCTATCTGCGATTTTTCCAATCGCGGGTAACGGTTTGGACTTTTGCTGCGACAATCTTAATGCTAGCTCAAACCTTCAGCGCCGTTTCAGAGGCAGCCGACGAACAAACATCAGCCATCCTCAGCGAGAACCCAGCTGTTGAGGAGAGACAATTAGATACCCCTTCAGTTGAGAGCTCGATTCCGGAGAATGTTTATGAAACGCCAGAAGAGAAAGATTTTGAAATACCGGCTATCATGGCTACGCCTCTGCCACCGGTGATGCAGACTGGCCTCGCGTCGTGGTACGGAGCGAGACACCATGGAAAGCGAACCGCGAATGGAGAACGTTTCGATCAGAAGAAACTCACGGCTGCGCATCCGACTCTGCCATGGGGCAGCATTGTAAAGGTGACCAGTCTCGCTAATGGAAAATCGGTTAACGTGCGGATAAATGACCGAGGACCATTTATAAAAGATCGGATCATTGATCTCTCGCGAGCGGCTGCAAGAACGCTAGGAATGGCGGGGCTGATGCAGGTACAACTCGAATTGCTCACGCCAATTGAAACGCCCGAGTATCGGGAAGTCATCCAAGACGAGCAGCGCCAAGCGACGGCACCAGCATCAAACCAGAATTAACCCTAACAACCTTTCGCGGGTGATTGCGGAGTCATGTGCGCCCATTTCTCTGTCGTAGCTCACACAAGCAACCATTCCTTACAGGCCGGAGTCGCTCGAAGCTGGTCAGTCAGTTCCAGCGGGAGCGAATCCAGAAACTTGCTAAAAGCACTGTAGCCATCAGCCCAGCAAGCAGCCACTGAATTCCGTAACGCGGAAGATAATAAGCTTCAACGAGGCCAATCGCGTAGAGTGTCGAGATAATCGAGATACGTCTGACTCGGTCACGCAGCTTTACTGTCTGCTTCATTAATTTTTGGCTCCATTCTGTTACCCTCAGAACCGAAACTTTTCGGTTCTGCAAGGCTAATGTTGTAGTCTCGTTTGAGCATGGGATATGCCAGGGAGTAATTTGGTCAAATCGAGCCGATAATGCTGATGTGTTACAGCGCAATCCTGTTTTCGCCGCATATGTGTGTCCCACTGGCAAACCGTGTTGTCGGTGACGTCACTGCGGAACATGGTTCTTTGCCGTGTCCGAATGTCGCAACCACCGGATGTTTTGCTGGACGCATTCAGTCCAGGGCGTATACCGGTGATTCGCTAGCTTCGGACTAACTCAGACTTCGAGTCGCGCAGCCCCGAGCCGGCCCCCGGCAGGGGGACGGCTCTAGCGTAGATGCTCATTGCTTAGCCAACTCAGCTCAGACTGCTGGCAATCAGAGGGCGGTATGTTACCCCCCTTGCGACGCATACTTTTGATAGGATATGTTTTCGTCGGCTCTATAGTTCAACAGGCGTTCCAAGGGGAGTTTTATGCTGTATCTTCCCAACTACGCCGGCGCGCTTCGGTGCATTGGTCAGGCTTTAGAAACCCGGAATATCGCTGTTTTTGAATTGGTCGTCGACGCTGATCAGTTTGTCGTTCGATGCGGCGATCCAAATCCGCCGTACACGGGCATTCTCACACTGCATTATTCACCCGAGAGGATCACAATTCTCGACCGTGAAGGTCAGGCACGGCGTCGACAGACGAAGCCGTACTTTAGATTCGACAGTTTGCCTGAAGTTCTCCGAGCCACAGGCAGGTACGTTGACAGCAAACGCGGGGAGGTCCGTATGGTGACAAACTGTTCTGCATCGGAAGCCGGCATCCAAGTTGAATATCAAACCCGAGGCGGAATAGAGGCGGAGACGCTATCTATGGCTACGATCCGCGAAATCGCCGTTCACATGTTCAAACGGCGAACTCGAATCTCAAACCCCATTGATATGCTAACCCGCCGAAATGAGAGGCCGACTTCTTGATTTGCTGCTGACAAGGCCGTCAAATGCGCAATTTCATCCGCGTACCTGGTTGACAAAATCCTTGACGCCACGCTCAATAGCTCGTCGTCTCCGTCGCGACTTGAACAGGTTAACCATGCCGATCACTGCTAAGCCAATGCCGACCGTGCAAAAGGGAAGACCTAGGGTAAGCGCGATTTCGTCGAGCATTGTCTCTCCTGAACCGATCGCAAAACGATCAACAAATAAAGTGTCTTCTTAGATCAGCTCTGTGCTTGCGGCAAATCTATTTCGCAGTGTGACGCGTGAACGAGATACATGCGCTGACGAGACTCAGCTCAAGCGAATTTTGGTAAACAGATAACTCATTTTCACCGGCGCATGACCATCCTCGCCGAAGGTGCATAAGTCCCTCGAAATGCTGCACAAATGCACGCGAGTCCCAGATGGTTTTATACTCATTACCGCGACGAAGCATAAACGAACATTGATATATCCAGCAAACCCGCAGCGCATCTGCAAACGACACAATGAGGCGCTCGTCATCGGCGTCCCAGTCTTCTGGTTTTACTTCATTCACCAAGGGGTCCAGCCCCTCGTCGGAGCCGGCGAGGCCAAAAAAAGCGGCTAAGCCGTTATCGGTCATCCAGCAAGCAACTTCGATGAGAGAAGCCTCGGGAACAGAACTCCCGTAGGTGTATAGCTCCACCGTGGCGAGCGAACCAACGATGCGGTCAAACGAAGGAACGACTTTCGTCAGATCCATATCGAAGTCGTGCGGGTGTCGCAGAGACTGGTACATATCAGAAGCTCAGCACATTCATCCGTTGGATGAAAGTGGGGTGCATTGCGAATGCTGCACTACTTTCATTTCTTCGTCGAGGGCGCGCGTCCATCCGACGCTGCCAATCGTAGCGAATCGAAACCGCCTGCCATCACGTTCTCCCGCCCATTTTTCTGCCTCTTGCTGAGTTTGAAATACTCGCAGTTGAAGTATGCGCGTTTGTCCAATCTGCTCGCCAATCAGCTGGCGTCTGGCGCCACCTTTGGTGTGAGAGGGTCGTCTATCGAATTTGCGCCGTGTGCTTGGCGGTTTTTTCATTGTTTTCACATCTTTTGAAGCGGTTGCAATGCGTTGCGCTTTTGATCGGGTCTCCAACGGCTCGACGGCACGCGCCTCCTTACGAATCTGCAGCACGAGGGGCAACGATCTTAAGTGATGTCGCTCATACCCGAGTATCCACTCGAATAACCAATTCATCTCCGCTTGGTCCTCCGTGAATACGATTGGCTCGCCGTGTTTATTAACCACAAAAGCCGTGGATAAGTTTTTTACATAGACGAATCCCGGTACCTCGGTTAACGGTTTGTCCATATTCCACCCCGCCATAAATGGTCAGCCAGCTGAAGCAATTGGGGTGCCTGTGTGCATTTGAGCGGTAAATCATGATTTTCCGTAGAGTTGAGGAAATACAGATGCGTTATTCGGCCAATTCTGGCAGGCCAATGACATTTTGACATGTCACGGTTGGATGAGTGATAAAAAATTATTTAGCTACAGCCGCGAGAGGTTCGATGTCAAAGCAAACATAATCCACAGCTCGCGCCGGCCGCGCTACACGGGGTATTCTCTACCGCGGAGTTCTAGCCATCAGCACCGAGTCTATGGCGCAGCCGCATGATCTGGTTTTGCTCGGGCTTTTACACTGGCGAGCATAGTTTGCATCGTTATTTTTCGTAACGCATTACGGTGGGGAAAGTGACTATGCCGAGGCGAAACAATGCGACAACGCACCCGAACAGTTCTAATACTGCGGCGCCGCCGAAGAAAGATGCGGTCGGTGGACGCGCGATCTTCAGATAGGCCGAGCCGGTTTGGTTTCAGTTCAGAGTCATTCGCTCGTTCTGAGTAAAGTGCTGGAGAAAATACATCTGTAGGTTTTCGTCTGAGATCTCCTTAGCAAGAGCCTCAAGAAGTTCCGGCAGTCGAGCCCGAGGAAACTTCTCAACCGATTCCCCAAGAGCCTTCGCTTGTTGATGAACCATCAATGACGCGAGCGGACCAATGACATTCGTTGCGTGACCAAGCTCGCTGATTATTTTCTGAAATGTCTCGGCTGATACCGTCTCGGAGAGCGCGTCGGGTGAAATCGTCGTGATTTTTTGATCATTCTGGGATCGGCTTGAAATCGGTGGATCTGCTATTACGGACGGGGGCTCGTTCCTATTGGCTACTACTGGCTTATGTGTTTCGACGCCGGTCAATGCTTCAGCTTCTTTGAACAGCAAAGAAACATCGCTGATGCCCTTCGTGAGCCGTTTTAACTGCGCTTTAAGATCAGCTATTTCGGAATCTCGCTGTGCTAAACTCGCGTCTTTGCCCTTCAGCGCGGCTTCGAACTCCTGCGCCTTGGTCGCGAGTTCCTGTTGCAGCTGTTTGATCGCCGATGTTTTCTGACGCGCAAGCTCCTCCGTCTGTATCAGCTGCGCTTCGAGTGCCGCCATCTTATTTTGGGAATTCTTCCGAACTTCCTCGATGCGCCTGGTTTGGTCAGCAAGCTCCTGTTCTGCTTTCGTGTGAGTTGCTTCCAACTCGCTCATGTTTTTGATGTTTTGCTCTATGGTCGATTTGTAGGTGATTATTTCATTCTCGCGGTTCGCCAGGATTTCCTCTCTGCCTTTTATATCGCTTTGCAAGTTCTTAATTGTTGCGGAAAGATTTTCTTCGATGTGTTGTTGGGAAAAATTCTTTCGGTCGATGACTTCCTCCGCCTCTTTTAGCTTGTCTCTGAGGATGGTGATCTCTGCTCCCAGATTTTCAACGAGCTGCTCGGCCCGATGTGATTCCTCCAAGACAACATTTTCGCCTGCTCTCACCGCTTCTTTTAGCCTAGCGAGTCGATGGGTAATGACTCTTTCGAGCTTTTCCATTTCGTCGGTCAAACCCGCAGCATTGCCGTTTTTTAGCCGAACCACCGACATGGTGTCGTTTTTTCTCCAGGGCAAAGTCTCCTGCATTTTTAATTTTAAAGAGTTGTAAAAATCGCTCATGACATCCTCCGGCTGGCTAAAGACTTGCCATTGCCAATGGAGAATTACACGCACGTGCATGACCAGACCCTAATGTGGTGACGGGGAAAGCGATCTGCAAAGAGAAAGCGTCGGCTTTCCACCTGATCGATGTTGTAGATCGGCCTACGGATGGCAATGAACTAAAGGGATATATTCGGATTAAAAAAGGATGTCAAGTCAGGGATTGGAGTTTTTTGGAGCGCAGGATACCCCGGATATCAGATCATTGGACACAATCGCAGCATTCAGAATGCATCTGTCCGGGGGCTAATTGCTCTCTCCAGGGGGCTATACAGTCTCGGGTCACTTGGGCAGTGCCGTAAATAAGAACCGAGTGTCGCCAATAGTCGCGATGTTCGGATCCCGAGTCCCATGGTGGCTGCCGGTTGTCTTTGGGTCCGATGACCCGGCAACAAAAGTCGATTACGCGACAGGCGCCGCAGGCTGTAACCGTTTGGAGTCCCCGGCTTTGTCAAAATTCAGGGCAAGCTGTGGTGCTGCGGACATGGCAGGTTTTGCCTTGATAGCGTAAGTTGTTGAGTTTACGTAGGCATCGATGTCCCTCCGGGCCGCGTTCTCGAGAAATCGCTTGTTCCTGTCTTCCGCAGCGCTTATTCGGTGTTCGACCTGGCGCTTTTGTGCTTCCGGATCGAAGGCGTCTTTTACGAGCGCATATTGGATTCCCGTGTCACACCGTACCCGCATATGGTTCCTCCGGTCGAATGATGCCCAATGAAACGCAATAAACAATCCAGCTGTAAATTGACGAAATCCCGAGGAACTTAGTGTGACAGCTGCCCGTCAATTTGGCCGTGTTGAGACATAACTGACATTAGAGTTGATCGACCGACATGATCGCGGCCGATGGCCGGGTGCTTAAGGGCCTGACGTGTAGCAACCTTGCGGCATGACTGAGCGGCAATGAGGCAGGGCGCGTTCCCAGCGAAGATTAAGATGGAGAAAACTAAGTTTTGCTCGCATCTAGACATCTCTTTCATTCGTGCGTTGTCTTCTGCAAGGACAAATTTTGGCACGTCTTGGACTAATACACCGGAGGTTCTGCCGGGTTGACCGTTTTTACAGTCATCACTATGTCAGTAAAATGCTCTCCTTTGATGCCCTTGGCGAGCGTGCCCTCGACGACAATATTCGCGTTAAGATGCTTTGAGTAGGAAGCGCTCTCTGCCGGGAAGATCAGTTGTACAAATGACACGTTGGTGGTCTGCGGGTTCAGGCTACTCGATGTGGAGGATTGAACCCTGACCGGCAATTGCAGAATCAAAATGGGGACGTCTATCTTCTCGTCTTGTTCTGGGTGCTCACCGTAGGTCGGCCTGCCGTATTTCATGACTTTGGTAAGTTTGCCTTCGAGCCTCGAAAGCGCAGGAGCGTAGAATAACCATTGCTGCTCTTGAGGCGCCGCCCCGCGAGACAAAAAAATCAGGCAAACTGCCGAGAGCAGCGCAAGCCTAGTTGAAATTTTCATAACGGTGGACGACCAGGCGCTCGCTTCTCAGGAAATCCTTCTTGCGACAATAGGACGGAATCGACTCACATTGTGACTTTCTGGTGCCACGAAGCTTTCCTCCGACATCGTAGTGTCGGCATTCTACTTCACGGTTTCGGCTTAATCGCAGAGAAATTTGAGGCACAAAAGATCAGAATTAGGCAAAATGCTCTCGCTTTACGTTCGGCACCCGAATTGCGGCGCTCTGATCGTCACACACCCAAAATGCGAGCGAAGTCGCTTTGGGCCTTCATCATCAATAAGATAAGAAACTCAGTTGGTCGTAAATGAGAAAAAATCTTAGGCCTCGAATCTGTCCGAGGTGCGACGGAAGAAACATTCGCCGGTCTCACCGAAAAAATCTAGCGGAAAAGGCGCGTAGCCTGTTTTTCGTCAGGCCCTACCGATGCGTGGATTGTCATTACCGTTTCTGGGGAGGTTGGGTGCCGTGGAGGCTTTCTTTTTTGACAATGCCTCTCCGCCAGCATTTCGCCAATCCGAACAAGATAAGTAGCCCGCGCGGTAACTAAGCGTTAGCCGTTCCTCACCTGCCGACTCCGCTGCATTGGATCAGCCGTCCCCAATCACTTCTCACGTGCTCGAAATCGCGGTGTCCGACAACCATACTGCGCAAGGGTCAAGACATAGCGGATAATCGATCTCCAATCGATCCTTATGCATACGGTACCGGCGGAAGGCTGTCGCCAGCAATCACTCC
>Ga0207683_10005549_pt1 | contig 10805 bp, 8 predicted proteins | sample KBSM73metaG_FD_184333 | JGI IMG/M metagenome (GOLD analysis project Ga0207683, IMG submission 184333) | Miscanthus rhizosphere microbial communities from Kellogg Biological Station, Michigan, USA - KBS M7-3 metaG (SPAdes) (version 2) | ecosystem: Host-associated > Plants > Roots > Rhizosphere >...
CGCCACCAGGTGGTCATGATCACGAACACGCCCACGCCCACCGCGAGCGGGAACCAGCCGCCCGCCGCGATCTTCTCGGTGTTGGCGGCGAAGAAGCCGAGATCGATCGACACGAACGGGATGAACAGCGCGAGCGCCGCGGCCATCGAGTAGCCCCAGTTGCGCCGGCACACGAGGAAGTAGAGGTACGACGTGATCGCCATCGTGCCGGTGACCGCGATGCCGTACGCCGCCGCGAGCGCCGACGACGACTTGAACGCGAGCACGAGCGCGACCGAGGACACCATCAGGACCCAGTTGACCTCGGGGATGTAGATCTGGCCCTCGGCGCGGTGCGACGTGTGGACGACGGTCACGCGCGGCATGTAGCCGAGCTGCACGGCCTGGTTCGTCAGCGAGAACGCGCCCGAAATCAACGCCTGCGACGCGATGATCGCCGCGAACGTTGCGAGGATGATCATCGGGATCAGCATCGGCCCGCCCGACACGAGGTCGTAGAACGGGTTGTTCACCTTGGCGCCTTCCTCGAGGTAGAGCGCGCCCTGGCCGAAGTAGTTGAGCAGCAGGCCCGGGAACACGACGCACGTCCACGCCCACCGGATCGGCTTCTTGCCGAAGTGACCCATGTCCGCGTAGAGCGCCTCGCCGCCGGTGATGCAGAGGACGACCGCGCCGAGCATCAGGAAGCCGAGCTTGCCGTGACCGGCGAGGAAGCTGATCGCATGGTGCGGGCTCGCTGCGAGCAGGATGTGCGGGTGTCGCAGGATGAACGGCAGCCCGGCGGCGCCGATCGCGATGAACCACAGGAGCATCACCCAGCCGAACACCGCGCCGATGCGATGCGTGCCGTAGCGCTGGACCCAGAACAGGCCGATCAGGATCGCGGCGGTGATCGGGACGATCAGCTCGGCGAACTTCGGTGACTGCTCGGAGAGGCCTTCGATCGCGCCGAGCACCGAGACGGCGGGCGTGATCACGCCGTCGCCGTAGAGCAGGCCGGCGCCGAACAGCGCGAGCAGGATCGGGATCGCCAGGCGCGTGCGGCGTTCGATCTTGCGATCGACGAGCGCCGCGAGCGCGAGGATGCCGCCCTCGCCCTTGTTGTCCGCGCGCATGATGAAGACCAGGTACTTGACGACCACGACCAGCACGAGCGCCCAGAAGAACAGGCTCGTGATGCCCATGACCGCGTCCTCGGTCGGGGCCAGCGTGCCGCGCTCGGGGTTTGCCGTGAACGCCTCGCGCATCGCGTAGAGCGGCGAGGTGCCGATGTCGCCGTAGACCACGCCGAGCGCACCGAGCGAGAGCCACGTCAGCTCCTTCACGCTGTGCGGCTCGTGCCCGTGCTGCGCGGGGTGACGCATCGACTGCGTCGGATCAGGTCGGGCAGCGGCGTCGTTCATGGCGGGCGCTACGCGCCCGGCACCCTCGTACCACAACTTCCGCTAGGCGTCGTGCGCGCCCGGTTCGAACTCGAGCTGGTAGGAATCCTTGGCGATTGCAGCGGCGGATTCGCTTGCAGTCAGCGTCATTCGTAGCGCGCCGTAGAAGATCGCGAGCGAGAACGTGATCAGTACGCCGAGATCCCACCACGCGGGCAGCACGTCGTAGCCGCCGCCGTAGCGGCCGAGCGCGCCGATCACGAGCTGGCCGCCGAGCCATGGAATCATCCACAGCGAGCTGCGCAGCTTGATCTCGGACATCGTGCCCGCGCGCGCGGCGCCGAGGAAGAACAGCGCGAGCCCGACGACCATCGCGAGGACCAGCTTCCAGGTGGTCTCGAAGCCGCCCCAGTAGATGATGAGGTTCGCGGAGCAGAACGCGGCCGGCAGCACCACCGCCGGGAACGGCGTGCGGTACGTGCGCGGGCGATTCGGATCGAGCCGATGCAGCGCGGCGAGCGAGAGCGGCGCGAACGCGTACATGATCGCGGTCGCCGCGGTCACGACCTCGACCAGCTCCTTCCACGACTTGAACGGACCGAACGCGAGGCAGCCGATCACGGCGGCGACCAGGATGCCGACGATCGGCACGCCCTTCTTGTTCGTCTTCGTCAGCGCGCTGGGGATCTCGCGCTCCTCGCCGAGCGAGTACGACAGGCGCGCGGTCGTGCCGACGTAGACGATGCCGGTTCCCGCGGGCGAGATCACGGCGTCGATCAGCAGCATCTTCGCGAGCCAGCCCGCGCCGACCGCCAGGGCCAGCGTGTACCAGGCGCCGTACGCCGAGACGCTCGTGCCGAGCGGCGCGAGCCAGTTGTCCTTGATGTTCGCCGGATCGACCGCGCCGATCATCACGAACTGCAGCAGCGAGTAGAGCACCGCGCCGATCGCCATCGCGGTGAGGATCGCGCGCGCGACATCTTTCTTTGGATTGCGCGCCTCGCCGGCGAGCTGCACGCCTTGCTCGAAGCCCTGGAGCGCGAACACGACGCCGCCGGTCAGCGCGGCGAACACGCCGTGGAAGCCCTTCGGCATGAAGCCGCCGCCGGCCGTGAAGTTCGAGCCGTTGAAATGGATCGACGCGATCGAGATCGCCGCGACGAACGGCACGATCGCCTTCCAGATCACGACGCCGATGTTGCTCTCGGCGAGGAACTTCGCGCCCGCGAGGTTGATCGCGGTGAACACGATCATCATCACGACCGCGACGAGCACACCCTGGTGGTTGAGCAGGCCGCCTTGCATCATGTTGAAGTGCTCGTGCACCCAGCCGACGCTGTTGATGTAGTTGATCGCGGCGAGCACCTCGACGGGCGCGATGAACACGGCCTGCAGCCAGCCGGCCCAGCCCGCGGTGAACCCGGCGACCGGGCCGTGCGCGTAGTACGGGACGCGGCCGGGGCCGCCGGCGACCGGATAGGACGCGCCGAGCTCGGCGTAGGTCAGCGCGAGCAACGACAGCATCGCCGCGGCGAGTAGCCACGACAGGATCGAGGCCGGGCCCGCCTCCTTGGCGGCGTTGAGCGCGCCGAGCAGCCAGCCCGATCCGATGATCGAGCCGAGCGAGACGAACATCAACCCATAGAAGCCCACCGACCTCTTCAGGCGCCCAGACCGTGCCGTCTCTGCTGTCACGCGCGGCACTCTAACTCAAAGCTGCACCTGTCTGTTGCGGGCGGAAACCTTGCTTGCGGCCCCGTGGCGGGCGACCGTCCGCGGCATGAGAGCAGCCCTCCTCGTCGCCTTGATCGCCGCCTGTGGCGGCACGTCTGCCACCAGCTCGACGACCACCACGCCGACGCCGGCGTCGCAGTCGACCACGGAAGCTGCACCGAAGCCGCTTCCGAACGTCCCGTTCGACGATCTCGATCAGGATCAGCGCGCGCAGTTCATGAAGGAAAAGGTCGTGCCGGCGATGAAGCCGGTGTTCCAGAACCACGACGCTGCGAAGTACGCCGAGTTCGGGTGCAAGACGTGTCACGGCAAGGAGGCCGAGAAGGGCCACTTCGACATGCCGAACATGGAGCTTCCGAAGATCGGGAAGTCCACCGACTGGTCGAAGTTCAAGAAGGAAGATCTCGAGTGGATGAAGAACGACGTGAAGCCGGCGATGGCGAAGATCATCGGACAGCCTGAGTGGTCGCCCGAGAACCCGAAGGGCTTCGGCTGCGCCGAGTGTCATCCGACCGCCGAGTAAGCGCGCCCACGTCTAGGCACTCCGCGACGTGCGTCGGCGCGCACCGTCGCTGGTTGGTGCGTGTGCAGCGCCGCAAACGCGCCAGACGCGTGGGGCATGGTCGTTGCAAAACCGGTCACTACACACATTCGGGAGGACGTGTAATGGCTGATAACCGCAACAAGAACCAAGGTCAGGATCCCAACCAGAACAAGACCGGCCAGCAACAGCAAAAGCCGGAGCGCCCGACGGAGCGCGAGCCGAGTCGCCAGCAGTCCAGCAACAAGGACAGCGACAAGGACGTCGAGAACGAGAACCGCGACATCCAGAAGGACGTCGACACCGACGAGACGGACGAGGGCGATCAGGACGAGCAGGGCGAGATCACCCAGCGCAACCCGCGCATGGGCGAGGACCAGGGCAGCAAGCGCTAGCTCGGACAGCCCTGGGTCGCGACGCGAGATCGTGTGCCTGCTAAGCTCATCGGAGCGATGCAGGCCCACGATCTTTCGGCGCATGCTCATCACGAGCACGAGGCCGCCCACAATCGTAAGGGCGAGGTGCGCACGCGAGCGGTTGTCGCGATCACCGCGTTGATGATGCTCGGGGAGCTGATCGTCGGCGCGCTGACCGGGTCGGTCGCGCTGACCGCCGATGGCTGGCACATGGGGACCCACGTCGGGGCGCTGGGGCTGACGCTCGTCGCCTACTGGTACGCGCGCAAGAACGCCGGCAACGACACGTTCAGCTTCGGCACCGGCAAGATCTACGCGCTAGCGGGCTTCACGAGTGCCATCGTGCTCGGGATCGTCGCGATCTGGATGGGCAAGGAAGGCATCGAGCACCTCATCCACCGCCCGCCGGTGAACTACAAGGACGCGCTGCCGGTCGCCGCGCTCGGCCTGCTCGTGAACCTCGTATCCGCGATGCTGCTCGGCACGCATCATCACTACGGCCACGAGCACGGGCACGGGCACGGGCACGACCACGCGCACGGCCACGACGACCACGATCACGATCATGATCGCGACCACGATCACGATCACGACCACGATCATGATCATCCGCACGAGCACGCGCACGCCCCCGCGGCGGCGACGCCGCCGAAGGCAGGCACGCTCGACTTCAACCTGCGCGCGGCGTACATCCACATCCTCGCCGACGCGTTCACCTCGATGCTCGCGATCGCGGCCTTGTCCCTCGGCTGGTGGGCGGGCCTGTGGTTCCTCGATCCGATGATGGGCCTCGTCGGCGGTGCGGTGATCATGTGGTGGACCGTCAGCCTGTGTCGCCAGGCGAGCCGGCAGCTGCTCGACGTCGTGTCGTCGCCCGAGCACGAGGCGATCGTGCGCAAGCGGCTCGAGGCGATCGACGACGTCCGGGTCGCGGACCTGCACGTGTGGGAGCTCGGCCCGGGGCGGCGCAGCTGCATCGTGTCGCTGGTGACGGCATCGCCGCGCGACGTGAGCGTGTATCGTGAGGCGGTGCTCGGCGCGCTGCCGATCGCGCACCTGACGATCGAGATCCATCGCTGCGAGCTCGAGCATCACGGCCATGCCGGGGCTCAGGTTGCGCACGCACACGAGCACTGACCACGATCGTTTGCACGCTGCCGACATGTACGCCTGCCGGGTATCGCGCACTTGGAGCATGGATCGGACATTGCTGTAGAGGGCGCCCTGATGAGGGCCGCATGGATCGTCGCGTTGGTGGCAGCCTGCACGCAGCAGCCTGCCGAGACAGACCTCGAGCAGGAGGCCACCGTCTGCGGCGTCGGCCCCACCGTGAAGGGCATCGACGTCTCGTATTACCAGGGCACGATCAACTGGGCTTCAGTTAAAGGTGCCGGCGTCGAGTACGCGTTCATCCGCGTCTCGGACGGCCTGGGTACGCCCGACACCAAGTTCGATACGTACTGGGCCGGCTCGCGCGCGGCGGGCGTGCTCCACGGCGCCTATCAGTTCTTCCGTCCGAGCGACGATCCGATCGCGCAGGCCGATCTGCTCCTGTCGAAGATCGGCAACACGATCGCCGCCGATGACCTGCCGCCGGTGCTCGACGTCGAGGCGACCGATGGCCAGACCCCGGCGCAGGTCGCCGCGGGTGTGAAGCAGTGGGTCGACCACGTCACCGCGGCGCTCGGCCGGCCGCCGATCATCTACACCGGCTACTACTTCTGGCGTGACTCGGTCGGCGGCGCCGACGAGAGCGCATCGCCGCTGTGGCACGCGCAGTACACGAGCGCCGCATGCCCGCTGATCGCCGATACGTGGAGCGACTGGGCGTTCTGGCAGTACACGTCGACCGGCTCGGTCGCCGGCATCAGCGGCAACGTCGATATCGATCGCTGGAACGGCGACATGGCCTCGCTGACCGCGTTCCTGGGGCCCGGCACGCCGCCGCCGGTGTGTGCATCGCTGCCCGCCACGGGCGGCACGATCGATGACAGCGATCCGTGCTTCGTCGGCGGCGGTCCGTCGATCGGGATGCGCCACGTCACCGATGCCGGCGAGGGCGGTGGCCTGACGTGGACGCACACGACCGCCGAGGCGGCCGAGCAGAACTTCGGCCAGTGGAACCTCGGGTTCGATGCGGCCGGCCGCTATCACGTCGAGGTCTACACCGCGGCTGCGTACGCGCAGAGCAAGCTGGCGGACTACGTGGTGCACGCCTCCGGCGCCGATACCAGCGTCACGCTCGACCAGACCGCGGCCGATGGCTGGCAGCCGCTCGGCGACTTCGACTTCGCGGCGGGCAGCGATCAGTTCATCCACCTCGCCGACAACACCGGCGAGCCCGAGGCCGACAACGTGCAGCTCGTGTTCGACGCCGTGCGCGTCACGCCGCTCGATTACGCGGGCTCGGGCAGCGATCCGGGCACCGGCAGCGACGTCGGCGGCGACACGGATCCGGGCACGAAGCACTCCGGCGGTTGCTCGGCCGGCGGAGGTGGGGACGCGGGCGCTAGCTGGGCCGTGTTGATGATCGTTTCTTGCGCTGCTTGCCGACGGCGGTCGGCGTCACGGCGGCGTTGAGCGTCGGCGCGCCGACCATCAGGTGGCCGGCGTCGTTGTCGAGGTCCTCGCCCCGGATGTTGTTCTTGCCTTGCGACGCGACCGTGTGCGCGGTGCGGCTGACCTCGGCGACCAGCTCGCGCGAGTTGCCCGGCCACGGGCGCAGCAGGCACGCCTCGATCAGCGTCGAGTGAATCTGCAGGCCGGGCTCGGACTGCTTGACGGCGTCGTGGACGAGGAACGCCATCTCGTCGGGGCGATCGCGCAAGGCAGGCATCATCACCGAGACCTGCGCGAGCTTCTTCGCGATCTCGGCGGGGATGCCGAGGTGCTCGAGCGGCATCACCGCGGTCGTCACGATGCGCAGGCCGGGTCGCGTGTCGAGCAGCTTGACGAGCGTCGCCTGGTTGGCCGCGCCGAACTTGCCGACCTGCTCGAGGATCAGGGTCTCGACGTTCGGGCCGGCGATTCGCTCGAGCGGCACCGCCTGGATGGTCGGATTGAACACCGCCTCGGGCTTGTTGCGCACGCGCGCATAGCCGCGCGCCATCCGGCCCTTGCCGGAGCCCGGCTCGCCGAGGATCAGCAGATTCGAGCCGGCCTCGGCAGCCTTCTCGACCTGCAGCCAGAGCGGATACGTGCTCGCGCCGACGATCGCGTCGTGGCGGGTCTCGATCGAGGCGCCTTCGAAGCGGCGGACGTCTTCCAGCAGCACGCAGACGGTCCGCCCGGTGCGGACGACCGAGGGCGGCGTCACCGTGACCTCGCGGTCGATCAGCGCGTGCCCGCCGGCGTAGGTGCCGTTGCGACTCCCGAGGTCGGTGACGACGAATCGCTTGTCCTTCCAGACGATCCGCGCGTGCTGGCGGCTGATCCGGTCGTCGGTCGTGCTCTGCAGCAGCTCGCGCCCGATCACGAGCCCCGCGGCCGGTACGCGGAAGACCTGGACGGTGGGCTGGGCTCCCGTCCAGACGACCACGACGCCCGGGACGGGCTCTACCGCTGTCACTCCCCGAGTATACCCGCCTGGAGTACAACGGGGCATGGCAGCCGTGGTGACGTTCGACGCGGGCCAGACCGTCGTCGACCTGGACCTTGACTTCCTGGCGCGCCGGCTCGGCGAGCGCGGTGTCGACGTCAGCCCGGCGGCGCTCGAGCGTGGCGCTCCCGCCGCCTGGAAGCGGTACGACGAGCTGAACGCGGCCGGAATCGGGCACCCATGGACGCAGCTGATGGCGACGCTGCTCGCCGGCGCCGGCGTCGCACATGCAGACGAGCACGCCCGGTGGCTGCGGGACGAGCAGGTGCGAAACAACCTGTGGCGAAAGCCGATCGCGCCGATGGTCGACCTCGCGAAGGAGCTCGCGGCGCGCGGCGTGACCGTGGCCGTGCTGTCGAACTCGGAGGGCGGGCTCGCGCAGCTGTTCGAGGAGATCGACCTCGCGCGGCATTTCGCGGCACTCATCGACTCGGCAAAGGTAGGGATCGAGAAGCCCGATCCGCGGATCTTCGCCTACACGCTCGAGCGGCTCGGCGGCACGCCGGAGCACGCCGTGCACATCGGCGACTCGTGGACGGCCGACATCCTCGGAGCGCTCGGTGCCGGCTGGCGCGGCGCGATCTACTACCCGTCGCGCGGGAACGAGGCGCCTGCGGTGCGTGATCCGCGCGTCGCGATCGCACGCAACGCCGACGAGGCGCGCGCGGCCCTCATCGAATTCGGGGCTTTCGGGATCTAGCGATCAGCTGCGCCGCGATCGGCGACCACACGACGAGTGCAGCGACCACCGCGCGCAGGTACGTGCGGCCGGCGGCGAAGGCGGCCGGCGGCGGCTTCTTCGCCGGCACGTGAACGAGCGCGAGCTGCGCGACGAGCGGGATCGCGAGATCGACCGCGATCATCGCAGCGACCGCGATCGCGACCGGCCGCCAGCTCACGCGCACCGCGGCGGCGCTCGCCTCCACGCTGGCCTCGGCGGCAGTCCACGCGAGCAGCACGAGCAGCACGAGGCCGGGAACGCCGCCGGCGACCAGGCCGAGCACGATCGCGACGATCGCGACGAGCGTGGGCTTCACCGCGCGCAGCGACGGCGCGACGAGCCACAGCTGTGCCATCCACGCGGTCGCCGCGAGTGCCCAGCCGAGCTCGAGCTGGATGCGCAGGCCGTGCACCTCGCTCGCCACGCCGGCGCGCAGGGCGAACAGCTCCCAGGGCAGGAGCGCGACGAGGGTCAGCACGAACAGCGGCAGCACACGTCGCACGGCGCGTGCATCTTCGCATAGCTTGGAAGGCATGGCGTCGCCCGGCGTGCTGCTCGCGTTCGCGGTCGCGATCATCGCGATCGCGCTGTGGGCCGGCTGGGTCGTGCGCTCGAAGCGCGGCGGGGCGCGCGTGAAGGCGCTGCCGATCGCGACGCTCGTCGCGGTGGTCGTGTTCGAGACGCTCGGGGTGTACACGATTCGCGGCACTGCCGCGGCGGTCGGGGCGACCGAGGCGGGCAACAAGGCGAGCCTGCTCGCCGAGGGCATCTCGCACGGCATGCGCTACGCCGCGTGCGCGTGGGGCAGCGCGATCGTCGCGGGGCTCGTGCTCGCGGCGCTGTCGCTGCGCGCGCCTAGGGACCCGGACGCTGCCAGCGCTCGAGTCGTCCGCGAACCCCGCCGAGATCGATAGCCACATCGCGCGTGCGCACGAGGCCGAGTTGCTCGGCGACCGGCGTGGTCTTGCGCGAGCCAGGTGTGATCCACACGAGCCGGCCGCCGGGGGCGAGCGCGCGTGCAAAGCCGGGCAGGGCGGCGGTCAGCAGGGCGGTGGCATCGACCTGCACGCGGCTGCCGAGCGGCGGATTGGTGATGATCAGATCCTGCGGGCCGGGCGCGTGCGTGCGCGCGTCGGCGTTCGCGAGTGTCGCCGTGACGCCGGCGTCCACGACGAACGCATGCGCGGCGGCGAGGTTTGCGCGCGCGGCGGCGAGTGCCTCGTCGTCGACATCGGTACCGAGCAGCGTGCAGGGGCCGAGGCGCGCGCGCTCGACAAGCTCGGCGCCCGAGCCGCAGAACGGATCCCACACGCGGTCGTTCGCACGCGCACCAGCGACGAACGCGAGGGCCGCCGCCACCGTCGGATGCGAGGCCGCGGGCACCTCGGCAACGCGCCACGTGAACCGCGGATCGTCGATCCGGCGCGGCACCAGCTCGAGCGCGGGTGAGCCGTGCGAGGGGTCGCGACCGTCTCCCGCGTCGACATGGACATCCCATGTCGTCTGCGACGGATCGTTGACGAGCTCGGGCGCGGCCGCGCCGACGTCGCGCGCGACCTGCCACACGAGAGCGCGGCGATGGCCGCTCGGCACGTTCAGGCGCCAGCGGATCGCGCCGGTCGTCATCGCGCGCAACAGGCCGCGGACGTCGGCGCCGGTCAGCGTCGCGACGATGGCGCGTGCATCGGCGCCCCTCTCGGTGGAAGCGTCGGCCGCGGCGGCGCGCGCGAGCGGCACGCGAATGCCCGCATACGACCACAGCCGCGAGCGGAACAGCTCGTCGTAGCGCTCGCAGCGCGTCTCGACCCACGCGTCGTCGCGCGCGGTCACCGCCATGCCGAGCACGGCGAGCTCCTCCGCGAGCAGTGGGCCCATGCCGCCCTTGCAGTGCAGGCGCAGCGGCCAGCGCGCGAGGCCGCCTGCCGAGGTCACGATCGCCGACGGCGCGGCCCTGCCGGCGTCGCGGTCGGCCATCAGGCGCGCGCGATCGCGGCGACGTGCGAGCTCGGCATCGGCGCCCGGTGCGAGCGCCGCAAGCCGCGCCTGGACCTCGGGGCCGCCGAGCTTGCCGAGCGCCTCGACGAGCGTGCGCTTCTCGTCTGCCGGCGCGGGCGCGGCCTCGCCGTGCGCGTCCCAGTGGGCGAGCAACGCCGTGCGCGCCTCGTCGACCGCGGCCGGATCGGGCGCGGCGAGCGGTGCGAGCTTGCCGAGCGCGGAGATCGCCGCTCGCCGCACGCGCACGCCGGGATCGGTGAGTCGCGCGAGCACGATCGTCCGCGCCGCCGCATCGCCCCCCCGCGCGAGCAGGCCGAGGGCTCCAACGATCCGCGAGCGTGACGCTTCATCCTCGATATCGAGGCGGGCTTCGAGCGCGCGCCGGCCTGCCTCGCCGAGCCCGGCGACCGCCGCGGCC
>Ga0207683_10005550_pt1 | contig 10804 bp, 10 predicted proteins | sample KBSM73metaG_FD_184333 | JGI IMG/M metagenome (GOLD analysis project Ga0207683, IMG submission 184333) | Miscanthus rhizosphere microbial communities from Kellogg Biological Station, Michigan, USA - KBS M7-3 metaG (SPAdes) (version 2) | ecosystem: Host-associated > Plants > Roots > Rhizosphere >...
CACGCGGGCGCCGTCGACTTCCACGGTCTTAGCGTCCAGATTGACGGTGAGCTTGCCGGTGGTGATGACCGACTGGCTGTGGCCCTTGGAGCGGCGGACAACCGCCTGGATGCGGGCGACCAGCTCGTCCTTATGGAACGGCTTGGTCATATAATCGTCGGCGCCGAAGCCCAAAGCCTTAACCTTGGCTTCGACAATGGCATTGCCGGACAGGATCAACACCGGCGTCTGCACCTTGGCGACACGCAGTGCCTTAAGAACTTCAAAACCCGACATGTCAGGCAACTGCAGGTCGAGCACAATGATGTCGTAATCGTAAAGCTTGCCGAGATCGATCCCTTCTTCACCAAGATCGGTGGTGTAGACGTTCAGTCCCTCGCTCCGCAGCATCAATTCGATGCTCCGCGCCATGGCGCTGTCGTCTTCAATCAGGAGTACGCGCATATCTGGCCCCTCTCTTAACGTTCGGACGTGACCCACATTGGTGCAGGTCACGGTTAATCGGTTTCCGGACGGTAAGCTTAAATAGTTAACAGCAGCTTTAACTTCCCTATCAAGCTTCAACCCTTCCTGCTGCGGAATTAAGGCGGGAACCCGGGGAACTGCACCGGCTAAGGGGCTTGATTCGATTTGTTAAGTTTACCGCCATTTAAATTCTTGGCCGCAATATGGGGGGGATTGCGGGAGAAAAATTTCCGCAAAAAGCCCGCAGAATCGCGGTCAGGATAGATTTTCATGCGTAGCTTGCTCAGTGATATCGAGGCCGTCCCCACCCTGACCCGCTTTGGCCGGGTGGCGCGAATTGAAGGCCTGGCGGTGGAAGTCACCGGCGCCCAAGGGGCAGTAAGTCTGGGCGGCCAATGCCGCATAACTATCGGAAATAACAAGAAAATTCCCTGCGAAGTGGTTGGCTTTCGCGATGGCCGGGCGCTGGTCATGCCGCTGGGTTCCCTGGATGGGATCAGCCTCGGCGCGCGCGCGGATTTCGAGGATCGCCCAGCTTGCATCTATCCCTCCCAAGCCTGGTTGGGCCGGGTGATTGACGGTTTTGCGCAACCCATGGACGGCAAAGGCGCACTGGCGCAGGGCACGGTGCCTTATGCCATCAAAGCCGCGCCGCCGCCCGCCATCCGCCGCGGCCGTGTCGGTGAAAAACTCGATCTGGGCATTCGCGCCATCAATCAATTCACCACCTGCTGCGCCGGCCAGCGCATGGGCATTTTCTCCGGCAGCGGCGTGGGCAAATCCACTTTGCTTTCCATGCTGGCGCGCAATTCCAATGCCGATGCCATCGTGATCGGCTTGATCGGTGAGCGCGGCCGCGAGGTGAAGGAATTCATCGAAGACGATCTGGGCGAAGAAGGCCTGGCCCGTTCGGTGGTGGTTGCCGCCACATCGGATGAAGCGCCGCTGGTCCGCCGCCAGGCGGCCTATGTCGCCATGACGGTGGCCGAACAATTGCGCGACAGCGGCTTGAACGTGCTGCTGCTGATGGATTCGGTGACCCGTTTTGCCATGGCCCAGCGCGAGATCGGGCTTTCGGCCGGCGAACCGCCGGCGTCCAAAGGTTACACCCCCACGGTCTTTGCCGAACTGCCGCGGCTGTTGGAACGCGCCGGTCCCGGCGAGCCTGGGTCCGGCACCATCACCGGCATGTTTACGGTTTTGGTGGAAGGCGACGACCACAACGAACCGGTGGCGGACGCGGTGCGCGGCATCCTGGACGGTCATATCGTTTTGGAACGTGCCATTGCGGAACGGGGACGCTTTCCCGCCATCAATATCCTTAAGAGCGTCAGCCGCGCCATGCCGGCCTGCAACAGCGATGACGAGCAAAAGCTGGTTTTGCGGGCCCGCCAGCCCCTGACCATTTACGAAGATATGGCAGAGTTAATCCGGCTTGGCGCCTACAAGGCTGGCACGAATCCTGAAGTGGACAACGCCATTAGGCTTTATCCGGCGCTGGAGGCTTTCTTGGCCCAGACCAAGACCGAGCGGGCGGTGTTAAGCCAGGGCTATGAAACATTGTCCGCCATCCTCGGGGCGGAAGGGAGTGCGCAATGAACCGTACCGATACCCTGCTGCGCCTCAAACGTTTCCGCGTCGATGAAATGAAGCGCCGCATCGCCGCCATCGACGCCATGAAGGCCGATCTGGAACGCAAACTCACCGACCTGGACGACAATGTCGCGCGGGAAAGACTGCGCGCTGGGGATTCCGATATCGGCCGGCTGGCTTTTCCCTCTTTCCTGCGCTCCATCGAAGCCCGGCGCGAAAATCTGCGCACCACGCTCAAGGAAATCGAGCGCGAGCATGAGGCGGCGCAAGCCGATCTGTCGAATGCTTTCCAGGATCTCAAGTCGCTGGAAATCGCCAACGAACAACAGGCCAAGCGCTTGAACGAGATGCAGGCCCGCCGTAACCAATCTCGCCTGGACGAAATGGCGCTGGTGCGGCATTTGCGCAAGCACGCCATCCGCAATACCGCCTGAGCAAGTTTTCCGCGCGGTTCGCGCGGATTTATATAAATATCACCACAGCCGCGCAGGCGATGATGGCTGCGCCCAGGACACGCAGGATCAGCGCGCTCCAGGAGAGCGGCGGTTGCAGCCGGTCCTCCCATTCCAGATTCCGCATCGCCAAAGACTGTTGGCGCTCGAAAACCAGCTGTTCATGCCGGACATCGGCATAAGCGGATATTGCGAATGTTTTGGCGGTGTTATTGGCAAAGATGCCTAACGCAGACATTGCCCAGACCTCAATAAAGCCCCTCGATTAAGCCCTTCCTCCGCAACAACGCGGCGCCCGGCGGGGACGTTCCCTGACCGCCACATTGCCCTTTGGTCTGTGGCAAAAAAGCCGCGGCGGATTTACCATACCGCCGGGTTGAGTCGTTCCATCTGGCCGGTCTGGCCGATGCTCAGGGGCAGGGCATGTCTTTTTCTGAAACAATTTCACCGTTTTTCGGGCGCTGCGCCTTCGTCTGGTTCTATCTGACCGGAGCCATGGACATATTGAATCGCTGGGCCGTGATCTCCGCCGAGCTGACCGCCAAGCATGTGCCGCTCCCGCCATTGGTTCTGCTGATCGTGCTGCTCATGATCGTGATGGGCAGCATCTCGCTTCTGTTCGGCTATCACACCCGCCATGCCGCGATCATGTTGTTCGGCATGACCATGGCCGCGGCGGTGACCATGCATGATTTCTGGCACTATTCCGATCCTGTCGCCCACGCCACGCAGTTCAGCATTTTTGCCCGTGACTTCGCCATCTGCGGCGGTTTGCTGTTGATGGTGGGGATGGGACCTGGGCCGCTTGCGGTTGATACTGCCGGCAAAGCTGGCGGCGGCGGTGGCGGTGGCGGCAAAAAGCGCTAGTCTTTTGCGTCCTGAGTTCGTCGCGCCTTCGCTCATGTACTATTTGTACACATCGCTCGGCGCTCCTGCTCAGTCCGCAAAATCCTTAGCGCTTTTAATGAGCGGGGATTTCCATCATCTGCGCGGCGAGCCTGCCAGGCTCCAAGATTTCCAACCCGTCCTCGGGCAGGGGACCATAGGTGACATGGGCCAGGGTGGCGCCGGAGGTGCAGGCGGCCAATGCCGCGCCCAAACGGCGGGTGCGGTCCATATGCGTGATGATCACCCGGCGGAAGCGGAAAGCGGTGACCATGTCGCTGACATCTTCGGCGTCATTGAGCGCCGAGATCACGCCGATGGTTTCCACGCCGTCAATCTCGCCCAAAGCGCCGAAGGCGCTGACAGCGCGGGCGTTCAGCGGATTGAAGCCGTCGGCTTCCATCACGGTCAGAAGTTCGGGCGCCGTGGTGCCGGTACGAAACAAGGCCAAGCCGCCATCGGCTTTGGTCAATTCGCACTTGCGGCCGATCAAAGCGGCGGCGTGCGTGATCTTGGCCGCCACCGCGCTTTTGCCTGCGCCTGACGGCCCGACCAAGAGAATGCCACGCGCCATTTCCAAGTCGATCGGCGCTTGGATCATGCGCTGTGCCAGGGCGAAGGCCAGCGCGGTGTCGGGCGTGACTTGGGGAAAATTGGCAGCCTCGCGCACCAGAGCTTGGCCCAAGTTTTCGGGTAAGCGGTGGCGCTTCATGACTTGGCCCAGGACAGGGCGCATGTCACCGCGGGCGATCAGATTGCTGCCAGGAAATGTGACGATGTTCTGAGCCCGTCCCATGACGCCGGCCCTTTAGACTTGCCCCAAGGTGCGCAACCGCACCGAGGCATGGATTTCATTCTGGCTCATCACCACCGTTTGGGGACGGAAACGCTCGATGATGGAACGCACAAAGGGACGGATCTGCGGGCTGGTCAAAAGCACCGGCACTTCGTTCTTGGCGCCGGCCTCGTCAAAGGCTTCGCGCACCTGCTGGATGAATTGCTGCAATTTGGAAGGCGCCATCGCCAACTGCCTTTCTTCGCCGGTACCCACAATGCTTTCGGCAAAGGCTTGTTCCCAGACCGGCGACAAAGCCACCAGCGGCAGATAACCGCCCGGTGACAGATTGGCATGGCAAAGCTGACGGGCCAGCCGGGCGCGCACATGTTCGGTGATGTAAAGCGCATTCTTGGTATGACCGACAGCTTCGGCGATGCCTTCCAGAATGGCGGGCAGATCGCGAATGGAGACGCGTTCGCCGAGCAGGGTCTGGAGCACACGCTGCACACCGGTGATGGAAATCTGCGACGGCACCAGTTCCTCCACCAGCTTCTTGTTCTCCGGCGGCAGATCGTCCAGCAGCTTCTTGGTCTCCGCATAGGAGAGCAATTCCGCCATATGATTTTTGAGCACTTCGGTGAGATGCGTGGTCAAGACTGTACCGGGATCGACAACGGTGAAGCCGCGGAAAGAGGCTTCCTCTTTCAGGCTGCCGCTCACCCAAGTGGCGGGCAGGCCGAAAGCGGGCTCGGTGGTATGCGTGCCGGGCAGATCGATAGGCAAGCCTTTGGGATCCATGATCAGGAAGCTGCCGGGGAACAGCTCGCCCTTGCCGGAATCGAATTCCTTGATGCGGATGCGGTATTCGTTGGAGCCCAGCTGCATATTGTCCAGAATGCGCACCGCCGGCATCACAAAGCCCATTTCCTGCGCCAACTGACGGCGCAGCGCCTTGATCTGGTCGGTGATGCGATGGCCCTGCACATCGTTGATCAGCGGCAACAAGCCGTAACCCAATTCGATGCGCAACAGGTCCAGCGCCAGGGCGGTGGAAATCGGTTCTTCCTTGGGCGCGGCCGTGCCCTGGGCAGTCTCGGCGGCGGCCAGGGCGGTGCGCGCGTCCTTGCGCTTGAAGGCGTACCAGGCCAGCGAGCCGGTGCCCAGCGAAAGGGCGCCGAACACAATGGTCGGCATGCCGGGCAGGATTGCCACGGTGCCCATCACGGCGGCGGCCATGCCCAGCGCCTGGGGATAGAAGGAAAGCTGAGACATCAACGCTTTGTCGGTGGCGCCTTCGACACCGGCCTTGGACACCATAAGACCGGCGGCAGTGGAAACGATCAAGGCCGGCATTTGCGACACCAAGCCGTCACCCACGGTCAGTAGCGTGAAAGTGTGGGTGGCATCGCCGAAGCTCATGCCCTTTTGCGCCACGCCGATAATGATGCCGCCGACAATGTTGATGGCCACGATCAGCAGGCCGGCAATGGCGTCGCCGCGCACGAACTTGCTGGCGCCGTCCATGGCGCCGAAGAAATTGGATTCCGCTTCGATCGTCTTGCGGCGGGACTTGGCTTCCTTCTCGTCGATCAGGCCGGCCGACAGGTCGGCGTCGATCGCCATCTGCTTGCCGGGCATGGCGTCCAAGCTGAAGCGCGCCGCCACTTCGGCGATGCGGCCCGAACCTTTGGTGATGACGATGAAATTGACGATGATCAGGATGGCGAAGACAATCAGGCCAATGACGAAATTGCCCTGCATCACCAGATTGCCGAAGGCCTGAATGACATAGCCCGATGCTGCCGTGCCTTCATTGCCATGACCCAGGATCAGGCGTGTGGAGGCCAGATTCAGCGCCAGCCGCAGCATGGTGGTGAGCAGCAGGATGGTGGGGAAGGAGGAAAATTCCAGCGGCTTTCTAATGAACACCGCCGTCATCAGGATCAGGATGGAAAAGCTCAGCGAAAAAGCCAGCGACACGTCCAGCAGCCAAGTGGGTAGCGGCAGGATCAAGACCACCAGAATGGCCATGATGCCGATCGCCAGGCCCAGATCCGACTTGCGGATAAAGTCGCCGATCTTGGCGGGCGAGAAATCAAAGCCCTGGGATGCTGTGGTGCCGACGTCAGACATTCAGATCAACCTTGAATCAGCCAGCTGCGCGCTGCTCGCCATGGCTGGGAATGCTCAGCCCGGAGTCGGAATATTCCTTGAGCTTGTTGCGCAAGGTACGGATGGAGATGCCCAGAATGTTGGCGGCATGGGTGCGGTTGCCCAGGCAATGATCCAGGGTGTCCAGGATCAGGTCGCGCTCGACATCGCTGACGGTGCGGCCCACCAGCGAACGGGTGACGGCGCCGGCCGAAACCACCGCGCTTTGCACACTGGGATTTTGCGGCGACACCGCCGAGGCGACGCCAACCTGGGTGCCATCGGGCAAGCGGATGGCTTCGGGATTGATCTCTGTACCCGTCGCCAGCAACACGGCGCGGTGAATGGTGTTCTCCAGTTCGCGGACATTGCCCTTCCAACCATGGGAGAGCAGCAGCCTTTCGGTCTGGGATGAAATCGCGCGATAAGCCACGCCATTGGCTTCGGCATATTTGCGCGCAAAGTGATGCGCCAGAGCGCGAATATCCTTGGGACGCTCGCGAAGTGCGGGCAGGCGCAGGTTCACCACGTTCAGGCGATAGAGCAGGTCTTCGCGGAAGGTGCCGTGCTTGACGGCTTCCGCCAGGTCGCGGTTGGAGGTGGCGATGATGCGGATGTCGACCTTGACCGGCTTGGTGCCGCCGACGCGGTCGATCTCGCGCTCCTGGATGGCTCTGAGCAGCTTGGCCTGCAGGCGGGCATCCATTTCGCTGATTTCGTCCAACAGCAAGGTGCCGCCATTGGCTTCTTCGAACTTGCCGATACGCCGGGCGATGGCGCCGGTGAAAGCGCCCTTCTCATGACCGAACAATTCCGATTCCAGCAGGTTTTCAGGAATGGCGGCGCAGTTCACCGAGATGAACGGCTTGTCGTTGCGCAAGGATTTGCGATGGACATAGCGGGCCAGCACTTCCTTACCCGTGCCGCTTTCGCCGGTCACCAGGATGGAGGCTTCGCTGCCGGCGATCTGGTCGGCCAGGCTGAGCACAGCACCCATGGCTTCGTCTTCATAAACCAGCTGATGGGATTCGTCCGCCACCGCCGCCAACACCGCGGCGATCAATTCCGGATCGGCGGGAAGCGGCAGATATTCCTTGGCGCCCGCGCGAATAGCCGCCACGGCGCGGCTTGTGTCGGTGCCGATGCCGCAGGCCACGACCGGAGTGCAGATGCGCTCGGCCGCCAACCCGCGCACCAGGGCGCCGATATCCAGGCTCACATCGCAGAACACCAGGTCGGCGCCCACGCCACCGCGAAGCGAGGCCAGCGCCTGTTCGATATCCGCGGCATGGGTGACTTTCGCACCCTTGTCCATGGCGATTTTGGTGGCCAGACCGATCTGGCCTTGAAGTCCGCCGACGATAAGGAGACGCATAGGGATTATCCTTCAAAAAACTGGTTTAGGAGCCGGACCCGGCCTTGATGATTTCGGTCATGGTGATGCCCAGCCGGTCTTCCACCAGCACGACTTCGCCGCGCGCGACCAAGCGATCGTTGACATAGATGTCGATCGCTTCGCCCACTTTGCGATCCAATTCCACGATGGTGCCGCGGCCCAGTTTCAACAGCTGGCTGACTTCCATACCGCTTTTGCCCAGCACGGCGCTGACCGTGACCGGTACGTCGAACACCGCTTCCAGGTCGGAAGCGGAATGTTTCGGCGTGCCCTCGGCCGGATTGTCGGTATTGAGCAGGGCGCCGCCGGCGGCGCCGCCTTCATGGCTGAGATCGGGCAGATCGACATTGTCGGTCGCCATGGGACTTATCCTTTCACAGTGTGCGAGAAACGATGGGCGATAAGGGCGGTAAGCGCGTCTTCGATGGCTTGTTCGCTGCGTTCAGCGCCGCCGCCGCGCCATTCGATGCGGCAATCGGCGCCGGTCATGGCCGGATCGGCTGCAATCATCACCCGGCCGTCATAGCCTTCTTCATGGGCGATATCGGCCAGACGCGGCTCCAGCACTTCGGTGACGGAAGGCGCGGCGCGCAAGGTGATACGGGGTTCGGCGATGGCCTGATGCATGGCCTGGCGCAGGGCGATTTCCACATCCCCGGCCGGAAGCGCGGCCAAAGCGGCTGGAGCGATGCGCTTGGCCATGGCCAGCGCCAGCTTTGCGGCGTCATCACGGACAACTTCGATCTCGGCATGGCTGGTTTCTAACGCGGCGCGCACTGAGATGGTCAAAGCGGCGATGGTGCGTTCCAGGGTTTCGATGGCGCGGGCCTGGGAATTGTTTTCGCCTTCGCTGCGCGCCAGGGCCTGGAGATTTTCCAGCTCTTCGGTGGTGAGCGTCTTCTTCTGGCGGGCGCGGGCGGATTCGGTGGGGCGATCTTCGCCGCCGGCGAATTCGGTGTCGAAGGTGAACTTGTGGGCTTGGGTCTTGTTCTGCGACATCAGTACACCAGCTCGTCTTCGGCGCTGCCGCCGGCGATCATGATTTCGCCCTTGTTGGCGAGGTCCTTGGCGATATTGACCATGCGCATCTGGGCCTCATCCACATCCTTGAGGCGCACCGGACCCATGGCTTCCATATCGTCGCGCAGGATCTTGCCGGCGCGCTCGCTCATGTTGGAGAAGAACACGTCGCGCAGGCCGTCGGTGGCGCCCTTGAGCGCCAGGCCCAGCTTGTCCTTGTCGACATTGCGCAGCAGGGTCTGGATTGAACCGGGATCGAGCTTGGCCAGATCCTCGAAGGTGAACATCAGGGCCTTGATGCGCTCGGCGGAATCGCGGCTGCGCTCTTCCAAAGCGGTGATGAAGCGGCTTTCGGTCTGGCGGTCGAAATTGTTGAAGATTTCCGCCATCTGTTCATGGGCGTCGCGTTTGGCGGTGCGCGCCAGGTTGGACATGAATTCCACCCGCAGGGTCTGCTCCACCTTGTCGAGAATGTCCTTCTGCACGCTTTCCATGCGCAGCATGCGCTGCACCACTTCCAGGGCGAATTCTTCGGGCAGCGAGCCCAAGACGCGGGCGGCATGCTCCGGCTTGATCTTGGACAGCACCACCGAAACGGTCTGGGGATATTCGTTCTTGAGATAGTTTGCCAGAACGGACTCGTTCACATTGGCCAGCTTGTCCCACATGGTGCGCCCCGCGGGACCGCGGATTTCCTCCATGATCGAGCCGACCTTTTCGCCGGGTAGGATGTTGGCCAACAGCCGTTCGGTGGACTCGTATGAACCCATCAAGGAGCCGGTGCCCGACATTTGGGAAACAAACTCGACCAGCAGCTTTTCGATCAAGTTGGAGGAAATCGAACCCAGGTTGGACATCACCTGGGAGACTTCCTTGATCTCTTCCTCGTCCATCATCACCCAGATCTTCTGGGAATGTTCCTCGCCCAGGGACAGCATGATGATGGCGGCACGTTCCGCGCCCGATAGAGAGCGGATGTCTTCCTTGACTGCGGCTTTGGCGGGCTTCGACATCTTTGTCTCTTAAATCGGTTGGTGCAGCCAGGTGCGGATGATCGCCAGCGCTTCTTCGGGATGAGCGGAGACCACTTCACCGACTTTCTTGATCGAGGATTCCCGCACTTGGCCGTCGATGCGGCTGACATCGATGGGCGAAGGGACCGGCGGAGGCAAAGCGGGCACGCCATCGGCAGTGGGGGCGGCGCCGGCTTCGCTGCCTGTGGGCGCGGGCAGGCTTCCTGCCACCGGCGAGGCATTGGACACATAGGTTACGCGGCTTGACGTGGCCTGGGCCGCGAACATGCGGTTGATCAGAGGCTTGGCGACAAACAGGCCGATCAGCAGCGCGGTGACGCAGAGGATGGCGGCTTCGATGATCTTGAACCAATAGGAGGCGTCCAGGCCCAACAGCGGCTTGGGCGCTTCGGTGCCGGCGGCTTGTTCGATGCGTGCGAACTGCATGTTGGTGACCTGCACCTGGTCGCCGCGCGCAGCATCGAAGCCCATGGCGGATTTCACCAAGGCGGAAATCTTGTTCATTTCATCGGCGCTGCGCGGCTTATAGGCGGCGGCGGTATCGCCGGAACCATCCACCACCACAGCGACGGACAACTTCTTCACGTCACCGCCATCGACTGTGGAGGTGGTGACTTTCTTGGAGATTTCGTAATTGGTGGTTTCCTCGGTGCGGCCCGACTGGTCCTTGGACTGGTCGTTGGTCGCTTGGGCCTGGCCGCCGGGAAGCGCGTTGGCCACCGAGACGGCATTGCCGCCGCCCTGGGTGTTGGTGGCATTCTGCTCCACCGTCTGGGTCGAGCGCACCACCTTGCCGTCGGGATTGAATTCCTCATTGGTGGTCTGGGTGTGGTTGTAATTGATGTCGGCGGCGACCTGGACCTGGACATGGCCGGCGCCCACCACTGAAGTGACGATGGATTCGATGCGCTGGCGCAGGGAATTCTCGTAATTGGTGGTATCTTCGTCCTGGTTCTTGGCCAGCGCGTCCGGACCGGATTTGTCGTCGCCGCCCGCCAGCAAATTGCCGCGGTCATCGACAATGGCGACG
>Ga0207683_10005551_pt1 | contig 10803 bp, 8 predicted proteins | sample KBSM73metaG_FD_184333 | JGI IMG/M metagenome (GOLD analysis project Ga0207683, IMG submission 184333) | Miscanthus rhizosphere microbial communities from Kellogg Biological Station, Michigan, USA - KBS M7-3 metaG (SPAdes) (version 2) | ecosystem: Host-associated > Plants > Roots > Rhizosphere >...
GTCCGGTCGGCGCGATCGCCACGTTGTCCGCAGGCGCCGGTGCGGCGGCTGCAGGCGCGGCCGCCGCCGCGGCACCCGCGGCCGTGACGTCGCGTACGGCGTTCGCCGAATACGCTTCCTTGAGCGCCTTGGGCGAGCTCTTGACGTTGTCCCCCGCCCGAACCGGCGCCGCAGGCGCCGCGGGACGCGCCTCCGCTGCCGCAGGCCCGTTGCGAAGCGGTGTGGTGGTCACGCCCGCAGCGTTCGGCGCGTTGGAAGCGGGCACGCCGGCGTCGCCGGGCGCCGCGAGCCGCAACACCTGGCCGACGCGTATCACGTTAGGATTCTCGATGCCGTTCCAAGCGGCGAGCTCGCGATAATCGAGGCCCTGATCGAGCGCGATCTTCTGCAGCGTGTCGCCGCTTTTCACCGTGTAGGTGCGCGGCCTCAGATCGGCCTCGGGCTGCGCTGACGCAATCGAGGGAGCCGAAGGTGCGGACGCCGCGGGCAACGGCGGGGGCGAGCTGGCCGAGCGGTCTTCCACCGGGGCTGCCTGGCGGGTCGCGCAGGCGGCCATCATCAGCGCCAGCACGAGCGGCAGCAGAACCCGCGGACCTACGGGCATTGCAAGTTCGAGGGTCGGCGATTGCGGCATCGAATGAAGCGACGCCGGAGCAACGCAAAAGTTCACGCGGTGCCCGGCAGAAGCGGGACGAATCTTACCGCATCGTATGTCTGCTCCCTGAACCCGCCCGCCCCCGATTCGATCACGGTGAGCCGCTGCGTGCCGGGCTCGTCGGCGTTCGCGAGCGGCAGTACCATCCGGCCGCCGCGGCGCAGATACTTGAGGAGCGCGGTCGGCATGTGCGATGCACCGGCCGTAATGACGATCGCATCCACGTCGAGCGCTTCCCCGAGATCGGCGCTACCGTCGCCGTGCTTGAGGCGCACGTTCTTGATCTTGAGCGACTGAAGGTTTCGCCTGGCCTTCGCCGCCAGCGCGCCGATCCGCTCCACGGTGTAGACGGTCGTCGCGAGGTGCGAAAGCACCGCGGTCTGGTAGCCGCAACCGGTGCCGATCTCGAGCACGGCATCGAGCGTGCGGCCGTTGCGCGCAAGCTCCGTCATGCGCGCCACGACCCATGGCTGCGAGATGGTCTGCCCGTGTCCGATCGGAAGCGGCGCATCGTCGTACGCGCGGATCGCGAGCGCCTCATCGACGAAGATATGGCGCGGCACGGCGTTGATCGCGCTCAGCACGACCTCGTCGCGAATGCCTTCGCTGCGCAGCCGCTCGACCATGCGCGCGCGCGTCCGGTCGGACGTCATGCCGATGCCGGTGTTTCGGCTGCCGAGCGTCCCCATCGCCCGAATCCTTCCTGATATCGATGCGCGCGTCGGCGTCAGCGCTCGAACCACACACCGAGATCGGCCATCTGATCGCGGTTGGTGAGGTCGATCTGCAGCGGCGTCACCGACACGTAGCCCTGCTCGACCGCGTAGAAATCGGTGCCGTCGCCCGCGTCGGCCGCCGCGCCCGCTGCGCCCACCCAGTAGATCGTCTCGCCGCGCGGGCTCTTCGCGCGGATGACGTCCTCGGCACGATGACGGCGGCCAAGCCGCGTGATTCGCAGACCTTTCACCTCGGCGCGCGCGATGTCCGGCACGTTGACGTTCAGGAGCCACGGACCGGCGCGTGCGCGGGCGTGCCGCTCCACCAGGTCGACCGCGACCTGCGCCGCGGTCTCGAAATGTGCAGCCGTCTTGGACGTGAGCGAGATCGCGATCGACGGAATTCCCAGCAGATACCCCTCGGTCGCCGCGGCAACGGTGCCCGAATAGATCGTGTCGTCACCCATGTTCGCGCCGAGATTGATGCCCGAGATCACCATGTCGGGCACGTAATCCAGCAAGCCGGTCACCGCGAGATGCACGCAATCGGTGGGGGTGCCGTTGACGAAGAGAAACCCGTTGGGCGCGCGCTTGACCGAAAGTGGCCGGTCGAGCGTCAGCGAGTTCGACGCCCCGCTTCGATCGCGTTCCGGGGCGACCACCGTGATGTCGGCGTGTGACGCGAGCGCACCCGCGAGGTGCTCGAGCCCGGGCGCGAAGTAGCCGTCGTCGTTGGATAGGAGAATGCGCATCGTCAATTGAGGGCGACAGCAACGCCAGGCCGCCCGCCGATCTGACGCGCACGCGGATCCGGCGCCGCGCGCGTTCCCCGGCCGTTGGAGCGGGTGGGGCGAACGGCAGCAGGCGGAACTCCGGTGCTGGGCATCGTTGCAATCCTCGGGTGCAATTGTAGCTAACCGCTGTTGCGGAGCCCCGCTGCGAGCCCGTTGATGGTGAGGTGGATCGCGCGCTTGGTCCGTTCGTCGTTGAGGCCGCCACGGTACCGGCGGAGGAGCTCGATCTGCAGATGGTTCAGCGGGTCGAGGTAGGGAAAGCGATTGCGGATGCTGCGCTCGAGCGTGGGATTGTCCTCGAGAAGCGTCGACTGCTGCGTGATCTTGAGACACTGCGCAACGCTTCGCGCGTGCTCGGCGGCGATGCGCCCGAATACGGCATCGCGGATTGCGGCATCGGGAACGAGCTCGGCGTAGCGGGATGCGACCGCGAGATCGGTCTTCGCGAGCACCATCGCCATGTTCGACAGGACGCTGCGAAAGAACGGCCACCGCGCGTGCATGTCGGCGAGCTGTCCCAGGCCCCGCGGATTTTCAGCGAGCCACGCGTCGACCGCCGTGCCGAAACCGTACCAGCCCGGCAGCATCAGCCGGCACTGGCCCCAGCTGAATACCCACGGGATCGCCCGGAGATCCTCGATTCGCAGCGATGTCGTGCGCGACGACGGACGGCTTCCGATGTTGAGCTCGGCGATTTCCGCGATCGGTGTCGCCGCACGAAAGTAGCTCACGAATTCCGGCGTTTCGTAGACCAGTGCACGATAGGCGCGAAGCGCGTGCGCCGACAGCGCGTCCATGATCGTGTAGTAGCCCTCGGCGCGCCGGCCCAGGCGCTCGGTGTCCTCGAGGCTCGCCTCGAGCGTCGCCGCCACCAGGGCCTCCAGGTTGCGGCGTCCGAGTTCCGGGTCCGAGTACTTGCTGGCGATGATCTCGCCCTGCTCGGTTATGCGCAGTCCGCCGCTCACGCAACCGGTGGGTTGGGCGAGGATCGCGTCGTAGCTCGGTCCGCCGCCGCGTCCCACCGTGCCGCCGCGGCCGTGGAACAGCCGCAGGCGGATCCCGTTCGCCCGAAACGCGTCGACCAGCAGCATTTCACCGCGATAGAGCGACCAGTTGGCCGTCAGGTAGCCACCATCCTTGTTGGAGTCGGAATAGCCCAGCATCACTTCCTGCCAGTCGCCCCGGCCCCGCACCATCTCCCGGTAGATGGGGACGCCGAACGACGCGCGCATGATGTCGCCGCAGCGCGCGAGATCGTCGATCGTCTCGAAGAGCGGAATGATGTTGAGCGCCAGTGCCGTACCGCGCAGGAGTCCCACCTCTTTCAGCATTACCGCGACTTCGAGCAGGTCCGACGCCGACTGGCACTTGGAGATGACGTAGTTGGGCAGCGCCGCGGCGCCGAAGCGCGCGTGGATATCGGCGGCCGCACGCAGGATGGCGAGCTCGGAGGCGACGCGCGGCGTGTAGTCGAGATGCGGCGACGTGAGAAGACGCGGACCCGCAAGCTCCCGCGTCAGGAGCGCGACGCGCGCGTCCTCGTCGAGCGAGCGATAGCCCGCGACAACGCCCGCGCGTTCCAGGAGCTCGCCCACGACCTCCTCGTGCACGTCGCTGTTCTGACGGAGATCGAGCACCGCCAGATGAAATCCGAACACGTCGACGGCGCGGCGCAGCGGATCGAGCCGTCCCGCGGCGAGCGGCGTGCCGCCGTGCGCCGCGAGCGATGCCGCAATGACGTCCAGATCCGCGCGAAACTCCGCCGCCGTCGCATAGCGCGGCGCGGCGACGCTCGGCGGGCGCGCCGGCACATGTCCCGCGAGATCGCGCGCCGTCTGAGCGAGCCGCGCATAGATGCCGACGAGCGCGTTGCGGTACGGCTCGTCCTGGCGATGCGGGTTCTCGTCATGCGCCGCCTGGGCGAGCGAGCGGAGTGCATCGTTCGGACGAATCAGCCGCGACGACAGCGCCAGCTCGGCGCCCAGCCGATGCGTCTCGCCGAGATAGTGCTCGAACGCAAGCGTGGACTGGGCTCGGATGGCATACGCGAGCGTCTCCGCCACGACGAACGGATTGCCGTCGCGGTCGCCGCCGATCCAGGAGCCGATGCACAGGAACGGCGACAGCGCCGAGGCATCGATGCCGAAGTCGCGCGCAAGCTGAGATGCCACGTCGGCATGGAGCTTCGGAACCGCCGACAGGAAGGTGTAGCGGTAGTACGCGAGGCCGTTCTCGATCTCATCGGTCACCGCAAGCTTCGACAGCCGCAGCATGGCGGTCTGCCAGAGTGCCAGCACCTGCCGATACAGCGCGCTGTCGAAGGACGCCGTTTCCTCGGGCGTCAGCGTCATGCGATCCCGCCATACGAGGAGCCGCGCGATCTCGCGTTCGGCGTCGAGGATGCTTTTCCGCTGGACCTCGGTGGGGTGCGCCGTGAGGACCGGGCAAACGAGCGCCTCGTCGAACCACTTCGCGATGTCGGCCTTGCGCGTGCCTTTGGCGGCGAGATGAGCGAGCGCATGCGCGACGCTTCCACGTCGCGGAGGCGAGCCCGCGAGCGCGTGCGCGCGCCGCCGGCGATTCTGGTGCACGTCCTCGGCGATATTGGCGAGATGCGAGAAATAACTGAAGGCGCGGACCACGTGCAGCACATCCGCAACGGGCAGCGGGTTCAGGAGCGTCGCGAGCTGATCGCGGACGTCGGCGGCGTCGGCGGCATCGGCGCGACGGAAGCGGATCGCGCACTGCCTGATGGCCTCGATGCGGTCGAAACCAGCGTCGCCCGTCTGTGCGCGAAGCACGTCGCCCAGCACGCGCCCGAGGAGCCGCGTGTCCTCGCGCAACGGCAGGTCCTTGTCGATCGGTGCATCCATCGGCAAATCGTTTCCCATGATCAGTGATCGCGCCGAAGGCCGCAAACCGCAAAGGGCGCGCAATGCTACGATCCGACACGGCGCGCTGCTGCCCCGCCGCATCTTCACCCCAAGTATATGACGTCGGTTCCCGATTCGATCGCCGGACTTGCGCGCGCGCTGCGCCGCGAGAGCATCGCCGACCTGTTCCGCCGCGATCCGCAGAGAGTGCCGCGCCTGACGTTGTCATGGGACGACTGGCGCGTCGATATCTCGAAAGAGCGCATTTCGCCGGAAGCGCTTGCACGGCTCGTCAGTCACGCCGAGTCGCTGAATCTCCCGCACTGGATCGCTGCACTGTTTGCGGGCGAGAAGATCAACCTGTCGGAAGGACGTCCCGTCCTGCATACCGCGTTGCGCCAGCGCGACGACGCCCCGCTCGCCGTCGACGGACGCAACGTGATCCCCGCGGTGCGCGCGGCGCAGGCGCAGATCCGCACGCTGGCCGATGCGGTTCGCTCCGGCGCGCGACGCGGCGCCACCGGCCAGCCGATCCGCTCGGTGGTCCATATCGGCATCGGCGGCTCCGACCTCGGACCGCGCCTCGTCTGCGACGCGTTGCCGCCCACCGCCGACGCGATCGACGTCGCTTTCGTCTCGAACGTCGATCCTGCCCAACTTTCGCGTGCGCTCGCGCCGCGCGATCCGGCGACCACGCTCTTCGTCGTCGTGTCGAAGACCTTCACCACCCAGGAGACGCTCGCCAATGCGACGAGCGCGCGCGAATGGCTCGCCGCGGCACTGCCGCCTGGCGCGGACGTCGGATCGCATTTCGTGGGCGTCTCGGCCAACGTGCCTGCCGCGCATGCGTTTGGCATCGCGAGCGCGGACGTGCTTCCGATGTGGGATTGGGTGGGCGGACGCTATTCGCTGTGGTCGGCGGTTGGCGTGCCGATCGCGATTCGCCATGGCTATGCCGCATTCGCGTCGCTCCTCGCCGGCGCCGCGGGCATGGACACCCATTTCCGCACTGCGCCGCTCGAGCGCAATCTGCCGGTCGTGCTGGGACTGCTCGGATGGTGGAACGCCGCCGTGCTCGGACATTCGCAGCGGATCGTCGTGCCGTATTCGCAGGCGCTCGCGCGACTCCCCGCCTACCTGCAGCAGCTCACGCTCGAAAGCAACGGCAAGCGCGTGACGCGGGAAGGTGCGCCCGTGTCCGGCCCTACGGCACCTGCGTTATGGGGCGATACGGGCACCGACAGCCAGCACGCGTTCTTCCAGTGGCTGCACCAGGGCACCCACGTGGTGCCGGTGGAATTCATCGTTCCCGTGCGCGCACAGGAACCGCGCGGTCGCCAGCAGACGCTGCTCGTCGGCAACGCCATCGCTCAGGCCCAGGCGCTGATGATCGGCCGGGGCGGCGACGCGTTGCAGCGCGAAGTGGCGACGCTAGGCCTGCCAGCCGCGCAGCAGCATGCGGCTTTCGCGGCGCGCGAATGTCCGGGCAACCGCCCCTCGACGACCCTGCTGTTGCCCACGCTCGACGCTCCGAATCTGGGCGCGCTGCTGGCGCTCTACGAGCATCGCACCTTCGTCGAAAGCGTGCTCCTCGGCATCAACGCCTTCGACCAGTTCGGTGTCGAGCTCGGCAAGTCGCTCGCCACGCCGGTCATCGCCGCGTTGGCCGACGCAAACACGGCGATCGAGGCCGATCCGTCGACCCGCGCGCTGACGATCCACGCGCGGCATCTCGCCGCCAAGGAGTAGCGACCCGCTCAGGCGGGCTCGGCGACGCTAACGCCGCTCCAGGGTGGCGTCGTGCGCGCGCCTGATCGCCTGCGCGAGCTCGAACACGGCGCTCGCGTACAGCCGACTGCGGTTGTACCGGGTAATGACGTAGAAATTGGGACACGCGATCCAGAAGGTCACGCGGTCCTCGCCGCCGACCGGCGCCTGCTCGAGCATCAGCAGCCCGACCTGTCCCGCCGGCCATTGCGACGGCAACGCATCGGGTGATACGCCATCCGCCATCCACGCGTCGAGCTCCCGCCGCTCGCTCAATCCACCGTCGAGCTTTGCCATCGCGCCGTCACGCGCGTCGTCATCGATCGCCGCCGGAAGCAGCACCGGCTCGCCGGGCGCCCAATCGTGGCGCGCCAGATAGTTCGCAACGCTGCCGACGATATCCGGCGTGCTGGTCCACAGGTCGACATGCCCGTCTCCGTCGAAGTCGACCGCGTAGCGCCGGTAACTGCTCGGCATGAACTGCGGAACCCCCATCGCTCCCGCGAACGATCCCTTCGGCGCGAGGGGCGACATCCGCTGCTCGCGCGCAAGGCGCAGGAACTCCTTGAGCTCCGCCTTGAAAAACGGCGCGCGTCGCGGATAGTCGAAGGCCAGCGTCGTGAGAGCGTCGAAGATCCGGTAGCTGCCGAGGTTGCGGCCGTAGTACGTCTCGACGCCGATGACGGCGACGATGATCTCGGGCGGCACGCCGTAATCGCGCTCCGCGCGCAGCAGCTCGACCTCGTGCGCGCGCAGATAGTTGACGCCGCCGTCGATGCGCTCGGCGGACAGGAACTGGGGCGCGTACTCGAACCATTTCGGCGGCGCGACGATCGGCCGCTCCATCGCGGCCACGATCTTCGGCTGGTAGCGCGCCGCCGCGAACCATTGCAGGAGGTCGCCCTTCGCGAATCCCTGTTCCGCGGCGAGCTCGTCGACGAACGCACGGACGTCGGGCCGGCGCCCATAGTCATGCGCAGCGTCCGGCGCAGTGACGCGCGAGGGCTTCGCATGCGGAGCCTTGTCCGCGGCGCGGGCATCGACGGCGACAAGGTTGGCGAGGGCGGCGACGCACGCGATCGAAACGATGCGTGCCGCGAAGGGGACGGCGGTGCGCGGCATGTGGGTGTCGTATCCGATGTTATCATCGTCGCCGCTCGTTCCCCCCGCATGCACACGCTGTATCCGCTCTTCCGTCCGCTGCTGTTCGCCGTCGATCCGGAAGCGGCGCACGGTCTCGTGTTCCGCGGTCTCGACGTCGCTGCGAAGCTCGGGCTCGCACAACTCGCTGCACCCCGGCTGCCGGCTTCTCCCGTGCACGTGATGGGTCTCGAATTGCCCAATCGCGTGGGCCTGGCCGCGGGTCTCGACAAGAATGCCGAGCACCTGGCCGGACTTGCGACGTTGGGCTTTGGATTTCTGGAGGCGGGCACGGTGACGCCGCGGCCACAGCCCGGCAATCCGAAGCCACGCATGTTTCGCCTGCGCGAAGCCGAAGCCCTCGTCAATCGGCTCGGATTCAACAACGACGGCGTCGAGCGTTTCGTCGCCAACGTCGCGCGCTCGCGCTATCGCGGCGTGCTCGGGATCAACATCGGCCGCAATTTCGACACGCCGAACGACCGCGCCGCCGACGACTATCTCACCTGTCTTCGCGCGGTGTACGCAAGCGCTGGCTACGTGACCGTGAACGTGAGCTCCCCCAATACCAAGGGACTGCGCGACCTGCAATCCGAGGATGCGCTCGCGTCGCTGCTAAAAACACTGACCGCCGAGCGGGCGGCGCTGGCGCAGGTCCATGGCCGTCGCGTGCCGCTGGCCGTCAAGATCGCGCCCGACCTCGACGCCGCCGCGCTCGTCTCGATCGCACGCCTGCTTGCGCGGCACAAGGTCGACGCCGTGATCGCCACCAATACGACGCTCGCACGCGACGCCGTGGCAGGCTTGCCGTACGCGGACGAGGCCGGCGGCCTCTCTGGGCGTCCGCTGGCGGCACGCTCGACCGAGGTCGTTCGCATCCTCGCGAAGGCGTTGGACGGGGAGCTTCCGATCATCGGCGTGGGCGGCGTTTTCTCGGGCGCTGACGCGCGCGAGAAGATCGATGCCGGCGCGTCGCTGGTGCAGCTCTACACGGGTCTCGTCTATCGCGGACCCGCGCTGGTGGCCGAATGCGTGCGCACCCTGGCGCGCGGCTGAGGTGCCCGGACGCGGCGCTGCAGGACGACGGGGGTTGGCGGCAGGCCCCAAAAAAATACTCGTCCGGCATGTCGATTTCGCGTTCCGTGGTTCGTCTTACTTGTAACGCCCCGTCTCGCTCGGTCCATCGGCCGCGGCGGCCAGGCGTCCCACTGCGTCCACAAGGAGACACGAAGATGCGATTCATGGTCATGGTCAAGGCGGACAAGAGCACGGAGGCAGGCGTGCTCCCGAGCGAAAAGCTGCTCACCGAAATGGGGAAGTACAACGAATCCCTCGTCAAGGCAGGAATTCTTCTTGCCGCGGAAGGACTGCAGCCCAGCGCGAAGGGCGCGCGCGTTCGGTTTTCCGGTTCCAGGCGCACGGTCGTCGATGGGCCGTTCGCCGAAGCCAAGGAGCTGATCGCCGGTTTCTGGATTCTCCAGGTGAAGTCGAAGGAGGAGGCGATCGAATGGGTCAAGCGCTGTCCCAATCCGCTCGAAGGCGAATCCGAGATCGAGATCCGGCAGATTTTCGAGGCCAGCGACTTCGGCGAAGCGTTCACGCCCGAACTGCAGCAGGCCGAAGCGCGCATGCGCGCGGAAGTCGCCGCCGGAACGAAGGGGTGATGCCATGCGATTCATGATGCTGATGATTCCCCGGGGCTATGAAGACGCAGCGCCTGGCACGATGCCGGACGCCGATGCCGTCGCGGCGATGATGAAATACAACGAAGCCCTCCAGAAGGCGGGCGTCCTGCTGGCGCTCGACGGGCTCCATCCTCCGTCGATGGGCGCCCGTGTCTCCTTCGCCAGCGGCAAGCCCACGGTCAGGGACGGCCCGTTCCCGGAGGCGAAGGAAGTGCTCGGCGGTTACTGGATGATCGACGTCAAGTCGAAGGCCGAGGCCGTCGAGTGGGCATCGCGCTGTCCCGCGTCGAAGAACGAGATCATCGAAGTCCGGCAGGTGCAGGAATTCTCGGAATTCCCGTCGGACGTGCAGGAAGCGGCGTCCGGGTTCAAGGAAATGCAGGCGGCACCCGGGCGCGGGACGGCCTCGTAGCTCACGCCATGGAGCGCCGCCGCGCTGTGCCGCTGCCGGCATCGCAACGCAACGGTCGACCGCCATGACGGCATCGGCCACGCATCGCGCGATCGATGCCGTCTGGAGGATCGAGTCCGCGAAAATCATCGCTGGCGTCGCGCGGATGGTCCGCGACGTCGGCGTGGCGGAAGAGCTCGCGCAGGACGCGCTCGTCGCCGCGCTGGAACACTGGCCCGCGACAGGCATTCCGGACAATCCGGGTGCTTGGCTCATGGCCACCGCGAAGCGTCGCGCGATCGACCGGCTGCGCCATCGCAAGCTGCTCGAGCGCAAGCACGAGGAGCTCGGGCATGAAATGGAGCTCGCGCAGGAGATGGCCGTGACGGACTTCGACACTGCGATCGACGATGACATCGGAGACGATCTGCTGCGGCTGATCTTCACCGCGTGCCATCCGGTGCTTTCCGCGGAAGCGCGTGTCGCGCTCACCCTGCGCCTTCTGGGCGGTCTCACCACCGACGAAATCGCGCGCGCGTTCCTCGTGCCCGAGCCGACCATCGCGCAACGGATCGTTCGCGCCAAGCGCACGCTGGCCGAGGCACGCGTGCCGTATGTCGTTCCCCGGGGCGACGAGCTGGCCCCGCGCCTGGGCTCGGTGCTCGAGGTGCTCTACCTGGTGTTCAATGAGGGCTACGCGGCCACCGGTGGCGGCGACTGGATGCGTCCGTCCCTGTGCGACGACGCGCTGCGTCTGGGCCGCGTGCTCGCCGAACTCGCGC
>Ga0207683_10005552_pt1 | contig 10803 bp, 10 predicted proteins | sample KBSM73metaG_FD_184333 | JGI IMG/M metagenome (GOLD analysis project Ga0207683, IMG submission 184333) | Miscanthus rhizosphere microbial communities from Kellogg Biological Station, Michigan, USA - KBS M7-3 metaG (SPAdes) (version 2) | ecosystem: Host-associated > Plants > Roots > Rhizosphere >...
CTGGAGGGACGCGTGGCGCGCGCTTACGTGTCGGTGCGCGACGATCAAAAGGACGACCCCGCACGCGCGCGCTACCCCCGCATCGTCGATCGCGGCGACATCGAAGGTCCCATCGCAGGCATCAGCGCTGCGTTCGCCAGTTCTGCCGATGTCGCGTGGCTGGTGATCGCCTGCGACCTGCCCTTCCTCGACGCGCAAACGCTCGACACTCTGCTCCTTGCACGCGACCCCGGCTTCGACGCCACCGCCTTCCGGTCCAGTCACGACGGCTTGCCCGAGCCGCTGTGCGCGATCTACGAGCCAAGCGCGCGAAAAGGGATTGCCGCGCAAATCGCCGCCGGCAGGAACTGCCCACGGAAATTCCTCATCAACGCGCACACGCAGCTTCTCGAACAGCCCAATCCGCGCGCGCTCGACAACGTGAATACCGTGGACGAGTATGAACGCGCGTTGTCGGAGTTCAGCCATGTCCGAACGTGAGATTCGTGTGCAGTACTACGCACTGTTGCGCGAGCAGGCGGGCCGCAGCGATGAAACCCTGACCACCGCCGCCCGCGATGCTCGCGAGTTGTATACCGAATTGCGCGCGCGATATTCGTTCACGCTGCCACCGGAAATGCTGCGCGTAGCCATCAATGCCGAATTCGGTGAGTGGTCGCAGCCCTTGAAGGCCGGCGATGCCGTGGTGTTCATTCCTCCGGTGGCCGGCGGATGAGTCCGTTTCGCTTCAGCACGAGTGCGCTCGATACCGTCGCCCTTCAGCGGCAGATGCGTGATGAAAGCTGCGGGGGCTTTGCGTCCTTCGAAGGCTGGGTGCGCAACCACAATGAAGGCCATGCGGTGACGCGCCTGGAATACGAAGCGTTCGCCGAGCTCGCGGAAAAGGAAGGCGCACGTATCGTGGAAGAAGCGCGCGTGAAATACGGCGTCACGCGCGCCGCCTGCGTGCACCGCGTGGGCTCGCTGGGCTTGGGGGACGTCGCCGTGTGGGTAGGAGTGAGCGCCGCACACCGCGACGAAGCGTTTCGCGCCTGCCGCTTCATCATCGATGAAGTCAAACATCGCGTGCCCATCTGGAAAAAGGAACACTACGTCAACGGCGATTCGGGCTGGGTGAACTGCGAGCGATGCGCCATGCCCGGCGCACACACGCACGAACACGAGCACGGGCATCACCCCCATGTGCACGTACCCACGCCTGACTACTCGCGCCAGATCGCGCTGCGTGAAGTCGGGCCTGAGGGCCAGGCGCGACTCCGTTCCTCCTCAGTGCTCGTGGTGGGCGCGGGAGGCCTCGGCGTTCCGGTGCTGCAGTACCTCGCCGGCGCCGGCGTCGGCCGCTTGAGCATCATCGACGCCGACCGGCTCGAGCCGTCCAACCTCCATCGCCAGACCTGGTATGCATTGAGCGAGTGTGGCCAGGAAAAATCCTCGCTGGCGGCAACGCGCGTGCGTGCGCTCAATCCCGAGGTGCGTGTGGAAGCACATGCCCTGCGCCTCGACGCTCACAACGCTGAACGCCTGTGCGCCGGCCACGACCTCATCCTCGACTGCAGCGACAATTTCGCCACCAAGTTCCTGCTCAACGACCTCGCGCTGCGCACCGGCAAACCGGTGATGTTCGCGAGCGTGTACCAGTACGAGGGGCAGTTGCAGCTGGTGCGCGGCGACAATGCGAGCGCCTGCCTGCGCTGCGTGTGGCCGGAGGCGCGCGACGGGCTCGTCGGCAATTGCGCCGAAGCCGGCGTGCTCGGCCCGGTACCCGGAGTGTTTGGCAGCTTGCAGGCGCTCGAAGCCCTCAAGCTGTTGCTGGGATTGCCTGGACTCAAACCCGACGAAATGCTGATCTTCGATCTCATCACCTTGAGTACGCAGCGCCTGCGCGCGCGCCGCCAGCCGGAATGCGAGGCGCATCGGCGCGCCGCCAGCTCCGCCCCGTTGCTGGCACCCGAGGAACTCGAAGTGCAGTTCGGCTCGCTTGCCGACGCGGCGAGCGCCGGCTTTGTTTTCGTGGACGTGCGCGATACGCGCGAGCGCGAGGCCGAACCGCTGCCGGCCGGCGCGCTGCACCTGCCCATGTCCAAACTACTGACCGATGCCGCGACGCTCGATCTCGCCGGGCGCTATCTGCTGATCTGCGCGACCGGCAAACGCAGCGCCGCGGCCGCCGGGCTGCTGCGCTCGCAGGGATTTGCCGAATGCCGCTCGTTGCGCGGCGGACTCAAGAACCTGAAAGCCTCTGCTTGAAGCGCGTATTACCCGCCCTGGTGTGCTTGCTCGGGTTGTCAGGCCAACTGCCTGCGGTGGCGGATTCCTCCGATCATCCCCTGCTCGAGCTTGCGCGCGAATTGCAGAGCGACCGCAAGCTCGATCTGCGCGAAACGCCCGGCGCGCCCGAACTGCGCCAGGCCGACCACGCGCTCGAGCAGGCGCATGTACCAGAGGATGCAGAATGCGCGCGCAGCCTGGGAGCCCCGCGTTTCGCGGATCTGCACATGGACGTGGGAGCCGGGCGTGTCGGGCTGGGTGACTTTTCCGGCGCGGCCATGGCATACCGCAGCGCCCACGCCTGTCGCCCGCGCGATGCGCAAATACTCGCCGCGCTAGCCGGTGTGCTGTTCGATGCGCGCAATTATTCAGGCGCACGCGAGGCCATCAACGCGTCGCTCGAGATCGATCCGCGCTCCGTGAACTCCAATCGGCTCGCGGGCAATATCGACTTCGTCGGCGAGCACTGGGCGGACGCCGTCGCTCGCTTCCGCTATGTCGCCGCCAGCGATCCGGATCGCGTACAGGCAGGGTACGGGCAACTCATGCTGTGGCTGGCGCAGATGCGCGCTGGCGTCGCGAAGCCCGAATATGTGCCGCGCACGCCCGGCGAGGGTTGGCCACAGCCGTTGTTGCAGTACCTGCGCGGTGAATACACCGAAGAGGAACTCGTCACTCCCATCAAGGAGGGCGACGACGGCGACAACACACAACCCCAAACCAGCACCGATGAAAGGCTCTGCGAAGCTCTGTTCTACGTCGGCGAGGCCTACTGGGCGCGCGGGCAACCCGAGGTGGCGCGCGATTACTTCGCGGCGCTGGTGAACATCAAGGTGATCTACTTCCTCGAGCATGGGCTGGCGTTGGCTGAGATCGCGAAAATGCGGACCCTTCCCAGGCCTGACGGCCACCTTTAAACGCCGCCGAAGCGGCGTCGTCCGTCCTATGGCCTTACTTGCCCGGTGCCTCGCACCACGTATTTGTAGCTTGTCAGCTGCTCCACTCCCACCGGCCCACGCGCATGGAAGCGATCGGTGGAGATGCCGATCTCCGCGCCCATGCCGAACTCTCCACCGTCGGCAAATTGCGTGGAAGCGTTGTGCAACACGATGGCGCTGTCCACGCGCTCGAGGAATCGCTGCGCGGTGCCGGCATTTGCCGTGACGATGCTGTCGGTGTGCGCCGAACCGTATTTGCCGATGTGCTCGATGGCCGCGTCCACGCCGTCGACCACGCGCGCGGCGATGATGGCGTCGAGATACTCGGTGTACCAATCCTGCTCGGTGGCAGCCTTCACTCGCGCATCCACCTTCTGCACGATGGCATCCCCGCGCACTTCGCAACCTGCATCCAGCAGATCCATGATCACGGGCGCGAGGTGCGTAGCAGCACAGGCGGCGTCGACCAGCACCGTCTCGGCGGAGCCGCAGACGCCGGTGCGCCGCAGCTTGGCGTTCTTGACGATGGCGCGCGCCATGGCGAGGTCCGAATCCCGGTCCACGAACACATGACAAACGCCTTCGAGATGTCCGATGACCGGCACACGCGCTTCCTGCTGCACGCGCGCCACGAGACTCTTGCCGCCGCGTGGAACGACCACGTCGATGTAATCCGTCATTGATGACAGCAGGTAACCCACGGCCGCGCGATCGGTAGTCGGCACGAGCTGGATGCTGGCGGCCGGCAAGCCGGCAGCGATCAGCCCATCGACGAGGCAGGCGTGGATGGCGCGACTGGAATGCACACTCTCGGAGCCGCCGCGAAGGATCGCCGCGTTCCCGGACTTCAGGCACAAACTACCGGCATCGCAGGTCACGTTCGGCCGGCTCTCGTAGATGATGCCGATGACGCCGAGCGGCACCCTTACCCGTGCGATGTCGAGACCGTTGGGACGCGTCCACTGCGCGACGGTGGCGCCGATGGGATCGGCCAGCGCGGCTATTTCCTCGACACCCCGTGCCATGCTCTCGATTCGGGCAGCATCGAGCGCGAGGCGATCGAGCATGGCGCCAGACAGTCCCTTGGCGCGCGCCGCCTCCAGATCCTTCGCGTTGGCCGCTAACAACTCCGGAGCGCGCGCCCGCAGCGACACGGCGATCTTCGCGAGCGCCGCATTCTTGGTGGCCGTGCTCGCCAGTGCCAGCACGGAGGCAGCCGCCGCCGCGTCACGGCCCATCCCGTCCATGAGAGCAGCAATATCCAGTCCAGAAGCTTCGTTGGCAGCAGCGTTCATGTTCACTCAGGCCGTCGCGAGGTCGGGGCGCAGCAGCACCAGGTCGTCGCGGTGGATCATCTCGTCGCGGCCGCGGAATCCGAGCAATGCCTCGATGTCCACGCTGCGCTTGCCGATCAGGCGCGCCGCGTCCCGGTCGTTATAGGCGATCATACCGCGCGCGATTTCGGCGCCATCGCGATCGAGCACGCTCACGGTGTCGCCGCGCGCGAAGCGGCCGCTGACACCGGTGATCCCGGCGGGCAGCAGGCTCTTGCCCGAACGCAAGGCCTGCAAGGCGCCAGCGTCGATGGTGATGGCGCCACTGGGCCGCAGCGATCCGGCGATCCATTGTTTGCGTGCATTCTCCGGATTCGAACCCGGCAGGAACCAGCTGCACTCGGCACCCTCTTCCAGGCGCCGCACCGGGTGTAATGGCGCACCGGCGGCGATCGCCATGGCGCATCCGGCGGCGGTCGCGATCTTCGCCGCTGCGATCTTGGTGGCCATGCCACCTGTCCCCACGGCCGATGCTGAACCTCCGCCCATGGCTTCGATCTCGGGCGTGATGTCGCGGATCTCGGGGATGAGCCGCGCCGTCGAATCGAGGTTGGGATCGGCGGTGTACAGGCCCGACACGTCCGACAGCAACAGCAGGCAGTCCGAACTGGTCATCTGCGCCACTCTCGCCGCCAGCCGATCGTTGTCGCCGTAGCGGATCTCGGTGGTGGCCACGGTGTCGTTTTCATTGATCACCGGCAGTGCACCGAGTTCGATGAGTTCGGTGAGCGTCGCACGCGCATTGAGGTAGCGGCGGCGGCGCTCGCTGTCTTCAAGCGTTAACAGAATCTGGGCGACGGTGACGCCGGAGCGCGCGAACAACTCCTTATAGATGTGTGCGAGCGCAATCTGCCCCACGGCAGCTGCGGCCTGGCTTTCTTCGAGTTTGAGCGGGCCTTTGGCAAGCCTGAGTTCGCGCCGGCCGAGTGCAATGGCGCCCGAGGACACCAGCACTACCTCCTGCTTGCGTGCACGCAGACGGAGCAGGTCCTCGACCAGGGATTCGAGCCATGGCCGATTGACCTGTCCCGTGGCCTGATCCACCAGCAGCGCCGAGCCGACCTTGACGACGATTCGGCGTGCACCAGTTAGAGGAGAAGAGGTATTCATGAGCGGGACCGATCTTACGCAATACATCCCGTTGCCGCATTCGCAGGCAGACCCTAAACTCTCGCCCCTCCAACTGAGGCGAAGTCTTGTGAGCAGAGAATACGCACCGACCCCCGGCAAGTGGTACGAGAACAAGGACGAGGAAGAAACCTTCCGTGTCCTGTCCGTCGACGAAGACGATGAGCTCGTCGAAATCGAGTACGAGGATGGCGAAATCGAGGAACTCGATCTCGACACCTGGCACGAGCTGGATCTCGAGCTCACCGACGTGCCCGAAGGCTGGTCCGATTCCGCCGCAGAAGACGATGACGATGAGGACGACGATTTCGACGACGATGAAGACGAGGACGATGATGACGATGATGATGACGACGACGACGACGATCTCGACGACGAAGAAGAAGAAAGTTACTAACTAGGTATGGGCACCGGCGCCGCCGACAGCTGGTACCACGAGAAAGAGTCCGCCTGGCTTTACGGCGAGGTCGCGGCGGTCGAGCCCGATCCTGCCAGGCGTGCGTTGTTCATCAAGCTTCAGGCCGCGGCGGAAGATCAGGCCGCTTGCTGGCTCGCCACGCGTCCTGAACTCAAACCGGTTTTCGCTCCTGCCCTGCGCGCGCGCATCGTGGCCCAACTCGTGCGGCGCCTGGGACCGCGCCGTCTCCGCAGCGTGCTGGCGGCCATGAAGCTGCGCGGGTTGTCCGTGTATACGACATCGCCGCCGCCGACATCACACGCAATACCGACCACGGTGACGGAAGTCGGCAAACGGCATTCCTCGGCCGGCGGCAAGCTTCGCGCCGCGGTTTTCGGTGCGAGCGATGGCCTCGTCTCCAATGCGTCGCTCGTCATGGGTGTGGCCGCCGCGGGTTCCGATCTGCATTCAGTACAGATTGCCGGCACCGCTGGAATGATCGCCGGTGCGCTCTCCATGGCGGCGGGTGAATATGTGTCGGTGCGCTCACAGCGCGAGTTCTACGAGTACCAGATGGACCTCGAGCGCAAGGAACTTGCCGAATATCCGGAAGCCGAGGCCGAGGAGCTGGCGCTCATCTACAACGCGCGCGGCATCGACATGGAAGAGGCGCGCCGCATCAGCGCGACATTGCTGTCGCGACCCGAGCATGCACTCGACGTGCTGGCGCGCGAAGAACTGGGACTCAACCCAGACGATCTCGGCTCACCGAGCGCGGCGGCCTCATCTTCGTTCGTCGCATTCGCAATCGGCGCCTGTATTCCGCTGATTCCGTTCTTCGTAGGCGCCAATGGCCGCACGGCGATTTACACCTCCGCCGGCGTTACCGCGCTCGCGCTGTTCGCTGTCGGCATCGCCCTGAGCCTGTTCACCGGCCGAGGCGGTTTCCGCGGCGGCCTGCGCATGGTGTTGATAGGCGGCGGCGCTGGCGTCGCGGCCTGGGCGGTGGGCAAGCTGCTCGGCGCGAGCCTGTCTTGAAAACGCACTGATGCGCGTCGTCGCGATCGTAGGACGGAAGGGCAGCGGCAAGACCACGCTGATCGAGAAGCTGATCCCCGCGTTGCAAGCGCGGAATTTGAGCGTCTCGACCATCAAGCACACGCATCACCACGACATCGAGATCGACGTGCCGGGCAAAGACAGCCATCGGCACCGCCTGGCCGGCGCTTCCGAAGTCATCGTGGCATCTGACAGCGGGTGGGCGCGCATCGCCGCTTCGACCGATCCCGCCAGCCTGCAAACTCTCCTGGGCCACTTGCGCCCGGTCGACGTCGTGCTGGTCGAAGGATTCAAGAAACTCGAATGGCTGCGGCGTGTCGAAGTCTTTCGTGGGCAAGGTACGCCGCTCGTTCTGGCCGACCCGGGCATCGCCGCTGTGGCTATGCCCGACGGTATAGAGCTGGTCGGGTATGCGGGCTTGAAACTGCCGCTGGCTGATCTTTCGGCGGTGGTGGATTTCATCCTAAGCTCCTGATTTAGATACAAGCCCAGAGGCATTGAATTCCGCGCCGCCGTCGCCAGATTGCACGCACCCGATAGTGAATAGGCCCCCATGAAACGCATTTTCCTGTTCCTCGCGACCAACCTCGCCGTCATCCTGCTCCTGACCCTGGTCATCAATCTGCTGGGGCTCGATTCCTATCTCGATGCCCGCATGGGCAACTACGTCAACCTGCTGATTTTCGCGGCGGTCATTGGCTTCGGCGGCGCCTTCATTTCGCTCGCGATGTCCAAGACGATGGCCAAGATGTCCATGGGCGTGCAGGTCATTGCGCAGCCCGCCAACGAAACCGAACGCTGGCTGCTCGAAACGGTTCGCCGTTTCGCCGAGACCGCCCACATCGCCATGCCCGAAGTGGGCATTTTCGATTCACCGACGCCCAACGCGTTTGCCACCGGCGCGCGCAAGAATGCCGCCCTCGTTGCCGTCAGTACTGGTCTGTTGCGTTCGATGCGCCGTGAGGAAGTCGAGGCCGTGGTCGGACACGAAATCGCGCACGTCGCCAATGGCGACATGGTGACGCTCACGCTCATCACCGGCGTGGTGAACACTTTCGTGGTCTTCCTCGCACGCGTCATCGGCAGCCTGGTCGACGGCGCCACGCGCGGAAACAGCGAGAGCAGCGGCCCCGGCATCGGCTATTTCGCCACTGTCATGGCCTCACAACTGGTGCTCGGCCTGTTTGCCAGCATGATCGTCGCGTGGTTTTCGCGGCAGCGTGAATTCCGCGCGGATGCAGGCGGCGCTTATCTCGCCGGCACGCGCTCGATGATCGGCGCGCTCGAAGCGCTCAAGCGTGCGCATTCCCCTAAGCCGCTTCCCCAGCAGTTTGCGGCCTTCGGCATCAATGGCGGAATCCCGCAAGGGATCCAGAAGCTGTTCATGAGCCACCCGCCACTCGATGAGCGCATCGTCGCCCTCGAGAGAGGCGCTGCGACAAGTCAGCTCAGCTAATCGCGACGTAATTCCCGTCTCAAAATGGGCCGAATGCGCCAACATTCGGCCCATCACCTTTCTGCAAACATATTTCTGAATGAACGCACAAACGCACACCTCTCGAAATCCGCTGGTCCGACTGGGCACGGCAGTGCTGCATTGGTTCGATACGGCTCGCAGTACGAGCATCGAGACCGATCATCCCGCCGCCGACCGCATCGACTGGCTGCGCACTCTGCCTTTCATCCTGATGCACGCGGCCTGTCTGTTTGCCTTCGTGGTGGGTGTGAGCCCCATCGCCATCATGGTCTGTTTGGCGCTCTACTTCCTGCGGATGTTCGCCATCACCGGGTTCTATCACCGCTATTTCTCCCACAAGTCGTTCAAGACCTCGCGCGTGGCGCAGTTCCTGTTCGGCGTGCTCGGCTCCTCGGCCGTGCAGCGCGGTCCCATCTGGTGGGCCGCGCATCACCGCGATCACCACCAGTACTCGGACAAGAAAGAAGACGCCCACTCTCCGATCCAGCACGGCTTCGTGCGAGCCCACATGAGCTGGTTCCTGTCGAAGAAGGGTTTCGCGCCGGACCTGAAGCGCGTGCGCGATCTCATGAACTTCCCCGAGCTTCGCTGGCTCGACCGCTTCGACATCATCGTGCCGGTGTTGTTAGCCGTCGCCGTGTTCTTCCTCGGTGTCGCCCTGGAGAAGTTCGCCCCGGGCCTCAAGACCAACGGCTGGCAGATGCTCGTCTGGGGATTCTTCATTTCCACGGTGCTGTGCTCGCACGGCACCTATACGATCAATTCCCTCTCGCATGTGTTCGGCAAGCAGCGTTACAAGACGGGCGATTCGAGCCGGAACAACTGGTTCCTGGCGTTGATCACCCTGGGTGAGGGGTGGCACAACAATCACCACCACTATCCGAGCTCCACGCGCCAAGGCTTCTACTGGTGGGAAATCGACATCACCTACTATCTGCTGAAAGCGATGTCGTGGCTGGGGATCATCTGGGATCTCAAGGCGGTGCCGCTCTCGGTCCGGGATCATCACCCGCGAAGAATTCGGCAGCTTCCCGCGAACAGATAACTCGCTGAGCCGCGCGCTATCATGCGCCGGTGAACGACCACGCCAATCCACTGCACCAGCTGCGTACGCTGGTCGACGATGCCGCGATGCTCACCGATCCCGAGCGCATCGCGCCCATGCTGCGCGATCACCGTGCGCTGTATCGCGGCCACGCGCTCGCCGTGGTCGCGCCGGCGGACACCGCTGCCGTATCGCGCGTACTGGCCTTCTGCAACGAGCAGCGCATCGGCGTCGTACCCCAGGGCGGCAATACCAGCTACTGCGGCGGCGCAACCCCGGACGCCTCGAGCAGCCAGGTGCTCCTGTCGCTGGCGCGCCTGAATCGCGTACGCAGCATCGACGCGGCCAATCACACCATGACTGCGGAAGCCGGTTGCGTGCTTGCCAGGTTGCAGTCTGCCGCCGCAGAAGCCGATCGCTATCTACCCTTGAGTCTCGGCAGCGAGGGCAGCTGCATGCTCGGCGGCAATCTCTCCACCAACGCCGGCGGACTCAATGTCATCCACTACGGCATGGCACGCGAACTGGTGCTGGGCCTCGAAGTGGTACTCGCCGACGGTCGTGTCATGGACACGCTCACGGGGCTGCGCAAGGACAACACCGGCTATGACATCAAGTCGCTGTTCCTCGGCGCCGAAGGCACGCTCGGTGTGATCACAGCCGCCTGCATCAAGCTGTATCCGTCGTTGAAATCCCGCGCCACCGCGTTCATCGCCGTGCGCGACCCGGACGCCGCAGTGTCGTTGCTGGGCTCGCTGCGCGCGGCGAGCGGCGACTGTGTGACGTCGTTCGAACTGATTCCGCGCATCGGCGTCGAGCTCACCACGCGTCACATCCCGGGTGTCGTCGATCCACTTTCGGCGCCCTCGCAGTGGTACGTGTTGTGCGAACTGTCTTCCTCGCGCGCCAATGAGCCTCTCGATGCGATGCTGCAGGCCGCGCTCGAGCTGGCGCTTGCGAATGGCTGGATCTCCGACGCCGCGGTTGCTCAGGCCGATCGCGAGCGCGATGCCTTCTGGCGCTTACGCGAATCCATCCCCGAAGCGCAGCGCAAAGATGGTTACAGCCTCAAGCACGACATCTCGGTGCCCGTGTCGCAGGTGCCGCGCTTCATCGAAGTCGCCGGCGGCTGGGTGGCACAACACATTCCGCAAGGC
>Ga0207683_10005556_pt1 | contig 10800 bp, 7 predicted proteins | sample KBSM73metaG_FD_184333 | JGI IMG/M metagenome (GOLD analysis project Ga0207683, IMG submission 184333) | Miscanthus rhizosphere microbial communities from Kellogg Biological Station, Michigan, USA - KBS M7-3 metaG (SPAdes) (version 2) | ecosystem: Host-associated > Plants > Roots > Rhizosphere >...
CAATTGGCCAGGCAGCGGTCCTTGAGCGGCGTGGCCTGGTAGAGTCCCGCGGCTACCAGAATGAGGCCGCCCATAATGTCGCTTGCGCTGGACATCGCCGGGGTCAGCAGCGCGACGCGCGTCAAAAGGGCCTGGAGCAGGGTGGCGAAGACGGAAAAGCCACTCCAGGCCAACAGATAGCCGCCAGCAAACCTCCCCGTGGGCGCGAAAGGCTTGGCTTGCGCTTCGGCCTGGCGTCCGACCCGGGCATAGAGAAGGATGACCGGCGCCGCTGAGGGCAGCATCATGCCGGCCATCATCACCGCCCACATGCCGAAGCCGAACAGCAGGTCTGCCCCGCCCCAGGGCCGGACGCGGGGCGCCACGGCATCCATTGTCATGCCGGGCATGGAGGAGCCGGGCATGGCCATGTGGGTGGCCAGCCAAAGCACATAGGCCCAAGTCAAAGCCGTCAGCAGCAGAAGGGCGATCAGGACCGCCTGGCGGTCGCGGCGCAGGACGGCTTCGAGCACGGCATCATTCATGCGCGCGAAGATCCAGGTCGCGGCATCAGTTGATGACGCCGCTTTGCGACAGGTTCAATTCGCAGAAATGGCCGTAACTGTCGGCCAGTTCGACCTGCATGGGTTTTTGCGCCTTGGACCAGCCGCGGCCCACTTCTGCCAGGCGGAATTCAAAGCCATTGGGACTGTCGATCCGTACCCGGTGTTCCGCGCCAGTCACGGGATTGAGGATCGGCTCGCCGCGCGATTCCACATAGCCGGGAATGGTCATCTTGGCGCGGCGGCTATCGATGTCGATGTCAAAGGCGATGTCGGCGAAAACCGGCTCATGGACCTTTTCCAGTGTCGAGGCGAACACATTGAAGATGGTGGCGCCCGGTTCCGTGTCCTGGCCGCTCAGGATGCGCAGCAAGGCCTCGCGCTGGGCGGCGTCGGCGTTGCGGTCGATGATCAGCGCCGCTTCGCCATGACCTTCATGGATGGGCCCTGGCCAGATGAACATGCCCGCCACTTTGAGTCCGTCGAGTTTGGTCGAGCCATGATGGCCTTGATGGATCTCAAATCCCACCACGGCGCGGCAATGGCCATGGGTGGGCAGGCCGTTGAATTGGCAAGGACAGCCATAGGAGCAATTGCAGTTGGAGAATTCATGCGCCCGGATGGTCCAGTCGGTCATGGCGGCCCTCAAATGGCTTGGCGGCACGGATGCTAGCCCATCCCTGGGCAACTGACGAGCACGGGCGAGCCTTTGCAAACCCAGACTGGGCATGAGGAAAGGCCGGCATTAAGCCTAGCTTTGCGAGTTTTCTCTGCGTGCCAGCACGCGCTGGCGGGCCAGCACCCGGTCTCGGTCGCTGACATAGATCAGGCCGGCGATACGGCGAATCAGCAGATCCTCTTCGGGGTCGAGAACGCCGTCGGCATAGGCAACCTCCCACAGCATTTCGATCAGCTGGATTCGTTCGTCCGGCGTGAGCGCCTCCGCGATATGACTGGTGTGGCCGTGCAGCTGGGTCATCTCGCTGGCGCGGACCTCGGCCGCCGCCAACAAGGCCGCGCACTCAGTTCGGGAAAGGCCAAAGCGACGGGTCAATAACGACGCGATCATCTCCCGCTCCCTTGTGTCGAAGCTGTCGTCCTGGCGGGCCGCTTCCAATAACAGGACCGCAACCGACAGGCGCAAATCCCGTGCCGGAGCCGGCGAAGGTGTATCCAAAAAGCGCATCAGGGTCGCAAACATCAGGGAACTTTCGCGGAACTTTTGCCGGGATCGGCGCATTGTCGCCATGCAGGATTGCCAATCAAGCAGGGGCCAAAAAATAACAGGCAAGGCATGCGCAAGCTGATGGTCGCGGCGGTTTGCCTGATGGTCGCGGGCTGCGCCGCGGTCCCCCGGGTTAACGATACGCCGCCAGCCGAGGCGCCGCATATTGTCGGCGCCGGTGGGCCGCTGACGGCGCAGCAAAGCCGTGCCCTGCTGGAGCGGCTGGCTGCCGAGCCGGGCGATGCCGGCCTGCTCAAGCGCCACAGCGCGATCGAGGAAGCGGTGGCGGAAACGCCCCTGGTGGCGGGTAATTCCACCCATCTGCTGATCGACGGGCGCGACACCTTTGCCGCCATGTTCGCCGCGATGCGGGGAGCCAAGCAAAGCATCAACCTGGAATATTACATCCTGGAGGACATCGAATCGAACGGCCGGCATCTATCCGACCTTTTGACCGCCAAGCGCCAGCAGCGTGTTGCCGTCAACATCCTCTATGACAGCTATGGCTCCAAGGCCACGCCGCCCGAGTTTCTGCGCCGCCTGCGCGAGGCGGGCGCGCAGCTCGTGGAATTCAATCCCCTCAATCCGGTGACTTTCAATTTCCGCGACCATCGCAAGATCCTGGTGGTGGATGGCCGGACCGCGATCGTGGGCGGCATCAATCTCAGCACCAGCTATCAATCCTCGGGACCGAGCGCGGCGGGATCGGGCGGGGCAGGGGGCAAGATCGCGCCCTATTGGCGGGACACCGACCTTGAGATCGAAGGGCCGGTGGTGGCACAGCTGCAGGCCCTGTTCTTCGAGCATTGGGAGCAGCAAAAAGGCCCACCGCTGGAGCGTGCCAGCTATTTCCCCGCGATCGCCCCGGCGGGACGGGAAGTGGCGCGCATTGTGGGCTCGACACCGGACAAGGAGGTGCCGCGCTTCTATGTGACCTTGCTGTCGGCGATCCGCAACGCGGAGAAAAATGTGTGGCTGAGCGCCGCTTACTTTGTCCCCACCAGCCAGGAAGAAGACGACCTGGTCGCCGCGGCGCGCCGCGGCGTCGATGTGCGGCTTTTGCTGCCCAGCGACAGCGATTCCAAAATGGCCTTGGCGGTGGGCCGTTCGCATTACGGCAACCTGCTGGAGGCGGGGGTCAAGATCTACGAAGTACAAAACGAGGTGCTGCACTCCAAGACCGCTTCCATTGACGGGGTTTGGACAGCAGTGGGCTCCTCCAATTTCGATCCCCGCAGCGTGGTGTTCAACGACGAAGTGGATGCCATCGTGCTCGGCAGCGCCACGGCGGATGCTTTCGAGCGCATGTTCCAGCGCGACCTTGCCCGAGCCACACAAGTCACGCTGGGGGAATGGCGGCGGCGGCCCTTGGGTCAGCGGCTGCTGGAGTTATTCGAGGTGACGTCATTCCTGTGGCGGAATTGGCTGTGAAGCGTGACGTGTCTTCTCGGGAAGGTGCTACTTGTTGCTGATCCTTACTTCGTCGCCGTTCTGCAGGGCGTCGGTGGGATTGTCGATGATGCGGTCGTTTGCGTCCACGCCGCTGGCGACATCGACAAAGGCGCCGGAGTCGCGGGCGATGATGATGGTCTTGAGCTTGACCTTGTTGTTGGCATCGACGGTCGCGACCTGCATGCCCTCATCGCGGAACATCAGGGCGGTGGCGGGCAGGCGCACGCCATTGGCCCCGGCCGGCAGCGGGAATTTCACTTCCGCATAGGCGCCGGGCTGCAGCGCCCCGTCCGGGTTGTCCAGCCCGAACTGCACCAGCACCGTGCCGGTGGAGGTGGCAACCGCGCCTGCGCTTGCCACCAGGGCGGCCTCAAACACCCGGTTGGGGTGCTGGGGCACGGTGAAGCTCACGCTCATGCCGGGCCGGATGTAAGAGGCGTAGTTCTGCGGCACCCGGATATAGAGGCGCAGTCTGCTCTGGTCGGTCACCGTGAACAGCGGCGTGGCGCTGGAGGGTGTGCCGGCGGTCACCAGGTTGCCCACATCCACCGCGCGGCTGGTCAACGTGCCGTCGAATGGCGCGATGATGCTGGTATAGGCCAGGTTGATCGAGGCCTGGGCGACCTGCGCCTGGTCGGCCTCCACGATTCCCGCCTGGGCGCCGACATTGGCCTGCTGGGTGGCCAGTTGCTGGGCCGAGATGGCGTTCTGCGCCGCCAGGCTCTGGTAGCGGGTCAGATCCAGCCGCGCATTGGCCAAGGTGGCGCTGTCGCGCGCCAGGGTGCCCTTGGCCTGGTTCAGCGCCGCCTGATAGGTGCGCGGATCGATCTGGGCCAGAAGCTGGCCTTTCTTCACCTTGGCCCCGATGTCGAAGTTCCACTTCTGCATATAGCCGGTGACCTGGGCATAGATCGGGGCGCTGGCAAAAGCCTGCACCTCGCCCGGCAAGGTCAGGCTGCTGCCCTTCTTGGCGCTGACCATCTTGATGACCTGCACGGTCTGCACCGCCTGGTCTTCGGTCCAGGCCGCGGTGGTGTGGCTCTTCCACAGCCGCCAGCCAATGCCGACCGCTGCAACCACCACCGCAACAATCAGCGCCAGCTTGCCAAAGCGCATCAGCCCCGGCGGCGTGGTGTGGCGCAGAAGATCATCCCCCGCAGGCTCTCCAGGCCCGGCATCGGGGTTCTTGTCAGGCATACGCTTCTCCAGACTGCATGCCGCCCCGGGCCGCCCTGGGCAGCGCCTTGCGTCCATGAATGATGCTGAATACCACTGGCACAAATAGCAAGGTGGCCCCGGTGGCGCAGAACAGGCCGCCGATCACGGCCCGGCCCAGGGGAGCGTTCTGTTCACCGCCTTCGCCCAGGCCCAGCGCCAAGGGCGTCATGCCGATGATCATGGCCAAGGCGGTCATGCAAACGGGGCGGAAGCGGGTATAGCCGGCTTCCACCGCTGCCAGTACCGCATCGCCGTGCAGCGCCAGCCTCTCCCGGGCGAAGGACACCACCAGGATCGAATTGGCGGTCGCAACCCCCATGCACATGATGGCCCCGGTCAGGGCGGGCACCGACAAGGTCGTGCCGGTGGTGAACAGGATCCACACGATGCCGGCCAGCGCCGCGGGCAGCGCCGTGATGATCACAAAGGGATCGATCCAGGATTGGAAGTTCACCACGATCAAAAGATAGATCAGGACAATGGCGGCCAGAAGTCCCCAGAACAATCCGGAGAAGGACGTCTTCATGGTCTCAATCTGTCCGCGTAACGTCACAGTTGCGCCGCGCGCCAGGTATTTTTCATTGGCGTCGATCACCTTCTGCACATCCGCCGCCACCGCGCCCAAATCGCGGTCCTGGGTGGTGGCATAAAGGTCGATGGTCGGCAGGATGTTGTAATGCGTCACGACGGCGGCGCCTTGCGTTCGGGTGAATTTCGCGATGCCGCCAAGAATCTGCGGACTTCCCCCGCCGGCTGGCGTGACCGTCAAATTCTGCAGCGCCTCCAGGGAATCCATCTTGTATTCGGGGGTTTGCGCCTGCATCTGGTAGGAAACATTGTTTTTCGGGTTCAGAAAGAAATTTGGCGCCGATTGCGAGGTACCGGCGAGTGCCGTGCCCAGCGCATTGGTGACATCGCGCTCGGTCAGGCCCAACTGCGCCATGCGCGACCTGTCCGCATCCACTTTCAACTTGGGCATGTTGCTGGATTGCTGCATGCGCGCATCCACCAGGCCCGGAATGGTTCGAATCTGGCGCAGGATGCGGATCGCAAACGCTTCAGTCGCTGCGCGGTCGGTGCCGGTCACCTGCACGTCCAGCGGTGCCGGCGCGCCAAAGTTCAGGATCTGGCTGGTGATATCGGGCGGTGGGAACGAGAAGGCGACGGACGTAAACAGCCGTGGCAGCTGTTCCCGCATTGTCCGGACATAATCGGCCGTTCGGCGGTGGCCCTCATTCAGGGTGATGAAGATATCGGCATCCTGCAGGCCCACAGTCCCCGAATTGGAATAAATGAGGTTCACGGGACTCTGGTTGAGACCGATATTGTCCACAATGGTGGTCAATTCCGACTTGGGAATGATGCGGCGAACCTCTCGCTCGATCTTGGCAACGATCTGGGTGGTGTCCTCCACGCGCGTGCCGGCAGGCGTGCGCGCGTGAAGCGTGATCTGGCCCGAATCCACACTGGGGAAGAAATCCTCGCCCAAAAAAGGCACCAGCAGCATGCTGACCGCCACGGCTCCCAGGAACCCAAACACGAAACGCCGGCGCCGGGTCATGGTCAGGGCGAGCAAATTTCGGTACCGTTCACGTCCCTCCGCGAAGCCTTGCTCGAACCGCTTTTGCCACCGGGCAAAGGCATTATTGCCCAGTGCGGCATGCTCTTCGGCATGGGGTTTCAGCAAAAACAGCGCCAGGGTCGGCACCAGGGTCCGTGACAGGATGAAGGAGGCGATCATGGCGAACACCACCGCCATGGCCATGGGCGCGAACAGAAAACCGGCCACGCCCTGCAAAGAGAACATCGGGACAAAGGCGACACAGATGCACAGCAGCGAGACAAAGGCCGGCTGGGTGATCTGGCGGGCGCCGTCCATGATGGCGTCATACACCGGCTTGCCATGTTCCAGGTGCCAATTCATGTTCTCGATGGTGACGGTGGCGTCGTCCACCAGAATGCCCACCGCCAGCGCCAGGCCGCCCAGGGTCATGATGTTCAAGGTCTGGTCGGTGGCCCACAGCGCCATCAACGCGGAAAGCACCGCCAGCGGGATCGAGGTGGCGATGATCACGGTGGAACGCCAGCTGCCCAGGAAGAACAGGATCATCAGGCTGGTCAATGCGGCGGCAACGGCGCCTTCGCGCATCACGCCGTTGATGGCGGCCTTTACGAACAGCGACTGGTCCGTCAGAACATCGACTTTGAGTTCCGGAGGCATCTGCTTGCGAAGCATGGGCAGGATATTCTTGATGCCCTCCACCACGTCGATGGTGGACGCCTTGCCGTTCTTGAGCACGGTGGACAGCACGGCGCGCGCCCCATCCACATGGACGATATTGTTCTGGACGTTGCTGCCGTCGCGGACATGCGCCACGTCGCGCAGATAGACCGTGCCGCCATTCACCGTCTTCACCGGCATATTGTTGATGTCTTCGATGGTCTCTCCCGCGTTGTTGAGGTCCACCACATATTGGAAGGAACCGATCTTGATATTGCCCGCCGGGGTGATCTGGTTCTGGCTGGCGAAGGCGTTTTGCACATCGGTGGCCGAAAGCGCGCGCGCCTGCATCGCCTGGGGATCAAGGTCGATCTGCACCGACCGCGTCTTGCCGCCCTGGGGCGCCGTGGTGCGCGCACCGCGCACCGTGGCCAGGCGGGGGCGGGCGAAGTTCTGCGATTGGTCGGCCACCTGCTGTTCCGACATGGTGTTGGAGGAAAAAGCCATCTGCAGCACCGGCACGGTCGAGGCGCTGTAGTTGATGATGTTGGGCGGCTGCATGTTGGCCGGCATCTGGCGGATGGCGCTTTGCGAAATGGCCGTCACCTCGGCGGTCGCCAGCCTGATGTCGACATCGGGCTGGAAATAGACCTTGGCGATGCCCAAGCCGGGAATGGAAATGCTTTCCACATGTTCGACATCATTGACGGTGGTGGATAGCAGGCGCTCGTAATTGGCCATCACGCGCGCGCCCATCTCCTCGGGCGACAGTCCGGTATATTGAAAGGCCACGCCGAGAACGGGAATGCCGATGTTGGGGAAGATGTCGGTCGGAGTGCGGATCGCCGCCAGCGGGCCGACGATCAGGATCATCAGCGCCATCACGATGAAGGTATAGGGACGGTCAAGTGCAACCTTGACAAGCCAATTCATACAACCGCCATCGTGACTCTCCACACCACGCCGAAAATGCGTTCAGGCTTGCCTTGCGCGGCAACCCTTCCGGCCGTGGCTGCGCCTTTTTGTAACCGGCCCGGCGGGCGAATCAAGCCATAGCCTGAATCCAGGCGCGGTCCGCTTCTGTGCCACTGCGCTTATGGGCCCTTATCCCTGGATTTTACGATTTCCTTACACGGCACGTGCGCAGTCAGCGTGCCAATTGCATTTCGGTCCCGTCAGACCGAGGCCGCAAAGGCCGCCTTGACTCGTTCAGGCGTGAACGGGACGGCTCGCAGCCTCAGCCCGGTCGCGTCGAACACCGCATTGCCCAATGCCGCCGCCACCGGTGCGGTTGACGCCTCGCCAACTCCAAGCGCGCGCTCATGGGGACGGTCGATCAGGGCGATCTCCAGCTTGGGCACATCTGGGAAGGCCAGGATCGGATAGCTCGACCAGTCGGTGGTGGTGACGCGGCCGGTGTCGAATTTCACTTCCTCCAGCAGGGTGCGGCTGATGGTCTGGATGATGGATCCTTCGATCTGCGCCCGCACATTGTCTGGATTGATCATCAAGCCGCAATCGTGGGCGCAGACCACCCGCGTAACGCGGACATGGCCTGAGCCGCGCTCGACCTCGACCTCCATGCCCATGGCGACGTAATTCTCAGCCTGCTTGTAGCGCATGTAGGAGATACCGCGGCCGCGCAGCACCGCGCCACTGCGGTCGGCTTGGGTCATGCGCGGTTTCCAAGCCATCATCTCGCCCGCCCGCGTCAACACTTCGATGGCGCGCGGGTCCTTCAGACGGCGCAGGCGGAAAGCCAGGGGATCGGCGCCGGTCTGGGCGCAAATCTCGTCGATGAAGGATTCCACCGCAAAGACATTCCCGATTTTTCCCGGTGCACGCAGGGCGGAAGGACGCAGCGGCGTGGTGGCAAGCCACTTGATGTCGGTGCGCGCATTGGCAAACAGATAGGGCGGGTCGGCATTGAGCGATGTGAGGCCGGACGACATGCCCTTGTCCTCCACCAGCCCGGCGGCAACCGCGGCGATCAGCGGAGTGCCGGTCGGCGCGGGATTGTTCTGCGGCACCATGGCCACCGTCTCCCAGGCGAGAACCTCGCCTGCGGAATCCAGCGCCGCCCTGAGATCCAGAAGTTGGGGTGGTCCTTTGGGATCCCAGCCGAGATCGTCCTCGCGCATCCATTGGAGACGCACGGGCCGGCCCAGTTCGCGCGAGATCAGCGTCGCCTCGAAAGCGGCATCGTCATTGCCGTTGCCGCCAAAGCTGCCCGAACCATCCTTATAGATCAGGCGCAGCTTTGCGACGTCCAGGCCGAGAAGCTGCGCCAAGGTCTGGCGCAGCCTGTGGGTCCCCTGCGAGGCGGTCCATACGGTGCCGCCGCCATCGCGAATGTCAGCCACCGCGCAGGACGGTCCCATGGAGGCATGCGACTGGATCGGCCAGCGATAGGATGCCGTCAACACGCGCGGTGCTTGCGCGAAGACGGCAGCGGCATCGCCGACACTGCGCAGCGTCTCCGTCTTCGCCACCGGCGTGTTCCGGACCGTGTCGAACAGGCCCGCCGAGCCCGGCAATGTTTTCGTTTCCGTCCAGTGCGCGCGCAGCGCGCGCATGGCACGGATCGCGTCCCATTCGCGTGGCGCAACCACGGCCAGGAAATCCTTGACCCGCACAAGGCGGGCACCGGGAATTTGCGCGATGGAGGTGGCATCCACCTCGTTCAGCCTGGCGCCGACCGACGGTGCGCGGATGACGCGGGCATGCAGCATGCCGTCGACCCGGATGTCCTGCACATAATCGTGGCGGCCCGTCAGCTTGGCCGGCAAGTCGGGGCGCGGCAGGGATTTTCCCACAATGGTGTAGCTGTCGGGATTTTTCACCTTGGCATTCTTGTCGAGGGCCAGATCCAGCCTGCCGCCTTTGACCAGTGCGCCGAATCCTATTGCGGCGGCGCCCGCGCGCGAGACAACCCTGCCATCCGCCGTGTCGAGACTTTCTACAGGCTGCTTCAGTTGAAGGGCGGCAAGGTTGATCAGTCCCTGCCGCGCCGTCGCGGCCGCCTGGCGTATCTGCATGCCGCCGGCCATGATTCCGCTGCTGCCGCCGGTGCCGCCCTGGTTGGGCGTGAGTGCCGTATCACCTTCCACCATGTCGATCCGTTCGGGCGACATGCCAAGTTCTTCGGCAACGATCTGGCGGATGGCGGCGCGTGCGCCGGTGCCGAGATCGACCTTGCCGGCATAGACGGTCACTTTCCCGTCCGGCGCGATGGCGAGATAGGCATCGACCTTGTCGGCGTCCAATTCGGTCGGCGCCGCCTGCGCACCACTCGGCAGCGAGAAGGCGACCACCAGACCGGCGGCACCTTGAAGAAAAGCGCGGCGGGCAAACATGGTCAGCCCTCCTTCGCCGCGCGCAGCACGGCGGCGATGACCCGCACATGGCTGCCGCAACGGCAGAGATTGTTGGCCAGGGCGGCGCGAATTTCGGCCTCGCTAGGATGTGGATTGCCGCCCAGCAACGCAGTTGCCGCCATGATCATGCCATTGGTGCAATAGCCGCACTGCGCCGCGGCTTCTGCGATAAAGGCGGCCTGGACCTTGCTCGGCGCTTGCGGGCTGCCGAGCCCCTCCAAGGTGGTGATCTTTTTGCCTGCGACGGAAGCCGCCTTGGTCATGCAGGAACGCACCACCTGTCCATCCACCATCACGGAACAGGCGCCGCATTGTCCCAGCCCGCAACCGAATTTCGGTCCATGCAACGCGAGATCGTCGCGCAGAACATAAAGCAGCGGCGTGTCCGGATCGCCCAAGGCGATAGCACGGTCGCGGCCATTCACGCGCAGTGTGAGCTGGGTCATGTCGCACTTGCCTGGGGGTTGCGACGCAGCATCATTTACAGTGGAAAGATGGCACGATGAGAACCCGGTGATCAAGCGCAACACATACCCAAGCGAACCGCCACGAGGCCGGTTTCGCGGGCAGGAAGGACGCGTAATCCAAGATTTGGCCGGCTTTATGAACTTATTTTTTCTTCGCGGCCTTTTTTACCGGCGCGGCCTTCTTGGCGGCTTTAGGGGCCGGCTTTGCGGCTGTCCTGGCGGCGGCCTTCTGGACCGTTAGGTACGGAACTGCGGCGCCTTTGGAAGCGGTTGCCTTTTTTACCGGGGCTTGGAGTTT
>Ga0207683_10005561_pt1 | contig 10797 bp, 9 predicted proteins | sample KBSM73metaG_FD_184333 | JGI IMG/M metagenome (GOLD analysis project Ga0207683, IMG submission 184333) | Miscanthus rhizosphere microbial communities from Kellogg Biological Station, Michigan, USA - KBS M7-3 metaG (SPAdes) (version 2) | ecosystem: Host-associated > Plants > Roots > Rhizosphere >...
CCCACAACTGGCCCGCTAGACTGCGCGCCCTTTTTCTTGTGACCCGCCGGCAAAGCCCGCCGGGATAGAGAGAACCATGAAAGCCGATACGCATCCTGAGTACAAAGAAATCGCCGTGACCTGCACCTGCGGGAACGCGTTCAAGACGCGATCGACTTTGGGACACGACCTCCAGGTCGAAGTCTGTGCCAACTGCCATCCGTTCTACACCGGCAAACAGAAAATCCTGGATACCGCCGGTCGCGTCGACAAATTCCGCAAGAAGTACGCTGCGGCGACCACGCGCTGACGAACTTTTCGGGCGCTGGCCCTTACTCAAGAAGGCGCCTCCGGGCGCCTTTTTGCTTGGCCGGCCGGGACTTCCCGGAACTTGTTATGGCAGCGCCATATCGTAGTTAAATACGAGCTCGGCCCGTCCGTGGAGAGCTATACCAATGAACCGCACTCGGCTAATTCCACTTCTCATCACAGCCATCTGTGTGTTCGCGGCTGGCTGCGGAAGCAACCCGGCAACGGGCGGCAAAAACGTGGTGCTCGGTTCTTGGGAAGGTGAGAAGAAAACCACCCAGAAGAATCACCAGGAAATCGTCAAGGCGCTTGGCCTGTATGACGATCAGGCTACGCAGGAATACGTGCAGATCGTGGGCGCGCGCATGGCGCTGGCGAGCGATCTGCCCAACGAAGAATTCAAGTTTTTCGTCATCGATGATGAAGCCATCAATGCGTTCACCACGGGCTGCTGCAATGTTTATGTGAATCGCGGCTTGCTGGTAAACCTCAATTCCGAAGCCGAGCTCGCAGGCGTGCTCGGGCACGAAATCGGGCACGTCACCGCGCGGCACCCTGCGCGTCGTCAGACCCGCGGCATGGCAGCCTCATTGGGTGCGATGGCGGCGGCGATCCTCACTGGATCGAATGCGATTGGCCAGCTCGCCAACATCGGTGCCGCAGCGTGGATGAGCGGGTATGGCCGCGAGAACGAAATGGAAGCGGATCGGCTGGGGCTCAAGTACATGGTGAAAGCCGGGTACAACCCCGAGTCGATCGGCAAAGTGTTCAACGTGTTCCAGGCGGGCGAGAAATTCGAACGCCAGCGCGCCGCTGCCGAAGGTCGCGAGCCGCGTCTTTATCACGGCGTGTTCTCGAGCCATCCAAGTCCTGATGAGCGCGCGGTTCAGGCCGCCAAGGGCGCGGCTAACATCAAGGACGCACCCCCGAACGGCTGGATAGAGCGTCATGACGAGTACCTGACCACGATCAATGGCATCGCCTACGGATCGAGCAAGGCGCAAGGCATCGTGCGCGACAATCGTTTCTATCACGCCGACATGGGCATCACCGTCGCGTTCCCGCGCGGCTGGACCATCGAGAATCAGCGCGACCGGCTGCTTGCGTTCACGCCCAAGAAAGACGCGATGATGCAGATCATGATCGACGCCAAACCCGAGAAGCAGGCGCCGCGCGAATTCCTGCTGAGCAAGTTGAAAGGCCAGTCGGTGTTCAAAGGCGAACCGCTGACCGCGGATGGCAACGAGGGTTACACCGTCGTAACCCGCTCGGGATCCCCGATCGACAACGGGCTGGGGCCGGTGCGATGGGTGGTCATGTATCGCGGACAGAGCGCCTTCATCTTTGCAGGCGCGAGCCGATCGGCTCTGGACGGAGTACCGGAAGTCGACGGCCTCATCAAATCCACTGCACTGACATTGCGCGGCCTCAAGCCTTCCGAGTTCCCGCTCGCAGAGCCGTATCGCATCAAAGTGGTGAAGGCTACCGCCAAGACCGATCTGTCTGACTACGCGCAAGACATGCCCGAGGACAAATTCAAGAAAGAAACTCTCGAGCTGATCAACGCGATGTATCCGAACAAAGAACCGAAATCCGGCCAGTTGTTCAAGATAGTAGAGTAGCTCTTCGCGACAGGCGCACAGGTGCGCCGTCGTTGCCTTGATTCCATTCTCGTGGCGTGTAAGGCTCGTCGCGTCGTTAGAGCTTGCGAATCATGGCCGATAAAACACTCGAACTCGTTGATACCGCTACCGGCAAAAAAGCCGTACTTCCCATCCGTTCCGGCACTGTCGGTCCGTCAGTCATCGACATTGCGCCGATGGTCAAGGAATTCGGCGCTTTCACCTACGATCCCGGCTACGGCGCAACCGCCGCGGTCGAAAGCAAGATCACCTACATCGATGGCGACGCCGGCGTGCTCACGCACCGCGGTTACCCCATCGAGCAACTCGCCGAGAAGAGCTCGTTCATCGAAGTCTGCTATCTACTGCTGAACGGCGAGTTGCCGAGCAAGGCGCAGCTCCACGAGTTCGAGCACAGCATCCGCAATCACACGATGATCAATGAATCGCTGCTGCGGTTCTTTGGCGGTTTCCATCACAACGCGCACCCGATGGCGATGGTGTCGGCGGTGGTGGCTTCGATGTCGGCGTTCTATCACGACTCGATGGACATCCATAACCCGCGCCACCGCGAGATCTTCGCGCACCGGATCGTGGCGAAGCTGCCGACCATCGCCGCGGCGGCATACAAGCATTCGCTCGGCCAGCCGTTCGTCTATCCGCGCAACGACCTCGACTACTGCTCGAACATGCTGCACATGTTCTTTGCGGTTCCTTGCGAGAAGTACAACGTCGATCCGGTGGCAGCCGAAGCGCTCGACCTGCTGTTCATCCTCCACGCCGACCACGAACAGAACGCCAGCACGTCTACTGTGCGACTGGCGGGTTCAACGGGCGCCAATCCTTACGCCGCGATTTCAGCGGGCGTATCGGCGCTCTGGGGTCCGGCACACGGCGGAGCCAACGAAGCCGTGCTCGAGATGCTCGAAGAGATCGGCACGGCGGACCAGATTCCGAAATACCTGGCGATGGCCAAGGACAAGTCCAGCCACTTCCGCCTCATGGGTTTTGGCCACCGCGTCTACAAGAACTTCGATCCGCGCGCGAAAATCATTCGCGACATGTGCCACAAGGTCCTGCAGAAGTTAGGCAAGCAGGACAACCCGCTGCTGGAGCTCGCCCAGCGCCTGGAAGAGGCCGCCCTCAAGGACGAATACTTCGTCGCGCGCAAGCTCTACCCGAACGTCGATTTCTACTCAGGCATCATCTATTCGGCGCTCGGCATCCCGCGCTCGATGTTTACGGTGATGTTCGCGATCGCGCGCACGGTCGGCTGGGTGGCGCACTGGCAGGAAATGATCTCGGACCCGGCCATGCGCATCGGCCGTCCCCGCCAGCTCTACACGGGTCCCACGAAGCGCGACTACCAGGACATCGGCAAGCGCTAGCAGCGCGGACGGCTACTGCGCCATCGGCGCGACTTCGGCGTCCAGCAAGACCTCGAGTTCATCCGCATCGATGCGTCGCATCGGTTTGCCATCGACCGGGCTCACCGGCGCCTGGCGTATGCCATCGATGGGGAAGACAGTGGCGTCTACCACATGGTCGTCGAACTCGAAGTGCACGCCGGGGTAGGCAACCACGCGGTCCGCGCCGTATCGCACGCGGCGCTCCACCACCTCGTGATCGATGCCGAGATCCATGAGCCTGAACGTGATGGATTCGGGTCGTTCCGCGAACAAGTGCAGCTGGATGTCGTTGTGCTCGGTTGCCGTGCCCGCGAGCACCGACCCCACCAGTCGCGGCTCGAAATCGGAAAGCATCTGCATTGCGGACAGTGCGGCATTGCGCTGGCCCGCCAGAGTCTCGCCGTGCTTGGTGCCACCGAAGAGCCGGTGATATTCGGCCAGCGCGTCTTCGATTTCGCGATTTTTCGGTAACACCGAGCCGTCGGTGACGCCGAATCGTTCGGCAGCCTTGCGCTTGGCCGTGAGGAAATCCCGGATCCCATGCTCCGACATGATGCGGGCGGCCTCCTGCGCAAGCGCACGCCGCAGGTTCTCGGCTCGTGGGGGCAATTTCTTCATGACTCAGAATATTGGATCAGAACCACTCTGCGGAGTTTCCGGCGACGTGGGGTCGATGTCTTGCGGGCCGGCAGCGCCTGGATCGCCAATGTACCCTTCCTCCGACGGAAGCTTGTCGCTGCGAAAGTATTCGAACAGCGGATCGAGGTCTGCGTCCTTGGTGCCACCTGTCTGCGCATTCACCTTGAGCTCGATGATGCCTTCGGGAATGGTGCGCGGCTTCTCGGGTACTCCGCGCAGGGCTTCACGCATGTAGTCGACCCAGATAGGGACCGCGGTGCGGGCGCCTTCCTCACCTTCGCCGAGGGAAACCGGGTCGTCGCGACCCACCCAGACGCTGGCGATCAGGCTGTCGTTGAACCCGTTGAACCAGGTGTCGATGTACTCATTGGTCGTGCCGGTCTTGCCATGCAGATCGGTCCGGCCCAGCGCAAGCGCGCGTCGACCGGTACCGCGCGTGATGACGTCCTTCATGATGTCGTTCATGAGGAAGCACACCTGCGGCGAAATCACGCGCTCTGCCGGAACAGTCCGCCGCGCGGTGGGCGCCAGTGGTGTCGGTGGAACGACAGTCGCGCTGAGTTCCGCGGTCTTTGCCAGTTCTGCGTCCGATACCGCTTTAATCGGGCTGACGCACTCGCCACAAACGGCACGCGGCTCGGCTGAATAGACAATCTGGCCGCCGGGACCCTCGATGCGATCGATGTAGAAAGGCTCGATCTTGTATCCGCCATTCGCGAATACCGCGAAGCCAGTCGCGACTTCGAGCGGCGTGGCTCCCATGCTGCCCAGCGCCAGCGTGAGGTTGTTAGGCAGCTGTTCCTTCGTGAAGCCGAAGTTCTGCACGTAGTCGATCACCGGGCGCACGCCCATCTCTTTCAGCAATCGAATGGATACCAGATTGCGGGACTGCACCAGCGCCTCGCGCAGGCGCATCGGGCCGCGGAAGCCGCCGCCGGAATTTTCCGGGCGCCACACTTCTTCGAGGTTGGGGTCGTCCATGATGATGGGTGCATCGAGAAGCATGGATGCCGGAGTGAAATCGCCAGCCATCGCCGCCGCGTACATGAACGGCTTGAAGCCCGAGCCCGGTTGGCGCCGCGCCTGCGTGACACGGTTGTACTTGCCCTGACTACCAAAATAGTCGAAACCACCCACGAGCGACATGATCGCTCCGTTGTTGGGGTCGAGCGCAACGAGCGCGCTCTCAGCCTCCGGGATCTGGGCGAGCTGCGCCGGCGTGTCTGGTTTTTCGTGCACGACGTACACGATGTCACCACGTGCGAGGATTTCGGCTGCAGTCTTGGGGTCGGGCCCGAGGGCGAGCTCGCTGGTACGTCGCTTTGCCCACGACATGCCGGCCCATTCGATCGGCGCCATCCCGGAGCCCTTGATGAAAACCTGCGCTTGCTTCTCGCCGACGCTGATGACGATCGCGGGCTGCAGCAGGCCGAAGCTGCCGTACTCATCGAGCAGCATTTCGAGGGCATCCGGATTCTCAGATCCGGTCAGTTCTACCTTGTTGGTCGCGCCACGCCAGCCGTGGCGCCGTGTGTGATCGACCAGGCCCATGCGCAGCGCGCGATTGGCTGCCTTCTGCAATCGGCCGTCGATGGTCGTGTAGACCTTGTACCCGGCGTCCTGCGCCGCTGCGCCGAATCGCCTGATGATCTCGAGCCGCACCATCTCGGCGACGTAAGGCGCCTCCACGTCGGCCAGAGCGCGATGCGCTTTTGCTCTAACTACTTCCTTCGATGCGACGTCCGCGGTCGCCGCGTCGATATAGCCGAGTTCGCGCATTCGTCGCAGGACGTAGGCGCGCCGCTCGGTGGCGCCCGCCGGATCGGTGATGGGGTTGTATCTCGATGGCCACTGCGGGACACGCGCCAGTGTCGCAGCCTCGCCGACAGTGAGGTCGTTGAGCTGCTTGCCGAAGTACGTTTCTGCTGCGGCCGCCACACCGTAGGAGCGCTGGCCGAAGAAGATGACATTCAAGTAGAGCGCGAGAATTTCCTGCTTGGTGAAATTGTTCTCTAACCGGTGCGTAACGAAGATTTCCTGCAGTTTGCGGCTGAGGGTCTGTTCTTGCGTAATGAACGCGCTGCGCGCGGCCTGCATCGTGATCGTGCTGCCGCCCTGGCGCTGAGCGGAGGTTACGTTCACGAACAGCGCGCGCACGATTCCTTTCCAGTCGAACCCGTGATGTTCGAAGAACTGATCGTCCTCGGCCGCGATGAAGGCGTTCTTCACCAGCTCCGGGATCTGTTCGAACCGTACCGGGTTGCGGCGTTGCTCGCCGATCTGCGCGATGAGCTCGCCGCTGTTCGCATAGACGCGCAACGGCACCGCCAATTCGTTGTTCTTCATCGCGGCGACCGACGGCAACGTCGGTTCGAGATAGATATAGCTGCAGACGAAAGCGTATGCGATCGCAAGTGTGATCAACGTCACACCCATCAAAACCTTTACGCCAAATCGAAAGTAGTTTGACTTCACAGAATGCAGGTCTCGTCGGTTGCGGAGGCTCAAAGCCGTATGCATAGTAACCGCCGTCGATATGCATACTCACCGAAAGGTGGGGACGCAAAGCTTCCGGTCTAAGGGCTCAAGCATTGGCCTACGACAGCGGGGTTGCCGGCTCGGACGTTCAGTCTGAGTTGATACGGATAACCACCGCTTGTTCCCGATGCCCCCAAAGTTCGGAGCTACCGTCCCCGCTCGCCGGAGCTCCGGGGGATATCCCGGGGAATCAGCCAGTTTCGTGAGCAGCGTCTCGTTCAATTTAACTTCACGCTGATATATAGTGTCTTGGGATTAAGGTCGGTCGCTCGATTCTCGTTCTAACCTTCTGAAAGGACTGCGAAAGTGCTGTTCTTAACGCGCAAGTATCGTCCGTTGCTCGGGCTTGACATAACGACTTCGTCGGTCAAGTTGATCGAGCTCGTGATGAGCGGTGGCACGTATCGCGTCGAATCGTACGCGGCCGAGCCGACACCGCAGAATGCAATGAACGAAAAGGCAATCGTCGACGCGGAAGCGGTCGGCGAGGCGATTCGTCGTGCCGTGAAACGCTCCGGTGCGGGCGCCAAGGAGGTTGCAATCGCGATCTCTGGTGACGCCGCCATTACCAAGGTCATCCAGATGCCGCGCAGCTTGCGTGAGCGCGACCTTGAAGCACAGGTCGAGCTCCAGGCTGACCAATACATTCCGTTTCCCATGGACGAAGTCAGTTATGACTTCGAAGTGTTAGGGCCTTCCGAAAAGGATCCCGAGACCAACGACGTGTTGCTGGTTGCGACGCGTACCGAGAACGTCGAGCAGCGCCAGGCCGCGGTCAATGCCGCCGGACTCACGGCGAAGATCGTCGATGTCGAAGCGTTCGCCCTCGAGAACGCGTGCAAGCTCATGACGCATCAGATGCCCGATGGCGGCATCGATCGCACGATCGCCGTCGTGGACTTCGGCGCCAGCAGCACCACCTTCAGTGTGCTGCGCAATCTCAAAGTTGTTTACACGCGTGACTTCGCCTTCGGTGGTCAGCAGCTCACCGAAGAAATCATGCGTACCTACGGCCTCTCGATGGAAGAAGCCGGCCGCGCCAAGAAAGAAGGCGGACTGCCGGGGAACTTCCAGGCCGAGGTGCTCGATCCGTTCATTGACGACATGACCCAACAGGTCAGTCGTTCGCTGCAGTTCTATCTCGCTTCAGGCTCGGGCCGCGATCAGCCGGAGAAAATCCTGATCTGCGGTGGCTGCGCCAACATTTCCGGCGTTTCTGACGTTATTTCCAGCCGCGTCGGAATTTCCGCCGAGAAGGGTGACCCGCTCGGTCAGATGAAACTCTCGTCCCGCGCCAAGGCGCAGGCGGTTGCGCGTGACGCCACCGCGTTGCTCACGGCCTGTGGACTCGCACTGCGGAGCTTCGACAACTAATGCCTCGCATAAACCTACTTCCCTGGCGCGATGAAGAACGAAAGGAGCGAAAGCTCAAGTTCCTCGTTGCGCTCGGTGGCGCAGCGGTCGGCGCGTGCCTCACGGCATTCGTCGGCTTCCTCATGATGGACTCGATGATCAGCGCCCAGGAGGCCCGCAACCAGCGGCTCACGGACCAGATCGCCGAGCTCGACAAGCAGATCGAGAAGATCAACAGCCTCGAGGCCGACAAGGCGCGCTTCATTTCGCGCATGGAAGTGATCGAGAAGCTGCAGCGCTCGCGTCCCGAGATCGTGCACATATTCGACGAGATCGCGAAGCAGTTGCCCGATGGCGTCTACCTGACGGGCATCACCCAGACCGGCAGTCGCCTCAAGTTCGAAGGCGTTGCACAGTCCTCGACGCGCGTTTCCGCATTCATGCGCAACATCGACGGCTCGAGCTACCTCAAGAATCCCGAGCTCGACATCGTCGAGACAAAGAAAAACAACGTGACCGGCGCAACGTTCATCCTGTTCGCTGAACAGGCTGGCTCCGCTGCCGAGCCCGAGGTCGACCCGGCCAAGCCGAAGCGTCGTATCGCCTCGGCGGGAGCAGGACAATGAGCATTCTTGATGACCTCAAGTCACTCGATCCGAATGACCCGGGCCGTTGGCCGCTTCCCGTCCGGATCGGCTCGGTCGGCGTGTGTTTCGTGGTTCTCGCCGCTGTCCTTTTCTACTTCCTGGTCTGGACCGACAAGAAGCCGGAGCTCGATCGCGTTGCGGCCGAAGAGCAGGCGTTGCGCGGCACCTTCCAGTTCAAGCATTCCAAGGCGGTAAATCTCGAGGTTTACCAGCAGCAGCTCGCGGACATCGAACGCTCATTCGGAGCGCTGCTGCGCCAGCTGCCAGGCCGGACCGAAGTCCCGAACCTGCTGGTCGATATTTCCCAGGTTGGCGTCGGTGCGGGTCTCGAAGAGAAACTCTTCCAACCTTCGGCTGAGGTTAAAAAGGACTTCTATGCCGAGTTGCCGATCAAGATCAGGCTCACCGGCTCATATCACCAGATGGGTGAATTCGTCAGCGGCATCGCTGCGCTGCCGCGCATCGTCACGTTGCACGAGATGACGATCAGGCCGGACAACAAGGATCTCTACGACAACCTCTCGTTCGAGCTGACGGCAAAGACCTTCCGCTATCTGGACGACGCTGAAGTAGCAGCCGCCGAGAAGGCGAAAACGCCTGCTAAGCCCGGCACCTAACAAACAGCGAAAACACAGGTAGTTGACATGTTTTCGAAACAGAAAAGCAGTTGGCGTCTCATCGGTGCTCTGTGCGTGCTCGCGGGCACGCTCTCCGGTTGCTCCAGCAAGGACGATGAGCTCGACCAGTTCATCGCCGAAACGAAGAAGGAGCCGGGCGGGCGCGTGGAGCCGCTGCCTGAGCTCAAGCCTTACGAGAGCTACGCGTACGAGTCATCGGGCATGCGCTCGCCATTCATGCCGGGCGGCTCGGGTGCGAGCAATCCCGGTTCGCTGCGGCCCGATAGTCGTCGCAATCGCGAGTTCCTCGAACAATTCTCACTCGATACGTTGCGCATGGTCGGCACGCTCAAGCTGTCGGATCGCACGTACGGATTGATCAAGACCAAAGACGGCCTCGTGCATCGCGTGCTCCCGGGAAATTACCTGGGCCAGGCGGATGGCCGAGTCACCGAGATATCGCCTTCGAAGATTAGTGTCGTGGAAATAGTTCCAGACGGGCTTGGCGGCTACATGGAACGGCCTGCCTCGCTTGCCTTGAATTGAAGATCCACGCCAGGGAGTAGATGCGAATGAACAAGACCACCATCCGTCAATTGACCGCCTCGACAGTGCTTTGGCTTGCCGCGTGCGTCATCGTCGGCCTCGCCAGCAAGGCCGCGTATGCACAGGGCACGCCTAACAAGCTCGAGTCGATTGACGTCCAGAACGTCGCGGGCCAGCAAGTGCAGCTCACGTTGCATCACTCGTCGCCGCCGACCGAGCCCGTCTCGTTCACCATCGACAACCCGGCCCGAATTTCTCTCGACCTGGCCAACACGGCGCTCGCGATTCCCTCGCGCCGGATCGACATTCGCACCGGCGGTGTGGATTCTGTCCTCGCTGCGGAAGCAGCCGGCCGGACACGCCTCGTGCTCAACCTCGATCGCCTCCTTCCCTACCAGACGCGCGTGTCCGGTAACGATGTGATCGTCCTGATCGGCACCGTCGCCTCCCCGTCCGCTGCAACTGCAGCGTCGAATGGCGCTTCGGGTTCGCCGGTCGCGAACAACGCGACGGCTGCGGGTCCGCGCGCGATTCGCAGCGTCGACTTCCGTCGCGGTGCCGGTGGCACTGGCCGGGTCATCGTCAGACTGTCCGATCCGCACACGCCGGCAAGCCTGCGTCAGCTTGGCAACCAGATCGTCGTGGATTTCGCCGGAGCCGAAATCGCCAGCAACCTGGCGCGCCGATATGACGCTGGTGACTTTGCAACCCCGGTCAGTGGTTTCGACATAGTCCGCGTGGGTGACGGCGTGCGCCTCGCCATCAGCGCAACGGGAGATTTCGAGCACCTCGCTTACCAGTCCGACGACCAGTACGTCGTCGAAGTACAGCCAGCGCGCAAGGCCGCCGCGAAAATCGAAGACAAGCGTGTCTACACGGGCGAGCGCCTGACGCTCAATTTCCAGGACATCGAAACTCGCGCGGTTCTGCAGCTCCTCGCTGATGCCAGCGGCCAGAACATCGTGGTGTCCGACTCCGTGCAGGGCAGCGTGACGCTGCGTCTGCAGAACGTTCCCTGGGACCAGGCGCTCGACATCGTCCTGCGCACCAAGGGCCTCGACAAGCGCCGCAACGACAACGTGATCATCGTCGCGCCGACCGAAGAGCTCGCGTCGCGCGAGAAGGCCGAGTTGGCCGC
>Ga0207683_10005563_pt1 | contig 10794 bp, 6 predicted proteins | sample KBSM73metaG_FD_184333 | JGI IMG/M metagenome (GOLD analysis project Ga0207683, IMG submission 184333) | Miscanthus rhizosphere microbial communities from Kellogg Biological Station, Michigan, USA - KBS M7-3 metaG (SPAdes) (version 2) | ecosystem: Host-associated > Plants > Roots > Rhizosphere >...
GCCGTGGTCCGAGCCATCGGAGTTCGACGACAAGGTGCGGCCAAAATCAGAGGCGGTGAAGGTGGTGACCTTGTTCGCAACTCCGAGCTCGACGGTGGCGGCATAAAACGCACTCATGGCGCCGTCGAGCCACGTCAAGAGTCTCTGGTGACGCGACATGAGCGAATTGTGAGTGTCGAAACCACCGAGCGACACGAAGAACACCTGGCGTTTCACGCCGAGCGCCGCATTTGCGCCGATCAATCGAGCCACCACTTGCATCTGCCTCGCGAGCCGATTGCCCGTCGGGAAAGCCCTGGTCAGCGTTACACCGGCGAGTGCTGTATTGACTGAACCTTCGAGATCGATCGAGCGCCGCGTGACCTCGGTGCATTCGCTTTCGAGCACGTGCGTACTGCTTCGCGTGACGATGTTGTTCACAGCGTTGCGTAGCGGCCCGTCGAGCGCCTTGATTCGGATCGCACCACCTGGGCTGATCTGGTACTGAAGCGCATCGCGCCCTGCGACGAACACTGCGTTGCTGCTCGCGGAAATGCAGGTGAGCTGCGCATTCGAAGAATTGCTGGCAAGGGCGATGTCCCCGAGGCGCCCTCCCCAGCCATTGGTCGATCCCTCGCTGCCGTCCGACTGCCAGATGGATGTCTGATCGTTGTGTGAAAAGATCTTCGGCGGCAACGGATTGGCGACCTTGTCGGAGCTCTGGTATTGCGCCAGCGTCGTCGGCTGGATCAACGGCCCCACATTGAGCTGGATCCCCAATTGGCCCGCGTCGAACAATGACTTGAGGCCGACGAGCTGCGGCGCCAAAGCGTATTGGAGCCCGTCGGTGAGCACCGCCCCATCGAGTGGTGTGAGTGCCGTGGCAGTGAGATCCGCGCGCGCCAGCGCGATACCGGCCTCGTCCTCGCCGGGGACGCCGGCGCGGATCTCGTGATACTTCGCGTAGTTAGCGGCGTCGTAGGGCACCACCGTGTTGGCGTAATCGTTGCCGCCGTACAGGAATACGCACACCAAGGCCTTGTAGTCGGTCGCGTCGAAGGCCGCGGCCTCTCCGATGGCCGCAAGGTTGATCGCCAGCGGCGTCGCCACGCCCAGTGCCGAAAGCTGCATGGCTCGATGCAGCACAAGACGTCGGGTCCAGAGATTCATTTCTGCACCAGGTAGCCGGGAGAGATGAGGATGAGGAAACAGGCCGTGGCCAACATGTCGTGCTTCTCGCTGCTGCTGCTCGAGGCATTGATGTTGAAAGTCCGCAGCGCCGCCCGAACGACACCGAGCGTTTGGCTGGTCAGCTGGTTGGCCGTGAGACGCAGGTTGAGCCAGTCGACCACTGCCGGAATATCGTGTGCGATGGGCAGCAACGTCGCGTAGCTTGGCTTGACGTCGCGAATGCCGTTACGGGTCACGCGCTGCATGAAGTTGATGTAACCCGCGGTGCTGGTTTCATTGTGTATCTGGAACTCGGGTGCGACCTTGCCCGCGGTCGCGATGGCGGTGTTCGGTGGCACGTATCCGGGCCGGAAAAAGTTGAACACGGACGGCGACTGCAGCGGGCTCTGACCGAGCATCGTTTCGGGCGCCGACAGATCGTCGATCACGTACTCGCCATTGCTGGAAGCAACCTCCGCGGTACGCGCCCACTGCGCGAAGCGCACGATCGGCTCGCGCATCTTGCCGAAAAGCGTGTCGGCGGCGGTAGGCATGGCGCGTGCTTCCTCATCCGTGAGAATGGCGGTCCACACCGCCTTGAGATCACCGCGCACGCCGGAGCCGTTGTTTCCGAACACCGTGGCGACGCGCTGCACATATTCGGGTGTCGGATTGCTGGTCACCAGCCGCTGGATCATCTGGCGCGCGAAGAACGGGCCGGTGTTGTCGTGATAGAACAAACGGTCGAGCGCGATGTGCAGGGCATCCGCACCGGGGGTGGTGATGGTGATCTTCGTGCCGAGAAAATTCACCTCGACCCTGGAATGATTGTTCGAGTTGAAACGCATGGGGTTGGTGGCGAGATGCGTGCTCGGTATCGCATTTCTTTCCCATGTGACGGGCGTGGACGTGCCGCCATTGGATAGATAGTCCCATTCGTAGCCGGTGAACACGCGCGCGAGATTGGTGACGTCTTCCTGGGTGTAGGTTTCCACTGGCTTGCTGTTGGCATCGAGCTTGTGCGTGCCATCCGGATTCAACTCGTACAGGCCGATCGTGAAGAGCTGCATCACTTCGCGGGCGAAATTCTCATCGGGCTGCCGGCCGCGGGAGTCCTCCCGCAGATTGCCGCGCGTGTTGAGAAAGGCGCCCATCCCGGCATTGAGCGTGAGCGCCTCGAGCAACTGGCGAAAGTTGCCGAACGCATGCGCGGTGAGCACATCCCAATAGGCGGCGATCAAATACGAAGGGTAAATCGCCTCCAGGGAGTTCAAGGACACGACGAACGTTTCCGACAATGCGAGTGCCATGCGCTTGCGCATCTGGTCCGGCCCCGCAAGCAGCTGATTCCAGATCATGTAGTCGCCAAATTTACGCGCGCGATAGCGCTTTTCTGCCGTGATGGCGTTGTGGCCCTGCGAATTGAGCCAGGCGACACCGGTCTCGCCGACCGGTTCGTCGTAGCGCGCTTGCAGCCACGCAAGCCAACCTGTACTCGTGAGGGCGGTGATATCCGCGTCGCTGACGGAAAACTGAGCCTGCAATGCGAAGCGGACGGCCTCAGCTTCGGTTGAAGAAATCGCGTCGCGCGGCGGTGGAGGTGCCGGCCCGGGCGCCGGCGCGGGTGGAATAGGTGTTGGGGGAATTGGCGGTGGGGGTGAATACCCTCCACCAGAAGGCGAGCCATCATCTCCGGCGCCGCAGGCACTCAACGCCAGCGTCGCTGCCCCTGCAATCAGCCCGGACGCACGATCTTCATTCGCAGAAGTTTCGGCAACTGATTGCGCTTCTGCGTCACGTTCGATTTCCTCCACCAGACCTCCGTGTGCAACCTGAGTCTAGTGTTGCGTCGCGGGTCAACGGTATGAGGACTAGGTCTTATGTGAGCGCTGCAGGCCGCGTCCTAAGGCTTCTCAATCGCGAACCAAGGTCAGCGCCGCCCTACGCTTTTCATGCAGCGTGGTGTGCGCGGGAGCCGGCAGCTTCTTGGACTGCTGCAGTAACTCCTGGCAATGCGCCGGCATGCGCTTCAGCAACGCCAGCAATTCATCCCGCGGAACCGGGCGAGAGAACAGAAAACCCTGGAGCGAGATCGCGCGATTCGGCAACAACATGGCGAACTGCTCGAGGTGCTCCACACCTTCGGCAGTGACCTCGAGACCGAGGCCGCGACACAGCGCGATCGTCGCGCGTGAAATGGATGCGGCGCGCGCGCTGCCTTCGATACCGACGATGAGACTCCGATCGAGTTTCACACGAGTCAGCGGGAGCTGCTGCAGCGACGCCAGCGACGAGTACCCGGTACCGAAGTCGTCGAGTGCAATAGCGACTCCGACACTACGCAACTGATCGAGCGTCTTGATGGTATGCGATCCGGTCTGCAGGACGGACTCGGTGAGCTCGAGCTCGACGCAACGTGCAGGCAGTTCAAATTCGTTCAGCAGCTGCTCCAGCTTGCTCACGAATCGATAGTCCATGAATTGTCGCGGCGACACATTGATGGCGACTCGCGCTTCGGGCCACTCTCCACGGTGCCACTGAGCCGCCGTCTGGATGGCCGTGCGCAACACCCAGTCGCTGATTTCGACGATGAGGCCGGACTCTTCGGCCACCGCGAGGAATTCATGCGGGGTACGGTAGCTGCCATCCGGCATGCGCCAGCGAATCAGCGCCTCGACCTGAATCACGTCGAGAGTCTGTAGCTCGACCAGCGGTTGATAGAACAGTTCGAACTCGCCATTCTGAATGGCGCGCCGCAGTCTCTGCTCGATGACGAACTTCGCCGACGCCGTGGCCAGCAGCTCCGGCGTGAAGGTTGCGAGCTGGTTGCGCCCCAGCGCCTTGGCGCGGAACAACGCCGCGTCGGCGGCCCGCAGCAGTGCTTCGGCATCCCGTTCGTGGTCAGGAAACAGGCTGACTCCGACGCTCACGCTCACGATGACTTCGCGATCGTCGACCTGCAGCGGGCTTTCGAACGCGCGAATGATGTTTTCGCCGAAGGTGAGGATCTCCGCGGTCCCGCTGGCGCCCTGGTGGACGATCGTGAATTCATCGCCACCCAGTCTCGCCGCGAATCCGCAGCAGCTCGCGATCGACTCGAGCCGCCGCGCGATCGCGATGAGCACGCGATCTCCATAGGGATGCCCCATGCTGTCGTTGAGCGTTTTGAAATTGTCGATGTCGAGGAAGAAGACGCCTACGCGTTCGCCCGCCAGTCGCGCGCGTTCGAGGGCTGCATTCAGCGCGACGAACAACTGGCGGCGATTGGCGACGCCGGTAAGCGGGTCCTGCTCCGCGAGCTCCTGCAACTGGCGCGTGCGCTCCTCCACTTTGGCTTCAAGACGTTGCTGCGCATCGCGCGTTGCCGCGCGTGCCGCGGCGAGTTGTTCGGCCATTGAATTGAATGCCACTGCCAGTTCGTCGAGCTCGCGAATGCCTCCAGTCGCGACGACACGTGTATCGCCTCCGCGTGCCAGCCGGTTGGTGGCGGCGATCATGCGCCGGACCGGTCGCGCAATAGTGAAGATCGTCGCGAAGCACACGTAGAGCAGAACGAGGAGCACTGCGGCGCTTATCCATGCGACGAGCGAACCATCGGGCTTTGCAAATGGTGCGGGCGCAGCCAGCGCGGGCGGGACGCTTGCCTCCAAAGGCTGCGACTCGACCGCAAGGTCGGTGGGCAGCAGCGCGGCCAGCTTCCTCGACTCGCGCGCGAAAGAATCAAGCGCGGCTATTCGCTGGGACTCGATGCGCACGAACGCCGTGCGCAAGGGCACGAGCGATACCACGTCGTTCTGTATGCCCTGGTACCAATCCGATCCCTGCGATCGCCGTAGCGAGCTTTGATTGGTGAGCAGCGTCTCCGCCACGGCCTGTTCCGCATTCGCGAGCGAGGCGGTGGATGCATCGCCACCGAATGCGCCGGACATCGCAATGGCGGCCCGGAGTTCGGTCAGTCGCGCGTGAAGATCGAGCAACGGCTGCCGTGCGAGCACGTGGCCGAAAATCTTCAAGGCACTTTCGCTGGATTCCCTGACGCGCGAGTCGATACTCGTGACCGCCTCCGAATACTGCCGCAAGGGCTCGCGACGCTTGCGTGTCGCCTGCACCAGTGCGTCGGCGGTTCTGCGATGCGCATTGACAACACGGGTCAGCGATTGGTTCGACGCCGGCGTATCGCGCACAAACTGATTCAGCACCTGCCCCAGTGAATCGCGTGCGCTCGAATAACGAGTGGCCGAGGCTCGCGTGTCTGTCTGCACATGTTCGTGAACAGCGCGGTCGAACACACCCACTGCGACAGACAGCTTCGCGGACGTTACGAGTTTTTCTGCCCGGCCCACGGACTCGCGCAAAGTAGTGATCGCTTGCGAGTCATGTGTGCTGCGCACCACCTCCGCATGGTGTTGCTGCTCGAGGATAGAGACGCCGTTTTCGACGATGAGATTGGCGGCGGCCGCAAGCGTCGCCACTGCCGCGAACGCGATGACGAGTCGGGGCGTGATGCCCACGCTGCCGAGCGTGAGCCATCCTTTCAGGCGCACGTAGTGGCGTTTGAAATTATTCCGGTGGTACCTGGACATGGATGTCGGACCGACCCCCTCTCCCTTCTAGACCGATGAGCCCGGCCGCTGCCTGCCGCGCTCCTACTCCCTAGCATCGAGATTCGACCAAGTCGTGGCCTCGTGTGCCTGCCCAGTTCTCACTTTTCTGTAGGGCAATTCCGATGCACTAGGCATAACCGGCAGCTGCCCTAAGGGAGGCCCCGCGTAAGGCTTGGACTACAGGGCATAACATACAGCGCCTACCCAGCGAATCAACTGCAGTGTGGCGGCGCCGCGCCAGGATGGGGGTCGAAGGCTGGTCAATCCGACTTCGTTTCCTCGATCACGCGAGCGTTCAGCGGCTGAGTCGGGCGGTTGTTATGTGCGTAGCGCACCCTGAACTCGTTCACTTGCGCCTCTGAAGCCTCGACCGGAGTCTTGAGCACGAACCAGCGTACGTTTTCCGAGCAAGGCGGAGTGGTTAGAGAACCCTCGAACGAGTAGTAGCCGTGGTGCGCGGGCAGCAGATCGACCATGTTGATGGTTTTGCCAGCCACGATCGACTCCGTCGCGCCCTTCGCCGGGAAGTGGTCGAAAATCGGTTTCAGGAATTCGTTGGTCTTGCCCACACGGATCAATACGGCAACGACTGCGAGGTCGCCCTTGGCATTTCTGTGCACGATGTGCGCCACCATCGAGGACTCCGCACCGTGCACGCGCTCTTCGGACGGCTCGTGGAAGTGCACTTGCAGCAGGTCGTAATGCTCTTTGCCGACCGTGAAGCCGCCGCTGCCTTTCGCCGCATTGATCTGGAACGAGTGGCCCGTATCCGTCACCACGAGAGCTACATCTTTGTAGTCGAACTTCAGCTCAGGCAGGTCCTTGACTACTGTTTTCTCAATGTCGATCGGCGACTGGTGCTTGCCAACTCCACACATTGCAAATGCAGGGTCTTCGGAATCCCAATGTTCGGGGCCCGTCTCACCGGAGTAGCTCCAATGGTGGCCTTCAGACTTGGCGGGTTCCGCGGCACTGGCGACACCTGTGAACACGGCCATGCCGCAGATGAGCAACCGCGGGAGCAGGCGGGTCGACACAATCTGAATATCAGTCATGGCAAGCTCCAGTGGGAGGTGGGTAGCTAGTGATACCACCAAGGCCGGACTGGCGAATGAATTGTCTGTAATCAGCGCCCCATGCGCCGCTGATAGGCGCGCGTCAGGTGATCCTTCACGTTCTTGTCCTGCGACGCTCCGCCCCCGGTCACCGCGAAGCCGACTTGGATTGACGCGTCTGCCTGCGTGAGCAACGTGATCGTCACATTGGACGATCCCTGATCACCGCGCAGGGTTCCGCTCGCCTTGTCTTCGAACGTAATGCGGACGCCCACGTCGGCTGCCGCGCCACGAGCCGCCTGCCATGACTGCTCGAATCTCTCGCCGATCGATCGGGTCGGAACTGGCGTGGGAGCCGGGGCGGTATAACAAGCCTGCAACATGAAGCCAGCGACTACAGCAATGCCGCCGGCGAGAACCCTGAAGTTAGTCATCATCCCCCTCACTTGATCGTGTAGCCCCGTCCCTCAAGGCAGGCAGCGTACGCGCGGTGATAAGTTTCCATCTTTTTCTGCTTGTCAGCTTCAGCCTGTTGTTGCGCAGCCTGTTGCTGTTGCTGCTGCTGAGCGGCCTGGTCCTGCGCCGCGGCCTCCCCGCGACGCTGGCGGCTGCCGGCGGCTACGGCACCCGCGGCAGCGCCTACTGCGGCGCCCTCGCTCGCGTCATCGTTGGCGACTTCGCCGATGATGGCACCGGCGGCGGCGCCTCGAGCGGCACCTCTCGCGCGTGAACCGTCGCGCCCTGAAGGAGGCGGGGGTGCGGCGGCTGGCGCCGGCGCGGTCGTCGGTGTCGAGGCAAGAACTACCGGATCGACACCAGTGTTCTGTTTTGCCCATGAATTGCACTCGCCCTCGTCTTTCTGCTGCTGCGCGGGCGTCTGATTCTTGGCGGGATAGACGATTGGAGTTCCTGACATCGCGGCGCTGCCGATCAGGCCCGCGAGTGTGGTGGTGATAACGGTTGTTTTGCAGCGACGCATGAGGGCATCTCCGGTGGACCAGGCTGATCGGCGGTAGTCTCACCCTCAAAATTCCATCGCGCCGTAAGACCAAAGGTCTACGCCAGGACAGGCCGCAGATTCACTTCTTTTTCTCAGCATCCTTCTCAGCGTCCTTCGCAGCTGCCGGATTCTTCGCCTCCTCCAGCGTCTTCGCGCAGACATCCTGTTCACCCTGCATGCGGTCGACGGCGCCTCCCGCGATCACCGTCGCTCCGCCAGTGGCAACTGCCAGCGCACCCGAGGCCACACCCTTCGCGCCCATGCCAATTCTTGGGCTCACCAATGTTCCTTCGAGTCGAATGAGCGGGTTGGTGAACATGCCCGGACTCACGCCGATGCCCTTTCGCGGGCGCGTATTGAAGTCGATCAATAGTTTCTCGGTGTGCAGGTCGATCTTGCCATCGGCGGTAATGGTGACCTTCTCGGTCTGGATGACCACCGGCTTCACGGTGACTTGACCATTGACGATGTCGGCACGCGCGATGGTGCAATCGAGCGTCATGAACGGATCGTCCTTGGCAAAGGGATTGAGCTTCTCCGATAACTGCGACAAGACACCGCCACCGTACGCGCTGATCAGGCCGCTCTTGGTTTTGCCCGCGCCTTGCGTCAACAGCAGGTGCCCGTTGGCGCCCGCGGCCATTTGTCGCGCCGAGCTGCCTTGGATCTTGATGTTCATCGCCAGGCCGAGCGGCGGCACATCTGTGGGCGAGAGGCCTTCGCTCGCCAGGCTCGCCCGCACATTGGCGAGGTCGATCTTCAGGTTCAGGTCGGCAGTTCCATTGGCGCCGGGCACAAAAGTGCCCTCGCCCTGCAGCGTTCCCTCCTGCACACCGGCGGCGCGAAAGTCGAAGATCAACTTTCCATGATCCATAGTGATGTTGCTGTCGACGTCCTTGAATGATCGCTCGGTCAGCACCAGCTCACCGAAGGACACATGCAACTTCCCATTGGTTTCTTTCATCTTGTCGAGCGGCAACGGCTTCTCGTCGAACACGAATTTCGGCTTCGGCGCATCCGATTTCTTCGGCTCGGGTTTCGCCGGCGCGGGCGCAGCGCCCGATTTGTCCTCTTTGTCTTTTGCCATGAACGGCGAGAGATCCAGCCGCGGCGACGACAACTGCACGTCGAAATGTTTGGGCGCGTCGGTCAGCAGCAACGAGCCTGCCAACTGGTTCTCGCCCAGAACGGCTTTCAGATCTTTCGCCTCGACTCGCCCTTTCGTGAGCTCCACTGCGCCACTGGCCGACACCTTCAGGACCGGCCACGTTGCGCGCAACTTCTGGAGACTCTCAGCCGACATTTGAAATCGAAACGCGGCCTTTTTATCGCGCGTGTGCTGCATGGTGCCGTCGACGCGCACCGATGCGCCGCCAAGCGCGGCAGTCAGCGCGTCAAATTTGACCTGCTTGCGCGAATACACCGTGTGCCCCGTGAGCTTGAGCGGCGTTGCGGGCACATCCTTGACGTCAAACACGCTCGCGAGTCGCGCTGCGTCCGCGGCGGTGACGTCGAATTTGAGGTCCGAATCCATCAAGCCACGCGTCTTGAGTGTGCCCTTCAAGTTGGCGGCGATGTCGCCGAGCTTTGCCTTGAAGTCGAGCTCCCGGCGTGCTCCGACATCCTTGATTCGCGTGTCGATCCGCATCGGCCCTGTGGCGATAGCCGGTAGTTCGAGTGTCTTCAGCAAATTGCCGATTTCGGTGTGGTCAATCTTCAGCGTGAGATCGGCGCCTGCCAGGCTCAGTGACTTGAGTGTGCCGCTGGTAGCTACCGTGAACTCGCCGGCTTTCGCGTTGAAGTCGAGTTGCGTGCGCTCACCGGCATCCTTCAATTGCGCGTCGACCTTCGCCGGCCCCGTGGCGACCACGGGAACTTCCAGCTTCTCGAGCATGCTGCCCAAATCCGGATGTTCGATCTTGAGCGTGAGATCGGCGCCGTCCAGCGGATCGAGACTGCCGATGACGCCATGAATGTCCAGCGCCAGTTTGCCCAGCACTCCCTGCATGGCCACGCGCATATCACGCGCGGACAACAGTGCCTTTATTGGCCCGGCCTCGCCCTTCAATGACAGTGGATAGACATCGACCTTTCCCGCGCCCTCGAGCGCGAGCAGTCCTTCCTTGCCCGGGGTAATGCTCAGCTGATCGAGCTGAAGCACACGATCATGCTTCTTCGCTTCACGATAGATGAGGCGCACATTGTTCAGCTGTGCCATTCGAATGACGACGGGGACCTGGGCCTTCTCGTCTTCGGCCTCGGGTTCCTCCTCATCGACTTCCGCCGGTGGGACCATCTCCCAGTTGCCCTTGCCGTCAGCGCCGCGCTCCAGCAGAACCGTCGCGTCATGCAACTCGAACACATGAACATCGGGCGGGCCCGAGATGAGCGACCAGAAACCGATCTTCACCACCGCTTTGCCGAACTCGACCATTTGCGGCTGCGAGCCACCCTGCATGTTGCCGAGCCGAACGCGTTCGGCGCTCACCGCGACGACCGGCACCAACCTCACACTGAACGGACCTTCGATGGTGAACGGGCGCCCCACACTGCGGCTGACCAGCGCTTCGATTCGTTCTTTGTGTCGACCGAGATCGCCAAATGCGAGGTACAGAGCGATGCCCAGCACCACGGCACCCAAGATGCCGAAAAAATATGCGAAAAAACGCCTGCGCGACATGAACTATCCCCGATGTTCTGAATCCGCCCGCCCCAAGCTACATCGACACGCTCGGCGGCTATCAGCAATGGGATCAAGGGCCCATTTGACGAATAGCTTCGCGCTGAATTCACTTCGCACATGACCGACCGCTACAAGAAATTCGCACTCCCCCTCTCGATTCTCCTGCTCGCAGGAAGCACGTTCGCCGCGCATGCGGACGAATGGCGCTACTCGATCGGCGCTCACGATTTCAATGTTCCAGACGTGGACTCGCATACTTACGGCGTCACCGGCGGCGTCTGGATCGACCAGCAAACCAGCTCA
>Ga0207683_10005565_pt1 | contig 10793 bp, 7 predicted proteins | sample KBSM73metaG_FD_184333 | JGI IMG/M metagenome (GOLD analysis project Ga0207683, IMG submission 184333) | Miscanthus rhizosphere microbial communities from Kellogg Biological Station, Michigan, USA - KBS M7-3 metaG (SPAdes) (version 2) | ecosystem: Host-associated > Plants > Roots > Rhizosphere >...
GTTCGACCAGAACCGTTTCCTGCTCGAAGCGCCGGGCATGCCGAGCCGCGAGCAAGTCGGGATCATTTCCGAACATGACGCTCCGAACATCACGCAGACGATGCGCGCCGTGCGCCTGCCGGAGGAAGATCAGCCGCGCAAGCCAGCGTCCAATTCCACGCGCAACGACATCTGGTGGCTGATCGGCGCGGCCGCACTGATCGGGATGGGCATTGCGCTGCTGCTGCTGGTCAAGCTGTAGGAGAGCGGTGAGGAGGTTAGGAGTGAGGAGTGAGGGGTGAGGCGCGAGGAAATCCTGCACCTACCTCCTAACTTCCTAACCTCCTAACTCCTAACGCTCTTCCGCTCATACGCAGCAGCATCAACGCGCCGAAGATCGCGAGGTAGAGCAGCGGTTCGCGATGATCGGCCTTGACCAGCCACAGGAAGTGCAGGACCGCGAGCAGCGCGATCACGTAGACCAGCCGATGCAGGCGCTGCCAGTTTCGCCCGAGCCGGCGCATCATGCCGCGCGTCGACGTGACCGCGAGCGGAATCAGAAGCAGCCAGGCCGCGAACCCGACCGTGATGTACGGACGCTTGACGACGTCGGCGAAGACTTGCGACCAGTACGCGCCGAGGTCGATGACGACATAAATTGTCAGATGCACGCAGGCGTAGAAGAACGCGAACATCCCGAGCATGCGCCGAAAACGCACGAGGTCGGCGCGGCCGCTCAGGCGACGCAGCGGAGTGACCGCCAGGGTCGCCAGCAGCAGCCGCAGCGCCCAATCGCCGCTGCGGTGTTCGAGTTGGGCAACCGGATCTGCGCCGAGCCCGTCATGCAATGCATCCCAAATCAGCCATGCCAGCGGCATCAGGCATGCCGCGAACAGCAGCGGTTTCAGCGCGGCGATGCGATCGCGAAAAAGTTTGATGTGCATGCGGCGGCTCAGAAGTCCCGCCGCAGGTCCATGCCCGCGTAGAGGCTCGCGACCTGATCGGCGTAGCCATTGAACGGCAGCGTCGGCGTGCGGTTGCCGAACACCTTGAAGCCATCGCCGGCGATACGCCGTTCGGTCTTCTGGCTCCAGCGCGGATGATCGACGGCGGGGTTCACGTTCGCATAGAAACCATACTCTTCCGGCGCGAGTTCGTTCCACGTCGTCTTCGGCTGCTTCTCGACGAATTCGATCTTCACGATCGACTTGACGCCCTTGAAGCCGTACTTCCACGGCACGACCAGCCGTAGCGGCGCTCCATTCTGGTTCGGCAATTCGTGGCCGTACAGGCCGACCGCGAGCAGAGCAAGCGGATGCATCGCCTCGTCGATGCGCAAGCCTTCGCGGTAGGGCCAATCGAGAGTGCCGGAACGCATGCCGGGCATTTCGGCCGGACGATTGACCGTCGTGAGTTCGATGTACTTCGCGTTCGACGTCGGCTTGAAGCGCTTGAGCACCTCGCCGAGGCCGACGCCGGCCCAGGGAATCACCATTGACCAGCCTTCGACGCAACGCATGCGATAGATGCGTTCCTCCAGCGGATGCGGCTTGAGCAAGTCCTCGAGAGTGAACCGGCCAGTGACTTCCGCGTGGCCGGCGATTTCGACGGACCACGGATGCGGGTGAAACCCCGCCGACGTTTCGGCCGGGTCACCCTTGCCGGTGCCGAATTCGTAAAAGTTGTTGTAGTGGCTGACATCCTTGTAGCGGGTCATCGGCTCCGTGACGGCATAATGGCCGCGCTCGGCAATCGGCAATGCCTTGCCCGGAATCGGTTCCTCCGCGGCCTTGCCGGCAGCGGCTTCCGGGGCGGCGCCCGAGTCGCAGCCGGTCGCAAGCGCGACCGTGCCGAGCCCGAGTGCCTTGAGGCATTCGCGGCGGCCGCGGTAAATTGGCTCTGGCGTGATCTGCGAGCCGCGCGAGGGTGGCAGGTTGCGGTACATTGGCAATCTCGACTGGATTGTCGCAGTAGACCGGAAAGGACACGTGAAGATTTCGCCGCATTGCTCTGGCCATTCGAGCGCACGCTATACCGACTCACGCGAAGCAGTCAAAAGCGCTTGAGACAGGGGACGGAGATGTTGCCGGCCAACGCTTTTCGATTCTCGCCCAGCCTCGTTGCGGTGCTGGATGCGTCCGACGGCACGATCGTCGACGTGAATCCGACATTCGAGCAGTTGCTGGGCATTTCGCGCGCCGAAGCGATCGGCAAACGCACCGTCGAATTGAACGTCTGGCCGCAGCTGGAAACCCGCGCGGCAATCTGGATGCGCATTCGCGGCGAGCAGCGCGTCCGCGGCGATGTCGTGGCGATGCGCACGCGCGATGGCCGCGACGTCAACGGCCGGCTCTACGCCGAGTTGTTCGAAGACTCCGGCCGCACCTACGTGTTTGCAATCATCCAGGACATCGCCGAAGGCGACGGCGCGGCGCAGCGGGCGAGTGAGCAGGCGGCGATCGACAGCTACCGCGCTCTGTTCGACGCGACGGTCGAAGGCATCTATCGCAGCCTTCCCGAGGGCGGCTTTATCGACGTCAACCCGGCGCTCGCGCAAATGTTCGGTTACTCGAGCCCGGCCGAGATGCTGACTGCGCCCTTGAGGAGCGCCGAGGAGTGGTACGTCGACAAGGCGCAGGCGCGCGAACTGTTCGAGCAACTCGATCGCGAAGGCCGCGTGGTCAACGCGCTTTCGCGCGTGTACCGCCGCGACGGAAGCATGATGTGGATCTCGGAAAACATGCGCGCGATCCGCGGCGCCGACGGCCACATCGCGTTCTACGAAGGCACGGCGGTCGACATCACCGAACAGCGCCGCGAGCAGGACGCGATCAAGGCGGCCGAGCACAAGTACCGCTCGCTGTTCCAGCACGCGGTGACCGGCATGTTCCAGAGCCACCCCGATGGCCGTCTGCTCGAGGCGAATGACGCGATTGCGCACATGCTCGGCTACGCGGACAGCGATGACATCAAGGCGCAGGTGCGCCACATGAGCCAGGTTTACGCGCGCCCGGAAGATCGCGCCGCGATGGTCGAACGTCTCCTGAGGCAAGGAAACGTAGACGGCTTCGAATTTCCGGCGAAGCACCGCGACGGCAGCGAGGTCGTCGTCGACCTGAATGCGCAGTTGATACGCGACGAGCGCGGCGAGGTGCTCTACATCGAAGGGTCCGCCCAGGACGTCACTGCGCGGCGCCTTGCCGAACGTGCCCTGCAGCGTTCGGAGATGCGCTATCGCACGCTCGTCGAGCACAGCCAGGTCGGCGTCTACATGATGCTCGAGGACCGCTACATCTACGTGAACCATGCGTTCGCGGAAATGTTCGGCTACGCCGAAACCGAACTGGTCGGAGCGAATTTCCGCGTGCTCGTTCCGGTCGAATCGAAGCCGCACCAGGAAGAGCGCTACCAGCGCCAGGTCGCCGGCAGGGGCAAGCGCGGCGACTACGATGTCACGCTGATACGCAAGGACGGCAGGCGGATCGAGGTCGTCGTCAGCGCCGGCACGATCGAGATGGACGGAAAGAGCTATACGACCGGCACGATCCGCGACGTCACCGAGCAGCGCCAGGGACAGCGTCAACTCGAGCACAACGCGACACACGACCTGCTGACCGGCCTGCCGAACCGGTTGTACTTCGAACAGGAACTCGCTGCGGCGATTGCCGGTTCGCGCGCTTCGGGTCGTTGCGACTACGTCGTCCTGTTCCTCGACCTGGATGGCTTCAAGGTCGTCAACGACAGTCTCGGCCACGCCAGCGGCGATCAGCTTCTGGTGCAGATCGCCGATACGCTGCGCAGAGACCTCGGCGAGCGCGCCCTGGTCGCGCGCTACGGTGGCGACGAATTCACGCTGCTGCCGCATGGCCCGTGCTCGCGCGCGCGGGCCGAGCAGCTCGCGCAACGCGTCTTGACGCTGCTCGGCGGATCGTTCGAGGTCAACGGTCACCGGGTATTTTCCGGCGCGAGCCTCGGCGTCGTGCTCGGGCATGCGGACTACGAATCGTCCGACCAGATCCTGCGCGACGCCGACACGGCAATGTACCGCGCCAAGGCCAAGGGCAAGTCGGCCTACGTGATCTTCGACGAGGCGATGCACGCTGCGGCACGCGCCCGGCTGAAGATCGAAACGGACCTGCGCTTCGCGCTCGAACGCGGCGAATTTTGCGTCTGCTACCAGCCGATCGTCGACTTGCGCAGCGGTCTCGTGCAGGGATGCGAGGCGCTCGTGCGCTGGCAGCATCCCGAACGCGGCTTGTTGCTCCCGGCACAATTCCTCGGCGTCGCCGAGGAAGCCGGATTGATTGTCGCGCTCGACTGGTGGGTGCTCGAAACGACCTGCCGCAACCTGTTGCGCTGGCAGCGCCGGTATCCGTCGCATGCACGGCTCACGGCAAGCGTCAACATGAACGAGCGCCAGTTCGCCGACCGCGATCTGGTCGCATCGCTTGGCAGCGTGCTCAAACGCACCGGGCTCGACCCGGCCTGCCTTGCGCTGGAGATCACCGAAACGATTTTTCGTGGCGGGCGGGATGAAGCGCAGGCGACGCTCAAGCAACTCAAGGGCCTGGGTGTATCGCTCGTGGTCGATGACTTCGGCACCGGCTACTCGTCGCTGGACTCGTTCGCGACGTCGTCGTTCGATGCGCTCAAGGTCGACCACAGTTTCGTGCGCGACATGGTCACGAACTTCCGCCACCGGGCGATCGTGCGCACGATCACTGGATTTGCCGAGGATCTCGGCCTGGGCCTTATCGCCGAGGGCATCGAGACAGAGGAACAGGCCGCGTTGCTGCGCGACCTCGGCTGCACGGCCGCGCAGGGCTATCTGTATGCCCCGGCGCTCAGCGTCGACGACATGGAACGCGTGCTCGAGCAGGGACTCGGACCCGCCGACCGGGGCGCTGTTGCCTAATTGCTGCGGCGCGGCATAATGCCGGTTGGTCCCGCGGAGCGCGCAATGAGTCGTGCCTACAATTTCGCTGCCGGCCCGGCGGCAGTGCCCGAGCCGGTGCTGCGCCAGGCGCAGGCGGAACTGCTCGAATGGAGCAGTGCGCGCGCGTCGGTGATGGAAGTCAGCCATCGCGGCAAGCTCTTCATGGACCTCGCCGAGCAGTCCGAACGCGACCTGCGCACCTTGTTGAATATTCCACAAGGATACAAAGTGCTGTTCCTGCAGGGCGGCGCGACCCAGCATTTCGCCCAGATCCCGATGAACATCGCGCGGCCAGACCAGACGGCCGACTACGTCGTGACCGGGCACTGGGGCGAGAAAGCGGCGCGCGAGGCGGCGTCGCTGGCGCGGGTCAATGTCGCGGCGAGCAGCGCCGCAGGCAACTACACGGCAGTGCCGGCGCGGGCGAGCTGGTCGCTGCATCCCGATGCGGCATACGTGCACTACACGCCGAACGAGACGATCCAGGGTGTCGAGTTCCACGAAATCCCGGATGTTGGCCGCGTGCCGCTCGTCGCCGACATGTCCTCGTCGATCCTGTCGCAGCCGGTCGACGTGTCGAAATTCGCGCTGATCTACGCGGGCGCACAGAAGAACATCGGTGCGGCCGGACTGGTCGTCATGATCGTGCGCGAGGATTTGCTGGCGCGCTGTCCGACAGATCTGCCGAAGATATTCAGCTATGCCGAACACGCCGCCCAAGGCTCGCTGCTGAATACGCCGAACACGTTTGGCTGGTATCTGGCCGGACTCGTGTTCAAGTGGTTGCTCGCCGAAGGTGGGCTCGAAGCCGTCGGCGCTCGCAATCGGGCCAAGGCCGAACTGCTTTACGGTTATATTGACGCTTCGGGTTTCTACCGCAATCCGGTCGAGCCTTCCGCGCGCTCGCGTATGAACGTACCGTTCACGCTAGCACGCGGGGAATTGGACGCGACGTTCCTGGCCGAATCCGAGGCGGCCGGACTGCTCGCCTTGAAAGGGCACAAGGCGGTCGGCGGAATGCGCGCGTCGATCTACAACGCGATGCCGCTGGTCGGCGTGCAGGCGCTCGTCGATTTCATGCGTGACTTCGCCCGGCGCTACGGTTGAGGATGCGAGAAGAGAAAGAGAAAAGTGATAGAGAAAAAAGATAGAGCTTCACCACGAAGGCACGAAGAACACGAAGAAGAGCAGAATCGGCTCTGTATTATTCGTGGGTGCGTCCGTAGCTGGTTACTGGATGAAAGATCTAAACAAGATGGATTCAGCTTTGCTTTACTTCGTGTCCTTCGTGTCTTCGTGGTGAATCTTTTGATTTTATTTTCAGGTCTGTCAACCAATGGCCACTAAAAAGAAAAAGAGTGCAAGCGCGAAAGCAGCGCCGGAGTTGAACCTTGGCGACGTGCGCGCGCGTATCGACGGCATCGATCGGCAGATCCAGCAACTGATCGCCGAGCGCGCCGGCTGGGCCCATCAGGTCGGCAAGGCCAAGGGGCCGCTCAGGGCGGCGGTCGACTACTACCGGCCAGAGCGCGAGTCGCAGGTGCTGCGCATGGTCATCGACCGCAACGAAGGACCATTGTCCGACGAGGTGCTGGTAGGCGTGTTTCGCGAGATCATGTCGGCATGCCTGGCCCAGCAGGAGCCGTTGAAAGTCGGCTATCTCGGCCCGGAAGGCACGTTTGCGCAGCAGGCGATGCACAAGCACTTCGGCCGCTCGGCGCATGGCTTGCCGCTTGGTACGATCGAAGAGGTCTTCCAGGAAGTCGAAAGCGGCAACGCGGACTTCGGTGTCGTGCCGGTGGAAAACTCGGGGCAGGGCACGATCCAGGTCACGCTGGACATGTTCCTGACCTCCAACCTGAAGATTTGTGGAGAAGTGGAATTGCGCGTGCGCCAGTATCTGCTGTCGCGCACCGGCAACATCGAGGACATCGAACGCATCTATTCGCATCCGCAATCCTTTGCCCAGACCAAGGCCTGGTTGCGCGCGAATCTGCCGAAAGCGGAAAAGATTCCGGTATCGAGCAACGCCGAGGCGGCGCGTCGCGCGCGCAATGCCGACGATGCCGCGGCGATTGCTGGAGAGGCAGCAGGCCATGTTTATGGGTTGCGCAAAGTCATCGTGAGCCCGATCGAAGACCGCGACGACAACACGACGCGATTCCTCGTGCTCGGGCGCCAGTTCTTTCCGTCGAGCGGCCACGACCGCACCTCGATCCTCGTGTCGATCAGGGACCAACCCGGCGCGCTGTTCCATACCCTCAGCCCGTTCGCGCGCCACGGCATCAGCATGAACCGCATCGAGTCGCGCCCGTCGCATCACGCGAAATGGGAGTACGCCTTCTTCATCGATCTGGCCGGTCACATCGATGACGTGCCGATGAAGAAGGCGCTGGCCGACCTCGAGCCGCACACGGCGGAGATCAAGATCCTCGGCTCGTATCCGGTGGCCGTATTGTGACGTTCGATGCGAATGCGCTGGCGAATACCGCCACGCGCAAGCTCGGCGCCTACGATCCGGGCCATGATCTGCCGGCGTTGCGCAAGCGCTTCGGCGACACGCTGGCGGAACTGGGTTCGAACGAAAATCCACTCGGTCCGAGTGCGCGGGCACTGGCCGCAATACAGGCGGCGTTGCCTGAAGTCTTGCGCTACCCGGACCCGAAAGGCGGTGCGCTGAAGTCGGTGCTGGCTGCGCATCTTTCGGTTTCGCCGGCGCAGATCACACTCGGCAACGGTTCGCATGAGTTGCTGATGCTGATCGCGCAGACCTTCGCCGACGCGAGTGCGTCGATCGTGTATTCCGAATTCGGTTTCGCCGTATTCCCGATTGCCACGGCCGCGTCGGGAGCGCAGGCCGTCCGTGTTCCAGCCTTGCCCCGTGACCATGCCACGATGCCGCTGGGACACGATCTCGATGCGATGGCCGCCGCGGTACGCGCCGATACGCGCGTGCTCTACGTTGCCAATCCGAACAACCCGACCGGAACCTGGTTCGGGGATGACGCACTCGGGCGACTGCTCGATCGAGTTCCGGCATCGACGCTGGTCGTTGTCGATGAGGCCTATCACGAGTATGTCGATGCGGCGGGCCTGTCCGGTGCCCTTCAGTTCCTGCCGCGATTTCCGAATCTCGTCGTCACCCGCACGTTCTCGAAGGCCTACGCGCTGGCTGGCCTGCGTGTCGGCTATGCGATCAGCGCGCCCGAAGTCGCCGCCGTGCTCGAGCGCCTGCGCGAGTCGTTCAACGTCAATGGGCTGGCGCTTGCCGCGGCCGAAGCCGCGCTCGGCGATCAGGCGCACGTAGCGCGCGCGAAAGCGTGGAATCTTGCCGAGCGCGAATGGCTTGCCGACTCCCTTCGCGCACGCGGATTGCGGGTGCTGCCGTCGCAGACGAATTTCGTACTGGTCGATTTCGCCCGCGACGCCGCGCCGATCGAATCAGCGCTGTTTCAGAGTGGCGTCATTGCGCGCCCGATGGGCGGTTACGGATTGGCGCAGTGCCTGCGCATCAGCGTGGGATCACGCGCGGAAAACGAGCGGCTATTGGAAGCCCTCGGAGATTCTGCGGCCACAGGCCGCGCCGACTCTCCTTCTCCCGCGAGCGGGAGAAGGTGGCCCGAAGGGCCGGATGAGGGGAAGGGTCCGCCCGATTCGATGCCCTCTTCAACGAACGAAGGGCGGACCCGGGCGTGAGCGACAGGCGTGTCGACTGGACCAGTTCCCCGGCCGGGCCGTTGCGCGGAGAGTTGCGCGTTCCGGGGGACAAGTCGATCTCGCATCGAGCCGTCATGTTTGCGTCGCTTGCCGACGGTGTGTCGCGCATCACCGGTTTTCTCGAAGGCGAGGACACGCGGGCGACCGCGCGGGCGTTCGTCGAAATGGGTGTGCGCATCGAGGCGCCCGGCGCGAGCGAACGTGTCGTGCACGGCGTCGGCCCGCACGGCCTTCGCGCGCCAAGTGCGCCGGTCGACTGTGGCAACGCGGGCACCGGCATGCGTCTTCTGGCGGGCGTGCTCGCGGGGCAGCAATTCGACTCGGCGCTGGTCGGCGACGAATCTCTTTCGCGCCGGCCGATGCGCCGGGTCATCGAACCACTCGCGCAGATGGGCGCGGACATTGCCGCGGAGCCCGGTGGCTTGCCGCCGCTGCGTATCGCCGGCAGTCGGCGCCTGCACGGCATCGACTACACGTTGCCCGTGGCAAGCGCACAGGTGAAGTCGGCAATCCTGCTCGCTGGCCTCTACGCGAATGGCGAAACGCGCGTTTCCGAGCCGCACCCGACGCGCGATTACACCGAACGCATGCTCGCGACGTTCGGTTGGCCGATCGAGTTCGGAGCGGGATGGGCGAAGCTCACGGGTGGCCATCGGTTGAGCGCGACAGACGTGCACGTGCCCGCGGACTTTTCCTCCGCGGCGTTCTTCATCGTCGCGGCAACCCTGGTACCGGAATCGGAGTTGCTGTTGCATGCGATCGGCATGAATCCGCGCCGCACCGGCCTGCTGCTGGCACTGAGCGCCATGGGCGCCGACATCCGCCTGGCGAATACGCGCGAACTCGGTGGCGAAGCAGTTGCCGACCTCGTGGTCCGTCACGCACCGTTGCACGGAATCGACGTGCCCGTCGAAATCGTCGCGGACATGATCGATGAGTTTCCCGCGCTGTTCGTGGCCGCCGCGGCGGCGAGCGGAATCACGCGGATTCGCGGCGCGGCCGAACTGCGCGTCAAGGAATCGGACCGCATTGCCGTGATGGCGAAAGGACTGCGCGCGCTCGGCATCGATGTCGAGGAAACAGCGGATGGCGCAGTCATCCTGGGCGGCCGCTTCGCAGGCGGCGAGGTCGATAGTGCGGGTGACCATCGCTGCGCGATGAGTTTTGCGATCGCCGGACTGGTTGCGGGTGAGGCGGTGCGGATTCGCGACTGCGCGAACGTGGCGACGTCGTTTCCGGATTTCGTCGGACTGGCCCGGCGCTGCGGGTTTGACCTGAAGACGACGCAAGATGATGCGGTCGCCTGACTGCCCCGGGAACCGTTCGCGCTGAGCCCTTCGACAAGCTCAGGACAGGTTGCGCTTGCGTCAGCAAGCGAAGTCGCCGGGCAGGAGCCCAAGTGCCACGGAGGCCATGGATGGCCGAGAGAGGCCGAAGCGGCTGTGCGGGACCCTTCGACTTCGGCGCTTCGCGCCTGCGCTCAGGGCGAACGGATTTTTCTTCAGGCCTAACCGCTGCGCTGCGCACGATGACGCGCAAGGTCATGCCTGCACCGCTACAATAGGCGGTTGCCCTCGCAGTCGGCCCGCCCGTGACTACAAAGCCCGCTCCCATCCTCACCATCGATGGTCCGTCCGGTTCCGGCAAGGGCACGATCAGCCGCATGGTTGCGGACGCGCTGGGCTGGCATTTGCTGGATTCGGGGGCGCTGTACCGTGCGGTCGGATATGCAGCCGGAATGGAAGGGCTCGACCTTTCGGACGCCGAGGCCGTTACGCGCTGCGCGCAGCACACGAAGATCACGTTTCGCGATCCGAAGGATGGCGGCGAGACCCGCGTGATCGTCAACGGGCACGACGCAACCGACGAACTTCGCACCGAAACGTGCGGGGCGGCGGCTTCGGCGATCGCCGTGATCCCAAACGTCCGGGCCGCGCTGGTCGACAAGCAGCTGAGCTTCCGCAGGGCCCCCGGGCTCGTTGCGGACGGCCGCGATATGGGCACGGTCATCTTCCCGGATGCCCGTTTCAAGGTATTTCTGACCGCCAGTGCCGAAGAGCGCGCCAAACGGCGCTATAAGCAGTTGAAGGAAAAGGGATTGAGCGTTACACTTGCCGCCCTTTTGCGGGAGATCCAGGCGCGCGACGTTCGCGACGCCGGG
>Ga0207683_10005569_pt1 | contig 10792 bp, 10 predicted proteins | sample KBSM73metaG_FD_184333 | JGI IMG/M metagenome (GOLD analysis project Ga0207683, IMG submission 184333) | Miscanthus rhizosphere microbial communities from Kellogg Biological Station, Michigan, USA - KBS M7-3 metaG (SPAdes) (version 2) | ecosystem: Host-associated > Plants > Roots > Rhizosphere >...
ACGATACAAACAAGGGCTACGGCGCTAATCAAAAGACATGTTATTGTAAGGCAATGCAGACGGCTGCCGATATTATTATTATGCTTCATCCCGACTATCAATACACACCTAAACTTATATATGCAATGAGCAGTATCGTTGCCTATGGCGTATATCCCGTTGTGTTAGGTTCGCGCATATTGGGCAACGGCGCTTTAAAAGGAGGGATGCCTTTTTATAAATATTTTTCCAACCGGGTGCTGACATTTATGCAAAATATATTGATGGGACAAAAGCTGAGCGAATATCATACAGGTTACCGCGCTTATTCCAGAGACGTATTAAAGGATATTAATTTTATGATAAACAGCGATGATTTCATCTTCGATAACGAAATGGTATCCCAGATTTTTATGAAAGGGTACCAGGTAGCGGAAGTGACATGTCCCACGGTTTATACAAAAGAATCATCCAGCATCAATTTTATGCGAAGCGTGAAATATGGCATTGGTGTGTTGAGGGTTTCCATCTTCTACCGGTTGCACAAGTGGAAGCTGATAAGAAGTAAATTGTATTAATGTGAAGAAGATATCACCGGTTTGGATATTTCGTATAAGTAAAGATTGCTCGAAGGTTCAATGGCGCCTTCAACTTTGCCAACAAGTTTTACGTTAAAAATTCCGGACAATTTTTTATCAATGCCGGATAAGATTGGTGGTGAAACTATGGAGACCAGGTAAAGCCTGTTGACTCCCTCTTCCTCCAAAATTTTATTCACGCCGTCGCTATACCTGTATGGGTTGGAAAGTTTTGATTTAAGTTCAGCATCCCATTTCAAAAACTTAACTTCTTTTTGAAGGTCTACGCAATAAAAGGATCTGTCTGCAAATGCTTCGATAGCATTTAATGCCCAGTAATCTGTAACCGTTTTTTCATTCGGCGGAACTTTTTCCAGGAGTTCGTTTACGCGATATGCATTGGAGAAGGGGTATTTGATGTCTCTTACAACCGGTGTTACACTTGCAATTAACTGGATAATTAAAAGCCCGTTAATAATAAACTTGTACTTTTTTGCCGGGGAGGTTTTATAACAGTATAACCAATAAGCTGCAATAAAAGCGATATATAGAAAACCGGCATACCGGGCGGATCCCAACGTAAAAAAAGTCATTGCAGTTATAAAGCTAAACAGGAGATTACCGCAAAATAAAACCTGGCTTGCCCTGTTTTTTTGTAAAGCCAATATCAAACATGTAACAGTAAAAACGGAAAGACATACACTGATTATTACCAGGGTATTATTTCCTTTTGCAAACTCTATGATGAACTCACTGTTCCAAAAGTCATACTTCCACCAGGCTGCTACAGGTATGAAGGCACGCAGCGGTGCCTGGCCAAAGTTGATAAAATTCCGGACGCCCCACCTGCTGAGCCAGAACTGTACATTCATTTCACTATCTGATGGGGGAAAAATAAAGTACACAGCAGCGATAATAATTAACGGACCAATAAGGGTGTGAATATTTATTACAGGCTTCGCAGGATTTTTTTGCCTGAAGACGAATAAAAAATAAAGATGCAGGCTGGCGGCTATAAGCATTCCAAGCAGATGTGTGTTTACCAGCAGGTAAAGTAATCCATAGTACAAGAGCATCTTGTAACGGAAATCTTTTCGTAGAATGATGCAGATACAAATCGTCAATAAAACAGCCAATGCATAATTCCTGCTTAGAACCGTATACTCAAACAGAAAATAGTAACCGAACGGCAGCAATAACCTCGACGAAATTGGAAGCGGTGAATAGAATAAGATGAGAAATACACTGACAAGTGCAATAACCCAATGTATACCCTGAACATATGCCGGATTGTGTGTAAACTTGGAAACATTCCACATAACAAGGTACCACAAGGGTGGATGACCTTCGTACCGGATATTATGCATTAAATCAAAAAAACCGGCACTGGCTTTTACAATATTCCAGCTATGAATTTCATCCCCCCACATCTCGTGATGTGCAATTGTGTACCCGGACAAGAACACATATGCGGCAAAAGCAAGCCATAGTACTGGCTTTGCCAAATCAACCCTGTTTGAATATTTCAAATTTTCGGTCATGTTGCTTGCTGTCTTTATGGGACAGGTTCAATTACTTTCTTGTTTTCCTTTGCTGCTATGATGTAAGGATTTCTGTTGAAAACGATTGTTGTGATGGATTTTAAACCTGCTTTTATCATCGCTCTATCGGGTGCATACAGAAACGCACACAGGTTGCCGATAAGTGACCATACCAGGTTGTATCGTTTTATATGATTCAATGATGGTTTGGTATTGATAAAATAATCCAATGCCAATACGCGGCGATAATATTGTAACGAAGATTGCAACCGGTTCGTTGGCTCGCGGTGGTGATGAATGAAAGTTTTATTCGTCACATGGACCAGCGGTTGCGGAAATCCGGCGATAACACCGTAGTTATCTCCTATACCATGCCTGTCGAGCACTTCATCATATGGAGATTGTAACAGCCATTCTTTTTTCACCAGCGCTGCACCGAGGCTATATACCGCGCACAACATTACATCACTGTTGAAATCTGTATTGACGGGCCACCCTGCTTTTGAAATGTGATTTCCTTTTCGCTTATAATGTTGTGTTATTTTTTTTATAAAGAAATTGTTGCTGTTGCATTTTATTTCGCCCCAGATGCCCAAACGAAAAATATATTTCCATAAAAGCATTCTTGCCGAAGTTACCGGGTATGATGCCTGCCATTCATTGTTTTCTTTTTGAAGCCAAACACCAGAGACTGCTCCTGTTTCGGGATAACGGGTAATGTAACCGGTAAGAACATCCAGGTAGTTTTTTGGTATTTCAATATCATCATCACAAAGAAAAATCCAACTGTTCATCGCTTTCTTTATTCCGGCATTACGTTGTATGCAGACTGATTTTTCTGAGCGCAGGTATTGAATACTGAGATTAGTAAAAGATTGCAACTGCTCAGGCGAAAGCTGCTGTTCCCCGGAGTCGACAACGATTATTTCTTCGGGAATTCGTGACAGGCAATTTAAGTTCCGGAGAAGTGACAGCAGCCTTTCCCTTCTGTTACAGGTGGGAATGACAACACTTATTTTTATGGATTGTTGGGCGTCTATCTGAGTTCGTTTTTGTAAATACAAATAACAGCTTATAGCTTCGCGCAATTTATAATAAACTATGAAAGTCTTCATCACTCCGGACATGGGAAAGTGGATATTTTGAAATAAAAAAATTCCGGGCAACCCATCTGAAAAAAATTACGATATACGAGCCGTAAACCGGCTCCGCGTCAACCTGCAGCATTGATATTTTCGCGAGATTTGGTTAAATAGATTTATATGCCGGCAAAAAACAGGCTAACTGATTCTCTAAAGTATACACCTGTTTTTCTTTTACTGTTTCCATTCTTTTTTGTTCTGCATGGTTATACCAGGAATTATAATGCAATAGATTTTGCAGACTCCTTAGTGTTGTTTCTGCTATACGCAGCAGCCTCGCTTGCAATTGCCGCGATGGCCTGGCTTTTCTATCGAAATATGCTGAAAGCTGCATTGGTTGCAATTTTTGTAATGGCATTTCATTTCTTCTTTGGAAACATACAAGACGCACTTACTAAAATTTCGGCGCAAGGATTTATTTCAAAATATCGTTTTATTATACCCGCAAGCCTTTTAGTATTTACGTTCGTCATTGTATTCATAAAAAGAGCATCAGCTTCTCCTCTAAAAGTGACTATGTACCTTAACTTGCTTTTCCTGTGTTTAATACTAATTGATACCGGGTGGCTTGTTAAAAAATCAACCGGTGGTAAAAAGACTTCGTCTATCAATACTGCCTTAAATGCTGTTACAATTGCTGCCGGTTACAGCAAACCGGATATTTATCTTATACTGCTTGATCAATACGCAGGTTCGTCCGCATTAAAGGATGCATTTCACTTTGATAATACAGCATTTGAAAAGGCTCTTGATAACCGCGGTTTCCATGTTGTAAAAGACAGTAAAAGCAATTATAATCTTACCCCTTTTTCAATGGCTTCCCTTTTGAGTATGGATTACCTTGGTACCGGCATGGGAGAGAAAAAAAATTTGAATGTTGGCTACAGCTATGAAGTAATCAGGGAAAGCTGCGTGATAAACTTCCTGGAAGAGAACGGGTATCAGTTTTACAATTATTCTCTTTTCGATTTTCCAGGTAAACCAGCTTATAAATACAAAGACTTTCTGCCGTATGGTACGAAGCTGATCACAGCATCCACTTTTACGGGCCGGCTTATAAGAGATCTCCGGTCATCGATCTTAGAGGGGAAATTGGGATCAGGATCAATGCGAAAGAAAATCGCTTATGAATATCTTCATTTCAACGATACCATTTTAAAATGGACAAATGCTGTCACAACTATCAATGATCATAACCCGAAATTTATTTATTCTCACCTTATGCTGCCTCACTTCCCCTATTATTTTGATAGTCTCGGAAATCCATTGCCCATAGAGAAGTTGTCAGGTTTCAGAAAAACAGATGCCAATGACTATACCGGGTATTTGAAATACGGTAATAAAAAAATATTGGAGTTGGTGGATCATATTTTGAGCACTTCGCTTCGTCCGCCTGTAATTATGCTCTTATCCGATCATGGTTTTCGTCATCCTGATAAAAAAATTGACCGGAAATATGATTTTATGAATCTGAATGCGGTGTATATACCCGGGAAAAATTACAGCCTGTTTAGTGATAGCATGTCCAATGTAAACCAGTTCAGGGTATTATTTAACAGCTGCTTCGGATTGAAGCTACCGTTGCTGAAAGATTCGACGACTGATCTCTGGGACTAACAGGACAGCCCGGAGGCAACCCGCGGGCTTAAAAAACCGAATATTATAAAGGCAATCAATTTATCCAATTCACTTAGCAATCACCGTTTTGCAAAACATTCTTTTCTCTCATTCCTATTTCCTTCGTTTCGACCCAAAGCAATGGGCCACCGGCCAGCCGTATGCTCCTTTGGGTACGTTATATGCCGCTGCCCTGATGCGACAAAATGGATATTCGGTTTCATTGTTTGATACGATGTTTGCGCACACGCCCGAAGAAGTTATACCAGCATTGGAAAAAAACAAACCTGGGTTCTTTGTACTTTATGATGACGGCTTCAATTATCTCACGAAAATGTGTCTTACAAATATGCGTGAGGCGGCGTTTCGAATGATAAAGCTGGCGAAAGAAAGAGGATGCACGATAATTGTTTCCAGTTCCGATTCAACGGATCACTATGAACAATATTTGCAAAAGGGCGCAGACTTTGTGTTATTGGGAGAAGCGGAGATAACGCTTCTTGAAATTGTAAATAAAGTCAGGAATGGCGAATCGGATTATATCAATATTCACGGTCTTGCTTTTCTGCAACATGGTGCTGTTGTAAAAACGATAAGAAGAAATGTTTTGAAAGATCTTGATTCGCTGCCATTGCCGGCATGGGACCTTGTGGATATTGAACCTTATCGTGCATCATGGCTCAAACATGCGGGATATTTCTCTATAAACATGGCGACAACGAGAGGCTGCCCGTTCAAATGTAATTGGTGTGCAAAACCGATTTATGGTAACCGTTATAATTCCCGTTCGCCGCAACATGTGATTGCAGAAATTAAAATGCTCAGGGAAAAATTGCGGTTTGATCATATCTGGTTCTGCGATGACATTTTTGGTTTAAAACCAGGTTGGGTACGCGAATTTGCAGATTTAACGGAAACGGAAAATTTAAAATTCAGTTTCAAAATACAGGCAAGAGTTGATTTGATGATGCAGGAAGATTATATCAAAGACCTTGCGAGAGCGGGTTGCGACAATGTATGGATGGGTGCTGAAAGCGGTTCACAGAAAATCCTGGACGCAATGGATAAAGGCACCAAAGTTGAACAGATATACGGTGCCACCGCTCTGCTCAAAAAAAATAAAATCAAGCCATCATTTTTTATTCAATTTGGCTATCCCGGTGAAACAAAAGAAGATATAAAATTGACGATCCGGATGATCAACAAACTATTGCCTGCTGAAATTGGTATTTCCGTTTCTTATCCGTTACCCGGAACAATATTTTATGAAAATGTAAAAGCGGATTTGAAAGAAAAAACAAACTGGACGGATTCCGACGAACTGGCGCTGATGTTCAGGAATACGTACCAGCCGGCATTTTATAAACAGCTTCATCGCTATGTTCATAAAAGTTACCGCAAACATCTTGCCTTTGATCACATCCGTAAACTAGTCAGGCATCCCGGTCATTTAAATTATATGAGCATTAAAAAATCTTTGTCGGCTTTATATTATATCCCATCTTCTTTTATTGAAAAAATAAAATTGCAGCAATTGGAAAAAGCCTGATGGAAAATTCATTTGTACATAGTAATGAACAGCAGGCCGCTTCGGCATTTTCAAAACAATCCATAGTTTTTGACAAACTTTATGCTGAAAATACAATAGTTAACTATAAGAGGGAAAGAGTAAGAAATCATGTTCAGCAATATATACGATCCGGACAGTCTATCCTGGAGTTAAACAGCGGTACGGGTGAAGATGCTGTTTGGTTTGCAAAAAACGGATATTTCGTTCATGCTACCGACGTATCGGAAGGGATGCAAAAAATATTGACCAAAAAAATCCAGGATAATAATGTAGATGGAAGAGTAACGACGGAATTGTGTTCATTTACCCAATTGGAAAACTTAAAAAAAACCGGGCCCTATGATTCTATTTTTTCCAATTTCGCCGGTTTGAATTGTACGGATCAGTTGGAAAAGGTTTTATCGTCGTTGTCGACGCTATTGAATAAAGGGGGTGTTGTAACCCTGGTCATTCTTCCCGGCTTTTGTCTATGGGAAACACTGTTGTTATTCAAAGGAAAATTTAAAACAGCTTTCCGCCGTTTTTTCAGCAATAAAGGTGTAACCGCCCGCGTAGAAGGAGAGTATTTTAACTGCTGGTACTATTCTCCTTCGTATGTGATAAAAAAAATGCCGGATGATTTTACTTTATTAGCGGTAGAAGGACTTTGCTCGATTGTTCCGCCGTCGTATATCGAATTCTTTGCGGAGAAGTATCCACGCCTTTATAATTGGTTGAAGAGAAAAGAAGAAAGGTACAAATCTGCATGGCCCTGGAAAAATATCGGGGATTATTATATTATTTCTTTTAGAAAAAAATAGGCTCACGCTGAATTTGCGCTTTCCCATCTCAGCATCATTGCTTCCGTTTCACTTTCAAGTCTCAGCAGTATTTTTTGTTGAAAATTAGAAGGATCTGGTTTTGCATAATGCTCGTTTCCGTCAAGCCCCATCAATTCGCCACTATAGCTGCGCTGATGATCGTCCGCTTTTTTCTTCCAGCGTTTGATGGTAATCGTCATAAACATTCTGTTCAGCCAATCGCCCATCCGGTTATCAAACACCGGTTCCAGCAAGGATTTCACGATTCCCTTTCGTATATCGTTTGCAGCATTGATCCTTGGAAAAAATGCCGGAAAAAAGGATTTTGACCATTTGTTGGCTGTGAAAAATTTTTTGAACGTCGAATTTCCATAGAAAGGATGTAATGTAATCACTTCAATGGCTGTGAAAATATTTTTCTCCTTTATTTCCAATGCTGATTCATCTATGTAATAATTCATGCACAGCCAATGTTCCTTACCGGCAAGAAAAGAAATTTTTTTAAAGAGATGCATAAAGGTTCTTGCCAGCCATAAGCGGTTTGGTTTTGTTATGATAAAAAAGTCGATATCCGAATCTTTGTCTGCGTAGTTTTTTGATAAGGACCCCGATACAGCAACACCTGTTACAAAGGGAAAGCCGTATAATAATCGGGCTATTTTTTTTGCGGTTTTTAATTTTTTCGCAGCCCGTTCATTTCCTTTTTTTCTGCGTTCGGCAAGGAAAATATTTTTTTGCAGTGAGTAAAACTCATCAACAGCGTGGATTATTCCGGCATCGCATAATGAATAGAGGGCATCTTCAAATACCATACGTTCATACCTTGTATCGAGAAAGACGATCAATTCCTCTTTTCGCAACGGGTAATTGAACATATTAAAATAAGCCAGCGTTTTTATTATGGATTGTTCAGCGTTTAACAAAATTCAGGTATTGTTGAAAAATATCTTTCCTATTCCAATCGGGAAAAATCAAGAAAAGTTGCTTGAAGGCAGCGATTTACAAACCTCTTTTGCGTTTTTGAAGCCTATCGGTGCAGGGAACGCAATAGGTGTCGCAGAGGCGTATAGAAAAATCCAGGTGTGCTTAATGTTCTTGTAATCAGTTTACGGTACAGTTCGTAAATACACGAAGCATATGTCCGTAATTTGAATTCTACACTTTAATGGCATTGAATTCTATTTTCCGCGGGCCGGTATAGTTGTTTCTTTGTATCGGTAAGGGCAGGTAACCCTTGAAAACTAAAACTAACCAAAACATAACCTGCCTTTGCCGGATCCAATATCATCAAAACCGTTTTTAAACCGTATCCTGGAAAAACGAATTTTTATTAGGTAAACAATTTCATACGATTAGTTTTATGCCGGCCGCTCTGTTCCCAGGATGGCCGGCAAACTTGTTTATAGACCTCCTGAAAAAACATCCTGAAACTACCTGATTTTCACACCGGGTATACAGCAACTGCAACATAATATGGCTGGCAATATTTTTGTCGTTTTGTTTATTATGGCGAAAAAGAAAAAAGACAAACAGCATAAACAGTTTGGAGGCATTTCAGACAAACATGACAGTAATGCAGGTAGTGGTGCATTTAACCAGGGAAGCCAGCAGGATCCCACATATAATGATGGTGTACCTGGCGATCAGAATGATCCAAAGAAGGCAGGCATATTAAATAAGAAGCCGAAGGGCGGAAAAACACCCGTCTGAAGATGATCAACCGGTTGGGATAATAAAAATAGGTTTATACAGGCGCCGCATCTTTTGCAATCACTGTCCAATCGTTATTGCCATATCCTTTGTGTATGTATTGATCCATTAATTCCGCAATCGCAGGCAATACGGCAAGATGTGTTCCGGCTTGCTGCGCCGCTTCCATAAAAAGTCGTGTATCTTTTCTCGCCATGTTAAGTTCCCATGAAGGTTTTGAATGATCGCCGGCAGTCATCCTTTTTATCCGTGCAGCAACCAGGTTAACCGGGTTCCACGCCGCAAAAAGCGTTTGCAGGTCAGCGGTAGGTGTGTCCATCGCTTTGGCCAGGGAAAGCACGTCCACGAGGCCGGCGGTAAATGTGACAAGAAAAGCGTTACCAATTAATTTCATTGCTGCAGCCTTCCCGGTTTCTGATCCAAAGTTCAGCAGCTTGCCGGTCATTTTTGATAACCCGGGTTCAAGCTGACCGATAAGATCCTGGTCACCCGAAACCAACATATAACCGGTACTATTGAAGGCATCCGGCGGTCCCATAAATACGGGGGCATGTTGGTAAACAAACCCTTTTTTCTTCCACTCATCAGTGCGTTGTATTGCGCCGGCCTTTGAAGTAGTGGTATGGTCTATGATTATTGCCCCCGGTTTCAAACCTGCACCTGCGTTTTGCAATACTTCATCTACTGAATCATCATCTTTGAGTGTGAGATGAATAACATCGGCGCCTTTCACAGCATCGGCAGGGTCGCGAAACGCTTTTGCACCCAATTGTTCCAACGCGGAGGCCTTTGAATACGTGCGGTTCCATACCTGTACATTGTCGCCTTTGCTGATCATCGCTTTCACAAAATTGGAACCTAAAAGCCCCATACCGAGAAATGCTTTCATTCGATTTTTTTTTATCAAAGATAATCTGTCGGAAAAGGTTGGCTAATATGAATTATTTGAAACGGGGAAAAAATTGCTCAATACCCTGCTGGTAAAAAGGCGTATAATTTTTTCGCGAATTTTGAGACTGGTGCCGAGAGCGGTTTTATAAAGAAGATAAATTAAAATTATACAGTAATTAATGTATTTTGCCGCATGATTTCAGAACAAATAGTACCTGCGATAAACGAATCCACTACCCAATTACTTCGGGCTATCAATCGTTTTTCTTCGCGTAGTTTTAACGAGACTCCGCCGAATGGTGACTGGAGTGCCGGCCAGGTTGCCGAACATATATTGCTGACAGACATTTTTATTTCGCGTATACTGCAAAAAGAGCTCGAATTTGCAGGTCGAAAGACCGATGAGAAAGTGAGTATGATAAAGGAAGCTTTCGATAATGGCGAAGACGAGTTAAATTCTTTGGAATTCACTATGCCTTCAGATATGCTTAAGGATCCCGTGGCGATTCAACAGAAAATAAGCAGGGAACGTAATGCAATCTTTCATTTTCTCGATACTGTTGAAGAAGATGCTATTTGTTCAGATTACGCACATCCTTTATTTGGAAAATTGACGATGACAGAGTGGTGCTGGTTTATTGTTTATAATACAAAACGGAACATCCTTCATTTGGAAAAACTGAGCGGGGAAATGGTCAATTGAACAAACTTAATTGCACCGGAACCTTTGACTCGGGCTTTTTGACCTTACCAAAAACAGTTTGCCCATCATATTTCCAGGAATTTTCACGTTCTTCTTTGATTACTTCATCCAGGCCGTTTTGTGACGGCGTGAAATTTTTTTCAGCCTGCAGTGATAGTTGGTGAAGTTTTTTGATGGCTTCCTGTTTATCGGTGTTACCCAGTTTGGCCTTGGTCTGGCCCTCGAACTGCGGTTCCCGCAGGCGGATCGAGATGATCGCGG
>Ga0207683_10005570_pt1 | contig 10791 bp, 4 predicted proteins | sample KBSM73metaG_FD_184333 | JGI IMG/M metagenome (GOLD analysis project Ga0207683, IMG submission 184333) | Miscanthus rhizosphere microbial communities from Kellogg Biological Station, Michigan, USA - KBS M7-3 metaG (SPAdes) (version 2) | ecosystem: Host-associated > Plants > Roots > Rhizosphere >...
ATCGTCGGTTATTCCAAACTGCTCATCAATGACCAGGGCGAGGTACTGCAGCAGCTGAATCAGATCGTCCGCAATACCAGTCAGTTTCGCAAGGCGGAAGCGACTGGTGAGTTGATCCGACTCCCAACTGGAGACGGGATGATTCTAGTCTTTTTGCACAGCGCGGAGGCTCCAGTCCAATGCGCGATCGAAATCAGCGAGGCTTTACGACTTAATCCGAAGATCCAGCTACGAATGGGAGTGCATAGTGGACCGGTTAATCAGATTACCGACGTCAATGACAAATCAAACTTGGCTGGCGCAGGCATTAACGTCGCGCAGCGAATAATGGATTGCGGCGATCCAGGGCACATTCTTCTGTCAAAGCGCGTGGCCGATGATCTGGCGCATTACCGGCAATGGCAATCTTGCTTGCACGATGTTGGTGAGTTTGAAGTAAAGCACGGTGTCAGGATTCACGTTGTTAATCTCTATATCGATGATTTGGGAAACGCCGCTCTTCCCGAGAAATTCAAGCGAGGGACGAAGCAATCAATCGCCGCTCCAACGAGAAAAGGCGAAGGTTCGCAACGAGGCGTCTGGAGAGCGGGAGTTCTAATAGCTGCTATCGCGCTGATCGGGTTCTGGTTTCTTTGGCAGCGCGGAGCGCAAAAGCGAGCCGGCCCCGCTGGTGGAAATACTGTCCATGTCGCCAGCAACGAAAAAAGGATTGCAGTTCTGCCGTTTAAGCCGCTCACGCCTGAGAATCGCGATCAGATTCTGGAATTGGGCATGGCCGATAGCCTGATCACAAAATTGAGCAACAGCAGACAAGTTATCGTCCGTTCATTGGCTTCGGTGCGTAAATATGGCGGTTTGGATCAAGATTCCATCGCGGCGGGACGCGAACTCCAGGCCGATTCGGTGCTGGAAGGCAATGTGCAGAAGTCGGGCGATCACATCAGAGTTACGGCACGCTTGATCAATGTCGCAGACGGCGCCTCGCTTTGGGCCGGTACTTTCGACGAGAAAATGACTGATGTTTTTGCAGTTCAGGACGCGATCTCCCAAAAAGTGGCGGACGCCCTCGCCTTGCGATTGAGCGGGGAAGAGAAAGAGCGTTTAACCCGACGCTACACCGACAATGTCGAAGCCTATCAACTTTATCTTACCGGGCGGTATCACTGGGCCAAACTCACTCCGCCCGATATCAGGAAAGCTATCGAGTTTTTTCAAAAGGCAATCGAGCTGGATCCGAAGTATGCTTTGGCCTACTTCGGGCTTGCGGAAGCAAATCGGTCACTTTCAATCAATGCCGATGTGCCTTCGAAAGATTGCCTTCCTCAAGCGAAGGCGGCTGCGATCAAAGCCCTGGAGATCGATGACTCGCTCGCTGAAGCGCATGCCTCTCTCTCATTCAGTCTTATCTGGTACGATTGGGACTGGGAAGGCGCAGTCCGAGAGGCTCAACGCGCCATCGCCCTGAACCCTAATTCCGCCCACAGTCATTTCGCCTTGGCTCATGTCCTGGCCGATCAGGGACGCCATGACCAGGCTCTTGCCGAGATGGCGCGGGCAAGGGAACTGGATCCAGTCTTTCTCCTTTACCGTGCCCTCGAGGGAATGCTTTTTCACCATGCTCGGCGCGACGCCGAAGCTCTCGACCGATTGCAAAAGGCTGTCGACCTCGACGCGAATTTTTGGGTAACGCATTTGATGTTAGGGAAAGTTTACACGCAACAGCGTAAGTATCCGGAGGCGATCGAAGAATTCGGCAAGGCTCGGGAGTTATCACACGGAAATTCGGAGGCAATCGCATCAATTGGTTACGTGGCGGCGCTCGCTGGCGATAAACTAAAAGCTCAGGCGGTGTTGGATGAGTTAAAAGCGTTGTCGAATGAGCATTACGTTCCTCCTGTAAACGTCGCATTGGTGTTAAGCGCTTTAGGCGAAACGAATGAGGCCCTGGCTTGGCTGGAAACAGGTTGCGCAGAACGCGATGTCCGACTGACGTTGCTCAAAGTCGACCCACGATGGGATTCGCTGCGTTCGGATCCGCGTTTTATTGCTATCCTCAAACGTATCGGGCTGCAGTAGGCATCGGTCCTCATTGTTGTCATGAGCAACGGCTTTGACCTGAAGAGGCTTTTTGACGCCGGTAACTCTTACTGGCTAACGAGATTTGTAATTCTGCGGCTGCTTGGGTTTGTTTATGCGGTCGCATTTCTTGTCGCCGCACAACAACTAGTTCCGTTGGTCGGGGAACACGGTTTGACTCCGGCGAGTCATTACTTTGAGAGAGTTCAAGAGCATTTTGGTTCGCGTTCTGCCGCCGCAATGCAGTTACCATCTCTCTTTTGGTTCGGCATTTCCGATCAGGGTCTGACAACCTTCGCCTGGATTGGCTTCGGTCTCTCATTGGTTGTCCTTGGCGGATACGCAAATGCGATTCTCCTCGCCATTCTCTGGGCCATGTACATGTCCATCATTCACGCCGGCCAGATTTGGTATGGCTACGGTTGGGAGACGCAACTGCTCGAAACCGGGTTTCTCGCCATTTTCCTTTGTCCGTTGTTTGATGGGCGGCCCTTTCCGAAATGCCGGCCGCCAATTTTGGTGATCTGGCTTTTTCGCTGGCTCGGTTTTCGAATCATGATTGGCGCGGGCTTGATCAAGCTGCGTGGTGATCCCTGCTGGCGCGATCTCACCTGCCTTTATTATCACTATGAGACGCAGCCGATCCCTAATCCAATCAGCCGGTATCTGCATTTCGCACCGCATTGGTTTCACAAATTTGGAACCGCCTGGAATCATTTCATCGAACTAATCGTTCCCTGGTTTTCCTTTGGGCCACGACGCGCGCGACACATTGCCGGTGCCTTGCTCGTCAGTTTTCAGGTTGTCCTGATCATCAGCGGGAACCTGTCGTTCCTGAATTACGTAACTATCATTCCGTTTCTCGCCTGCTTCGATGATACCTTCCTTCAAAGAGTTCTTCCGCGAATGATCGTTGGGCGCGCCGAACGCGCGGCCCAGGAATCTCAACCTTCGCGTATCAACAATACGATCGCCCTCGCTCTGTCGGTCTTGGTTGCATATCTTAGCATCGCGCCCGTCGCGAATCTCCTTTCCCAACGGCAAATGATGAATACGTCATTTGATCGATTCAGCCTGGTGAATACCTACGGCGCCTTCGGGGCAGTTGGTAAAGAACGCGAGGAGATTATTTTTGAAGGAACAGAAGACGCTGTCATTACCGGCGATACAAAATGGCGGGAATACCAATTCAAAGCCAAGCCAGGGGATCCCAATCGGCGCCCGCCTTTCATCGCCCCGTATCAACCGCGTATCGACTGGCAAATCTGGTTTGCTGCCATGGGTTCACCCGCGGAGTACCCCTGGACGCTGCATTTCGTCTGGAAACTCTTGCACAACGATCCGGGCACGCTTTCACTGATTGCGAACAATCCATTTCCCGTTAACCCGCCGCATTACATCCGAGCGCGGCTTTATCGCTATCAATTTGCCCCGCCCGGTGACCCAGCGTGGTGGAAACGCGAACCGATCGGCGAATGGTTGCCCGCGTTTTCAGTGGATGATCCACAATTCCGTCGGGTCCTAGAGACAATGCATTGGCTGGATTGAATGAGCCTGATCGAATCGCCGTCTTTGACGCGAACGATCTAAAATCTGACTGGAAGCGACGCGGCGATGTTGATATGATCTCGATGTTCCCTGCTTGACATTGACGAATCTAAAACCTTTAAAGCACGGCTCGCTTTCGCTTCTTGTTTTGTTGCTGGCCGTCGTCCCGGGTAGCGCCGAACGGAATCGACGTTTTTTCACAGAGGCGCATGAGAAATTGCAGGATCCACCGATGTACATTTACCGGCGCGAAGCCACCGCTCCAATGGTCTCGCAATTCGGAGCCTTCACCAGCTACCAGGTCAACGTGGATGCCAACGGCAATAACATCACTAATGATGCTGCGAACGAACCCTCCATTTGCGTGGATCCCACCAATCACAACCGCATGGCGATCGGATGGCGGCAGTTCAACAGTATTGCTTCCAATTTCCGGCAGGCGGGCTGGGCATACACCAATAATGGCGGGACCACGTGGACCTTCCCCGGCGTCTTGGAAAACAACGTCTTTCGCAGCGACCCGGTCCTGGGCACAGATGATTCCGGTCATTTTTTTTACCTCAGTTTGTTGCAAACCTTTTTTGTAGATATGTGGCGCTCGCTGATCGGCGGCCAGTCCTGGACGAATCTCGGTGCCGCCTTTGGGGGCGACAAACAATGGTTTACTGTTGATCGGAGCGCCGGCAGCATTGGTCATGGATTTCAATACCAGGCCTGGAGCGGCTCGCCCGACGGAAACAATTTCAGCGGACGGCAGTTCAGTCGCTCCAACGATGGCGGATTAAATTGGTCGGATCCGGTTAACATTCCAAACGCTCCTTCCTTTGGAACACTCGACGTCGATTCCACCGGCAACGTTTACGTCGGAGGCCTGAACCTTGATACGGGACAGATTTGGTGTGAGCGCTCGACTAATGCCAGACAGACCTCGGCCACGCCCACGTTCGACCAAAGCACTGCGGTCAATCTGGGTGGTGACATTGATAGCGGTGCAATCAATCCGGTAGGATTAGTGGGACAGGTTTGGCTGGCCGTTGATCGCTCCGGCGGCACGACTAACAACAATGTTTACATGCTGGCGAGCGTGCTATTGCCCGGCTTTACTACTGGCAGCGATGTGATGTTTGTTCGCAGCACCAACGCTGGAACATCCTTCAGCGCGCCGCGTCGAATCAACGACGATCCGGTCGACCACAGCAAATGGCATTGGTTCGGCGCCGTCGCGGTTGCCCCCAACGGGCGCATCGATGTGATCTGGTTCGATACCCGATACGCGGCTAACAATACCGATTCGCAGCTCTTCTATTCTTATAGCCGTGACGGAGGTGCTACCTGGTCGGCAAACGTGCCGGTAACTACTCCCTTCAATCCCTTCGTCGGCTATCCAAACCAAGCCAAGATCGGGGACTACATCACCATGATCTCCGACAATACCGGAGGTGATGTCGCCTACAGCGCAACATTTAACGGCGAAGAAGACATTTATTATGTTCGAGTAGCACCACTCGCTTCCCAATTGCTGAATATCTCGAGCCGCGCCGATGTCCTAACCGGCGACAAGGTGGCCATCGCCGGATTTATTGTAACGGGCACTGCCCCCAAGCAGGTTATCATTAGAGGATTAGGGCCGTCTCTGGCCCCCACCGGAGTAACCGGTGTTCTAGCCAATCCAACGCTGCAGCTGTTTCAGGGGAACACTGCGATAGCCAGTAACGATAATTGGAAGACGAAATCGGACGGCACTAGTCAGCAAGCTCAAGTTCAGGCGACGGGATTCGCGCCCAAGAACAATTCGGAATCGGCCATCCTGACCACTCTCAATCCTGGTTCTTATACCGCGATCCTCTCCGGCAAAAATAGCACGACCGGGATCGGGTTGATCGAAGTTTACGATCTCGCGCCGGCCGTGGCCGCTAAATTGACCAATATTAGCACGCGTGGCTTCGTCGATACGGGGAACAATGTCATGATTGGCGGAGTCATTGTCGGCGCCGGTTCCGGCGGCGGCTCGCGGGTGGTAGTGCGGGCGATCGGGCCCACCTTAAGCGGAGCGGGCGTGCAGGGGGTATTAGCCGATCCGATTCTTCAGCTCTACAACGCGAATGGAACTGCGCTGGCAAGCAACGACAACTGGAAAATTAATGATCGGACGCACGCCTCGCAGGAAGCGGAGGTGCGTGCCAGCGGTCTGCAACCGGCCAACGATCTGGAATCGGCTATCGTTACCAGCCTGACTCCGGGAAACTACACCGCCATTGTTCTGGGGAAGAGCAACACTTCCGGCATCGCCTTGGTTGAAGTCTATAATCTGCCTTGAGCCCGACAACCGTTGCGTGCTGGCGATCGCTCTGTCTCCGCTGTTGAAAAAGCGAGCGGCAAGATCGTGCAGGACGTCTGGCAGGTTAAAGAGACTGAGCGAAAAAAGCCTGTCAGCACAAAAACTTGGCCGGCGTGCCTAATTCCATAAAGCCGCCAATTATCGATCAAACGTTAAGCGTTGGTTGGGCGGTTGGGTTTTGGGCCAGCTCCTGGCATCGCCGAATATCGAGCTTGCCGGAAGCAAGTACAGGAATGTCTTCTACAACAACGGAACGTTTCGGGATCCAAAGATTTGGAACGCCGGCTTCATTCAAGCTTGCGCGCAGTTTATCCATTTCAATAGGTTCGGCGGTCAGAAGTAGTAGCGCTTCGCCCTTCGCTTCGTCGGGTACTCCACAGATGGCAATGCGTCGCTCGCTTCCTTCCAAACCAAGCGCAGCAATGATTTTTTGTTCCACCACCTCATGCGGGACCATTTCCCCGCCAATCTTCGAAAAACGCGAGAGCCGTCCTTCGATGTAGAGAAAGCCGTCTTCATCCAGCCGCCCGATATCTCCAGTTTTTAGCCATCGATCGTGAAAAACTTCAGCCGTCCGTTCGGGGTCTTTGAGATAGCCCTCAAAAATGTTCGGACCGCGCAACCAAAGCATCCCGCTGTCGTAGATTGTCAACTTCTCGTTAGTTTCCGGCTGCCGAATTTCCGCGGCAATACCGGTAGCCATTTTTCCAACCGAGCCGAGCCGGTAAAGCGTCTGCTCTTTAACATCCGGTCGCTCCGGAATCGGATCTGGAAGATTTACGGAAACAACCGGCGAAGTTTCCGTCAGCCCGTAGCCTTCCATCACGCATTTCCCGAAGCGTTCGAAAAATTTCTCTGAGAGGTCCAGGGGCATCTTCTCCGCGCCAACGATGACCAGCCGTGTCGAACGCAGTTGTTGTTGCTCGGCTTTTCGCAAATACGCGCGCAAGAAAGTCGGCGTCGCCAGCAGCACGGTAATGTGGTACTTTTCGACCAGTGCAGCATTCTTTGCCGCTTCGAGCGGGTTCGGGTAAGTCACAATCGGAGTGCCTTCGATCAGCGGATACCAGAGGGTGACGGTGCAGCCAAAGCTGTGAAAAAAGGGGAGAGAGGCGAGAAGCTTGTCTTCCGGACCGGCATCCAGCATGACGGTAAATTGAGCGACGTTGCCGATGACATTGTGATGGGAAAGAACGACTCCCTTGGGTTCGCCGGAACTGCCACTGGTAAAAAGCAGAACTGCTTCTTCGTGTCCGCCCTGTTGCGGCAAACCGAGCCACTGCGCTAGCCAAGGGCCGGGAGTAACAATCCCCGCGATCCACCAAAACAAGATTTGCCTGTTTAGTTTCGGCAGTAGCTCGTCAAGAAAGACGATGTTTCGTGGCCACGGGAGGTTCGGCAACCTTTCGTAGAATTGTCTTGCACTAATGGCGGTTTGGATTTCCGCGCGTGAGATTGCACTGACGATCGACTCCGCCGAAGCGGTGAAATTCATACCAACCGGAATTTTGTTGGCCAACGCCACCCCGAGATTGGCGACGACCGCGCCTTTGCTGGCGGGTAACACGATGGCGATTCGTTTTTCATGAGAATTTTTTCGCAGATATCGGCTCAACGCAATGGAAACGCCGAGCAGTTTTCCACGACTCAATTTGCTACCGTCCATTCCATCGATCACCAGGGTGGAGAACGGCGAGCGCTTGAGTCCTCGGAGAGCGCGACGTGCAAGATGCTGGCGTAGCTCCGAGCGTTGCTCGAAGCAATCGGCGCCAAGTTTTAGCAAGTCTTCGTGGACGCGTGCGATTGTCGCTTCCGCCGCCGGAAGCGGGTTACCAAAGGCGACGCTGGCGCGATAGGGAAAATGTTTCGGCCATTTTCGGAAGAATTTTCCGCCGCGAAACGAAAAGATCGATCCCCACAGTTGATCGAGAAAAACCGGCACCACCGGGCATCCCGCGTGGTGCGCGATCATTTCATATCCGCGTTGCAACCGTGCCAGCGTACCCGTGCGAGACAGTTGGCCTTCCGGAAAGATGCAAACAATCTGGCCGGCTTCGATCTGCTCGGTGGCGCGCCGGATTGCTTCGCGCGGCTTACGCCGGTTGATCGGAATGACACGCACCATTCGCAATGGCAGCCTCAGCAGCGGGTTTCGATAAAATTCCTCGTCGATAACGAATCGAACCGCCCTGGGACAAGCGAGCTGCAGGATGATGGCATCGACCCAGGTGATGTGATTGGGCACGAGCAAAAAACCGCCGGACTGGAGATTTCCCAGCCCGATCGCCTTTACCCGGTAAACCAGTCGAGCGAGGCCGCAGGCAAAAAAATAGAAAACGCGCTGAGCAACAGAATCTCCCGGCATTTGTTTTACGTTTACAATTGCTTCAACTCACTCTGCAATCGCCTTTGATGACGAACGAGCAAAAATTCGGCGCCCGTACCGCCTTGACACTGCTGCTTGCCATCAACCTTTTTAATTACATCGACCGTTACGTTCTGGCGTCGGTGTTGCCCACCCTCAAACACCAGTTCCTCGAAGGCGATCCAAACCAAAATGGCAAGGCTGGTCTTTGGACAACGGCATTCCTGATCAGTTACATGTGCACCGCGCCAATCTTCGGCTGGTTGGCTGATCGTTTTTCGCGCTGGGTCTTGATTGGAATCAGCGTGGCGATCTGGAGTCTGGCCAGCGGCTGGTCAGGAATGGCAACCTCGTTTGCCATCTTATTATGCACGAGATTGTTCGTGGGGATTGGCGAGGCGGGCTATGGACCGGCTGCGCCAACCATCATTGCCGATCTTTATCCTCTCAAAACGAGGGGGCGGGTATTGGCCTGGTTTTACGTCGCGATTCCCGTGGGAAGCGCGCTTGGTTACGCCTATGGCGGAAAGGTTGCGGATCTTCTTGGCTGGCGCTGGGCGTTTTATCTGGTCGTCCCCCCGGGTTTGTTCCTGGCCGCATGTTGCATTTTCATGCGCGAACCACGCGCGGTTTCTGTGGCAACCGGGCCGCCGCCCGCCAGAGATTATCGTGGTCTATTTCGCATTCGATCATACGTGCTTAATACCGCGGCGATGACAGTGATGACGTTTGCCATCGGTGGGTTTTCGGCCTGGATGCCTGATTACATTTTTGTCGATCGCCGCGCCGAATTTTCTCCAAGCCAAAACTTGTTGGGGAATATTGACTTAACCTTTGGTGCGATCACTGCAGCGGCTGGTTTGCTGGCAACGCTTTTTGGCGGCTGGGCGGGCGACAAACTGCGCGAACGTTTCCCTAGCTCTTACTTTCTCGTTTCTGGAACGGGAATGCTGCTTTGCGTTCCGGCGACAATTGCGGTGATTTACGTTCGTTTCCCGATGGCCTGGTTGATGATTTTCATCGCGGTCTTTTTCCTTTTCTTTAACACCGGTCCGTCTAACACCGCGCTGGCCAACGTGACCCCTCCGGCGGTACGGGCGAGCGCGTTTGCGTTGAATATTTTTATCATTCACCTCCTCGGCGATGCCACTTCTCCGCCGTTGATCGGCGTAGTGCGCGATCGCTGGAATATGAACGTGGCGCTGTGGGGCGTTGCGGTTTTGATGGTTGTCGCGGGCGTGCTTTGGTTTTGGGGCGCGAAATATCTGCCATCTGATACCGAGAAGATCGAAGCGGCTGGAAATGGCAAGATGACGCCGTGCGAGCTTAAATGAAAACGCGGGAACTCATCGCCGACCTAAATCCAGTCAGTGCTGGTTCAGATGAACATCGAAAGCATGTGCCTCGGCCAAGGCCTTAGCGGCTTCACCGGTTTGTCCAAGACGCGTTAGATATTCACTCAGCAGTTGCCAGGATTCAGCGCGATACCATTCCGTTTGCAGCAGGACTTGCAGTTCAGCCACGGCCCTTGGCAACTGCCCACTCACCGCCAAGCCGGCGAGGTAACGACGCATAATGGCCCATGATGGCGGGTCGGTTCGCGTAGCCATGCGCAGACGCACCAGATCGATCTGGCCCTTCTCCTTTTGTTCTACCATCGCCAATATCTCTTCCGACTGGGCCAGACTCACCGGATTTTTCTGCGCGCGCACGAGAAAACCTCGCGCTGTTTTGAGATCGTTTCGCTTCAACGCGACGGCAGCAAGATTGAGCAAGGCAAAAGGTTGCTCGGGATTCTTGGCCAAAGCGCGCTGAAACAACGTTTCGGCTTTTTCGAGGTGACCTTCAGACAACTCGAGCCCGCCGAGGTTAATCAGCATGCGCGCGGAATCGCCGCCGGCCGCAATCGTGCGGGTAAAAAATATCCGCGGATCGCGCCAATCCTGCGCCCGAACAAATGTGCGCGCGCCGAGAAAAACTATCCAGAGGGTCGCAATTGCGATCGTCCAGGGAAAAGCGGCCCGATTTCTTTCGATGATTGGCAGCACTTGCAGGGCAATCGCCAAAAACAGGAAAGCTAGCGGGACGTAGATCCAATGCTCGGCAATGTTTGCGTTCAACGAAAAGAAACCGCAGACCGGTAAATACGAGACACCTGCAAAGATTAGAAGGGTGAAGATTGCCGGCTCACGCTTCCAGGAAGACCACGACCACCAAAGCAACACACCGAGAACGATCAAGCCGGCGAGCGTTTGTAGTTCTCGCCACGCCCCGGCGGTCAGACTGGCTGGATTGTATCCCCACGGATGGTTCTCAACATCGCGCTCCATGTGCAGGTTCATTGGCGCGACCACAATCCCGCCGTATTCCGCGAGGGCCCGCGCGGCGATGATAGGACGAACTAGCGCAGGCGCTGGCGGTGAAAACTGCGGTACTTCGACGGGCGAGACCTGATTGCGCAGCG
>Ga0207683_10005573_pt1 | contig 10789 bp, 6 predicted proteins | sample KBSM73metaG_FD_184333 | JGI IMG/M metagenome (GOLD analysis project Ga0207683, IMG submission 184333) | Miscanthus rhizosphere microbial communities from Kellogg Biological Station, Michigan, USA - KBS M7-3 metaG (SPAdes) (version 2) | ecosystem: Host-associated > Plants > Roots > Rhizosphere >...
GTCTGCGTCCGCGAGCGCGCCCGCGGGCGGCGGTGCCACCGCGAGCCCGTCGTCCGTGTCGTCGCTTGCGTCCGCGTCAGCGCTCGCGGCGGGCGCCGCGTCGGCATCCGCGTCTGGGCTCGGCTCGGCGTCTGCGCTCGGCTCCGCATCGGCGTCCGCGCCGCCCGACGACCTCGCCGCGGCGGGCGGCGACGTCGCCGACGCGTCGCTCGACGCTGCCGCGGGCGACGCAGGCGATGACGATGAAGACGACGATGACGTCGATGCCTCGGACGTCGCCGCCATCATCGGAGGTCACGACGGTGGCGTCTCGGCGGTGGTCCGTCCCGCGGCTGCGAAGCACCCGCGGGTGACCGCGCCGCGCCATGGCCGCCCGCGCAAGAAGCGCCGCCCGCGCCGCTGATCTACGCGACGTCGTTCGACGTCGACGGCAACGTGATCGTCACGGCTGCGCCGCCCGTGCCGCGTCGCCCCGGCGGAAGGCGGCTCTGCGTGATGGCGAGGCTCCCGCCGTGCGCGCGCAAGATCTCGAACGCCATCGACAGCGACAGTCCGAGACCGCGCGCCGAGGACCGCTTCACGAAGCGCTGTCCGAGCGTCGCGGTGGACTCCTCGGCAAAGCCGGGGCCGTCGTCGTCGACGCGCAGCGCCGTGCCGCCACCGTCGGACTTCAGCGACACCTCGACGCGTGAGCTCGCGAGCTTGAGAGCGTTACCGATGACCTCGCGCATCACCACCAGCAAGAGACGCGCGTCGCCCGCGACGAGGATCGGCGCGCCCGGAAGATCGCTCGCCGCCACGACGTCCTTCCGTCCGTCGATCGAGAGAGCCTCGTCGACGGCCTGCTTGGCCAGCGCGCGGAGATCGATCGTCGTGAGCTCGGGTTCGAGCGTGTTGGTCTCCAGCTCCGCGACGAGCGCGAGATGCTCGGAGAGGCGCATCAATCGACGCAAGCTGCGCCGGGCCATCGCAATGAGCTCCGGACGCGGCTTGTCGGACGCCGCCAGCTCCTCGAGTACGGTCAGCGTCACACCCGTGGGCGACGCGATGTCGTGAGCGACACGCCGCAGGAACTGCGTGCGGAGATGCTCGGCAGCGTCCGTCTCGGAGCGCTCGGAACGTTCGGGGCTCGAGCTCGACTTCATCGGATCGTGGTGGTTGGACGGCGCCTCGAGAATCGAACGAACGGTCATCAGAGCCTCTCGGAGAATCCTCGCGCTGCGCATGCAGTGCGGGCGAAGGGGCCGCCAAGCACGTTCCGATCCACGGCGGTCGTCACCATCCGCAGGCATTCATGGTCGCTGCGCAGCCCACCTCGCGACGCCTCGTGGCGGATTGCGCCATGCGGGGCGCGATGCGTCGGGAGCACGAGCGCGAGCAGACGTAAGCAAGCGTCGCGAGGCGGTATGTGCGACGCGCACGCCACATCACGGTCGTCGACGATTGCGTGAGCGCGACCGTGCCGCGGCATCACTTCACCGCGTAAGTCGCGGCACCGCGGCGCGCTGGAACGCGTGGCACGAGATAGGCAGAGGAGTTTGCAGATCATGCCCCACGCACTCCTCGTCGTCGCACTCGGTCTCGCGGTCCTCGCGCCGGCGATGGCGGGGTGCCATGGCCGCTCCGACGTGGCGCGGGCGAGGGCCGAGCAGGCGACCGCCATGGCCGAAGAGCAGGCCCAAGAGGCGTCGCTCACGAGCGCGTCGCTCGACGCCAAGGACCAGCAGCGCGAAGCGGGCGAGGAGGCGCAGCGCGCACGAGGCGAGATGATCGCCGCGTTCCGTCTCGAGCAGTCGGACTATCGCGGCCGGCTCCAGCACACGCTCGACTTGCTCGACGGCGAGCTGTTGCACCTGCATCGCACCGCCGGGGCGGCGGCGCGTGACGAGCGAGCAGGCGACCTTCATGCTCGTCGCGTGCTGCTGAAAGCGGATCTCGTCGCCGTCGATCGGAGCACCGAGCAAGACTGGGCGACGTTGCGGATGAAGGTGGAGCGCGATCTCGAGGCGGGCACGCCCGGCCGGCAGCTACCGCCTCGCACCGACCTGGTCCCCGGGGAGGCGCCGTGAAGGCGAGCGCGGCGCTCGTCGGACCACGGTCGCCGGGTCCGACGCGCACGGCGCGCCCTTCCGTGCTGCGGTCTTCGTCGCGTCGCTCGACGTCGGCGCGATCCGACCGCCGCTTCGCGCGCCGGGCGACTGCTCTCGCCGTCGCGCGCACGCCCGTGTCCGCTCCCGCGCTCGTGCCGGTGGTCAGCGCCGCGCTCGCCGCGTCGGTGCAAGGTCTCGTCGTCGCGTGCGCGCGTCTTGCGACCGGTTACGAGCTCTGCGCTCGGCGTGCGCGCGAGCTCCACGTGGCCGACGTAGCCGGCTCGCTCTCGACGCTTCATCGCGCCGTCACCGACGAGCTCGCGTCGTTCCTCGCGGCCTCCGGCGCGAGTGTTCCACGCACGAAGCCGACGTGCAGCGAGCGCCTTCGCTGGGAGTGGCTCGCCTCGACCGGCCGTCTCGTGGACGGCGCCCCCGAGCGCCAGGTGTTGATCGAGTGCGCGCGCATCGAGGAGGGCGTAGCCGCGCTCGTCGTCGCGCTCCGAGAGCACGCCGATCACACCGATCACGCCGTCGAGCGCGACCTCGACCTCGACCTCGACGGCTTGCGGCAGGTCGTCACGCTGCTCGACCGCGCCCGTGCCGCATCCGTGCGGCTTCGTGGTCGCGCTCGAGATTCCGCGGCAACTTGCGCTACCGGCTGAGGCGCCGCCGCACGCGTGTGGCACTTTCGCACGCTCTCGATGCGACAACGATCCGCCAAGAACACCGTCGAGATCGAGGCTAAACGCGCCGGTGTGACACTTGCATCGGGCGACCCCGCCCAATGGAGGGGCTTGCACGTGGCGGACATCGACGACCTGACTCCCCCAGGCAACGGGCGCAAGAAGCGCGCGGGCCGTGCCATCCCCAGCTCTCGCGCGCCCGGATCACGCGCTGCGCGCAACGAGGGCAACGGAAACGGAAACGGAAATGGCCATAGCGAGCCGCCCCGAGCCATGCCCAAGAGCGCTCGTGACGCCACGCGACATCCGAAGCAGACCGAGACCGAGCTGCTCTCGACGGCGCTCGAGTCCCTCCATCGTGGTGAATTCAGCTTCCGCCTCCGTCCGCGCGACGGCGTCTCCCGCGAGATCGCGGAGGCCTTCAACGATGTCGCCGAGCGCCTCGATCACTCCGCCCTCGAGCTGGCGCGCCTCACGCGCGTCGTCGGTCGTGACGGCGAAATGGGCGAGCGTATGCGCATGGACGGCCTCCGCGGAGGCTGGGAGACCATCGGCGACTCGTTCAACACGCTGATCGGCGACCTCACTCGCCCGACCACCGAGGTCGCGCGCGTCCTCATCGCCGTTGCCGAGGGTGACCTCTCGCAGAAGATGGCCCTCGAGATCGACGGCAAGCCGGTTCGCGGAGAGTTCCTCCGCATCGGTATGACCGTGAATCGAATGGTCGATCAGCTCCGCGCATTCGCGAGCGAGGTCACGCGCGTCGCGCGCGAAGTAGGAAGCGAAGGCAAGCTCGGTGGACAGGCCCACGTGCCAGGCGTCGCCGGTACCTGGAAGGACCTCACCGACAGCGTCAACGGAATGGCGTCGAACCTCACGACGCAGGTGCGCGGCATCGCCGGCGTCGTCACGGCGGTCGCCAACGGCGACCTCTCCAAGAAGCTCGTCGTCGAGACCCAGGGCGAGATCCTCGAGCTGAAGAACACCGTCAACACGATGGTCGATCAGCTCTCCGCCTTTGCACGAGAAGTCACGCGCGTCGCGAAGGAGGTCGGTACCGAAGGCAAGCTCGGCGGCCAGGCGCACGTCCGCGGCGTCTCCGGCACGTGGAAGGACCTCACCGACAGCGTCAACGGCCTCGCCGGCAACCTCACGGTGCAGCTGCGCGACGTCTCCAAGGTCGCGACGGCGATCGCGTCCGGTGACCTCACGCAGAAGATCACCGTCGAGCTGCAGGGCGAGATGCTGCAGATCAAGAACGTGATCAACGGCATGGTCGACTCGCTGTCGACGTTCGCCGCCGAGGTCACGCGCGTCGCGCGCGAGGTAGGCAGCGAAGGAAAGCTCGGCGGCCAGGCCAACGTTCCGGGCGTCGGCGGCACCTGGCGCGACCTCACCGACAGCGTGAACGGCATGGCCAGTAACCTCACCGGCCAGGTGCGGAACATCGCGCTCGTCACCACCGCCGTCGCCAACGGCGACCTCGCCCAGAAGATCACGGTCGACGTGAAGGGCGAGATGCTCGAAATGAAGAACACCATCAACACGATGGTGGATCAGCTCCGCAGCTTCGCCGCCGAGGTCACGCGCGTCGCGCGCGAGGTCGGTAGCGAAGGAAAGCTGGGCGGCCAGGCCTTCGTGCCCGGCGTCGGCGGCACCTGGAAGGACCTCACCGACAGCGTCAACGGGATGGCGTCGAACCTCACCGGCCAGGTGCGGAACATCGCGCTCGTCACCACCGCCGTCGCGAACGGCGACCTCTCGCAGAAGATCACGGTCGACGTGAAAGGCGAGATGCTCGAGCTGAAGAACACCGTCAACACGATGGTCGATCAGCTCCGCAGCTTCGCCGCCGAGGTGACGCGCGTCGCGCGCGAGGTCGGCACCGAAGGCAAGCTGGGCGGCCAGGCCTTCGTACCGGGCGTCGCCGGCACGTGGAAGGACCTCACGGACAACGTCAACAGCATGGCCTCGAACCTCACCACGCAGGTGCGAGGCATCGCCAAGGTCGTCACCGCGGTCGCGAAGGGCGATCTGTCGAAGCGCCTGGTGGTCGAGGCGAAGGGCGAGATCGCCGAGCTCGCCGAGACCATCAACGACATGACCCAGACGCTCGGCATCTTCGCCGATCAGGTCACCACGGTCGCGCGCGAGGTCGGCACCGAAGGAAAGCTGGGCGGTCAGGCCCGCGTCCCCGGCGTCGCCGGCACGTGGAAGGACCTCACCGACAGCGTCAACAGCATGGCCTCGAACCTGACCACTCAGGTGCGCGGCATCATCAAGCTCGTGACCGCGGTCGCGAACGGCGACCTCTCGCAGAAGTTCACGATGGACGCGCAGGGCGAGATCGCCGCCCTCGCCGACACGCTCAACACGATGACCGACACGCTCCGCGCCTTCGCGAGCGAGGTCACGCGCGTCGCGCGCGAGGTCGGTACGGAAGGCAAGCTCGGTGGTCAGGCCAAGGTCGCCGGCGCCGCGGGAACCTGGCGCGACCTCGTCGACAACGTCAACCAGCTCGCCGATTCGCTCACCAACCAGATCCGCGCGATGGCGGAGGTCGCCACCGCGGTCACCGAGGGCGATCTCACCCGGAGCATCACCGTCGAAGCGCAGGGCGAGGTCCTCCAGCTCAAAGAGCGCGTCAACCAGATGATCGTGAACCTGCGTGAGACCACGCAGAAGAACCGCGAGCAGGACTGGCTGAAGACGAACCTCGCGAAGTTCTCCGGCATGATGCAGGGCCAGAAGAGCCTCGAGAGCGTGTCTCGCATGATCATGAGCGAGCTGACGCCGCTCGTTCAGGCGAGCCACGGCGCGTTCTTCGTCATGGACGAAGGCGAGGGCAAGACGCTGCGTCTCCTCGCGACCTACGCGTACAAGGACCGCAAGCACGTCGCGAACCGCTTCCGTCTCGGCGAGGGCGTGGTCGGTCAGGCGGCGCTCGAGAAGAAGAGCATCCTCCTCTCGCGCGTGCCTCACGACTACATCCAGGTGACCTCGGGCCTCGGCGAGGCGCCGCCGCTCAACCTCATCGTGCTGCCGGTCCTCTTCGAGGACGACGTGCGCGCGGTGATCGAGCTCGCGAGCTTCGAGCCGTTCTCGCAGATCCACCGGCTTTTCCTGGAGCAGCTCACCGAGAGCATCGGCGTCGTCCTCAACATGATCGGCGCGAACATGCGCACCGAGGAGCTGCTCAAGCAGTCGCAGAGTCTCGCCGACGAGCTGAAGGAGCAGTCGAGCGAGCTGCAGCGGCAACAGAACGAGCTGAAGCGGAGCAACCAGGAGCTCGAGCAGCAAGCGCAGACGCTCAGGTCCTCCGAGGAGATGCTGCGCGAGCAGCAGGAGGAGCTACAGCAGGTCAACGAGGAGCTCGAGGAGAAGGCCTCGCTGCTCGTCGAGCAGAACAAGGCCGTCGAGCAGAAGAACAAGGAAGTGGAGCTGGCGCGGCTCGCCGTCGAGGAGAAGGCCTCGCAGCTCGCCGTCTCGTCCAAGTACAAGAGCGAGTTCCTGGCGAACATGAGCCACGAGCTCAGGACGCCGCTCAACAGCCTCCTCATCCTCGCGAGGATGCTCCAGGACAACAAGGACTCGAACCTCTCCGACAAGCAGGTCGAGTACGCGAAGACGATCCACTCCGCGGGCACCGATCTCCTCAACCTCATCAACGAGGTGCTCGACCTGTCCAAGGTGGAAGCGGGCAAGATCGAGATCTACGCGCAGGACGTCCCGGTCCAGGAGATCCTCAAGTATCTGGACCAAACGTTCCGCCCCATGGCCCAGCAAAAGGGCCTCGATCTCAAGCTCGACGTCGAGGCCGACGTGCCGATTACGATCCGCACCGACGGCCAGCGCCTCCAGCAGATCCTCCGCAACCTGATCGGCAACGCGTTCAAGTTCACCGAGCACGGCGGCATCACGGTGCGCGTGCACCAGCCGCCGCCGGGCATCGTCTACCAGAGCCCCGTGCTGTCGGCGGCCTCGGAGAAGGTCATCGCGTTCTCGGTCGTCGACACCGGCATCGGCATCGCCAAGGACAAGCAGCAGCTCATCTTCGAGGCGTTCCAGCAGGCAGACGGCACGACCAGCCGCAAGTACGGAGGCACGGGTCTCGGTCTCTCCATCAGCCGCGAGCTCGCGCGCCTGCTGGGCGGCGAGGTGCGGGTCGAGAGCGAGACGGGGAAGGGGAGCACGTTCACCGTCTTCCTACCCGCCGAGTACGAGGCGCCGGAGCTCGAAGTGCGCGAAGCGCTCGTGCCGGATCTTCCGGCCGATCCTCTGCCGCAAGGCGAGATCGACGACGACCGTCACCACATCGGCACGCACGACAAGGTCCTCCTCATCGTCGAGGACGATCCGACGTTCGCCCAGACCATGCTCGCGATGGCTCGCGATCACGGGTTCAAGGGCATCATCGCGCTGCGCGGCGACATCGGGCTCACGCTCGCACGACGCCTCTTGCCGGCCGCCATCTTGCTCGATCTCCAGCTGCCCGTGATGGACGGCCTGCGGGTCCTCGAGCACCTGAAGGCGCACCCGCAGACGCGTCACATCCCGGTCCACGTCCTGTCCGGCCTCGATCGCAAGCTCGAAGGTCTGAGCCGAGGCGCCGTTGCGTACGTGCAGAAGCCGGTGAGCAAGGAGACGCTCGACGACACCTTCGGCCAGATCGAGGGCTTCCTCCGGCGCAAGGCGTCCAAGCTGCTCATCGTCGAGGACGACGAGCGCGAGCGCGCCACGATGGTGGAGCTGATCGGCACCGAAGGCGTCGAGACCTCCGCGGTCGGAAGTGTGGACGAAGCGCTCCGCGTCCTCCAGGACACCCGCTTCGACTGCATCGTCCTCGATCTGTCGCTCAAGGGTGGCTCCGGGTTCGACCTGCTCGAGAAGATGTCGAAGAAGGCCGAGCTCAAGGCCATTCCCGTCATCGTGTACACGGGTCGCGATCTCACGTCGCAAGAGGAGACGCGGCTCAAGAAGTACGCGCGTTCGATCATCGTCAAGGACGCGCGCTCGCCGGAGCGTCTCCTCGCCGAGACGACGCTCTTCCTCCATCGCGTGGAGGCCGAGATGTCTCAGCCCAAGCGCAAGATGCTGCACGAGGCGGCAGGCGCGGAGGCCGTGTTCAAGGACAAGAAGGTCCTCATCGTCGACGACGACGTGCGCAACATCTATGCGCTCGCCACCGTCCTCGAGGATGCGGGCATGAGCGTCGTCTTCGCGGAGAACGGCCGCGAAGGCATCGAGGTCCTCAAGGCGACGCCGGGCATCGGCATCGTGCTGATGGACGTGATGATGCCGGAGATGGACGGCTACGAGACGATGCGCCGCATCCGACAGATGGCGGAGCACCGCGGTCTGCCGATCCTCGCGCTCACGGCGAAGGCCATGAAGGGCGATCGCGAGAAGTGTCTCGCGGCCGGCGCGAGCGACTACATCACGAAACCCGTCGATCCCGATCAGCTGCTGTCGCTCATGCGAGTGTGGCTCTACTCGAACGACGCCTCCTGAACGACGGGATCTGGAACCACGAATGACTACCAAGCGCAGCGGCTCGTACGCACGCGTCGTCGACCCACGAGGGGTAGGCGCCGCGGCGGCGTCCGCGCTCACGCGCGCGGACGCCGAGTATGCCGGCGTCAGCAGCCTCGAGCGCCTGGAGATCCAGCTCCTCCTGGAGGGCGTGTTCCGTCATTACGGACACGACTTCCGCTCGTACGCGTTCTCGTCGTTGCGACGCCGGCTCCGCAAGCGCCTCGAGGCCGAGGGGCTCGACACGTTCTCGGCGCTGCAGAGCCTGTTGCTCCACGATCCGGAGGCGATGGACCGCCTGCTCCGCGACATGTCCGTCAACGTGACGGGCATGTTCCGCGATCCGACCTTCTTCCACGCGCTGCGCCAGAAGGTCGTGCCGATCCTGCGGACGTATCCGTTCGTGCGTATCTGGCACGCCGGCTGCGCCACGGGCGAAGAGGTCTACGCGCTCGCCATCATGCTCGAGGAAGAGGGCCTCTACGAGCGCTCACGCATCTACGCGACCGACATGAACTCGGATGCGCTGGAGAAGGCCAAGACCGGCATTTTTCCGCTCGCGCGCATGCGCGAGTACACGTCGAACTATCTCCAGGGAGGCGGGACGCGCAGCTTCAGCGAGTACTACTCCGCGAACTACGACGCCGCGCTCTTCGACCCGAAGCTGCGCCGCAACGTCCTCTTCGCGCAGCACAACCTCGCGACGGACACCTCGTTCAGCGAGTTCAATTTGATCCTGTGCCGGAACGTCCTCATCTACTTCGACCGCCAGCTCAAGGAGCGCGTCTACAAGCTGTTCGCCGATTCGTTGGCGTCGTTCGGCATCCTCTGTCTCGGGCGCCGCGAATCATTGCGGTTCACCGCTGTCGAGACCGAGTACGAAGAGTTCGACGCGAGAGAGCGCATCTACCGGAGGCGCCGATGACGACCGATGCTGCGGCGCGGGCCCGGATGCGCCCGGACCTCATCGTGGTGGGCGCATCGGCCGGCGGCCTCAAGGCCCTCGAGATGGTCCTCGGCGCTCTGCCGCGCGGGTTCCCCGTGCCGATCGTCGCGGTGCAGCATCGCGCGCGCGAGTCGGGTGACACCTTCGTCGAGGTGCTCGGAAGAGGGAGCCCGCTCCCCGTGCACGAGGTCGAGGACGACGATCAGCTTCGCGCACCTGGCGTGTACCTGGCGCCGCCCGATTATCATGTGCTGATCGAGCCGGGGCGTGTCTCGCTGTCGGTCGACGATCCCGTCTCGTACAGCCGTCCGTCGATCGACGTGCTCTTCGAGTCCGCGGCCGACGCGTACGGCGAGCGGGTCTGCGCGGTGCTCCTCACTGGAGCGAACGCCGACGGTGCGAAGGGCCTCGTGCGGATCAAGCAGGCCGGCGGCTATGCCATCGTGCAAGACCCGCACACGGCAGAGAGCCCCGAGATGCCTGCGGCGGGCATTGCCAGCGCGGCGGTCGACGTCGTCTTGCCGCTCGAGCAGATCGCGTCCGAGCTCGTGCGGAGGGCGGCGACATGAAGCCCCCCGACGACGAGAAGGTCACCCCGCGCGCGCCGCCGATCGAGAGCCCGTCGAACATCCTCATCGTCGACGACGAGCCGTCGAACCTCCTCGCGCTGGAAGCGATCCTGGAGCCGCTCTCGGTGAACCTGGTCCGCGCCACGTCCGGCAAAGAGGCGCTGCGGCACACGCTGAAGGACGACTACGCGGTCGTCTTGCTCGACGTCCAGATGCCCGAGATCGACGGCTTCGAGACGGCGGAGCTGCTCCGCAAGCGAGCGCGCACGCGCGACGTGCCGATCATCTTCCTGACCGCGATCAGCAAGGACCGCAAATTCGTCAGTCGTGGGTACGACGTTGGCGCGGTCGATTACTTGTTCAAGCCGTACGAGCCCGACGTCCTCCGCGCGAAGGTAGCCGTCTTCGTCGAGCTCGCGCGCAAGAACGGGATCATCCGCGCGCAGCACGAAGCGCTGCGCGTGATGAGCCAGCGCGAGCTCGCCGACGTCAAGAAGCGAAGCGAGCAGCGCTACGCCGATCTCGCGGACTCGATGCCTCTCCTCGTGTGGACGACGGATCCCATCGGCCAGCTCCAGTACGGGAACGAACGCTGGGAGATGCTTGCGCGCGGCTCTCGAGAGTTCGCGTCGGTCATCGCGCCCGACGACCTTCCGCGCTTCACGGAGGGGTGGAGCACGTCGCTTCTCGCGGGCGAGCCGTACGAGGCCGAGCTCCGCTTCGGCAACGCCACCGATGGATGGCGCGTCCATCTCGTGCGCGTCGTTCCGCGGCGTGACGAGAGCGGCCGGATCACCTCGTGGGTCGGCACGAGCACGGATATCGACGCACGCGTGCGCGCCGAGCGAGCGCTCCGCATGCTCGCCGACGCCAGCCGACGCCTCGGAACGACCTTGCAAGATCCGATGGAGATCGAGGCCGTGCTGCGCAGCACGTTGCCGGTGCTCGGCGACCTGGCGATGCTGGACG
>Ga0207683_10005574_pt1 | contig 10789 bp, 8 predicted proteins | sample KBSM73metaG_FD_184333 | JGI IMG/M metagenome (GOLD analysis project Ga0207683, IMG submission 184333) | Miscanthus rhizosphere microbial communities from Kellogg Biological Station, Michigan, USA - KBS M7-3 metaG (SPAdes) (version 2) | ecosystem: Host-associated > Plants > Roots > Rhizosphere >...
GATCTACTTTCCGGCCGCGCTGCCGACGATCTTCGTCGGCCTGCGCCTCGGCATGATCTTCGCGCTGATCAACATCGTCGGCGTCGAATTCCTGATCAATTTCGGCGGGCTCGGCCAACTCATCAACGATCTCGCGGAACGCTACGATCTCCCCGGCACCTATGCGGCGATCTGCTTCGTCGTCCTGGTCAGCGTCATCTTCTTCTTCCTCACCGATCGGATCGAGCGATGGCTGAGACCGGCCGACTGACCGCGCCCGCGGCGCCCGCCGTGAGCCACGTGACGCTGGTGCGCGTCGCGATCATCGCGGCGATCCTGCTCACATGGGAGGCAGTCGCAGCCTCGGGGCTCCTGTTCCGCGACGTCGTGCCTTCGCTGATCGTGATCGGGCGCGCGCTGATCGAGCTGCTCACCGAGGCGGCCTACTACTGGCATCTCGGCGTCACCGCGGGCGAAATCGGCAGCGCGATCCTGATCGGCGGCTTCGCGGGGCTCGCGGTCGGCATCACGCTCGGAGCCAACCCGCTGCTCAGCCGCTCGTTCGAGGCGTTCCTCTATTATCTCGGGCCGACGCCGAAGATCATCTTCTTCCCGGTCATGATCATGTGGTTCGGGGTCGGCCCCGGCTCGAAGGTCGCGATGGGCGTGCTGTCGTGTTTCTTCCCCGTCGCACTCTCCGCCGCGGCGGGCATGCGCGGGATCGACAAGGTGCTGATCCGCGTCGGGCGCAGCTTCCGCGCCTCGACCTGGCAGATGGTGACGAAGATCTATCTCCCCGCGATGCGCATGCCGATCCTCAACGGCGTGCGACTGGGCCTCGGAGTCGCGATCATCGGCACGTTGCTGGCCGAGACCAAGCTGTCGAACCGCGGGCTTGGCTTCCTCATCATCAACGCCTACTCGACCTTCAACATGCCGCGCATGTATGCGCTGCTGATCGTGTTGTTCGTGCTCTCGATCGGCGTGAACGCGCTGATCGGACGGCTCGGAGGCGTCGATAGCAGGAGAACGCGATGAAGCGCCTCACCATCCTGATGCTGGCACTGACGCTGGCAACGCCCGGCTGGTCCGCCGACCAGCTCAAGGCGACGCTCGGCCAGAAGGGCAACTGGGACACCGCGATCATCCATCTCGGCACCAGGGCCGGCATCTTCGCCAGGCACAATATCGAGGTCGAGACGGTCTACACCTCGGGCAGCGGCGAGACCCTGCAGCCGGTGATCTCCGGCAGCGTCGATCTTGGGTTTGCGGTCGGCACGCTCGGCGCGATGGCGGCCTACGCGAAGGGGGCGCCGGTGCGCATCATCGGCGCGCAGGCGACGGGCGCCGCCGACTACTGGTATGCGAAGGCCTCCTCGCCGGTCAAAACGCTGAAGGATACCGCCGACAAGACGATCGCGTTTTCCACGCGGGGATCGTCGACCAATTCGATCGTACTGGCGTTCATGAAGGAGTTCAACCTCAAGGCCAGGCCGACGCCGACCGGCAATCCCGCCTCCACGCTCACCGCCGTGATGACCGATCAGGTCGATGTCGGCTGGGCCTCGCCGCCGTTCGGCCTGAAGGAGATCGAGGAGGGCAAGATCCGTGTGGTGGCGAGGGCGACCGACGCCTCGATCGTGAAGGGGCAGACCATCCGCGTGATCGTCGCGAACGCCGACGTACTCGCCAAGCGCAAGGACGTGATCGTGCGCTTCATGCAGGCCTATCGCGAGGCGATCGACTACATGTATTCGGACAATCCGCAGGTCATCAAAGACTATGCGGAGTTCGTCGGCGTCGCCGAGCCGCTCGCCAAGCGCGTGCGCGACGATTTCTTCCCGAAGTCGCTGCTCTGGCCGGACGAGATCAAGGGGCTCGACACGCTGATGCCCGAGGCGGTGGCGCTGAAATTCATTACGGAGCCGCTGACGGCAGCGCAACTCGCCGAACTGATCCAGATTCAGAAATAACGATGTCATTCCGGGGCGCGCCCAAAAGCGCGTTTACGCGCGTCTGCGACGCGCTATGGGCGCGAGCCCGGAATCCATAACCACGAAACAAGCGTGTTGCGCCGTCAGTGCCCAAGCTCCCAAGATCGAGTGTATGGATTCCGGGCTCCTCGCTTCGCTCGGCCCCGGAATGACCAAGGAGATTCTCATGAACGCGCCCGTCACCATCACCGCGCCGCTGACGCTGCCCGAGCACCGCGGCTGCTATTACGGCGGCGGGTGGCATGCGCCGAAGTCGGGCCGCGAGGCGGACACGATCAATCCCGGCACCGGCGAGTCGCTCGGACTCGTGGCCGATGCGGGCGCGGCCGACGTCGATGCGGCGGTCGCGGCGGCGAAGAAAGCCTTCAGGGAGTGGCGCCACGTGCTGCCGCTCGAACGCGCCAAGATGCTGCGCCGGATCGCCGAGGTGCTGCGGAAGCACGCGCAGGAGCTGGCGATGATCGACGCCGCCGATTGCGGCAATCCGGTCGCCGAGATGGTGAGCGACGCGATGGTGGCGGCGGCGCAGACCGAGTTCTTCGCCGGGCTGGTCACCGAGATGAAGGGCTCGTCGGTGCCGATGGGTCCGGGCGTGGTGAACTTCTCGGTGCGCGAGCCGCGCGGCGTGATCGGCCGCATCATCCCGTTCAATCATCCCTTCATGTTCTGCATGGGCAAGTCCGCCGCCCCGCTTGCGGCCGGCAACACCGTGGTGGTGAAGCCGCCCGAGCAGTCGCCGCTCTCCTCGCTGCGCCTTGCCGAGCTGATCGACGGCATCCTGCCGCCCGGCGTGTTCAACGTGGTCCCCGGCGGCAAGGAGTGCGGAGCCGCGCTCGCCGGCCACAAGGACGTCGCGATGGTGGCGCTGGTCGGCAGCGTGCCGACCGGACGCGCGGTGATGCGCGCCGCCGCTGACACCGTGAAGCCGGTGATGCTGGAACTCGGCGGCAAGAACGCGCTGATCGCCTATCCCGACGCCGATCCGGACGAGGTCGCCGGCGCGGTGATCGGCGGCATGAACTTCACCTGGTGCGGGCAGTCCTGCGGCTCGACCAGCCGCGCCTTCATTCATGAAAAGATTTACGACGCGGTGCTGACGCGGGTGAAGGAGCGCATCACGCACTTCAAGCCCGGCATCCCGACCGATCCCGCCACCACGATGGGCGCGATCGTCTCGAAGGTGCAGCTCGACCGCGTGATGAACTACATCGCGTCGGCGAAGGAAGAAGGCGCGCGGCTCATCGCCGGCGGCGGCCCGCCGAGCGATCCGGCGCTGGCGAAAGGGTTCTACGTCGAGCCGACGGTGTTCGCCGACGTCACCATGACCATGCGCATCGCGCGCGAGGAAATCTTCGGCCCTGTCCTCGGCATTCTGAAGTGGACCGACGAGGCGAAGATGCTCGACGAGGTGAACATGGTCGAGTACGGCCTCACCTGCTCGATCTGGACCAATGACATCTCAACCGCGCACCGCACCGCCGCGGCGGTCGAAGCGGGCTTCGTGTGGATCAACGAGGTCGGCAAGCACTTCCTCGGCGTGCCGTTCGGCGGCGTGAAGCAGTCCGGCATCGGACGCGAGGAGTGCTTCGAGGAGATGCTCGCCTTCACGCAGGAGAAGAATATTCACGTGCGGTTGCGGCCGAAGGCGTAGGCCCGATTTCCGGGCGTCCGTCGGGCTTATCCCCAGAACAGCCAGGTCCGGTTGCATCTGCGGTTGCACTGGCCTGATTGTTGTTCTACCTTTGTTCTATGGGCGGATGCCGGTCGCGACGCTGGTTTCTGGTGTCTTGTTCCGCGATTGCGGTTGCGGTGTCCGCCGGCTGTTCCAAGTCCGGGCAACGCGTCATGCGATACGAAGACGGTTTGGCAGCCCGGTTCGAGCAGGGAGACGTCAGCCTTACGCTGATGGCGCTGGCGCACATTGGCGGCTTCGCCGAGCGCCTCCCGGGCTGGCTGGCGGCGTCCCAACAAGAATATCCCGAAGCCGCGAAAGTTCGGCAACGCATATTCGATGCTCTGCAGACGAGCGATATCGCGACGATCGAGGCGGCGCTCCGTGAACCAGATATCGGCAACCTGGATGCGCTGCTGAGCATGCATCTCAAGAAATCGAGCCCGTCCAAGCCGGATTGGCTGGACCAGGCTTTGCCGCTCGTCATCAACCCATTGATCCTCCTCGGCCGCGCCGATCTCATCGCGACGCTTCATGCCAATTCGCTGCAACGTCTCGGACCAGATGGCGACTCTGAATTCACCGTGCCAGCTGCGCGGTCCCTCGCCGAGGCAGGCGAGTGGGACGCTTGTCTGGACGTGATCAGGCGCGCGCCTCAGACGTGGGGCGTCGTCGATGCCTATCTTGCGTTCGAGTCACTGATCTGGAAGCAGGCGTATCTCCACGGTCGGGTCGACAGCGTCATGCCGGTCCTGGCGGAGGTGCCGTTCTCCAGGCCGATGTCGCGTGAGGCGGAGATCAGGCCGTGGAGGCTGAAAGCATACCAGATCCGCGCTGGCGCAGGCGTGACCATACCGGTGATCGAAGGCGAGCAGCCGGCAGGCTATACCGAAGCTGCCGCCATGCAGATCGCCGCACTGGCGCACGACCCTTCTGCCGCCGAAACCGTGCAGAGTTTGCGCCGCGTGTTGAGACCGAAAATCAGCCAGATCATCGATGTCGATCGAGGCATTGCATTGTCGCATTCTGATCTACCGGACGGCTTTTCCACTGCCGAGGCGCAGATCGCGGCGCGCCGCAAGGATTATGCGAAGGCTGCGGCGCTGGCCCGCACACCGTCACAGAACGTGCTGACCGATCCGGCGACAGTGGTGATCGACGCGTTGCTGGATGAAGGCGACTGGCGCGCCGCGGCCGAGATTGCAAAGGCGCACGATCCGCGGAAGAAGGAGCTCATTCCCGGTTTCGACGATATGCGCGCCGACGAGTACGTCCGGCTGTACGAACATCTGGCGCTGTCGGCCGCTCGCGCCGGTGACGACGACGCAGCCGCCGCGTTTCTCACCGACGCCAAGACCGTCGACCGTGCCGAAGTGCGCCGCGAGGACGCAGACGCAGACGCCAGCATCGAAGCACGTTTTCGCTGGCTCGAAACGCTGTTCGCCGGCGCTGCCGAGGGCCGGTTGCCACGCAAATATCTTGACCTGCTTATCCCGACGCTTCCCTGGGTGCTCTGAGGCGGTCCGAACCTGCTAGAGTTTGTACGCCTCGAACGTCGTCGGATGAAACAGCTCCTCGACATTGACGAGGCGCGACGACAGGCCCTGCTTGTGGTGCTGCGCCAGAAAGTATTCGAGCTGCTTGCGGTTGGCCGGAATGCCGTAGGGCCAGAAGTCCGCGCCCATCAGGTCGCGCGCGGCCTTCACCTGCTCTTCCATGAACGGCAAGGTCACCTTGCTGGCGGATGTCTCTTCGAGCCGCGCGAGGCAGATCGACTTCGCCTGCGTGAAGGCCTTCAGCACCGCCGCCGGCAGCCACGGATGCTGCGTCACGATCGAGCGGCGCACGCCGATCAGGTGCATGATCGGGAAAATGCCGGTCTTGCGGAAGTAGTCTTTTGCGGTCGCCATCGGATCGGCGAACAGCCAGCCGATATTGGGCTTGCCCTGCTCGAAGCAGGACGGCGTGCGCGGGCCGATGAAGGCATCGATCTCGCCCGCTTCCAGCATCGCGTTGAGCGTCTTGCCTTCCGGCGCCGGATCGAGCTTCACCTCGGGCGGCAACGTCACCGAGATCTTCTCGACGCGGCCGGGCTGCTCCAGTCCGCCGCGGATCCAGTGAATGTCCGAGGGCTTCACGCCGTACTGGTCTTCCAGCAGCGCGCGCGCCCACACGTTGGCAGTGAGCTGATATTCGGCGACGCCGACCTTGCGCCCCTTCAGGTCGGACGGCTGCTTCACGCGGTCGGTGCGCACATAGATCGAGGTGTGGCGGAACGCGCGCGACACGAAGGCCGGCACCGCCACATAGGCGAAATCGTTCTGCGCGGTCTTCACGATCGAGCTCGACATCGACAGCTCGCAGATGTCGAACTCGGCGTGGCGGAACGCGCGGAAGAATATCTCCTCCGGGTCGAGCGCCATGAACACCGGATCGACGCCGTCGATCTGCACGCTGCCGTCGGTGAGCGGGCGGGTGCGGTCATAGTCGCGCACCGCGACGGAGAGAGAGAGTTTCGACATGGAGACCTTCGGGCTGATGACGGGCGGCACTTTAGGGCGTTGCCGTCAGCGATCAAGCGGCGCATGGTCCCGAAAAGTGGGCACCGGTTTTCGGGCAAGACCATGCGCAAAAAAACTAGTCGACGCTCTTGCGCTTGCCCTTGTCGTCCGGCGTCACGTCGATCACGCGCGCGCGGCCGGTGATCGTCGCGTCAGGCTTGCAGTTGGTCATGCAGGGCTTTGGATTCCAGAACGACTTTTCGGCGGTCTCGCGGTCGTCGTCATAGAAGCCGCCGGCGTTCGGCATCTTCACCTTGCCGAACGTCTCCTTCGACAGCACGAACTTCTCGTCCACGATGTCGTTGAGGAACAGCATGTAGGCGACGACGGCATAAAGCTCGTCGTTGGTCAGCGACTGCGCATCGCCGAACGGCATGGCGTGGCGCACATAGTCGAACACGGTGGAGAGGTGCGCGAAGTAGGAGCCCACGGTCTTCACGGGATCGTCGCTCTTGAGCGAGCCCGCGCCGCCCGCGACCTGCGGCCAGCGTCCGGCGCTCTCGCCGAACTCGCCGTGGCAGGCGGCGCATTTGGCCATGTAGACCGCTTCGCCGGCCTTCACCGCGCCCGCGCCGGGCGGCAGCCCCTGCCCGTCCGGCCGCACGTCGATGTCCCAGCCGGCGATCTCCTGCGGGGTCGCGACACGACCGATGTCGAGCTTGCGCTCGGTGGCGTGGGCAATTTCGAAGAGCATGAAAAGTGTGAGAACGACCAAGAGCGGCCACAGCCAACCCCGTGCCTCACCCTGAGGAGCCGCCGAAGGCGGCGTCTCGAAGGGTGGCGGTGCACTCCGCGCTCGCGGCCATCCTTCGAGACGCGCGCTTCGCGCGCTCCTCAGGATGAGGATTGAGCTACGACACTTCGACATTCTCGACCTCGCCATCCGGCTTGACGAGCCAGGTCTGGATGCCGTTGTTGTGATAGATCGAGTTGACGCCGCGCACTTTGCGCAGCTCGGTCTTGGTCGGCTGCACGTAGCCGGTCTCGTCGATGGCGCGCGATTGCAGCAGCAATTCAGCCCCGCTCCAGTCGGTCTCGGCGTAGAAGCGCACGCAGGCCTTGTCGAGCCGCTGGCCGTCGATCCTGGCCTCGCGCCAGTTCCTGCCGCCGTCGACCGAGACGTCGACGCGCGCGATCCTGCCGCGCCCGGACCACGCCAGCCCGGAGATCACCGTGAAGCCTTTCTGGCGCAGCGGCGCCTGCGGCGACGGCGAGGTGATGACCGACTTCGCGTCCATCACGAAGGTGAACTGGCGCGCCTTGCCGCTCTCCATCAGGTCGGTGTATTTCGAGGTCTCCTCGCGCGCGAACCACGGCTCGTCGCCGAGCTTGAGCCGCCGCAGCCACTTCACCCAGACATTGCCCTCCCAACCGGGCACGACGAGGCGCGCCGGATAGCCCTGCTCGGGCCGCAGCATCTCACCGTTCATGCGATATGCGACGAGGCAATCGTCGAGCGCTTTGCCGAGCGGGATCGAGCGCGTCATCGCGGCCGAGTCCGCGCCTTCGGCCAGCAGCCATTTCGCGCTCGCCTTCACGCCGGCCTCGGCGAGCAGCACGCGCAGCGGCACGCCGGTGTATTCGACGCAATGCACCATGCCGTGCGTGTACTGGCAGCCGTTGAGCTGCGCGCCGCGCCATTCCATGCCGGAGTTCGCCGCGCATTCGAGGAAGTGGATGCGGTTCACGCGCGGGAAGCGCTTGAGGTCTGCGAGCGTGAAGATCAGCGGCTTGTCGACGAGACCATGCACGATCAACCGGTAGTCCTCCGGTTCGATCTCCGCGATCCCGCCGTGATGGCGCTCGAAGCACAGCCCGTTCGGCGTGATGATGCCGTCGAGCTCATGCAGCGGCGTGAAGCTCACAGATGACTCGCGGCTCGCGGTGAGCCACTGCACGTCGCGGCGGATGACATGCGCCTCGTGCCGCGATGGCTTGCCGTAAGGCCGTGTGGCGACGCCGTCGCCGAGCACGCGCGTCCACTCCGGCACGTTCGGCGGCAGGTTCTTCGGATTGCCGGCGAGCGCGGAGCCGCCGGTCAGCGCGGCGCCGGACGCCGCTGCGGCGGTCAGAAAGCGGCGGCGCGAATGGCCTCTTCTTGAAGGATCTTCAGGTCGGTCTGTCATCCGGTCGGCCTTCGGGTGGGTGTTTAGGCCTTGGTCACGGAGGGAACAAGAATTATTCTGCAAGGGCAGTTGAAAATAGAAGATTTTTCCGCAAATTCCCGCCAGCACGTGATTGCCGCGCCGCACCTCGTCCAAGGGTTTTGCGCGCGGCGCAGACCGATCCGTCGAAGATGAGATCGCGGCGGCAACCCGGCAGCCGCCGCGATGCAGCCGTTCAGCGGTGCAGAGATGGGTTGGCCGGAGGCGCACCAACGCCTCACATCAACGCCACTGGGCCAACGCAGGTGCTTCGGTGGATTCCAGTGTGACCGCCGAGTAGATTGGCGTAACCAAGCCCCTATCCTGGATTGCATGAGGCCGAAAACCGGCCTTATCAACCCTCTGGCGAGCAGCCCCCCCGCGCAGTGTCGAGGTCAATGCAAAAGCGCCTGCGATTCGGTTTCTATGTCCTGGATTTGGATCGAGGGAGCCTCTTGCGCGGGGCGACTGAGGTCGTGCTGCGGCCCAAGACCTTCGGCGTTCTTGTCTACCTCGTTGAGAATTCCGGTCGTCTTGTGCCGAAGGATGAATTGTTTGCTGCAGTTTGGCCGAATGTTGCCGTGACCGACGATGCATTGGTGCAAAGCATCGGCGAACTTCGCCGGGCGCTTGGTGACGATGGGCCCCGTCTTATCAAAACGGTCCCGCGTCGCGGCTACCGCTTCGAATCAGACGTCGCGATCGAGCACCTGAGCGAGGCCGCGCCCGGCCAACCTTTACAGGTTTCCGCCGTCTCGCAGCATGCGGCTCAATCGCCGGAAACCGGTACCGGCGCGATCGGGTCTGCGCCTCTCGCGGCTGCGCGGTCTCGCTCGCGCATCGGAATCCTGGCTGCAAGTGCTTGCGTCCTCGTCCTTGTTGCGGGAGCACTCTGGTTCGGCGCCGACCGAAAATCCCTGCGCAATGCAGAACCCGCCGAACCTTCGACGACGAGGAGCGTGGAAGCCAGCACCAAACCGGCGATCGCCATTCTCCCGATCGTGAATCAAAGCGACGATTCCACTTACGAATATTTCGCCGACGGCGTGACACAAGATCTCATCGACGCGATGGGACGATTTTCCGAACTGACGGTGATGTCGTGGAACGCTGTCTCTCCCTACAAGGGAAAGCGCGCGAGTCCGGGAGAAATCGCGCGGGCGCTGGCGGTCCGCTACCAGGTCGAAGGAAGCGTCCGGCGAACCGGCGACGGTGTGCGGATCAGCGCGCGACTCGTCGACACCGATGGCCGGGTGCTCTGGTCCGGCAGCCAGGAGGGGGCACTGACGGGCCTTTTCGGCTTGCAGGACAAGATCACCACCCAAGTCGCAGGGGCTCTAGCGATCCGGGTCACGCAGCTTGAACAGCGGCGTGCTTCCGCCAAGGCAATCGAGAATCTCGAAGCGTACGATTACGTCCTGCGCGCGCGGCCCGCATTGCAGCGTCCGGCGCGTCCGAACATGGCGGAGGCGCGCGTCCTGCTCAGACAGGCCATCGATCTCGATCCGAAATATGCTGGCGCATATGCGGGGCTGGCCGAGACTTATTTCACTGCAACAGCGATGGGTTGGGCCGAGTCACCGGTCGAATTCCTGGAGCGCGCGGAAGAACTCGCCAACAAGGCGCTCAGCCTGGATGATTCCGAAGTCCGTGCGCGCGTCATTCTCGGTCGAATCGATATCTTCTATCATCGTTACGACAAGGCGCGGGCAGAGATCGATCGTGCGATCGCGACCAACCCAAGCGATGCGCACGCCATCGCCGGCCGTGGCAACATCCTGATGTGGTCGGGACAGACGGATGCCGCGATCGAGGACCTGGAGCTTGCGCAACGGATCGATCCCGAGCTCAATGCCATGGACCGCTTCGCGCTGAGTCTCGCCTATTATCTGAAGCGACGCTACGACACGGCGATAGAGCAGGCCGAGTTCAACCTCCTGCGAACGCAAGGCGCCAACTTCAGCCGCGTCATTCTCGCGGCCGCATACGCCCAACTCGGTCGAGCCGAAGATGCGACGCGCGCGCGGACCATCATACACCGCCTCGACCCAACGTTCGACCCGCAGGAGTTCGGCACCAAATTCCTGAGTGCCGACGATCTCCGCCATGTGCGTGAGGGCTTGCAGAAGGCGGGCCTCGATGAGGCCCGGCCTCCCGCTTCGAGCAACGATCGCTAGTTTTTGGGAAGCATCAACCGGTTCTGATTGGCCTTGAGGACGTTTCCGGCCAGATCCTTCTGGAACAGCGCGGGCCCGGCCGGCGCCGGACTGCCGAAGACATAGAGCTTGCCGTCGGTGATCAGCCAGTTTTCGGGGTCCGCGACGACGATCATGCCCTTGGCGAGCGCCATCGCGCAGAAATTTCCGAATTGCGGGGCGTACCGGACCGGATCTGCTTTGAAGAGCTCGCGATTGCCGACGTTCGCGAAGCGATAGCGAC
>Ga0207683_10005576_pt1 | contig 10786 bp, 10 predicted proteins | sample KBSM73metaG_FD_184333 | JGI IMG/M metagenome (GOLD analysis project Ga0207683, IMG submission 184333) | Miscanthus rhizosphere microbial communities from Kellogg Biological Station, Michigan, USA - KBS M7-3 metaG (SPAdes) (version 2) | ecosystem: Host-associated > Plants > Roots > Rhizosphere >...
ACGCTCCCTTACGGTCGCGTCTCCGTTGGAGGCAGACTGCCCCCCTACTTAATCGCCGCCAACTCCGTCGAAATTCGTGACGGCACGTGGGCGTACTCCGCCGAAATGGCGCCGCGCGCGCCCAAATCGCTATAGATTTGCAGCGCATCTTTCATTAACGTGCGTGCGCGAGCCTTCTCTCCCAACGTGAGAGCCACTCGTCCGAGATTTTCGTACGCCTCCGAGAGACTGTACAAATACGCGACTCCCAACGGATCCAGCCGCAACAAATCCTGATCGATCTTGCGCTGCTCTTCAAAGTGCTCCTGCGCCTGCCGTGCCCTGCCCAACATCAGGCTCCGCACGAGCGCCAGGCTGGCGCATTTCGAACAGTCGGCGGGTAGCGTTCAGGTGCATCTGGCTGACGGCAGGCGCGTGGACGGTGAGGCTCTTGTCGCGGCCGATGGGCTATGGAGCAAAGTCCGTGAAGCGATCGTGGGCGACGGCAAACCGCGCGTGTCAGGCCATGTCGCCTACCGGGCGGTGCTCAAACGAGAAGACGTGCCATCTCATCTCTGGAGCGACGAAGTGCGCCTGTGGGGTGGCGAGAAAACGCATCTCGTGCATTATCCGCTGCGCCGCGGTGCGCTGTTCAATCTTGTGGCCGTGTTCCACAGCAGCAAGTACGACGAGGGTTGGGACACCTTCGGAGATGCTTCGGAATTGCGTGAACGTTTCGCGAGAGCATGCCCGCAGGTCCAGGAGCTTCTGGCCAGAATCGAGACGTGGAAGATGTGGGTGCTCTGCGACCGCGAACCCGTCATGAACTGGACCGACCGCCGGGTTACGCTGCTGGGTGACGCCGCTCACCCCATGCTGCAATATCTCGCGCAGGGTGCCGGTCAGGCGATCGAGGATGCTGTTGTGCTTCGTGAAGCTCTGTGCCACGCGTCGGGTGATGTCGCCCTGGCATTTCAGCTGTACCAGCAGACGCGCTATCTGCGCACCGCCCGAGCGCAACTGACGGCGCGCTTCTATGGCGACATCTATCATGCGTCCGGAGTTACGCGCGAGCTGCGCAACCGGCTGTTCCAGTCTGGCACTGAATCCGCGGGTTTCGTCGGACTGCAGTGGATGTACGACGGTATTGATCCGAAGCAGTTGTTTCGACGCGATTGAGGTCACCTCTGGATGAGATCCCCTTCTCGCGAAGGCGCGATATGGCGCGTTTCGAGGTAGCGTTCTCGTGAAGCTTACCGATCTGCGCGGCATCCTGCACTATGTGCCTCAGTTCCGCGACCGGACATTCATCCTCGCGCTCGACGGCGGCATCGTCGGTGACGAGAACTTCACGACGCTCCTCCTCGACGTTGCCCTGCTGTGGTCGCTCAATATCCGGGTCGTGGTCGTTCATGGTGCTGCAGAGCAAATCCGGATGTTGGCTGAAGCCCAGGACGTGCAGCCATCGGACCTGGAAGGCACCGGTGTTACCGACGGGACGACGCTGCAGCTCGCGTTGACCGCTGCCACACGCTTGACGCACGAGATCCTCGAGGGCCTGTCGGTGCACGACCTCCGCGCCGCGTGCCCGAACGTCGTTGTTGCGCACCCCGCTGGCGTCATTCACGGCGTCGATCAGTTGTTCACCGGCCGGGTCGAACGGATCGACACAGCGTTCCTGCAGTCGCTGCTCGACCAGGGTGTCGTGCCAGTCGTGCCGCCGCTCGGATTCGACGGCAACGGCAACACGTACCGACTGAACTCGGACAGCGTGGCCGTGGCCATCGCGGCGCAGCTGAAGGCCGTCAAGCTGATTTTTGTCACGTCTCATCCAGGGCTGGTCTATCGAGGACAGCCGATACGCCAAATGCCGGTTGGCGACCTGACCGGTCTCATGGAGCAGGACGACGCAGGCTTCAGCCCGGAGATGCTGTCGCGAGCCCGTCACGCCGTGCGAGCCTGCACGACGGGTGTGCCACGTGTACACATCATCGATGGAAGGCTCGAGGAGGGACTGCTCGCCGAGGTCTTCGACAATCACGGCCTTGGCACGCTCGTTCACACGAATACGTACGAAAACATCCGGCCGGCAACGAAGAAGGACGTGCAGGCCATTCAGTTGCTGACCCGCCAGGCAGTCGAGGCCGACGAGCTCGTGAAGCGAACGCGCACCACGATCGAGAAGAGCATTGGCGATTACTTCATCTTCGAGATCGATGGGAATCCGGTCGCGTGTGTTGCCCTGCACGTATATTCGGACCAGCGCAAGGGTGAGATCGCCAGCCTGTATGTGAGCGCGCCGCACGAGAACCAGGGCATCGGCCTCAGGCTGATTCAATTCGCCGAGGACCGCGCGACGGACATCGGCCTGACGCAGCTGATTGCGTTATCCACGCAGGCCTTCACGTACTTTCAGTCCAAGGCGGGGTTCATGGAAGGCAAGCCCGCGGATCTTCCACCGGAGCGCCGCGAGAAGTACGACCGCAGCGGCCGCAATTCCAAGGTGCTCGTCAAGCCGCTTCAGGCGCGCAGCGCTCACGCGGCACGGTAACGCTCGCGTTTTCGCCCGCCTCTATGCCATTGTGAAAAGAGCGCTAGCCTAGCCGAGACGAGCTGCAGATCGGCTTGCCTCGGCGCTCGGTGTCGCACGATCCCGCCTGGCCAGGAAGGTGTGCAGCTGTGCGACGACCGCAGCCCCCTCTCCGATGGCCGCCCCCACTCGCTTTACCGAGCCGCAGCGCACGTCGCCAACGGCGAAGACCCCTTCGACCCCGGTCTCCAGTGGTAGCAGTGATCGTTGAGTTGAACGCACGTCGGCACCGGTCCGGATGAAGCCCTTCTCGTCGATCGGGATGCCGCTGCCAGTGAGCCAGGCTGCAACCGGATCTGCGCCGGTGAAAACGAACAAATGAGTGATCGCGTGCTGTCCCTCGGTCCCCGTGCGGCGGTTGCGCCACCGCACGCCCTGCAGACCCTGGTCGGTCCCGAGGAGCTCAACGACCTCAGTCTCAGCAATCACTTGAATGTTCGGACAACTCGCTATCCTTTCGATCAGATAGCGCGACATGGTGCTCGAGAGACCTGTTCCGCGAACCAGCACGCGCACGTGACGGGCGTGGCTCGCGAGGAACACTGCCGCCTGCCCCGCCGAGTTTCCTCCACCCAACAGGACCACATCCTCACTGCGGCACAGCCGGGCCTCGACGGGTGAGGCCCAGTACGAGACGCCGCGGCCCTCGAACTGTGCAAGGTTCGGGATCTCCGGTCGACGATAGCGCGCGCCGGTGGCGATAACGATCGTGCGCGCCCGGACTCGTCGCCCGTCTGCAAGCTCGAGGATGTGCACGGGATCAGGCCCTGAGCGTTCCGAAATGCAATCCAACCGCGTGACCTCGGTGGAAAGACTGAACTCGGCCCCGAATTTTTGCGCTTGCGTAAACGCGCGTGCCATCAGCGCCTGCCCCGAGACCCCCGTCGGAAACCCTAGATAGTTCTCGATCCGCGCGCTGGCGCCCGCTTGTCCCCCAAACGCAAGCGCTTCCAGCACCAAGACGGCAAGACCCTCCGATGCGCCATAGACCGCAGTCGCCAAGCCGGCCGGACCCGCTCCAACGATGACCACGTCGTACGGCTCGCCCCGGAAGCTCGCCGCTATCAGGCCCAGAGTCCGGGCCAAATCGTGCTTCGTCGGATTCCTGAGCACTGTGCCGTTCGGCAGGACAACGATCGGGAGCTCGCCCGGATTCGTGGCGACGCGCGCGAGTAACGCCGAAGCATCCCGGTCCTCATCGGGATCGACCACGCGGAACGGAATGGCGTTGCGTTCGAAGAAGTGCGACAACCGTGTCACGTCTGGGGACTTGAGTGCCCCGACGACTACCGGGCCTCCGAAGCCGAGCTCGATCAGCGCTACTCGACGCAGGATGAGAGCGCGCAAGATGCGCTCGCCGAGCTCGGCCTCGGCGATGAGCAGTGCCCGCAAGGCCTCCGGCAGAACAACGATGGCCTCCACGTTACCGATGGCTCGGGCGTCGAGGGCGCTCAGGTCCGGTCGGCCGGAGAGCTGACCGATCTCAGCAATGACTTCTCCCGGGACCACCTCCATCATTTCTTCGACCGGTGCACCGATCAGCTGTGCGAACGCTGACACAGGTATGGCCTGTCCCAGCCCATCACGCGGCACGATCGCTATCCGGCCGGACAGGATCACGTACATCCCGGGGACGGTCTCTCCTGCCTGGAACAGGAACTCTCCGGCAGCGAACCGCCTCACCTCGCCGAAACGCCGCACACGGTCGATCTCGGCTTGGGAAAGGACCGGAAACATCTGTTGGAACCGCGATGCCAGGACGCCATTGGATTCGGCCGGCCCTGTCGAGGTTGTGTTCCCCAGTACCTCGTACTCGCTCCGCTCGTTCTCGCTCGGCACGTCAGATCCTACGGAAGGTGATTTGATCCTGCATCACGTGAGCTCGAGACACGCTATGCGTGTGAGGCGCCACAGTCAACGGGTGAATGACAAGCCGCACGAGCTTTGTCGATCGGCGCGAAGAGGAATCTTTCGCACCGTCTCGTGATTTTGTTTGATCGAAAGCGTGGCGGCGGACCGAATGCGCCTATCAACATGACCGCCGACACGCAACGCGGGGCACGGCCACCGCGGGCTGTTGACTCGGCAGTCGCGGGTTCCGCTCTATATAATCGACGTGAGGTCACCGATGACGCCTTCTCGTGCACGCAGGCCGTACACCGGCACGATGCGGCGGTCGCTGGCGATGCTCCTCACGTGTTTTTCGATCGTTTGTTGGGCCGCGACGTCGAGCGTGCGGGTGCAGAGCGGGCCGCGGGCCGAGGCGAATCAGCTCCATGCCGCGATCGTCAACGGTGACGTTGAATCGCTTCGGTACTGGTTGACCGACAGGCACGCGGACGCCTCGGCCGCGAATGCCGCGGAACCGGACATCACTCCTCTCGAGCGCTGCGTCGGCCTCGCCGCGCGGACGCTCGACGCGCCGCCGGCCGGCGAGCGTGAGCCCCGCGAAACCTCGTCGCCCGTTGTCAGTCTTCGCACGCTGCAGGCCATGGTGACGCTGCTCTACCAACATGGCGCGCGGCTGACCGACACCGATCGACAGCGGTTCTCCGGGCCGGTGCTCAGGTGGTACGACGACACTGTGTCGACGCCGGCCGCGCCGGGGCCGCCCTCGCACGCCGATCCCGCGCCGCCGGCGCCGCCCGACCGCTCCAGCAAGCCGGCGGTCACTTTCGGACTGACGACGGTCATCGTCACGACAAACCCACGCGAGTCGTGCAACGGCGTCGGCCACGTCGTGTACCTCGTGAATTACACTCAGCGGTCCGTCAGGGCGAACGTGACGATATATAACGAAGATGCGGCGGGGACGACAAACGGTGGCGGAAAGAGCGACAGCTACACGCTCGATGCCGACAGCTCGTGGCGCCTCGGCTGTGACGCGTCGACCGACGGCCGCAGCGTGCGTTACGTGCTGAACGCCTGGCGATGACCCGTTCTGCCCCACGCTCGAATCGGACCGTTCCTTACGTGCAGTGTCTCTCCTCTGACCGGGTGGATTGCCCTTCGCGCGCAGTCGTTACTCGGCGTGGAGGGCGGTCATGGGATCAACCTGCGTAGCGCGACGCCCGGGAATCACGGTTGCGACAAGCGTCGACGCAATCAGCACCCCGGCAACGGCTGCCAGAACCAATGGGTGATCGACGTTACGGATTGACCATCGCGCAAGAACAGAGTTCAGTGCGACGCTTAGAAGCAGGCCAATTCCAAGACCAGCCACAGCGGCGATCACGACTTCTTGGAGCGCCGAGCGCAACACGGCACGCGGCGATGCACCGAGCGCAATGCGAATTCCGAATTCGCGTGTGCGACGGGCGATCGAATAGTACGAAACGCTGAACAGCCCGAACGACGCCAGGAGCAGTGCCACGCCACCGAAACCGATCAGGAGCACGGTTACGAATTGCTCTTGCTGCAGGCCGGTAAACACCTCCGGCGTTAAGAATCTGATGATCGGCAGGCTGCCGTCCGCCCTGCTGACCGCGATTCGCAAGTCGCGCTCGGCGGCAGCCGAGTTTCCCTTGGTACGAACAATCAGCACAGCGACATCGCTGAGTGCCGCGGTGTATGGGTAGTACATCGCCGGAGCGATTGGCTCGCGCACGCCCTGGTTCGGCGTGTCGCGCACGACACCAATCACCTCGAACCAGCCGTCGCGCCCAGGCGCATTCAGGATCCATTGTGGCCTTCGGTCGGCGAACGATCGGTCGCGTATGCGCTTGCCGATAGGGTCCTCCTCGGGCCACAACTGCCGCGCCATGGTTTCGTTGACGACCGCCACGCCTTCCCCACGGGCGTCGTCTGATACCGACCACATCCGGCCGCGCACGAGCGGAATCCTCAAGGTCAAGAAGTAGTCGGACGCAATAGAACTGGCCAGCACCTCGCGCTCATCCGCACGCATGCCCTCGGCCTCGATGCGCGTAGACGCGCCGACACGCGGCGGCGGACCAGTGGGGATCAGGCTGAGCGTCGAGCGCTCGACAGCCGCGACGTTGGCGACTTCCGATCGCAGCCGCTCGAACAGCGCGACGCGTTGCGGCCAAGAGGTAAAGCGCCCCACGGGAAGATAGATCTGCGCGATGGTCACGTGGGTCTGGTCGTAGCCAAGAGGCGAACGGTACAACTCGAAAAGAGACCGAATCGCCGCACCAGTTCCAGCCAGCAGCACAACGGCCACGCCGACCTGAACTGCCACGATGCCAACGCCACCAAAACGAGCCGGCCCGGTGCCACCCCTGACAGACGCATCACGCATCGCATTGCTCCGCAGACGCGACACCACGAGCGACGGCCATAGCCCGGCAACGACGGTGATGAACATGGTCGCTGACGTCGCGAAGAAAATGGCCGTCGGACCGACGACGACCCGGCCCGCGCGACGCGACACGATGCCGGGAGCGGCATCGAGCAGAACCGGTAGTACCTGCGTTACCACCACCACGGCAAGCGCCGCAGCAGCCAATGTGATGAGCAGCGTCTCGGATAGCAACAGGGAGACGAGGCGCCCGCGAGTCGCACCGAGAGCGTGACGCAGAGCAAGCTCCTGCAGGCGATGGCTGCCGCGCGCGAGCAGGAGAATCGTGACGTTCGCGCACCCGATCAACAACAGCAGCGCGGCCGCGCCGAACAGCACGCTGATGATCGGAACGTGCGCGGATCCTCTCTCATCATCCACAAGGCGACGTAGTGCCACACGAAAGCCACGCGGAAAGTCATCCGGCCGGGTTCCTGCGAAACGCTGGTATAGCTGCTGCAGTTCAGCCTCTGCGGCGATGAGCGACACGCCGGCTTTGACGCGCACGGTGACGGGCCACCGCTCTTTGGGGTCGAACGTCATGGACAGCGGCAGAACGACATCCGTCAGGTCCATCGCAAATTCCGGTGGCATGATGCCGATCACGGTGAACGATTCGCCATCAAGCCGCAGCGTCTGTCCAATCGCCGTGGGCTGGCCGGCAAAATGACGTTTCCAGAACTGCGCGCTTAGAAGGGCCACGCGCTGCGGCTGTGAACCGACTGGTGCGTCCGCCTCCGCGAAGACACGCCCGATGAGGGGTCTGACCCCGAGCAGCGGAAGCGCGTTGCCGGTGTAGTACTCCGTCCACACCGACTCTGGGAACTCAGCCCCACCGAGCGTCTTCGTGAAGCTGTCTTTGACGTAGGCTTCATCAAGAGTGGAGGCGCGCCTGAGCGCCAGGAATTCCTCGGCCGTGACGGTTCCCGCCCGTGCCGAACCCGACGTTGTCAGCAGTTGCACGCGCGCGAGGCGTTCGGCGCCGGCGTAGGGAAGCGGACGAAGGACCATTGCATCCAGGACCACGAACAATCCGGTGCTTGCCGTGATGCCGACGGCAAGGATGACGGCAGCGGACGCGGCGAATCCGGGATTACGCCACAGGGTGCGCGCGGCGTGGCTAATGTCCTGCACCGCCCTCTCGAATGGCGGCGGCCCGCTTCGCTGAACTAGCATCTACTTGAACTTCACTTTCGCGATTTCCGGGTTCGGCGTGAACCCGTCACCGAAATCCTCGACCTCCATCAGCTTGCGGATCTCGACCTCCGCCTCGCCGTTCGGAGAGACGTTCGGCGCGCGTTTGACCCACTCGATCGCTTCTTCCTTCGACCTCACCTGGATGATTGAGAAGCCCGCGACCAGCTCCTTCGTCTCGGCGAACGGGCCGTCGATGACGGTGCGCTTGTCGCCACTGAACTTCACGCGCGCGCCCTGCGAGCTCACGGTGAGCCCCTCGGCGGCGAGGAGGATACCAGCCTTGGCGAGTTCCTCGTTGTATTTCTGCATCGCGGCGAACGCTTCTGGCTTCGGCGGAGGGCCCGCTTCGGATTCCTTCGTTGCCATGACCATGACCATGAAACGCATTGTTCTCTCCTGAATTCGGTTCGTGTCGATTGCCGTCGCCTTCACGGCCTCACTAACACGTCGAACGAGACCGGTCAAAATCGACACGAGCTTCTTCTCTTCTATCCTGGCCGGTTAGAGTGTAGTCAGTTCTGCGAGCACGAGCGCGGACCCACGTGGTATCTGTCGCAGGAGGGACCAGCATGAAAACACACATCGAAATGCTGAAGGAAATGGGAGTATCTGACAGTGATGCCGAACAATATCTCCCCCATCTTGAGGAGGCGCTGCCCAAATACGGCATCGCCGACTCGCGGCTACGGCTCGCGCACTTCTTTGCTCAGGTGCTCCACGAGTCGGGCTGTCTGCGCTTCGACATGGAGAACCTGAACTACTCCTCTGACGCCCTGCAGAAGGTGTTCGGCAAGTACTTCCCCACCAGAGAAGAAGCAGACGCGTATGCCCGCAACCCGCAGAAGATCGCGAACCGCGTCTATGCCAACCGCATGGGCAACGGCAACGAGACGAGCGGGGACGGCTGGAAATACCGGGGCCGCGGACTTATCCAACTGACAGGCCGGTCCAACTACAAGGCATTTGCCGAATGGGTTAAAGATGTGCGCGTAATGGATGAACCTGACCTCGTATCTACCGAGTACGCCGTACATTCAGCCGTGTTCTTTTGGGTCAGGAACGATCTGAACAGGCTTGCGGACAACGACGACGTGGTCGGAGTGACGACACGAATCAATGGCGGGGTGAACGGCTTGGCACATCGTCGGGAACTCCTGAACAAGGCAAATGGCCTGCTCAGTATGCTCAGTGTTGGCGCGGGAACGCTCGCCTGATCGCCGGCCTCAATCAGCGTCTGGCTGGCTCATTTCGAGAGGCTGAAAGGCAGCCTCGTGCCGCCGCCGATCGCGAGCGCCAGCAGTCCGCCCAATACCGGCGGCCCGTAGGCGTTGGTGAGGTAGCTGTAGTGAAACAGCACGTCGCTCGCGAAGTGGAAGTTGAGCACCATCAGGAGCGACACGCTGGCGGCCAAGCGGACTTTGATCCCACAAACGAGGGCGGCACCTGCAGCAAGCTCGCCGACGAGTACGAGGCGCGCAAAGACGGGGGCGCCAGGAAGCGCAATGGTGTCGAGATACCACCGGGCCATCGGGGGAGCCGACTCACGCCACTCCTGCAGACGCCCGACCAGAAGGCTGCTGTCCATCAGCCAACCAACCTTCTCGAGCCCCATGAAGATCAGGAACACACCTAGTGCGATCGACAGCACACGGAGGCCACTCGCGCTCGTCATGTCGCGCCTTCCTTATCACCCCATGCCGTTCGCCGGCTGCGTCCACGGTTTCTCGGCGGCACCGGAGGCGCGTTGCTGCGCCAAGGGACTTGTCGGACCACGCGCCTTGCTATTCCCAGTTCGGTCTGGTCTCCACGCGCCGGCGGTTCGCTTGTCGTCTGGCGGTCGTTGATCCAGGTAAGACCGAAGGGCGCAAAGGAGCGGGAAATGGGTTTGATCAACATCTACTACAAGACCATGTTCGAGATGCATCCCTGGCCGACGAACTTCAAGACGATGATTGACGGAGCGATTCTGAAGTTTCACCAGGATCCAAAAACCAGCAATACGTGTGCGAGCGAGATTAGCTACGCCTTGAATTGTATTGACGGTCACGCTGTCGATACGAGCGGCGACTACGGAAAAGGAAGCTTCTTGGTCAAGAAGGTCAGGACGCTCCCAGATAAAGACGGTTACGAGTACATTTTCTCCACTCTCGATCTCCGCCAATACCTCAACAACCGGTATGGATCAGGCCAACAATTTCCAAATACTTCCAAAATCGGAAAGCGTAACGGAGTGATTATCTTTGAGCCCGCCCCTCCCACGATGGGCCACACGGACGTGTGGGTGGATGGGGAAATCGACAACCCATCTCTGTACATTTCCGACTGGTATACAAAAGTAAAAACCCAGTTGTGCTTCTTCTGGGATCTGAACACCTGAAGGCCGGCTGGTGCGCCTTCGGCGCGATCTTTGAAGGACCGGGGCGTATGGCTGCACCGGACACCACCGACTCCGTTCAGGGTGGGCTGTCGGACGAGGAAAAGCGCGACAACGTCATTCGACTGGCGTTCGGCGGCGACCCGGCGCGGCTCCGCGAGTTCTGCCGCGTCGTTGAAGAAGTGATTCCGCCGGGTACAACGGTCGTGCTGCGCGGCAGCTCGCTCACCGGCTGGCGGTGGGATCGCACGCAGCCGTTCGACGGTGAAGGGCCGGGCACGAGCGATCTGGATCTGACGCTGGTGGGCGACGGCCCGCTCGCGTTCTTCAAAGCGACCGGCTTCTT
>Ga0207683_10005581_pt1 | contig 10783 bp, 6 predicted proteins | sample KBSM73metaG_FD_184333 | JGI IMG/M metagenome (GOLD analysis project Ga0207683, IMG submission 184333) | Miscanthus rhizosphere microbial communities from Kellogg Biological Station, Michigan, USA - KBS M7-3 metaG (SPAdes) (version 2) | ecosystem: Host-associated > Plants > Roots > Rhizosphere >...
CGGCGACGAAGAAAGCACAACACCGACCTCGCCGCTTTCCGGATCGGCAAGATTCGCGGCCATGCGGACAGCGTTGACCATGCCATACAGGTTGCCGTTGATCTTCGCTCCGTCGATGAATTGGGCGAACGCGTTTCCGACCGCAACGGTGGTGCGTTCATTCACGACGACGTCGCTCGGAACGCTGGAGCCTGCGCTCACGGCGGTCGCCAGCATCACGGGGCCATGCTGCGCTTCGATGAACAGCACCGGTTGCCGGTCGCTCGACAGTCCGGGTGGAATCGCGTAGCTGATGAGGAAGTCTCCTGCGCCGGTACTGGTGGCAGAGCCCAGCCGCGTCCATGTCGGCCCATGTTCGACATAGCTCGCATAAAGCGAGACATCGTAGCCGGCGAGTCCCGTGCCTCCGCTTTCAACCTTGCCCTGAAGAGTCGCGCCATACGACGAAGGTGCCGGTCCGACCAGCACAGCGACCAGCAACGACATTGCCGCGGTACATGTCGATCCCGTGGGCTCACGGCGTTGCGTCATTTGATCGGTTGTCGTAAACAAGAAATGCCTCCAGTGCCGAGGTCCATGGACGAACCGCATGGACGAATCACAAACCCGAACGAGCAGCAAGGAACGGGCCAGAGTGCGAGGGCGGCAATGTTTTTGCGGCCATCGGCGCGGACGCGAATGATGACTCAATTCTTGCCAACCAGCTCGAAGCACTGGATCGGACCGGCTCGCGGCAACCTGGAGCAATTTGGAAGCAATTCATCAGACCAGGAACGCGAGCTGCAATGGCCAACGTGGCGCACTGCCTCGTATCCGGCGTCGAGTATTAGCTGAACGATTCGCCTCTCCACGTTCCCGAGTCGTGTCGCAACCAGGATCGGACCGGCGTTGATCAAAGGTAAGTGATTCACGCGAGGAGAATTTCGATGACTCGCCGCGTTTTTTTTCTTCTGCGCCTCGTCGCGATGCTTGCGCTGTCCGGTTTTGCCTTGCCGGCCGCCGCAATCTGCTTTCCGCAACTGCTCACCGTAGGCGACAGCGCCGGATGCACAGACGGCGGCATCCAGTCGGCGATCGACAAGGTCGTCAACAACGCCTCATGCCCGTCCGTCGTCGCGATCACGCGCGCCAGCTACGACTACGTCGACCAGCACCTGAGCATCGCAGACAAGACCTTGCGCCTGATCGGTTATGCAGACGGTGTTGCCTGCAATCAGATCAGCGCGACCCTGGCTTGCGGGATATTTACCGAGTGCCCGACAGTACCGCTACGCACGCTGGATGGCAGCGACGGCGGCCGCGTGCTGTCGATCACCGGCGCCAGCAACGTGACCATCCAAAACCTCACGATCACGGGCGGCGCGACCGGCGGCGACGGCGGCGGCATCCGCTTCAACGGTACCGGGACGCTGACGATAGACACCAGCACCATCAGCAACAATATGGCCAACAGCGGCGCGGGCATCGCGTTCATCGACAGCGGCGGCGGCGCGTCGCTGCGCCTGCTGAGAAATTCACTCGTCCTGTTCAACACCGCGACAAACTCCGGAGCGGCCGGCGGCGGCATATTCCTTTCCGGTCACGCGCGGCTGTATGCAACGAGTCCGCAGACCTTCGTCGCGTTCAACCATGCAACGAACGGTTACGGGGGCGGCCTTGCCATTGCCGGATCGGCGCGCGCGGATATCGGTTCGCCCGGACTCAACGGCGCTGGCGTGATCTTCTTCAACGACGCGATCAACGGCGGCGGAGTTGCGGTAGTACCTGACGGCGAGTTCTCCGGAGCAACGCTGCGGCTGTTCACCGTCGACCCGTCCGCGCCGGTGCAGATCGAGAATAACGCGGCCGCGGACAAGGGCGGCGGCGTCTATGTTGGCGCAGTCCAATTCGACCAAGGCCGATTGTGCGCGTTCGATTTCCGCCTGGACAAGAACCAGGCTTCCGATGGCGCCGCGATATATGCCGCCTCGCATTCGAGCACGTTCGATCCGGACAAGGGCGGCGCGGTCTACTTCAATGCCGGCCCGTCGGATGATCCAGCCTGCGGCCCGGAATCGCCTCCATCCCTCGGCGCGATCGATTGCGCGGCCGACGCTCCTTGCAACGAGATCTCGGCAAACACGGCAGCGGACCTCGATGGAATGCCGACCAATGGCGCGGTCATCACGCTGGCGTCGGCCGGGACGTTGCTTGGCGACCCGTTCGAAATGCGCGGCAACGCCGCGTCCGAACTCATCCGCGCAACGGGCAACAACGCCGAGTTTTTTTCATTCGGCGTGCTGATGCGAAACTGCCTGATCGCCGACAACCACACCCAGCACGAACTGGTCAGCATTCGCGATGGCCGCGACCTGGCGATCAACGGTTGCACGATAGTCGGCAACACGATCGACAACGGCTACGTTTTCTACACGAACATCGGCGGCAGCGGCCTGCGCCTGGTCAACAGCATCTTCGACCAGCCCGGACTGTCGATCCTCGATTTTGTCGGCGACAATTCGTTGCGCAACCTTTCCTACCTCATCGCAAACGAGACGTTCACCCTGGGCGGCGCCGATCACACCCAGGGCGACACGCCGAGCTACTTCGATGCGGCGAACCACGACTATCACCTGAAACCGTACTCGCCAGGAGTCGACTACGCGCCGGCGCAGGGCGGGACAGACCTCGACGGCCTGCCGCGCACGATCGACCTGACGAGCAAGGTGAACCTGTACGGCCCTCGCGACCTGGGCGCGTACGAGACGCAGACCAACTTCCTCTGCGACAACTCGGCGGACGTGATCTTCTGCGGCGGCTTCGAGCCGTAGGCACCGCGCAACCACGCGGTTCCATGCGGGCATGCGCAGGAACGCGCCGTGGAGACTGGCTTGGCCTCCGGCTGCTCCGTTTTCCGTGGAGAATAGACAGGACACGAAGGTTTCTTCCCACTATCCATGCTCTCGACGAGCCAGGAGTCATGCCCATGCGTCTTCCAGCCCTGCTTGCCCTCTTTCTGCTGACACCGGCCGCCTACGCGGACAGCGTGCGCGGGTTCTGCGAACGCGACGGCAAACGCCTCGATTTCAGCGACGGCATCGCCTTCGCGGACGCACGCGACACGAGCGGCACGGTCACGACGGCGATCTACCTCACGGCGAACAAACTCGATCGCGCGGCCCTTGCGAAATGTGCCGATTGCACTGGCGCCCTGCCGGAATACACGGCGATGAGCCCGCGCGGCGACCTGATCGAAGCGCAACGCACCGCGACTGCAAAGGGCTGGATGGAAATCCAGCATGTCGGCGGCGAACTCGACATGACGACATTGGTCAACCTCATGTATCTCGCCGACGACGGTACGCTGACGGGACTCGACGGCGGCAACGGCCACATCGCATTAGAGACGCACACCGACAAGCGCGTGGCCGGCAAGGTCACGACCGAGGCGCGCGAAGCGCCGATGAACTCGACGGACATGCGCTGCGATATCGCGTTCGACCTGGCGGTCGGCTGGCCGAAGTAGCGCAAGGCGCGCGGCAACGGTTATTGACGCACCGCTTACGGCCGTCGAGCAACGCAAGACAACCCGCCCTGTGCTCGAGACGAAGGTGAAATCGAGCTCGCTGCTTGATGATCAGCGCACGCGCTCGATAACGCCGATAGTCTCCAGCGCCTTCAGGTATTCCAGCACGATCGGCAACGGCACCGCGCCAAATTCAGCGGAAAGTTCGTTTGTGATCTCTTGGGCCGTGCGCTGGCCATCGGCAAAGTTGCGCGCTTCGTAGGCGTAGTAGCCACCGGCGACGCGGGTGCCTTCGAAGTCCAGCAGTTTCGGGCGTGGCAAGTGCGCTTGTTTTGCGTGATCGTCGAAGTAGTCGTAGCCGAACACGCTCATCGGGCCGCGCAGATCGCGGACGCGGCGAAACACGAGCAGACCCTCGCCCTCGCCGGCAGGTCCGGCTGCCGCGGCCGGCGGCGCGACGTGAGGGACGCCGTCGCGCGCCAACGCATACCCGCTCGCGGCGCCGATGAACGCCGCGCGTTGCAGCTTGGTGGGATCGATGTTCTCGGCGCGATCCATGTTCGTGTGGATGTAACGGTCCGGCCAGTCGTTCAAGTAGATCGCCGGGATGCCAAAGCTGGCATCCTGGTAAACATCGTGGTCGCTGCCCATTTCGAACGGCGAGTCCTCCGCGCGCAACGGCTGTTTGCCTCCGGAAGCCGCGACCATCGGGAAGTCGGCCTTGCCGGTTGCGGCGTACGCATACGATTGCGCGTTCACCCAGCGGGCAAAGGACCATGCGACGTCGTGCACCGGCGAGGGCAGACTCGCCGGGCCGCGCGTCACGTGGAATACGGCCTCGGTCTGCGGACCGCCGCCGACCATGTCCATGTGAATGACGGCCTTGATGCGTCGTGCGAATTCGGGCCGCGCGTTGAGCAGCGTCGTCGTACCCTCGACCTCCGGCGGCCAGATGAAGCGCAGCGTTCGCGCCGGCCGTGCGAGCTTGCCGCTGCCGATCAACGCCTGCAACGAACGCGCGACTTCCAGGATGGTCACGCAGCCGCTCGCGTTGTCGTTCGCACCGGGCTTCTGGTGGTCGAGGTGGCAGCTGAAGGCGATCTCTTCGTCCTTCAGCGCGCCGTCGGCGCCGGGAATTACAGCGGTGACGATGTCGTAATGGCTCGGGTGCTGGCCGGCCGTCACCGACGCATGCAGGCGAATGACCTCGCCCGCGGCCAAGCGCGCCTTGTATGCCTTGCCCGCGCCCTGCGACAGCATGAAGGCAAACGTCTTGTGCGGCGAGAAGCTGCCGAGGTGACCCCAGCGTACCTGTTCCTGGTTCTCGCCGGACCATGCCGTGGTCTGGTTTGGCGCGTAGCTGACCATGCCCACTGCACCGAACCGCCCGACCGCCAGCGCCTGCGCGCCGTCGGCCTGATGCGCAACCAGCACGATCTTGCCCTTCACATCCTTGCCCGCGTAGTCGGCTTCGCTGTCGCCATTGCCGACATCGACGAGGTCCGCGACGACTTCGGCCGACTCGCTGTCTTCGGCGAGCGCGACGGACATCGCAGCGAAGCTGGCTACAACTGTTTCCTTGCCGTCGCGAACGCCGTGCCCTCGAACTTCAGTCAACTCGCCCTTCTCGGCGTCCCAGCCCATGCGCGAGCGTTGCGTGCCGTAAAAGATCTTTCCGTCGGCAGGAAACTGCAGGATTGCGACGTCGGTCAGTCCGTAGGCCGTGGCACGCTCGGCCACGAGTTCGGCAGCGGAATGGAAGCCGCGAGAGCCGCGCTGGCGATGGAACCCGACGATGCCTTCGAGATTGCGCTTGGCGCTCTCGCCGTCTACTTCGTGGGCGAGTGCCGCGACTTGCTCTTTCGGCAGCGGCAACGTGGACGCGGATGTTGTTGCCGAAGCCGAAGCATACAGGCAGGACGCAAGCAGAAATATATACCGTCGCATGGTCGCTCGCCTTCTCAAGTCCGTACAGGCATCTTACTGTTTCAGCAGCAGGAGATTTACACGCATCATGCGGCGTCCTCGCTCCGCGCGGTGCGCCACAACCAGATTCCGATCAGCATACGGGCGAGAGGCTGTGTCAGAGGATAGAACCAGAATACGATGGTGGCCGGCAGGAACTCGCGTGCGCCGAGCGAGGTGGCCAGGGAAGTAGCACGACAGCAGTGCGGCGAGCGCATAGAGCACGCTGATCGCGCGGCGCAGCGCCCCTGCGAAAGAGGACGGAGTGGGCACCCGTTCTTCCTGATACCCAGGCCCGTTCTGGTCCTACTCGAAAGTTCCGCTGTATACCCGGTCGGGCGGAACGACATAGCAGTTGGTCGGTACCGGCGAATACGCGCTGCCACGACCCCAGTAATTCACGAGGTCGCGAACGACGTAGTCGACGACCGTGAACTGATGTTCGTAGCCGATGTTCGAAAAATCGTGCGTCGTGTAGGCGAACGGCTGCGGGCGATATCCGCATACGCTCGTGTTCGGCAGTCGCGGCAGCGAGGCGGGACTCAAGCCGCCGACCGCGCCGGCGTATTCCAGTCCCGTGCCCCAATACATGGTCGAAGCGCTTTCCTCGGTGACACCGCTCGTGAACTCGTAAGCGCCGCCGATCGTTCCCTTGACGAAGGCTCCGGCCTCGACGTCCAGTTCGGCACCGACACGAGAGGAATGGCTGATCTGCGTGTTGTCACCCACCGTGGTCCCGGACGTGTCGGCCAGATCCCATGAATCGAAGGCCGAGCTGCTGATCGCAGCTTCGTTCCAGATGGCGAAGTGCTGCACGCCGTCCAGTTGACTCGGGGATGTATCCGCGAAATCGGTGCCGCATCGATTGTCCAGCGGCGCCCCGCTCCACAGCAACTGGCCGCGAACGTCCACTTTGCGATAGTCGTCGATGTTGGCGTCGTACATCAGTGCGGTGAAGACGCCGTCGTCGCGAGTCGGATCGCAAACCGCCTCCGGATAACCGGGTGGTTCGATATGCGTGTCGGCGAACGCCTGGATTTCACCGATCGACAGGGTTGCGGTCGTCAGAGCCGCTGCCTGTACGCGCAGGTAGCGAACGGGCCGCGCGGCCAGCGTGTTCGGATCGCGCAACCATATGCTCCAGTGATCGAAGCCGTTGCCACTGGCCGGATCGGGCGCGAACACCGCGACGTTCGGTCCCGATGGCGGAGCAGCGCCTGAAAACGGCAGCGCCGACGCATACAACGAAAATCCATCGAGATCACCGGCGTGTGCCGACCCCGGCGGATGAAAGATGCGCACATTCGTAAGCTGGTTCACGCCGCCCAGGTCGATTTCCACATAGGGCTGCACCATGGGCGGCGACTGCACGCCTGACGCAAACGAGCCATCGGTGGCGTTGACCAGCGAACCCGCGGACGCAGCGAAATTGGCCGTCGGCACACGAAACAGCGCGACGCTGGCCCAGTCGGGCGCCAGCGGAATCCACTGCGGCGATCCCGCTCCGCTGTTGGCGGCCGTGACTGTATCCCAGGTGACGAGGTCAGAGCCCGAGACGCTGCTCGCACCATCGATCAATTCGCAACTGCGAATGTTGCCATCGGTAACGCCCAGAGTGTGTACATCGTAGGAGTAGCACTCGAAAGTGTTGTCTTCCGCAACAACCAGACCTTCGCCGTGATCCTGCGATTGGGACTGCCCGACGACGAGCGTGTTCTGCGTGCCGAAAAGTTCCCCGCGCTTCGTTTCGACGTTATAGCCGGCGGTGACCTTGGCGCTCAACTTGGCTCCCGCGCCCGCCACGTCGCCGCCGATACTCACGCCGACGTAGCCGGAGATGTCGTGCGAGGTGAAGGTGCCGTAGCTCTGCGTTTCCGTCGTCTGGTTCGACTTGGTTCTTCCGATCGTCGCAAGGAAATTCAGGTTTGAACCTTGCAGCAATTTCCAGTACGGCGGCAGATGCACGACCGTGCGCAGCGTGGGTTCGTGAATGCGCTTGCAGCTGGCACCGATGTCGGCGAGCAGCGAATCGCCATCGAAGTCGAGACGGTCTACGTGCAGCGCCAGATTGTCGGAAACCGCCGCGGGGAAGTCGTAAGTGCGGGTCTGCGCGAAGGTGTCCGGGTCGGGGAAGTTTCCCGGGTCCTCCGGCGGCGCGATTGCGAAGCCGCGCAGCTTCACGACCGGCGTCGCGGTACCCTGCGAGATCTGGTCTTTCGCGGCCACGACGAGTTCCCCGATGCCATCGGTGTCCGGATCGCCAATCGTGGCATCCAGGTACTTTATCGTTCCCGCGAACATCTGTTCGTCGACGCGGATCGCAGTGTGGGTCGTCGGCGACAGGTACGGCACGACGGTGGCCGGATCGGTCGTGAAATTGACCTTGTACAACTCGATCCACAGATTGCTGTCGTTGCCGCTGCCGACGTCGTGCTGCCGGACCAGCGCGATTTCCGCGCCGGCCTTGCGGTCGAGCTCGCCCACGGCAACCGCCAGGTACGCCCGATTGCTCTGGAGCGCATTCTCCGCCGTGCTGTGGAACGTGACATCCGTGATGGCGTTGTTGCCGTCGCGCAGCGTCGTGAAGTATTTGACGGACTGTTTGATCGAAATCGGCAAGCCGTCGACATCCCTAATCTGGTCGTGCACGACCATCTCCGCCGCCGGCGAACTGCCCAGGTCCGCGATATGCAGGTCGAACGCGGCGACGGCGGTCGGGGAGACCCGGTTTTCGAAATAGCGCGTCGGAGCGAGATACGGAATGCCCGCGAAATCGAAACGCAGCAGGTAGTAAACGCGTTTGCTCAAGTCCGCCGACAATCCCATCAGCACGATCTGATCGTTGCCTGCGAGCAGGACGTCCCCGGTAGCCAGACGCAGGCTCGAGATGGCGCCATCGACGGCAGGCATGACCCAGTTGACGATGGATGCATTCGAACCCCACTGGATCGTGGGGCTCTCGGCGGAGCCATCCAGCACCAGCACGCGAACCGTTTGCGTGGCATCGCGAATCGCAACGACGAGTTCCTGGCGGCTGTCGTACTTGCGGCCGACGAGGTCGGCCGTCGCGATTTTCACGTCGAGGATATTGCTGGCGTTGTTCCATTCCCAGACGGGTCCCTGCAGGACCGTCCCGGGCTGATTGGGATCGCGCTGGAATGTCGTCACGACGACGGTGTGCGCGTCCCCGGTCTTGATGCCCGCAACCGCCCACTCGTCCTTGCCATCGCCATCGAGATCGATGTGCGTCGTTTCAATGCTCGCAGCCGTTGCGAACGAGGCGAGAATGCTGCTGTTGCCCGCCTGGGTGAAATTGCCGCTGTCGTGCACCACGCTCTGCACGCCGACGAGCGAGCCCGCGGCGCCGGCATGGACGAGCGCGTATTCCTGCTCGAAACCCAGGGTCATTCGCCGGCCGAACGGCGTTTCGATGCAGGAGATCGGACCGTAAGCGGCTACTTCGGACGTGGAGGCCGATGCAACGCAAACACCAAGGAACAGGGCAACTGCCAGAAGCATGGCAGCCCGGCTGAGCGAACGCATCATTGGCTTTCCCCCTGTTTCCCGGCAGCGCGAGGCGTGGCGACGGAAAACTGGCTCGACAATAGCACACGTCGGAAGCGGAAAATGGAGATGGGCATGGAGTTTCATGCGGCGAGCAAGGAATCAGGCAGGTTTGCAGTAACTGGGCGCTGGAGCCGAGCAAGCACCGAGAGTTACTCCTGTACACTCCTGAATCGCGGTTCCAGAAGACGTTCTGCGAGACATTCTGCGCATCTTTTTTGAAGGCCGGCGCGAGGCAAACTCGTGAATCAAGGGGGAAGGAAATGCGTGACACAGTGCGTTGCATTGTTGCTTTTGCTCTCGTCGTGAGCGCAACCGGCGTTCCGGCCATGAACCGATCGTGCGAGACAAAAGCCGGGGCGGCCGGCTGTTTGCAACTGATTTCACTCCAGATCGCGCGCGCAGCCGAGCTCGCCTCGGGCGGAAACGAAGATGCCTACGTGAGTCTCGACGCGTTGCAAGGTCGAGGCGCGGAATTGCTCGGCCTACTGGCCGAGCACGAAAAATCCGGCGCGCACCGTGAACTGGCCACCGTCCAGTCTTCCTGGAAGGAACTGACTGCCGACATCGCAAAAATACTCGACAACAAGGCTTCCGTCGTCGGCGCCATCGAGACCGGGCACACCGTCGACACAAGGATGCGCGAGATTTCTGTTCGCCTCGATCAGGCGCTGGGAGATCTCAAGGACGGGAGCGGGCCGGCGGCCGAAGCCGTGGCCGCGAGTCGCATGATCCAGCTGACGTACCGCATGCAGCGTCGTGCGCAATTGCTCATTCACGGCGGCGAGGATTCCGAGTCCGCCTCAACCGGTTTGCGGCGCGATGTTGCCTACTTCGGCAAGAGCCTGGCGGGACTGATCAACGGTGATGCGGATCTGAATCTGAAAAAGGTGCATGACCAATCCGTCCGCCAACTTCTTGTCGACGTCAACGAGTCCTGGCCGGAGGTCGCGACCGCAATCTCGAAGCTGCTCGATTTCGCGTCCGCGCTGGAAACTTCCAGGAACGCCGCGGAACAGGCGCAGCTCGACAGCGAAACATTCATGCTCCGCGCCGACGACCTGATGGCGCTCGGCGGGAAATAGGGAAACGGAGTAGCAAACTGCACTCCGACCCGGGTTTGACCCGGGTCTCGGTGCAGGTTGCGTCGCCGATGGCGACTACTGCTTGTCGTACACCATCGTGGTGCTGACGGCCTTGCCGGCCGCATCGCTTCCACTCATCATCAGGGTGCGGCTCTTGCCATCGGCGGCGACGACAATCTTGCCGCTGCTGGTGGTCTTGCCGGTCTTCTTGACGATCAGTTCCAGCGTGTTCTCATCGATCTTGTTGTACGCGCGGAAGTCGGCCGTCGGATCGCCGCTAACGGCATAATCCTTGCCGTCGAACTTTCCCTTCCATTCGTTGTGCGCCGGCTTGCCGCCAGCGGTCATGCCGTCGACGACGACTTTTATCGAGTCGCCATCGGCCGTGTAGACGACGGTCATGTTCTTCGTCGCGTCGGCAGGGATCGTGGACTTGGCCTCATTGAGCTTCCAGGTTCCCATCTGGGCTTCGCCCGCGAAACACGCGGATGCGGCGAAAAGACCCATTGTCACGCTTAGTACGAATGCTCTTGCGTTCATTTGCTTGGCTCCTGTTGAAAAGACGACGACTCGCCGCGCGGCGGCGACCCCATATTTGGACAACCCTCGTTCGTGCCGCGCGCGAACGTCGTCGCGCGCGGCCCTGGGTAGGCTCAGACAATCT
>Ga0207683_10005582_pt1 | contig 10782 bp, 8 predicted proteins | sample KBSM73metaG_FD_184333 | JGI IMG/M metagenome (GOLD analysis project Ga0207683, IMG submission 184333) | Miscanthus rhizosphere microbial communities from Kellogg Biological Station, Michigan, USA - KBS M7-3 metaG (SPAdes) (version 2) | ecosystem: Host-associated > Plants > Roots > Rhizosphere >...
CCGTCATCCGGCGCCGCCCCAGTAGCCCATCGCAGCGGCAGGCCGCGCGGCACTAGAACCCGAACGTCGTAGCGACACGCAGCGTTCGCGGCACGACCGGGTGGACGTGGTGGTCATCCACGCCGCCGAGCGGCTCGCCCGGCAGCCGCGACCGGAAGTAGTAGTCGATGTCGTCGTGCGCGGCGTCCAGCAGGTTGAAGGCGTCGAGCGTGATCTTGAGCCGCGGCGACACCTGGTAGCCGCCAGCCAGGTTGACCAGCGTGGTCGGGCGAGAGCGCACGGAGCCGTCCTCGACCAGCGACCGCGCGCCGAAGTAGCGCAGGCGGAGGCCGGCGAAGCTGCGATGGACGCCTTCGACGGCGACGCCCGCGGACACCACGTCGCCGACCGCCTCCGGCACCCGCAGCCCGGCCGACTCGCCGCTCGTGAAGCGCGCCTCCGACAACGACACGTCGGCGTCCAGCACCAGCCACGGCGCCGGCCGGTAGTAGTTGGCGATCTCGACGCCCCAGCGCCGGCTCGCCGGCCCCGGTTCGGTGGCGCCGAGATCGCCGTTGTAGACCAGCTCCGAGTCGAGCCCGAGCCGCCACAGCGAGACGGTCGTCTGCAGGCGCGGCACGATGATCGTGCGCACGCCGGCTTCGAGACCGGCCGCTCGAACGAGCGGCGTCACCCGCCCGGCCGGCTGACCCGACGCATCGCGCGTCAGCGTCGTCCCGAGCGCGTTGTTGCTGTGGAAGCCCGTCCCGGCGTTGGCGTAGATCTCGGTCCGGCGCCATGGCCCGAGGGCCAGCGACAGTTTCGGGCTGGCCAGCGCCGCGCGTGTCGTCCCGCTGTTGGCCGCATCGAGGGCGTCGACGCGCGCGCCGAGGCCGTCGGCCCGCAGGCCGAGTGTCGTGCGCAGCCACGGCGTCCACGACGTCTGCGTCTGCGCGTAGATGCCGCCCGCGGCGACGAGGGCGCGGGAGCTGGCTCGCGTCTCGAGCCGGACGCCCGCCTCCGTGTGATAGAGCGACACGTCGCCGATGCGATCGGTCCGCACCTGCACGCCGACGGTGTGCTCCGAGGGATGGCCCAGCAGCGACGCCGTCCAGCGGTGCGACGCGCGGCCGCCGAACACCCACCGTCGATCGATCTGCTGCTGCTGGTCGCCGTGCACCGGATCATCGAGGTAGAAGGTGAAGTTCGACACGAGGTCGAGCGTGTAGCGCATCGCGTAGGCGGTGACCTTCGTGAACGCCCGGGATCGCCCGCGCTGCCACTCGAGGGCGACGCTGTGGCGTCCGGTCTCGCCGGTGTCGGTCGGATCGATGGTGCCGAAGCGATCGATGAGTCCGTCGTCGACGGCGCGCTGCGGGGACGCCTCGGTCGCGTTCCAGATGCCGTGGTACCCGGCGTAGGTGAGCGCCAGGCCGTTGACGCTGTCGCCGCGGCTGTAGCGCAGCACCGCGTTCGTCTTGTCGTAGTCGTCGGGCACGGTCCACGGGCCGGCGTTCCGCGACAGCTCCACCGCCGCGAGGAGCGTGCCCTGTCCAATCTTCGGCGAGAGCGCCAGCAGGCCGCGGCTGAAGCCGTACGCGCCCCGTTCCAGCGTGAGGAACGAATGCTCCAGCGACGTCGCGTAGGTGATGGTCGCCGCGCCGGCGGTGGCGAAGTCGCCCTGGTCCGCGAAGTACGGGCCTTTGGAGAACTGGACGCCGGCGACGATCTCCGGGATCAGGAAGTTGACGTCGGCGTAGCCCTGGCTGTGCGCGTGCGTCGGCATGTTCACCGGCGCGCCGGCCACCGACACCGCGAAATCGCTGCCGTGATCGAGGTTGAAGCCGCGCAGGAAGTACTGGTTGGCCTTGCCCTCGCCGCTGTGCTGCGTGACGATCACGCCCGGCACCGTCTCGAGCACTTCGCCCTGGCGCATGATCGGCCGCACGTCGAGCTGACGCGCGGTGATCGCGCCCTGGCTGGCCGACTGCGCGATGCCGACCAGGCTCTGCGCCGGATCGTGGACGTCGGCCAGGTTGGTGAACCCGCCGCGCGCCACGACGGTGACGTCGGCGCTCATCGACAGCTGGAGTACCACGTCGCGCCGGACCTCGCCGCCGTCGACCACGACGCCGCGGTGGACGGCCGGCCCGAAGTTCACGAGCGCGACCGCGATGGTGTACGTGCCGCGCGGCACGTCGTCGAAAACGTAACGGCCGTCCGCGTCCGTCGCCGTCGCCTGCGGCCGGCGGTCCGCGCTGGTCAGCTCCACAGCGGCGCCGGGCAGCGGACCACCGGTGTCGTCCGCGACCCGGCCGGTCACCCGTGCCTCACCCTGCGCCGCCATGAGGCACGGTGCGCAGGCGAGGACGAGCGCGACCGACAACGCGAGGCGGGCGACGGATGACATCGGTCGAGCTCCAATTGGTCGTGAACGTGGCAATTCCTGCCCGCTGCTCCGAGCACGGGTCAGCGGCTCGAGGACCGCGGGGGCACCGCGGCTTCGACGCCGGACGTGGCGAAGCGCTCGTCCTCCGCCGACGACGACCCGCCGACGCCGACGGCACCGGCCAGCTTGCCGTCGATGAACAGCGGCACGCCGCCCTGGTTGGTCACGATCCCGGACGTGCCGGCGCCGGCCGGGGTCAGCGTCACCGGCAGCGGCGTGCCGGCGGCGATGGCGTCGCTGACCTGCCTGGTCGGCACGCCGAAGAGGATCGCCGCGCGTGCCTTGCCCTGCGCGCTCACGACCGCGCGGCTGGTCGCGCCGTCGAGGCGCGACAGCGCGACGAGGTCGCCGTTGATGTCGACCACCGCGATCGCCACCTTCGCGCCCGCGGCGTTCGCGGTCTGCTCGGCCGCGGCGACGATCTTCCGGGCCGTCGCCGCGTCGATCGGCGACGGCGGCTGCGGCGCCGCCGCCGCGCGCGCGCCCTGACCTGCTGGTGCGGCCGCACCCGCCCCACCCGGCGCCGCGGCGGTCCCGGCCGTCTGCCCATCGCGGGCCGGCGGCGCCGTGATCCGCACGAGCGTGCCGCCTTCGGCCTCGTAGTCCTGCACGCCGATGCTGCCGGCGACGGTGAAGCCGTGCTTCTCCAGCAGCTCCGCCGCCTTGCCGGCGCGGCCGGCGTGATTCGACACGGTGACGATGGCGCGGTCCTTCGGCAGGAACGCGAGGCGCTGCTCGAGCTCCTTGGCCTGGATGCTCACGTAAACGGGGAAGCCGCCGATCGTCTGCAGCTCGTCAGGCCGCCGCACGTCGAGCACGAGCACCCTGCCCGGCTCCTTCAGCAGCTCGTCGAACCGGGCGCGGCTGATCTTCTTGAAGGCGGGGCGCTCGGCGGCGCCACCGGGCCGAGCGGCGGCAGGCCGGGCGGCGGCCGGCTGGCCGGGCGCCGCGGGAGGGGCGTCGGATGCGGGCTGTTGCGCCTGCGCCGTGGCGGCGAGAGCGATGGTGAGGAGTCCGGCGGCAAGAGATGTCGTGTTCATGGTCCTGTCTCAATCGAAACGGAGTGTGCGGGTCTGTGTGGCAATGCGCCTGTCTATGGCTGCGGCGCCGCGGCGGGATTGCCGTGGCCCTCGTTGCCCTCGACGCAGATGCGCTCGTAGGCCTCGAGCAGCGGCGGCTCGCCGGCTGCGCGCGGGGTCGGGAAGTTGGCGTGGAAGGTCTGGTTGTTCCAGTCGTCGACGGGCGTTTCGACGGTGACACGCTTGTTGGGAATCGTGATCGTGAACGGCCGCGTCAGCACCGACGGATCGGTGTAGGTGGCGTGGTAGGTGAAGCGCTCGCCGGCGGGATCGAAGACGAAGCGCTCCTCGACGGCCGCGTCGGCGCTGACGAACTCGCCGCTCCGGCCGAGCCTCGCCTTGGCGTTGTGGTTGGTGACGTGGACGACCAGCGTGTTGCCGTCCCAGCGCCCGCGCGACTCGCCGTTCCACTCCTTGATCGTCTCGGGCGGCGCCGGCTTGCCGTCGAGATGGATGACCCGGTTGCCCGAGTCGAACAGGAACACGACGTAGCCCGGGTATTGCCGGATCTCGTAGCCGTGCCACATGAACGACTTGGTCGGTCCGCCGGGCGCGCAGCGCGCGAACGGCTCGACGTACTCGGGCCGCGTCGGATCGTTCAGGTGCGCGGCGAACTCCTGCGCCCTGGCCCGCGCCCACGGCTGGAACGGCACCTGGCCATCGGCCGGATCGCTGATCCGGCTCGGCGCCTTTTCCTGAGGACCGGCCTGCGCGCGCCTTGGACGCGCCGGGCCTTCCCGTGGTGGTCCATCGTCGGCCGCGCCGCGTCCCTGCGGATCGGTCAGGTTGTTGTGGTTGCCGATCGTGTTCGACCAGAACCCCTCGACGTCCGGCTGTCCGTCGGGCAGCCGCGCGCCTGTCCAGGGGCCGGGCGGCGTCACCACGACGCGGCGTTCGCGAAACTGCGCCGAGCCCTGTGTCACGACGAGCGCCGGCGTCAGGACCAGCACGCCGAGCAGTGCGAGCCGCGCGCCCCGGGTCGCGTTCGATGAAGTCGGCATCAGCGGCTCCTCCGCGCAGCGGTGCGCCGCGGCGCCTTGTCGACCCCGCCGCCATCGGGTGCGATCGGGCCCGACGTCGACGTCTGCGGCACCGGGTAGTAGCGGTCGTAGTCGAGGGTGTAGCAGTAGTTCTCGAGCACCTGCGCGTTGGGCTCGCGCCGGCGGTGCAGCAGCACGCTCAGCGACCACGGCCGCGTGTAGACGGCGGGATCATCGAGCGTCGCGCGGTACTCGAGCGTGTTGGCGTCGAGCAGCCGCCACCGCTCGACGACGTGCAGCTGGTCGCTGGCGTGGTTGCCGGCCCGATCAAGCCACGTCTCGCCGTTGAAGTCGTTCACGTCGACGACGAGCGTGTCGTCCTCCCAGCCGGCTCGCGAGTCGCCCAGCCAGAAGTCGATGTGGCCGTCGGGATGGCGCGTGCCGTTGGTGTGGATGGTCCGCACCGGATGGCCGAACTGGTAGAGCAGCGTCAGGTCGCGCGGCCGCTGGAAGATCTGGAAGGGCTCGCCCGAATAGGTGCCGCGGAGGACGCCCAGCGTGAAGCACTTGTTCCGCGGATCGGCCGTCGCGCGCGCGGCGAAGTTCTGCTGCCGCTGCGCCAGGCCCTGCGGCGTGTAGGGGATGGCGCCGCCCTCGACGATGCCCAGGCCGGGCGGCGCGTCCTTTCGCGGCCCGTGCGCCTCGATGTCGAATTCGGGGCCGCTCAGCGCCTGCCAGATGCCGGACAGATCCGGCCGGCCGTCGGCGGTGCGCGGGAGCGTGACCGGATCGCCGGTGCGCTGCGCGGCGAGCGTCGCGCCCGACACCGCCAGGACCACGGCCGCGAGCAGTGCCGGACGTCCCAGCGTGTTCACGGCTGCGCTCCCGGCGTCGTCGACGATCCCGCGAACAGACTGCGCCCATCGGGCAGCGTGACGGTCGAGGCATTGGCAACGGGCTTGCCGCTCTTGGCGAGGTACCCCTTCACCGTCACGGTCATGCCCGGCGGGAAGTCGGCCTTGCGGAGGCCGCGGCGCAGCAGCGCGTTGGGGCTGCCGAATTCGATCGCCCAGCCGGTGACCGTGCCGTCCTTGCCCTTCACGTCCACGTAGATCCACCCGTGCGGGTTGACCCACGCCACCTTGGTCAGCGTGCCGACGAGCGTGACCGGTTTGTTGACGTCGAACTCGGCGGCGAACGCGTGGTGCGCGGCGGCGCGGCCGGCGCCGAACGTCGCGATGGCGAAGAGGCCGGCACTGAGGCCGGTGGTGAGTCGTGACAATCGTCTCGTCATGGCGTGATCAGAACTGCAGCCTCACGGCGATCTGGTTGTTGCGCGGCGCGCCGGCCGACGAGATGCGGCCGAAGCTCGGGTTGCCGAGTTGCGTGTTGGGGTTGCCGAAGTTGACGCGGTTGGCGGCGTTGAACGATTCGAAGCGCAGGTCGGCGGTGACCCGCTGTGACAGCCGGAACGCCTTGCGGATCACGATGTCGAGGTTGGCGTAGCCGGGCCCGCGCAGCAGGTTCTTCGGCGCGTCGCCGAACGTATAGGGGGCGTTGGCCACGAACGCGGTCGTGTCGAACCAGCGATCGACGGTCGGCTCATCGAGCCGCCAGTCGCCGACGACGTTGGGCCGGTCGGTGCCGTTCGAGTTGGACGGGTTGCCGTTGACCGAGAGATCGAGCGGCGCGCCCGACGTCAGGGTCAGGATCGGACTGACGCTCCAGCCGCCGAGGACGGCGTCGGCCCAGCCGCGCCACTGGCTGCCGAAGCGCCGATCGCGGCCGAACGGCAGCTCGTAGACGCCGCTGGCCACGAAGTGGTGCGTGCGATCGGTCGACGCCGGGCCGGCCTCCGCTGCCTGGTTGGTGAAGTCCTGGTAGCCGCCCTCGAGCGCCCGCGTCCGCGACCATGCGTACGCCGCGAGCGCGGACAGCCCGTGCCCGAAGCGTTTCTCCAGCTTGGTCTGCAGCGCGCGGTAGCGGAACCAGCCGTCCTTCTGGATGCGCGTGACGTTGGCCAGCGTCACCACGTCGCTCGTGCCGGGAATCGCCGCCGTCCGATACAGCCGGCGGCTGTTGATGTTGCCCGGCCCGGGCGGTGCCGGGTTGCCGTCGATCGATCGCCAGTTGTTCTCCAGGTCGTTCCCCTGGATGCCGACTTCGACGACGAACCGCGCCGGCAGCTCGCGCTGCACGTTCAGGTTCCATTGCGTCGCGGTCGGCCAGCGGTCGCTGCGATCCCACGACACGAGGTTGACGTCGCGGGCGTTCGAGGCGACCAGCGGGTTCTCGCCGAAGCCCTGGCTGAGGAAGATCGACGGGACGGTGCGATCGGTCGTTCGCGCGATCCGCAGGTGGTTTGGCGGATTGATCTCGAGCGACGACATGCCGCCGACCGTGATCATGTTCCCGTAGAAGAGCCCGACGCCGCCGCGGACGACCGTCTTGTCGCCGGGCAGGCTGTAGGCGAAGCCGCCGCGCGGCGCAACGAGACGGCGGTTGATGCCCTGCAGCGACCGCCCGCGGCGATCGTCGCCCTCCTCCCCGGCCAGCACGATCCGGGGCGCCGCCGGATCGGTGTCGAGATCGAAGTTGGCGATGGCGTCGTGCTCATCGACCGGCGGCAGGTCGATCTCGTAGCGCAGCCCGAGGTTCAGCGTCAGCCGCCGCGACACCCGCCAGTCGTCCTGCGCGAAGAGATGCGTGTAGGGCGCGTCGTAGTTGAGCGTCGCCCACTTCGACAGGCTCGAGGAGGAGGCGTAGCCGAGCAGGAAGTCGGCGAAGGCGTCGCCGGTGTACTGGCCGTTGAAGTTGAAGATGCCGCTGCTGCGCTGCGAGCTCAGGAAGTCGATCGACAGGCGGTAGGCCTGCACGCCCGTCTTCACCGTGTGCGCGCCGTGGCTCCAGGTGACGTCGGCCGAGACCTGCGCGGTCGTCGAGTCGTCGGCGTTCGGCACGTTCGAGACGCCGAGCGAGCGATAGCCGGTGATGGCAACCTGCGAGAAGCCCGGCTGGGTCGAGTCGACGCCAGGCAACCCGAGGCCGCGCAGCGGCTGGTCGGGCACCGTCTCGTCCCAGGTGATCCGGTTCCAGCCGACCCGCGCCGAGCTGATGATCGTCGGCGACCACACGCGGTTGTGGACGACGACGACGCTGCGGTGATCGGACAGCTCGCCGCCGCCGCCCGAGACGAAGTTGCCGGCGGCGTCGCGCGGCAGCGGCGAGGTCGCGGCGATGTCGTCGCGTTGCGTGCTGGCCCGCAGGTAGACGCTCTGGGACGGGCTGATGGTGTGATCGAGCCGCACATCCCACTTCGTGGCGTCCTGGTCCGACGGGCTGTTGTAGACGAAGTTGTCGACGGCGGCCGGCGTCTGGGCCGCCGGCACGTAGCCGAGGATGCGCGCCGACGCCGGATCGACGCGACCGGCCGGAATGACGTTGCCGGGGAACGGCTGCCGGGTCAGCGGATCGACGATCGTGCGGGTGAAGATGCCTTGACGGGCGGCATCGGTCGGCAGCGTCGAGACCGTCGCGGTCTCGCGACGGATGCGCGTGCGTTCGACGTCACCGAAGAAGAACGTGCGGTTGTGCAGGACCGGCCCGCCCAGCGATCCGCCGTACTGGTGCCGGTTGTAGTCGGCCTTGGTGCTGGCGAAGTAGTCCTTCTCATCGAATCGATCGTCGCGCGCGTATTCGAATGCCGACCCGTGCAGCGTGTTGGTGCCCGACTTGAGCGAGACGCTGATCACGCCAGACGACGATCGGCCGAACTCGGCCGCGTAGCCGTTGGTGACGACCTTGAACTCCTCGATCGCGTCGACCGACGGCTTGACGACCTCCTTCTGCCCGCTGTGGCCGGTCGAGATCTGCTGGCTGTTGTTGTCGTGCCCGTCGAGCAGGAAGGCGGCCGCCGTCCCGCTCTGGCCGCCGATCACGACGCCCTGCGCCGCCTGCGCGCCGGTCCCGGCCGACAGCGACGCGAGCTGCAGGTAGTCGCGTCCGTTCAAGGGGAGGGCACGAATCTCGCGGTTGGTGATCACCGTGCCGACCGTCGAATCCGAGGTATTGAGCGGCGACGCGTCGGCCTTCACCGTGACCGTGTCGGTGAGCGCGCCGACCTTCAGGACGACGTCGACGTTGCGCACGTCGCCGATGCTGAGCACGACCGGCGTGTGCACGAAGCGCTGGAATCCCTCGAGCTCGACGCTGACGTCGTAGCCGCCGATGCGCAGCGGCGGCGTGCGGTACTGCCCGAGGTTGTTGGTGACGACCGACGTCGAGACGCCGGTCGCCACGTGCGTCACCACGACGGGCGCACCCGGCACGGGCGCACCGCTCTCGTCGACCACGGTGCCGACGATGACCGCGTTGTCGGCCTGCTGCGCGGCCGCGGGCGCCGGCAGCAGCGCCAGGCCTGACAGCACGAAGACGGCGCGCCGGACGAACGAAGACCAGGACGACATCGAATCACACTCCTGAGAGAACCAGCCGCACACGGCGATGCGGCACAAAAACAAAAGGCCCGGGGAATGAATCCCTCGGGCCCTGAAGTGGCGTGCGGTGGCGGTCGTCGTTGACTACGTCAAGGAGACAGCTGCGAAGGTTTGGCCGTTCACCGCGCGCGGGACACCGAGGGCGCCTCGACACCGACAACACGCGCGGACGGACTGGCCGGACAGCACGGCGGCATTAGACGCGAGGCGGCGCGATCGGCCAAGCGAAGTTGACGCCGCGCGAGCGTTCACGACGCGCGCCGCCCGGTCGACGGCGTTCATCGTCTTCCCTCGCCTCCGGCGTCGATCGCCGCGAACGTCCGACGGAAGCGCTGGTACTTCGACGCCGGCGTGTCGACGAACGTGGTGCCGCGCGCCGGCAGCGCGTGCGCCGGCAGGAACAGATAGTCGCCGGTGCCGAGCTGCACGTAGACGAAGGCGGCATGCGCCGGCACCGGCGGCAGCGCGTACGTGGGAGGCTGCCCGGCCGCGCCGCGCGTCAGCGGCCGTGCCGCCGTCAGCACGGCGACGCGGTTGTCGATGCGCACGATGCGCTTGCGGAAGCCGCTCTGCGACGGCACGAGGCCGAGCCGGTGCGCGGGCACCTGGCGCCGCACTTCCTGGTAGAAGGACCGGAACGAGGGGTGCGCCAGGAGCTGGCGGCGACGGCGCGTGGCGAGGCACTGTCGCCGGCGCTCGAGGCCGGTCGGCGCCTGGGGCGCCCACTGCAGACGCCACTGCCGGACGCGCTCGCGGCTGACGCCGAACTCGGCGGCGATGTCGGCGAAGCTGACGCACGGCCGATCCAGGCGCTCGAGCAGCCGCGCATGCGCGTCGCGGCCGTAGCGATCGTCGAAGGCGGCGATCTGTCGATCGCGGGCGGTCAGCAGCGAGCCGAGTGTGGCGACCTCGGCCGGCGGCGGCGCGAGGGCGATCGTGGGCGATGGAACGGACGTCTCTGGAATCATGGTGTGCTCTCCGTCGGCAGCCAGTAGTGCTTGTGGCACCCCTGACAGGCATCGAGCAGCTGTTCGCTGGCGGCGGCGATCGCGGTGACATCGCGCCGCTGCGCCGCGGCGAGGGCCGAGGCGCTGGCGATGCGGAGGGCGCGCGCGGGGACCGCCCAGTCGTCGCGCCCGTTGACGCGAACCGGATCGGCAAGGGCCTCCGCGCCGCGCGCCAGGGCGCGGGCGTGGCCCTCGAGGCGGTGCCAATCCTCGTCGGTTGACGGCGCCCACGTCTCGTCGCTCGTCGGCGTGACGATCGAGCCGAGGCTGTTCCAGATGCCGTCGGCGGCGGGATCGACCAGGCCGACCATGAGGGCCTGCACCGAGTGCGAGGGCGTCGGGATGAGAGCCGGGGGAACCGAGACGGGGTGCCGGGACACGGTGGAACGGGTCCGGTCCGCCGGTGCTGGCGCGACCATCGCGCGGCTGCGGCTCACCGCCACGACGGCGGCGGCGCCGACGGCGGACACCAGCACCACGGCGGCGACGACCGGCGCGAGGCGGACGGGCCTACGGGAACCGGGCATCGCCATCACCAGAACCCGATGCCGCGGCCGGCCGCGGCGACGCCCGTCCACAACGCCACCGACACGGCGCCGGCGAGGCGCGCCGTGAACGGCAGCGGGCCGGCACCGGCGTCGCGGGTGAACCGCGGCCGCACCAGGCCGGCGAAGAGGAGCGCCAGCACCAGGAATCCGACCTTCAGCCAGAAGGCCGGGTTCTCGTAGCACTTGAGTGCTTCCGACAGGAACAGCAGCACGCCGGAGCCCATGGTGAGGGCCAGGCTGATCC
>Ga0207683_10005584_pt1 | contig 10781 bp, 9 predicted proteins | sample KBSM73metaG_FD_184333 | JGI IMG/M metagenome (GOLD analysis project Ga0207683, IMG submission 184333) | Miscanthus rhizosphere microbial communities from Kellogg Biological Station, Michigan, USA - KBS M7-3 metaG (SPAdes) (version 2) | ecosystem: Host-associated > Plants > Roots > Rhizosphere >...
GGTCCGCTTCATTCTTGAGCCAGGGAATGTCGGGATGACGACGGATCGTGCCCGTAGCTGAGCAGGGCGCATCAAGTAACACGCCGTCGAACGGTCCGCCTTGCCAATCCAGCGCGTCAGCCGCCACGGTTTCGACAGTGAGAGAGAGGCGCGCAAGATTTTCCCGCATGCGGTTGAGCCGCGCGGGCGACCGGTCGACGGCGCTCACCTTTGCGCCGGCCAAAGCAAGTTGCGCGGTCTTGCCGCCTGGAGCCGCGCACAGTTCGGCGATGCTTTGCCCCTGGATGTTGCCGAGCAACCGGGCAGGTAGCGCGGCGGCTGCGTCCTGCACCCACCATGCGCCTTCGGAAAATCCTGGCAGGAGCGAGATCGCACCGTGCGCCAAAGTGCGTACCGTGCCGGTCGGCAATACGCGGCCGCGCAATCGTTCGGCCCAGGATTCGGCATCTTGTTTTACAGTGAGATCGAGCGCGGGTTCATGTCCGTTCGCGGTCGCGATCGCGCGCGCGGTTTCCGGTCCGTAGGCTTTCTTCCAGCGTTTGAGCAACCACTCCGGCGTGTCGCGGGTGCTGCCGTCGACATGTTTTGTCGCGGCGCTTTGCGTCACCTTTCGCAAGACGGCGTTGACAAGACCCGCGTAACGCGCCGCGCGCCGATCGGCCTGTGCAAGCCGAACGGACAGATCGACCGCTGCGTGATCGGGAACCTCAAGCCAGAGAATTTGCGCGGCGCCGAGTAACAGAATCGTTTCGGCCCGGGGCGCGTCGGACGGAAAGCCCTTGTCGAGAAATCCGCCAATCAGGTGCCGCAGGGTGCCGAGTCGCCGCAAAACCGTTGCAACGAGCCTGCGCATCAGGGCGCGGTCGCGTTCGGCAAGCCCGGCTAAACCCGGATGTGCACTTTTGCCCGAAAGAAGTTCGTCGAGCGCCGTACGCCGCCGCAGAACGCCGTCGAGGATATCGGCGGCAATTCGTCGAGCGGCGAGGCCGGGGACTTCCGGCTGCGGGGAAGTGCGCGGACGCGCCATACCCGGATAGTTGCAGAAAAATTGTGTCCGCGCCGCGAACGGTCCCGAAAATATGTCTGTAACTCACAGATTCAGGTCGGTCCGCGCCTTTCCCTTAGCCTTGCGCCCGCTTTCGGCGGTCTCAAGCCCCTGCTTTTGCCGTCTTCTTGTTCTGCCGGTTGCTGACGAGGTCATCGACCACGGCCGGATCGGCCAAGGTCGAAGTGTCGCCGAGGTTGCCATATTCGTCCTCGGCAATCTTGCGCAGGATTCGCCGCATGATCTTGCCGGAGCGGGTTTTCGGCAGGCCCGGGGCAAACTGGATCAGATCGGGCGAGGCGATCGGTCCGATCTCCTTGCGCACCCAACCCACCAGTTCCTTGCGCAGGTCCTCGGTCGGCTTCTCGCCGACCATCAAGGTGACGTAGGCATAGATGCCCTGACCCTTGATGTCGTGCGGGTAGCCGACGACTGCGGCCTCCGAAACTTTCGGATGTGCAACCAGGGCGCTTTCGACTTCGGCGGTACCGAGCCGATGTCCGGCCACGTTGATGACGTCGTCGACGCGGCCGGTGATCCAGTAATAGCCGTCTTCGTCGCGGCGGCAGCCGTCACCGGTGAAATATTTCCCGGGGTATGTCTTGAAGTAGGTATCGATGAAACGCTGGTGGTCGCCATAGACCGTGCGCATCTGTCCGGGCCACGAGTCGACGATGCAGAGATTGCCACTCGTCGCGCCGCTCTGAACTTTACCTTCGGCATCGACGATTTCCGGCTGCACGCCGAAGAACGGGCGCGTTGCGGATCCTGGCTTGAGTTTGGTTGCGCCGGGCAGTGGCGTGATGAGGATGCCGCCGGTTTCGGTTTGCCACCAGGTATCGACAATCGGGCAGCGATCGTCGCCGACCACGTGGTAGTACCACTCCCATGCTTCGGGATTGATCGGTTCGCCGACGGTGCCGAGCAGGCGCAGCGACTTGCGCGACGTCTTTTTCACCGGGTCATTGCCACCCTGCATCAGCGCGCGGATCGCGGTCGGCGCCGTGTAGATAATGTTGACCTTGTGTTTGTCGCAAACCTCCCAGAAGCGGGAGCTGGTCGGATAATTCGGTACGCCTTCGAACATCATCGAAATGGCGCCGTTCGATAGCGGGCCGTAGAGGATGTAGCTGTGGCCGGTGACCCAGCCGACGTCCGCGGTGCACCAGTAGATGTCGCCCTCGTGATAGTCGAACACGTATTGGTGCGTGATCGATGTGTAGACGAGATATCCTCCGGAGGTGTGCAGCACGCCCTTGGGTTTACCGGTCGACCCCGACGTATAAAGAATGAACAGCGGATCTTCCGCATTCATTTCCTCACATGGACAATCGGCGCCCACGGTCTTCGCGACCTCGTCGTAATAAATGTCGCGACCGGACTTCATGGTGACCGCCGCATTGGTGCGCTTGACGACGATCACTGAAGTTACGCCGCCGGCCTTGTCGCAGGCGGAGTCGACGTTTGCCTTCAGCGGAATCTTGCGCCCGCCGCGCACGCCTTCATCGGCGGTGACAACCACACTCGATTTGCAGTCCTCGATGCGTCCGGCAAGCGAGTCGGGCGAGAATCCGCCGAACACCACTGAATGGACGGCGCCGATACGGGCGCAGGCGAGCATGGAGATGGCCGCCTCGGGGATCATCGGTAGATAGATGGTGACGCGATCGCCTTTTTTGACGCCGCGCGATTTCAGCACATTGGCGAAGCGGCAAACTTCGGCGTGCAGCTGCTTGTAGGTGAGCTTTTTGTCGTCCTTCGGATCGTCGCCCTCCCACAGGATGGCGGTCTGGTCACCACGCTTCGCAAGATGGCGGTCGACGCAGTTGTGACAGACGTTCAGCGTTCCATCCTCGAACCATTTGATCGATACGTTGCTCGGGTCATAGGAGGTGTTCTTGACCTTGCTGAACGGCTTGATCCAGTCGATACGCTTGGCCTGCTCGCCCCAGAAACCGTTCGGATCCTTGACTGAGCGCGCGTACATTTCATTGTACTTGGCGTCGTCCACGTAGGCGCGTTTCCGCCAATCGGCCGGCACGTCATACATCTTGTCCGACATCAAACTCCTCCCGGCCCACCCATTGCGCGGAGGGCACTTTATTCGTTTCCGCTTTCTGGTCGTATTATGCGACGGTGATCGCGCGACCGACAAGGCGCGGATTGCCTCTACTTTCGCGGTATTCCGCGGCCCTTACGGACCCCACCAGCCGACGATGGCGCCGATGATGACGAAGGCGCCGAGCCAGGCCACGCTGTCGATGACCGTGAGCATCACGCGACGGCCTTGAAAAGCGTTGTTGGTCGCAATCGTGGTCAGCACAAAGCCGAACCAGCAGAAGAGGGCGGAGATAATGCCGGCGCGCAGCGTGAATACATTCAAGTGCAGGAGAATGCCGTAAAGCACCCAGGCGATGATGATCTCGCTGATAAATACAAGGACGAAGGGCGCGCCCTTGGCGAAGCCCGATTTGGCTTCCATCTCGGCTTTACATTGTTCAAGGGTTTTGCCTTGCGCAGCCATCCACGGCTTGCTGAGCGCCGAATAGTAGGCACCGCCGAAAATCCAGGCAGCCACGGCGGCGATCAGGATCGAAAAGAGATTCGCGTGCGAAAAGCCCATTGTCCCCTCCTTATTTCAAGCCGCCCATTTTAGAGACGAGTTTCCACTCGGAATCGGTGACCGGCTGCACCGACAGACGCGCGTATTTGACGAGCGCCATATCTTTGAGCTTCGCCTCTGCCTTTATGCTGGCGAGCGTAACGGGTTTCGGCAGTGGCTTGTCGGCGACGGTCGTCACGGCGACCCATGGTTCGCCTTTACCGGCCGAGGGGTCGGCAAATGCTTCACGGGTCACCTCACCGATGCCGACAACCTGTTTTTCGTCGCCGGTATGATAGAAAAAGAATTTGTCGCCCTTTTTCATTTCCTTGAGGTACCGGCGCGCCGTGAAATTGCGCACGCCGGTCCAGGCCTCTCCTTTCGCGCCGCGCTTGAGCTGGTCGTTCCAGGAGTATTCGTCGGGTTCGGTCTTCAGCAACCAATAGGCCATGGCTTTCATTCCGATTTGAGCGGGCGTGTAAGCAAGGACTCGATCGCGTCATCGACGCTCGTTTTTCCAGACAGAACCGTGGCGACGGCGCCAGCGATTGGCATCTCCACATTTTTTGCGCGCGCCATCTCCAGCAACACCGGCGCGGTGAAAATACCTTCCGCCAGCTTACCATGCGCGGCGGTGTCAGGCTTCTCGCCTTTGCCCAACGCGACACCGCAGGAGAAGTTGCGCGACTGCGGTGTTCCGCACGTGAGGATAAGGTCGCCGAGACCGGACAGGCCCATCATGGTTTCGGTCTTCGCGCCGCAGGCTTTTCCGAAGCGCACCAGCTCGGCAAAGCCACGCGTTGTCAAAGCTGCAAGCGCGCTCGCGCCAAGCGATTTGCCGGTCACGATGCCTGCGGCAATGGCGAGAACATTTTTTGTCGCGCCGCCCAGTTCCACGCCGCGAACGTCGGTTGAATGGTAGGGACGGAAGGTGCCGGCGTTCAACGCATGGGCAAGCTCAAGTGCGATTTTTCCGTCACTCGCCGCAATGGTGACCGCCGTCGGCAAACCGCGCGCAACATCGGCGGCGAAGCTCGGTCCCGACAGGATTGCCGGCAGCGAGTGCGACGCGCACTCGGCAATGATCTCGGTCATGAATTTATGCGTGCCGCGCTCAATGCCTTTTGCGCACGCAATCAGCGGTGTGTTTTTCGACAGCGACGGTGCGAGCGATGTGATCACCGATCGCATGGCTTGCGCGGGCACCACGATGAGAATTGCCTCGCTGCCGGCGGTCTCGCCAAGCTCCCGCGTGATCTTGATGGTTTCAGTCAATCGTACGCCGGGAAGAAAACGGCTTTCGCGCTTCCGCGCGAGGCTCGCGGCATTGTCCACCTCGTGCTCCCACAGCACGACGTCGCGGCCCGCGCGCGCACACGTGAGAGCCAGCGCCGTTCCCCAGGCGCCTCCCCCGAGCACCGCGATGCGTTGAATGGCCATGCGTTGCCGCCGTCCGCCTACTTGTACGCCGCGGTGCGTCGCAACGCACCTTCGGCGGCGGCGATTTCGTCGAGCGGCCAGCGTGCGCGCGGCGCTGTGTCAAGAGAATCGGTCAAGCCGAGTGCAAGCCGCTCGCATCCGGCCCAGGCGATCATCGCGCCATTGTCGGTGCAAAGCTCGGGCGGGGGCACGACCAAAGTCGCGCCGACCTCGAAAGCAAGGCGATTGAGGACCTTCCGGATCGCCTGATTTGCGGCAACGCCACCGGCTGCAACCAGTGCAGTCGGTGCTCCGAAGCGCGCGCGGAACAGCATCAGCCCGGCCCGCAACCGGTCAAAGACGACGTCGACGATCGCCTGCTGGAAGCCCGCGCAAAGATCGGCGACATCTTGATCGGTGAGCGGAGCGATTTTTTCCGCTTCCAGGCGCAGCGCGGTCTTCAGGCCCGAGAGCGAAAAGTCTGCATCCTTGCGGCCGTGCATCGGGCGCGGCAAACGGAAGCGCGTCGCATCGCCGTTCGCGGCTTCTTTCTCCACCCGTGGTCCACCCGGAAAGCCGAGGCCAAGCAGCTTGGCGGTCTTGTCGAAGGCCTCGCCGATGGCGTCATCCTGCGTTGTACCAAGCCGCACGTAATCGCCGACGCCACGTACGGCCAGGATCTGGGTATGACCCCCGGACGCCAGGAACAGACAATATGGGAACGCCGTCCCGTTCGTCAGCCGCGCCGTCAATGCGTGCGCTTCGAGGTGATTGACGGCAATCAACGGTTTGTTTTTGACAAGCGCGATTGCCTTGGCGGTCGTCAGGCCGACGATCACGCCGCCGATCAGCCCGGGCCCCGCGGCCGCGGCAATCCCATCGACCGCATCATAGTCGCGCCCGGCCTGCGCCATGGCATCGGCGATCACGACGTCGAGCACTTCGACGTGGGCGCGCGCCGCGATCTCCGGCACGACCCCGCCGAATGCAGCGTGTTCGTTGACTTGCGACAGCACGACGTTGGACAGAATTCTGCCGCGGCCATCCTCCAATCGTTCAACGACCGCGGCGGCGGTCTCGTCGCATGTCGTCTCGATGCCGAGGACGATCATCAAATCCCTCATTCCCTTGCCCGGTCGGGCGAGGTGACGGCGGCCGAAATAATAGCTAGTCCTGACCGCTGGGCCGACCCCCCGGTTCGCCTAGCATCGCGAGGTTATATGGCGCAATCCACAGCCTCCCTGCGCATTGGTACGCGCGGCAGCCCGCTCGCCCTGGTCCAGGCGCGCACGGTGCGGGCACGGCTGGCCGGCGCGATGGGCATCGAAGAGGAGAGGATTGAACTCGTCGTGATCCGGACGACCGGCGACATCATCCAGGATCGGACTTTGGCGGAAGAGGGCGGCAAAGGCCTGTTCACGAAAGAGATCGAGGAGGCCTTGCTGGCCGGTCGCGTCGACCTTGCGGTGCATTCGGCGAAGGATATGCCGACGGTGTTGCCGGGCGGGCTGATATTGGCGGCATGCCTCGAGCGCGAGGATCCGCGTGATGTGTTCATCAGCCGCAAGGCGCCTTCGCTGGCCGAGTTGCCGAAAGGCGCGAGCCTCGGCACCGCGTCGCTGCGCCGGCAGGCGATCGCCATGCGCCAGCGGCCCGATCTGCGTGTGCTGCCACTGCGCGGCAATGTCGAAACGAGATTGCGCAAGCTCGACGCGGGAGACGTCGATGCCACGCTTCTTGCGCTTGCCGGGCTCAGACGCCTCGGGCTGACCGAGCACGCCACGCACGTCATGAGCGCCGACGAATTTCTTCCCGCCGTTGCGCAAGGCGCGATCGGCATCGAGACGCGTGCGGACAACAAAGGCGTTCGCGACATCCTCGCGGGCATCGATCATGCCGACACATCGACGGCCGTTGCTTGCGAAAGATCTTTCCTCGAAGCCCTCGATGGCTCGTGCAAGACTCCGATCGCGGGTCACGCGACGATTGCCGGCGACGCCGTGCAATTTCGCGGATTGATCGCCCGGCCGGACGGCAGCGCCGCGCATGACATTGCCGGCACCGGGCATCGCAAGGATGCAACCATCATCGGCCGCGAGTCCGGACGCGAACTCAAGCATCGCGCCGGACCGAAATTTTTTGATTGAACCATGCGTGTCGTCGTGACTCGCCCACAGGCTGATGCCGAACGGACCGCGGCGGCGGTGCGGGCGCGCGGTCACGACGTGCTGGTTACGCCATTGATGCGCGTCGAACCGATTGCGGTCGATCTTGCTGGAGAATGGAGTGCGCTTGCCATCACCAGCGCCAACGCGCCAAACGCAATTGCACGCAACCCGGCGCGTGAGACGCTGCTCAAGCTTCCGCTGCTTGCCGTCGGCAGGCGTAGTGCGGAGGCGGCACAACAGGCCGGGTTCGCGGACGTCACCTCGGCCGATGGCGACGTGCGTGAACTCGTCCGGCTGATCGAGACAAGCCGCCGCAAAGGCGAAGGGCCGGTGCTCTATCTCGCCGGGGAAGATCGTGCCAGCGATCTCGTTGCGGAACTGTTGGCACGGGGGATGACGGTTGAAATGCGTGTGGTGTACCGCGCGGTCACAACGCCGCTGCCTGGGTCGCTGGTCGATGCACTAAAGGCCGGCGAAGTCGATGCCGTGCTGCATTTTTCGCGTCGCAGTGCCGAAAACTATGTGGCGGGGGCAAAGAGCGCTGGGGTTGTCGAACCAGCCCTTGCGGTACGGCATCTTTGCCTGTCGGCGCAGGTTGCCGAACCGCTCACCGGCGCCCGTCACATTATGGTTGCGGCCCGGCCGGACGAAGCCGCGCTGATCGAATTGCTGGCGGCGGGGCCAGGGTGATCGCTGGTACATATGCATTATTTGCGTTATTTCCTGCCTGCGGGGTTGAGCCGATTCGCCGAGGTAAATGTGCATGGCCGATAAGCCAACGACACCGGATCCCGCTGGAGGCGGCCGCCGCAAGCGAACGGCGCCGACCATCGATCTGAAAGCAACCGAAGTATCGACGACGTCCAAGGCACCGGACGCCGAAACAGGCGAAAAGCCCGATCGGACCGCGCACGCACAATCCGCGGAAGCCAAGCGTGAAGCCCCTCGCGATCCCGATGCCCAAGGCATCGGGTCTGCGCAAGGCGGGGCAGCGCTGTGGCAAATGGTGGCGGCGGGTGGCGCGGGTGCGGCGATCATGACGGGAGTGCTTCTTGCGCTTTGGTTCGGCGGCTTCTTGCCGGCTCGCAACGGGGAAGCAGCCCGCGTGGATTCGACGGCGACCGCGGCGTTAAATGATCGCATCGCAAAACTCGAAGCATCGACCACGCGACCGCAGGCTCCCGATCCGGGTGTGTCGGAACGGTTGTCCGCCGCCGACAACGCGATGAAGTCGCTCGGCACTGCGCTGACGGCGCTCACAAGGCGCCACGATGAAACCGCGGCTGGGGCAGCGGAAGCGCGCGCCCGGGCGGACGCCGCCGAGAAAGCCGTTACGCAAATGCGTGCCAGCATTCAGGACGTCACTAGGAATACCGCCGGCGGTCTGTCACCCGCCGAAGTCGATGTCGTGCAAAAACGCATTGCCGCGCTTGAGCAAACGGCCAAAGCGCAGCCGTCCGACAGTCCGGCGCGGCTTGCGCTGAGTGCGGCCGCATTGCGCGATGCAGTCTTGAGCGGCGTGCCATACGCTGCGGAACTCGACGAAGTGAAGGCTCTCGGCGCCGATGAAAAAGGTCTGGCGCCGCTGGTGCCGTTTGCGGAAAAGGGCGCGCCGACAAATGCGGCGCTGGCGCAGGAACTGCGCGCACTGATTCCGGCGCTGATGAAATCGTCGGGGGCGCAGGCTCCGACCGGTTTTCTGGAGCGGCTGGAAGCGAACGCCAGCAAGCTTGTGCGCATCCGCCCCGTCGATGCGCCGGCGGGCGATGATGCATCCGCAGTATTGGCACGCATCGAGATTGAGGCGGCGCACGCCGCGATCGATGACGCCATCGTTGACCTCGGCAAGCTCGATGCCGCGACGCGCGCACCGGCGCAGGAGTGGATCAGAAAAGCCCAGGCCCGGCAGGCCGCGTTCGCCGCTGTGCGTCAGTTCGCGAGCGAAGCGACCCACGCACTTGGCAAGCGATGAGGCCGGGATGATCCGTATCGTTCTTTTCCTGGCTTCGCTCGCGGTCATCGCCGCTGGCGTTGGCTGGATCGCCGATCGCCCGGGCGAAGTCTCCATTACCTGGATGGGCCATCGCGTTGAAACCTCGCTGATGGTGGCCTTCTTCGCCATCGTTGCGCTGGTAATCCTGCTGATGGTGGTCTGGTGGATCATCAGCATCATTTTACATTCGCCCGGATACGCATCTCTCTTTTTCAGACATCGCCGCGCAGCCAAAGGTTATCTCGCGGTCACGCGCGGCTTGATCGCGATCGGCGCCGGAGATTTGAGAGCCGCGCGGAAATCGGCAGAAGAGGCCGCGCGCCTGTCACCGCGCGACCCGTTGGCATTGCTGTTGAGCGCGCAGTCGGCGCAACTGGCCGGCGACCGAAGCGGTGCGGAACGCGCTTTCCGGGCGATGACCGCGCGCGAAGACACTCGCGCCCTCGGACTGCGCGGACTTTATATCGAGGCGCAGCGGCGCAACGATCTCGAGGCAGCGCGTCGCGCGGCGGAAGAAGCAGCGAAGTTGCGGCCGCCGGTTGCCTGGGCGGGGCAAGCCGTCCTCGAATATCGCTGCGCGGCCGCCGACTGGGCCGGGGCGCTCGAGGCGCTCGATCATATGAAAGGTGCGCTCGCGAAGCCCGACTACCGGCGCAAGCGCGCGGTTCTGCTCGCGGCCAGAGCGCACGCGCTTGAGGACACCGATCGCGACGCCTCACGCGCTCTGGTGCTCGAGTCGGTCAAGCTCGCGCCGGATCTGGTACCGGCGGCCGCGCTGGCGGGCCGACGCCTCGCCGAGGCAGGTGATACGCGGAAGGCACGAAAAATCCTGGAGGCGGCCTGGGCGATCAATCCGCATCCCGATCTCGCGGAGAGTTACGCCGATCTGCGGCTCGGCGACAGCGCGCGTGAGCGGCTTGCCCGCATGCAAAAGCTCGCCGGGAAGGTTCCCGGGCAACTCGAAGGTGCACTGGCGGTCGCGCGCGCCGCGCTTGATGCGCGTGAGTTTGCAACGGCGCGTGCGGCGCTTGCGTCATATCTGTCGATACCAACACGTCGCGTTGCGACGTTGATGGCGGAAATCGAGGAAGCTGAACATGGCGACGAAGGGCGCGTGCGCGAATGGATGATGCGCGCCATGCGTGCGTCGGGCGACCCGGTCTGGACCGCGGACGGCACTGTGTCTGATCGCTGGCTGCCTGTGTCGCCGAACGGACGGCTTGACGGGTTCGAATGGAAGGTTCCACTCGCGCAAATCGGCGTCGCACGTCCTGTCATCGAGGATTCGCCACCGGTCGCCGAATCAGTCCCGGTTCCTTCGGAGTTGAAGGCAGAGCCGCCACCCGAGCCGGAGCCTGAAAAACCACGCAAAATCGCGAAGCCCAAGCCGACGGCGAAAGCCAAGCCGGTTGAGCCTGTTATCCCGCTGGTGCATGCGCCCGATGATCCGGGCCCTGATTCGGGCCTCGACCGTGACCCCGTGCCTGAAACGTCGACACCTCCGGCCAGCGACGCGTGGCAGCGCCTGCGCCAATTGTTCCGCTAGCTTCGAAA
>Ga0207683_10005585_pt1 | contig 10781 bp, 11 predicted proteins | sample KBSM73metaG_FD_184333 | JGI IMG/M metagenome (GOLD analysis project Ga0207683, IMG submission 184333) | Miscanthus rhizosphere microbial communities from Kellogg Biological Station, Michigan, USA - KBS M7-3 metaG (SPAdes) (version 2) | ecosystem: Host-associated > Plants > Roots > Rhizosphere >...
GAGGCCGAGACGGGCAGTGCGGCGGAAATCCGCCGCGCCTTCGAGCGCCGCCTGTCCGCCGGGTATATCGACTCGGTCCGCGCATCCGATCTCCAGGTCTCCCGCCAGAACAACCAGATCGTCGCTTCGCTGTCGTGGCAACGCATCCTTCACATCATCGGCAACGCGAGCATCCTGCTGGAGTTCGACGCGGAAGCGCGGCGCTGAATCCCTCCGAGCGAATGGCCGACGCCTTTCGCGATCGGCTCGATTACGTCTTCCGCCAGCCGGGCCTGCTGCGACAGGCGCTCACGCACCGAAGCTACGGCGTTCCGAACAACGAGCGTCTCGAGTTCGTCGGCGACGCCGTGCTGAACTGCGTGATCGCGCTGGCGCTGTTCGAGCGATTTCCGCAGACCGCTGAAGGCGACCTCTCGCGGGCGCGCGCGAGCCTCGTCAATCGCGATACGCTCGCGCACCTCGCGCGCCGTCTCGGAATCGGCGCGGCACTCCTGCTGGGCGAGGGCGAGGTGCGAAGCGGCGGCGCGGAGCGGTCCTCTATCAACGCCGATGCGCTCGAGGCGCTTTTCGGGGCCGTCTTCCTGGACGCCGGATTCGAAGCGGCGCGCGGGGTGATCGACCGGGTCTACGCCGAGGTGCTCGAGAGCGCCGATCCGACGACGCTCGGGAAGGATCCGAAGACACGCCTGCAGGAATGGCTGCAGGCGCGGCGGCTGCCGGTGCCGGAATACGCGGTGGTCGCGACCTCCGGCGAGGCCCACGCGCAGCACTTCGAGGTCGATTGTCGCATCCCCGGGCTCTCGCTCGTCACGCGCGGCAGCGGTGCGAGCCGTCGGGCCGCGGAACAGGATGCCGCCGCCGCCGCGTTCGCCGAAGCCAGCGCGCAAGCACGCGGAAGCGCCGGCCATGGCTAGCGCCGGCAACGCGCATCGCGCGGGTCACGTCGCCATCGTCGGTCGCCCGTCGGTGGGGAAGTCGACGCTCGTCAACGCGCTCGTCGGTGCGAAAGTCACGATCACGTCCAAGAAGCCGCAAACGACCCGCCATCGCATCCTGGGCGTCCTGACCGAACCGACGCGCCAATTCGCGTTCGTCGACACACCCGGGTTTCAGACGCGACATCGATCGCCGCTCAACGATCGCCTGAATCGTACCGTGCGCGACAGCCTTGCCGGCGTCGATGCGGTCGTGTGGGTGGTCGACGGCGCGCGTCTCACCGCAGAGGATCGTGCGGTGGCCGCATTGATTCCTGCGACGATGCCGGTCGTCGTCGCGGTCAACAAGATCGATGCGGTTCCCGACAAGGGCGAGCTGCTGCCGCGCCTCGCGGAAATCGCGAAGCTCCGCGATTTCGCGGCGATCGTTCCCATATCGGCGGAACGTGGCACGCAGCTCGCGGAGCTCAAGGCCGAGATCGCCCTCACCCTGCCGGCATCGCCCCCCTTGTATCCCGAGACGGATCTCACCGACCGCGACGAGCGGTTCCTGGCTGCGGAATTCGTGCGCGAGAAGATTTTCCGGATGTTGGGCGACGAAGTGCCCTACGCGACCACCGTGGCCATCGAATCGTTCGAGCACAAGGGCGACCTCCGCCGCATCCACGCAACGGTGTTCGTCGACAAGGCGAGCCAGCGGGCGATCCTCATCGGCGCGAAGGGCGAGCGCATGAAGGCGATCGGCACGCAGGCACGCGCCGACATGGAGCGCCTGTTCGGCGGCACCGTGTATCTCGAGGTGTGGGTGAAGGTCAAGCGCGGATGGGCGGACGACGAGGCCGCGCTGACGCGATTCGGCTATTGACGACGTGGGCGCGCGACTGTTATCGACGGGCGCTGCCCGATTGACGCGGGGTTGACGTGGCATGCGGCAGCTTCGCGACCGGCACGACGACGAACCCGCCTTCGTGCTCCACACTTACCCGTATCGCGAGACCAGCCTGATCGTCGAAGCGTTCGTCGGCTCGGTGGGCCGCATCGCCATGGTTGCGCGCGGCGCGAAGCGGCCGCGATCCGAGCTGCGCGGTCTCCTGAACGCGTTCCAGCCGCTGTTGCTGTCGTGGGCGGGCGGCGGCGAGCTGAAGACGCTGATCCGCGCCGAATGGCGCGGCGGCTTGCCCTTGCCCGGAGGCGCGGCCCTGCTCTGCGGGTTCTATCTGAACGAGCTCCTGCTGAAGCTCGTGCCGCGCGAGGATGCGCATCCCGTACTCTGGAGCGACTACGAGGCGGCGTTGATCGCGCTGACGGCGCACCCGCCGGCGGGCGAGCAGGCGGCGATCCTGCGGCGCTTCGAGCTGCGCCTGCTGGCGGAGCTGGGCTATGCACTGCCGCTGACGCACGAGGGAGGCACCGGTGAGCCGGTCGATCCGGCGGAGCGCTACCATTATGCGTTCGACCGCGGGCCACGCCGCCATGTCGCCGAGCCGGGCGCGCGATGGCCCATCGTCCGCGGTGCAACGCTTCTCGCGCTCGCCGCTGATCGTTACCCCGACGCGCGCACCGCCGGCGAAGCGAAACAACTGATGCGGACCATCCTCGACCACTACCTCGAGGAGCGGAAGATTTTCAGCCGGCGTGTCGTGCGCGACCTGCAGGCGCTCGACGAGGAAGGAGAAGCATCATGACGAAGACGGCTCCGCGATGATCGAGCTCGGCGTCAACATCGATCACGTCGCGACGCTTCGCCAGGCGCGCCGCACGCACGAGCCGGATCCGGTCTGGGCGGCCGTCGAAGCGCATCTGGGAGGCGCCGACGGCATCACGGTGCATCTGCGCGAGGATCGGCGGCACATCCAGGACCAGGACGTGAGACGGCTCCGCGAGCTCGTCCACATCAAGCTCAATCTCGAAATGGCGGCCACGTCCGAAATGGTCGGCATCGCGTGCGCGCTCAAGCCCGAGATGGCGATGCTGGTGCCGGAGGGCCGGCAGGAGATCACCACCGAAGGCGGTCTCGACATCGTGGCGCGGGAAGCACGATTGAAGGATATCGTCGCAGAGCTGGCAGCTGGCGGCATCCGCACCTCCGTGTTCATCGATGCCGAGCTCCCGCAAGTGGAAGCGGCCGCGCGTATCGGCGCCCGCGTGTGCGAGCTTCACACCGGACCCTACGCGCATGCCTTCCATGCGAAAGGCCGCGACCCCGACTCGCCGGAGGTGGTGACCGAGCTCGCGAAGCTCAGGCGCGCAGGCGAAACGATTCGCGCACTGGGGATGCGCTTCAATGCAGGGCATGCGCTCAACTACTGGAACGTTCAGGCCGTCGCTGCGCTGCCCGGCGTGCGCGAGCTGCACATCGGGCATGCGATCGTGTCGCGCTCGGTATTCGTCGGCATGCGCGAAGCCGTGCGGCAGATGAAGGCCCTCATGCGCGAAGGCGCCGGCGGAGGTCCGCCATGACCGCGCCGGTTGCGCGCGGACCGGTGATGCTGGGCGTCGAAGGGTTCGCGCTCACCGACGCCGATCGCGTGCGCCTTCTCGATCCGGGCATCGGGGGCGTCATCCTCTTCTCGCGCAACTACGCGTCGCTGCCGCAACTCCGCGCGCTGACGGCGGAGATTCACTCGATGCGCGCGCCGTCCCTCCTTGTCGCAGTCGATCACGAAGGGGGACGCGTCCAGCGGTTTCGCGAAGGCTTCACCCCCGTGCCCCCCATGCGCACCCTGGGCGAGCGCTTCGACACCGACCCGGAAGGCGCGCTGGACGAAGCGGCGTCGTGGGGGCGCGTCATGGCGCGCGAGCTGGGCGACGCGGGCATCGATTTCAGCTTCACGCCGGTACTCGACCTCGATGCCGGGGCGAGCGAAGTGATTGGTCATCGCGCGTTTCATTCCGATCCGGACTCGGTGGCGAGCGTCGCCGCGGCACTGTGCCGCGGGCTGCACGCGGGCGGCATGGCGACCGTCGCCAAGCACTTCCCCGGCCACGGCAATGTCGCCGCCGACTCGCACGTCGCGCTGCCCGTCGATTCCCGTCCGTACGCCGAGATCGCCGCGAACGACCTCCGACCCTTCGCCGCGCTCGCGCGCGAGGGACTGATCGATGCCGTGATGCCGGCGCATGTGCTGTATCCGGCCTTCGACCAAGCGCCAGCGGGATTTTCGGCGCGGTGGCTGCAGGACGTTCTGCGCGGACAATTGCAATTCGACGGCCTCATCTTCAGCGACGATCTCGAGATGGCCGGTGCCCATGCGGCGGGCGACATCGTTGCGCGTGCCGACGCGGCGATTGGCGCAGGCTGCGATGTCGTGCTCGTCTGCAACGACTTTGCATCGATGGATACGCTGCTTGCGCGCTGGAAAGCGCCGGAACAGCGCGCGCTGTCTGCGCGCTGGTCCCGCATGGTGAGACGCGTTCCCATTGCGGAATAGCACGTGCGCCGCTAATGTTCGCAGGCCATCCGGGGTCGCCGACCCATCGGAAAAGAATTTCCAGGAGGAAATCCCATGAAGTGCCTGACACGTGTCGCCGCCCTGACGTTCGTCTCGCTCGCAGCCGGTGCCGCGGGCAACGCATTCGCGCAGCCTGCCGCCATGACGTTTTTCGTGACCAGCGTCGGGTCGGGTAAGGGCGCTGACTTCGGCGGGCTCGCCGGTGCCGACAAGCACTGCCAGACGCTCGCCGCGGCGGCGGGCGCGGGCAGTCAGACTTGGCATGCGTATCTCAGCACTACCGGCGCAGGCGGCGTCAACGCGCGTGATCGCATCGGGAAGGGCCCGTGGCAGAACGCCAAAGGCGTCGTCGTCGCCAAGAACCTCGACGAGCTGCACGGCACGAACAATCTCACCAAGCAGACGGCGCTGACGGAGAAGGGCACGGTGGTCAACGGTCGTGGCGACACGCCCAACATGCATGATGTCCTGACCGGCTCGCAGCCGAACGGAACTGCGATGGCCGGCGATGCCGACACCACCTGCGGCAACTGGACAAAGAGCGGCGACGGCTCGGCGATCGTCGGGCACAGCGATCGCACCGGTCTCGATACGAGCCCGCCCGCGCTCTCGTGGAACTCGTCGCATCCGACCAAGGGTTGCAGCGACCCGGGGCTCGTATCGACCGGCGGCGCCGGACTGCTTTACTGCTTCGCCGTCAAGTAATCGCGCGGTTGGGCGGCATGCATGGCGATCGTGCATGCCGCGGCCCGCGGCGCTTCAGCGAAGCTCCGCGGCGAGCTCGTCCGTCATCTGGCGCGCGAGCGCCGGACGTCCGTGGAACGCCGCGGGCGTGTTCTGCAGCTGGGCAATCCGAAAGCCGTCGCCGCGACGCACCGCGACGATCGTCTGCCAGGCGTTCGTGGCGGCATTGAGCTCCGCCGTTCCCGGCATCACGAGGCCTGTGATCGCCCGAAGCAACGCAACGTCCTGCGTGACGACGCGAAGCTCCTTGACCTTCACGACATACCGTCCCGTGGGATGCGCGGCAAAAATGCCCGCGAGCGCGGATTCGATCTCCGCGCGGCCGTGGTGCAGGCTGCCATCGAATCCCAGCGCATACCCTTCATCGTCGAACGTCGCGGCGAAATCGCCGGCGTGCCTGCGATTCCAGGCATCGATGAGGCTCAGGTAGAGCGCGCGAACCGCTGCCTGATCGGTATGGGTGGAAAGGGCGCCCGGCGGGGCTGCGGTCATGGCGCGAGGCGAAAACGGTGATACGGCGCGCGTCAGTACGGGTGCGGCCAGCGGCCGCCCAGGCGCCGGGTCAGTTCTTCCGCCGTGTGCGCGACGATCGGGCCGAGCTGCTTGATCCGTGCGTCGGGCAGACGCGACGACGGCCCTGCAAGGGATATCGCGCCAAGCGGCTCCGCATGCTCGTCGTAGATGGGCGCCGCCACGCAGCGGGTGGAGACCGCGTGCTCCTCGTCGTCGAACGACCAGCCGCGCTGCCGTATCACGCGCACGCTTGCCCACATCGTCTCGGGCGACGTGATGGTGTTCTCGGTGATGCGCGGGAGCCCGCGCACTTTGAGGATCGCATCGATCTGCTCGTCGGAAAGCGACGCGAAGATCGCCTTGCCCACGCCGGACGCATGCAACGGCACACGGCTGCCGAGCTTGACGATGGTGCGCATCATCTCGCGGCATTGCACCTGGTCGACGAACACGGCCTCGGTCCCGTCCAGGATCCCGAGGTTGGCCGTCTCGCCCGATTGCTCCATCAGTCTCCGCATATACGGGTGGCTCTGTGCGACGAAGTCGCGGCTCGCGAGGAAGCTCGACCCCACCGTGAACGCCTGCAATCCGACATACCAGCGGCCGAGATCGCCCGCCTGGTAGACGAAGCCCATTTTTTCGAGCGTGGACAGCAGACGATGCGCGGTCGACGGCGCAAGTGTCACGCGTTGCGCGACGTCGGTGAGCGTGAGGCCGCCTTCCGCCTTGGCGAGCGCGTCGAGGATCGACAGCCCGCGAGTCAGGCTCTGGACCTGGCTGGTTGCCGCGCCGGGCTTCGAGGGCGTGCGGCCGCGGCGCGGCGGCGTGGAAAAGCGCTGGGAGATCGACACGAAGCACCTGCGGTGCGAGCAATGCGCATCATGTTACGCCGATGCGGCGCACGACCGCGACCGCAGTCGCGGCGCGATCGGGGAGGCTCGATCAGGCGAGTCGCAAATGTGGCGTCACCCCGTAACGCACGCCCGCGATCTCGACTTCGTAGCGCGCGCGGAGCAGCGCCTCGTCGGAGAGCGGAGCCTCGCCGCGCGCGTACCCCATCGCGATCGCACGGCCGTATTTCCGGCTGTATCCCGCCGAGGTCAGCTCGCCCACGTTGCGGCCGTCCATCGTCACCGGCTCGCCGCCCCAGGGAAAGGCCGCGGGATCGTCGAAGGTGAATTGAAGGAGCCGCTTGGCCAGACCCGCGGTGCGCTGCGCGAGCAGCGCGTCGCGGCCGATGAACGGCGACGGCTTGTCGATCTTCACCGCGTAGCCGAGCCCGGCTTCCAGCGGCGTCTCGTCCGGCGACAGCTCAGCACCCCAGGCGCGCCGTCCGGCCTCGATGCGAAGCGCGTCGATCGTGTAGTAGCCCGCGTCGCGTAGACCGAACGCGCCGCCCGCGCTGCCCAGCGCCTCGTACATCGTCACGCATTGGTCGGCAGGCACCACGAGCTCGTAACCAGCGCCGCCGACGTAGCTCATGCGCGCAGCGCGTGCTCGCGCATGGCCCACGTCGATCTCGCGGGTCATCGAGAACGGCAGGGCAGCCTTCGAGACGTCGTCGGCCGAGATCGACTGCAGCAGCGCTTCGGATTTCGGGCCCATCACGGAAAGGACCGACGAGCCGCTCGTGACGTCGAGGAGCGATGCATGTTCGGCGGGATCGATATGCCGCTCGATCCACGCGAAGTCGCGCGTCGTCTGCGCCGAGCCGGTGAGAATGAAGAACGTGTCCGGCGCGAGACGGGTGATCGTGAGATCGGACTCGAAGCCGCCTCGCGCATTCAGCATCGCGGTGTAGACCATCCGGTCGATCGCCACGTCGATGTCGTTGGCGCACAGGCGCTGCAGCACGGCGAGCGCATCGCGGCCCTTGAGGATGAATTTCGAGAAGGACGTCTGGTCGAACACCACGACGTCCTCGCGGCACGCGCGCTGCTCGTCGAGCATCCACGGCAGCCACGCGGGCGTGTCGAGCGTGTACGGCGGCACGCTCTCATCTGCCGGCAGGAAATAGTTCGCGCGCTCCCAGTTGAGCTTCGTGCCGAAGACCGCGCCTTTGGCCTTCAGCCGATCGTAGAGCGGCGAGCGGCGCAACGGCCGCACCGTCGCGAGCTCCTCGCGCGGCCACCGCATCGCGTAGTGAAGGCCGAGCGTTTCCACCGTGCGGTCGGCAAGGTGGCTTCGATTGGCATGCAGCGGCGCAAAGCGGCGAACGTCGATATCGAAGACGTCGAAGGGCGCTTCGCCGCCGACGATCCAGTCGGCGATGAGCCGGCCCGCGCCGCCCGCATTCGCGATCCCTGCCGAATTGAACCCTGCGCAGACGAAATAGCCCGGCAGCTCGGGCGCTTCGCCAAGGATGAAGTTGCCGTCGAGCGTGAAGCTCTCGGGGCCATTCAGCAGCATCTTGATCTCGGCCGTTTCGAGGCAGGGCGTCCGGTGGATCGCGTTCTGCATGAGGATCTCGAACTGGTCCCAGTCCTCGGGCAGGAGCTGGAACTCGAAGCCCTGCGGTATGCGGTCGACGTTCCACGGCTTCGCAACGGGCTCGAATCCGCCCATCACGAGCCCGCCCACTTCTTCCTTGTAGTAGATGAAGCCGTCGGGGTCGCGGATCACGGGAAGAGACGAGGTGACGCCCGCGATGGGCTTGGTCACCACGTAGAAGTGCTCGGCGGAGGCAAGCGGTACGTTGACGCCCGCGTCACGGCCGAATTGCCGGGCCCATTGCCCGCCGCAGTTGACGATGGTTTCGCAGGCGATCTCGCCGCCCGCACCGTCACCTGACCATGCGATGCCGGCCACGCGGCCGTTGTGCCGCCGCACGCCGGTGACCGTGATGCCTTCGCGGATTTGCGCGCCGCCCATCCGCGCGCCCTTGGCGAGCGACTGCGTGAGATCGGTCGGATTGGCCTTGCCGTCGCCGGGAATCCATACCGCGCCCACCAGATCGTCGGTACGGAGCACGGGCGCAAGAGCTTTGGCATCGGCCGGCGTGATGTACTCGAACTCCACGCCGAAACCCTTCGCGCGCGCCATCTGGCGCCGGATGAGCTTCATGCGCTCGGATGTCTTTGCGACGTTCAGGCTGCCGCACTGCTTCCAGCCGGTCGCGAGACCGGTCTCGCGCTCGAGGGTCGCGTAGAGCTCGATGCCATACCGGCTCATGCGGGTCGCGTTGCGCGTTGCGCGCGTCTGGCCGACCAAGCCTGCCGCGTGCCACGTGGTGCCGCACGTCAGCTTGCCCTGTTCGAGCAGCACGACGTCGGTGACGCCGTTCTTCGTCAGGTGATAGGCCGTCGATGCACCCGCGATGCCACCACCGACGACGACGACCCGGGCGTGCGTGGGGATCCCGCTCATGTCGCTAGAGCTTCAAGGCCGCGACGCCGGCGACGACGGTCGCGGCACCCGCCAGGCGACGCCACCCGAGGCCTTCCTTCAGGATGAACGAGCCGATCAAGGCTGCGAACAGCACCGAGACTTCACGCAGCGCCGCGATGACGGCGACCGGCGCACGGGTCATCGCCCACAGCACGATGCCGTATGCGGCAAGGCTCGCCGCACCGCCCGCGAGCCCGCGCCGCCAGCGCGAAGCGATATAGCGCGCGGACGCCGCCCCGCGCCGCAGGTAGATCCACGCGAGGAACGGCAGGCCCTCGAGAAAGATCAGCCACGTGACGTAGCCGATCGGATTGGCGCTCGCGCGGGCACCGGCGCCGTCGACCAGCGTGTACAGGGCGATGATCGCGGCATTCGCGAGCGCCCAGCCGGCGGCCGCGGGCGAGTGGCGGCCGCTCGCGAACCACGCGATGACAATGATCCCGAGCGAGATCAGCGCAATGCCGACGATCATCTTGACGCCGGGGTGCTCGCCCAGGAACAGCACGCCCAGCACGGTGACGATCAGCGGCGCCACGCCGCGCATCAGCGGATACGCGAACGACAGGTCGCCGTGGTGATACGCGCCGGCGAGCGTTACGTAATACCCGAAATGGATCGCCGACGACAGCGCGATGAACTTCCAGGATGCGCTCGCGGGAACGCCGACGAACGGCAGCGCAACGAGTCCGACCACACACGATCCGGCGACGATCAGCGCCGTGTCGAGCATCGGATCGCCTGCGGCGGACTTGAGAAGCGCGTTCCACGACGCGTGCAGGAAACCTGCGCCGAGTACGGCGAGCGTGACGCCGAGCGTGAGCTCCTGCGCGGGCATCAATGCGGGAAAACGCCCGTTGCGAAACGGCGAAAACGACGCACGCCGGTTTCAGGCCGGCAGGCGCTGCGCGGCTTCGAGCGCGGCGACGTAATGGGCGAGCGGAGGCGTGGCCGCGCCCGGGATTTTCGCGAGATCGTCCCACAGCCGCACCTCGACCGCCGCCGCCGCATGGGGCTTGGCAATGAATGCGGCGGCCTCCGCGGCGGAGTAGACGCCGCCCTGCAACGAGAGGCTGCGTTTGGAATCCGCCGAGAGCGCGCCGAAATAATCCGCCCGCGTTGCGCAGAGGTATCGCTTGGCGTCGACGTGCAGCCGGATCGGCTCCAGCACGTCGTCGCCGTAGAGCGCGCGCAGGAACGGCAGTGCCGCGAACTGATGGAGATCGTCGACGCCGCGAAGCGTCGGCGTTTCTCCCTGGTCGTTCAGCATGTGCCCCAGGTCGTGCAGGAGGGCCGCGGTGACGATCGCCGGAGACGCATTCGCCGCTTCGGCCCGCGCTGCGGTCTGCAATGCGTGCTCGAGCTGCGTCACACCTTCCCCGTCGTACTCGCGCCCGCCCTTGCGGGCAAAGAGCATGCAGATATCGGTGAGGGTCAGCGACATGGCACAAGGCTCATGCGGTCTTCGGCTTGCGCTTGGGCCATGTCGTATCGTCGGCCAGCACCGACGCCGGCATTTCCGCCGGCTCGGGCGCCTTGAGCCGGGTGCGCGCAAGCACGCCGGCCTCCTCGAGGATCGGATAGGCGATCGAGCAGATGTGCGAGTTGATGCGGCGAAGATCCGCGATGAGATCGAGATGCAGCGATGACGTCTCGATGCTGTCCATGGTGTTGCCTGCGAGGCGGCTCAGGTGCGAATCCGCATAGGCGCGCTCGAGATCGCGAAACAGCACCTTCTGGGCGAGCAACTCCT
>Ga0207683_10005586_pt1 | contig 10780 bp, 8 predicted proteins | sample KBSM73metaG_FD_184333 | JGI IMG/M metagenome (GOLD analysis project Ga0207683, IMG submission 184333) | Miscanthus rhizosphere microbial communities from Kellogg Biological Station, Michigan, USA - KBS M7-3 metaG (SPAdes) (version 2) | ecosystem: Host-associated > Plants > Roots > Rhizosphere >...
CATCCGGGGTCAGCGCGAGGACGGCGCGACCGTCGGGCGAGATCCGGACCTGCGTGAACGGCTTGCCGGTGGCGAGTGTCCAGCGCTCGTCGAGACCGTCCGCGTAGTCGGCCATCGCGAGCTCGCCGCCCGCCGCGATGTAGGCCGCGAGCCCGGGTGTCAGCGCGGCGTTCGGCGACAGCTGCTCGCCGCCCTGGAGCTTGACGTCGTTCGGCGCCCAGACCGCGAGCTCGCCACCGGTGACGACGAGCAGGTGGCCATCGCGCACGAGCGCGCCCGCGGTGACCGGTGCCTCGACGTGGAGGGTCGTGGCGGTGCGCGGTGCCGCGACCGAGCCGCGCCACACCGTGCCGTCCTCGAAGGCTGCGGCCACGAGGCCGTCGGCGGTCGCGCCGACCCACGTGCAGCCGGGGTGCGCGTAGAGCGTGGTGTCGCGATCGCCGTCGTGGAGGCGCAGCTCGGACGGCGTCGCCGTCACGTAGCGCTTGTCGTCGATGATCGCGCCCGCGGTGACGTCGCCGTCGAGATCATGCGCCTCGCCGCTGGCGCCGATCATCCGCGCGTGATGAAGGCCGTCGATGACGAGCGCGTGCTGGCCATCCGCCGATGGCGAGATGCCGGCGATCCCCGAAAGCGACCCCACGGGCGTGCGCGTGCCCTTCGTCAGATCGATCCACTGGCCCGGATCGTCGAGCGAGGCGACGATGGCCTGATCGGCGGATACCAGCGCGGCACCGGGTGAAGCATCGGCGATGTGGCGCGGCTCGATCTCGTCGAGGTTCCAGAGCAGCACGACGCCGTCGGCGGCCGCGGCGACGAACGGTGACGCTGGCGATGCGGCAAGCTGGCCGATCTTGCCGACCGGGCTCGCGAGCGGGTGATCCCCGTCGTCGGAAATCGCGAGGAGCGTGCCGTGCGGATCGGCGGCGATCATCGTGCCGCCACGCGCCTCGCGCAGGCCGAGCGTGTAGCTGCCGGGCAGCTTCCTCGGCGTCCCGCTGTCGGCGCGCACGACCACGCCGGTCGGCCCGGTGGTGTAGATGCCCAGCTTCGTCGCTGCGACCGCGGTGCGCCGGCCGACCTCGCGCTTCCACACGATGTCGGGGATGTCCTCGCAGCGAACGCGCACGAGCGTATCGCCGACCAGCGCGCCGAGATCGAGCGAGTCGGCCGACCACCCGAGCGCGCGCGTCTCTCCGGTCATCACGTCGCGCGCCGGATCGCTGGCGTGCGTGCGGTCGAGGGTCATGAGGTGCGCGCTGCCGGCGAGCGCGATCCACTTGCCATCGGGCGAGGTCGCGAGCGCGTGCACCGGTTCGTCGAGTGGGACCTGGAGCGGTGCGCTGCCGGCGAGGTCGAGCTTCCACAGCGCGCCCTTGCCGTCGATCCAGTATGCGATCGGCCCGGAGATCTCGAGTGCGGTGACGCCCGCCGGTGCGGCGATCTCGCGCCGCGTCCCCGAGGCGACGTCGACGATCGTGACCTTGCCGCCGCCGAACAGCACCACCGTGCGCTCGCCATCCGCGAACCGCGCCTCGACGGGCGTCTTGACGTCGGCGACCTCGCGCGTCGTGCGGTGGGCGAGATCGTGGATGCGCACGAGGCCGTCGTCGCCGGCCGCGAGCAGGTGCGTGCCGTCGTGGCTCGTCTGCAGCGACAGCGTGTGCGGCGATGCCGGCAAGCCGAATGCGATGCCGTGCGCGCGCGCCGCGGCGATCACATCGCGAGCACTGCGCCACTGGGTCCCCGAGAGCAGCGGGCGCACCATCGCGGCGGCGCGGGTCGGATCGTCGTCGGCGCGGTGGCGGGCCTCGGCGAGCGTGAGCTGCTGGTAGCCCTCGATCACCTTCTGCTTCTCGGCCTCGGCGATCCGCTGCTGCTCGCGTGCGACGCGGGCGGACTCGTCGGCCCGGTCGCGCTCGTCGACGACGCGCTTGATCGCGATCGTGCCGCCGACGAGGATCGCGAGCGTCGCGCCGGCCGCGACCGTCACGAGCGCCCGGTTCTTGCGAACGTAGCGGAGCAGCTTCTCCTTCGCCGTGTAGTGGTGCGCGGAGACCAGGCGTCCGGTGAGGAACCGCTGGAGCTCCTCGGCGAGCTCGCCGGCATTCTGGTAGCGCTTCGCCGCATCGAAGGCGAGCGCCTTGTCGATGATCGTCTCGAGCTCGGGCGGAACACCGGGCACGATCTCGTGCAGCGGCTGGGGCGGCCCATTCACCGCGGCGCGCATCATCTCGTCGGGATTCTTGCTGTGGTGCGGAGGGCGCCGCGCGAGCAGGTGATAGAGCGTCGCGCCGAGCGCGTAGACGTCGCACTTCTCGTCGACCGGGTTGCCGCGCAGCTGCTCGGGCGCCATGAACCCGGGCGTGCCGAACACGATGCCGGCGCGGGTCTTGATCGTGTGATCGTCGGCGTCCCCGAGATGGAGCGGGGCGGGCTTTGCCCGACTCGCGGGGACGACGCGCGGCGTCTCGGAGAGCTCGTCGGCCTCGCCGATCGCCTTCGCGAGGCCCCAGTCGATCACGATCGTCTCGCCGAGCTCGCCGACCAGGATGTTCGATGGCTTGATATCGCGGTGGACGACCCCGCGTGCGTGCGCGTGTGCGACCGCCTGCGCCGCGGCCACGATGTGCGGCACGAGCGCGAGCCGGTCCTCGAGCTTGCCGTGCAGCCCGACGAGCTCCTCGAGCGGCCGGCCCACGATCTTGCGCATCACGTAGAACGGCGCGCCGCTCGGCGAGAACCCCGCGTCGTGGACGGGCACGATCGACGGATGCTCGAGCCTCGCGGTGATCCGCGTCTCGCGCTGGAACCGGCGCAGCGCCTCGGGATCGTGCGACAGCGCTTCCTTCAAGGCGACGGTGCGGCCGAGCACGGTGTCGGTGGCCTCGACGACGCGCCCCATGCCGCCGCGCGCGATCTCGCGGCCCTCCGAGTAGCGCCAGTCCTGCGGCATCGCCGGCGGAGCGACCGCGGGAAGCGGCGCCGCGGTCGACGGCATCATCGTCGGCATCACCGGCACGGCTGCGCTGTCCGGAATGACACCGGCAGGCAGCTGCATCGTCGGCAGCGGCTCCTCGACCTTCGCCTCGGGCCCCTTCGGCTTGTCGGCCACGCGTGAAGCTTACACGCGCGTCGGCAGCAGATCGCGCTTGACCGCGCGCACGAGCACCCACGCGAACAGCAGCGCGATCGCCGCGAGCGCGATCGTCACCGGCAGCACGTACCAGTAGTCGGCCGGCTTCTCGTCGGTGAGGAGCGCGTACGCATCGCTCGGGATGCCGCGCGCGACGTAGAGCCCGACCAGATCCACTTCGCTGTCGGGCACGGTCACGCCCTTCACGGTGAAGCCGGCCGGCGACGACGCCTTGAGCTCGCCCCACGTGGTCTCGAGGTGACGCGTGACCGGCTCGACGGTCGCCGCGAACAGCTTGCCCGCCTGCAGCTTCGTCGTGATCTCGGCGACCGACCCGCGAACCTCGAAGCGCGCCTGCTCGGTCGTCGCGTTCGGGGCGCCCTCGGACTTGATGTCTGCGGCGGCGAGCGCGGTCGCCCACGCACCGGCGTTCGGGAAGCGGTCGTTGAACGCGCACACGATCGACACGACATTGGGCTCGATGACCTCGAACGCGACGCGATCGGCATCCTTGATGTCGGCCGTCTCGCCGCTGACGACCGCGACCTTGCCGGTCGCAAAGCCTGCGCGCACGGCCGACGCCGAGGCGAACACCGGGCGGGGGTTGGTGGTCGCGTAGTCGCGGATCGCATCGGCGAACGGGAGATCCGCGAGCTTGCGCAGACGTCCGGTGTACGGACCGACCGACGGCGGATCCCAGCCATCGCCCGGAAGCACGAGCCACAGCCGCTCGCCGGTGCCGCGCGCCGGGACGACGCGCATGCCGGGGTTGCCCTTCGACGGGGTCGCGCGGATCGCGTGCGCGATCAGCGGCTCGGCCTCGAGGGAGACGAAGCCGTCCGCGGCGACCTTGCCGGAGACGACGTCGGAGGCCGTCACCCGCGCGGGCGTCTCGGCGCTGCCCGAGAACCGGCGGTCGGGGCTGAGCCGGAGCAGGAAGAGCAGCGAGAGAAACACCAGGCCGGCGGCTGTGATCACGCCGATCTTGGGCCTCGGCCGGCCGAGCTTGATCAGCTCGGGGTCGATCGCATCCTTGGGGATCGGCGCGCCGGGCTCGGGTGACGAATCGGCCATGAAAACGGGGGTCATCCTACCGTTCATGAAGACACCGCGCCACCTGGCTCGGTTGCGAGGAAGATGTCCTGTGGTTACCGTCGGCTGTGCCCGCACCGGTCAGCAGCCGAGAAGCGCCGATCTCCGTCGCGGAGGTCGTGCGGCTCGCCGGGCGCACGCTCGACGGCCTCGGCCTGGTCTGGCTCGAGGGCGAGGTCACGCAGGCCAGCATGCCGGGCTCGGGCCACGTCTATTTCGCACTCCGCGACAAGGACTGCGTGCTCACGGCCGTGATGTGGGGCCGCGACGCGCAGCGGATGAAGTTCCGCATCGAGGCCGGCCAGCGGCTGCGGGTGCGCGGGCGGCTCGGCGTCTACGACCGCGACGGCAAGATGCAGCTCTACGCGGACTTCGCAGAGCCCGCGGGCCTCGGCGCGGAGGCGCTGGCGCTCGAGCAGCTCAAGCAGAAGCTCGCGGCCGAGGGGATCTTCGCGCCCGGGAAGAAGCGGCCGCTGCCGCGGTTCCCGCGCCGGATCGGTGTGGTGACGAGCGCAAACGGCGCGGCGATCCACGACATCATCCGCACCATCCAGCGCCGGCTGCCGACGCCGATCCTGATCGCCGACGCCGCCGTGCAGGGCCCGCAGGCGCCGCACCAGCTCGTGATGGGCATGGCGATGGTCGTGCGCGCGGGCGTCGACGTGCTGATCATCGGGCGCGGCGGCGGCGCGGTGATGGACCTCAAGGCGTTCAACCACGAGCGCGTCGTGCGCACGATCGCGCGCTGCCCGGTGCCGGTGATCTCGGCGGTCGGTCACGAGGTCGATCTCTCGCTCGCCGATCTCGCCGCCGACGCGCGCGCCTCCACGCCGACCGCCGCCGCCGAGCTGTGCGTGCAAGATGGTGCCGCGCTCGAGCAGATCCTGATCAAGGAGCGTCGCCGCCTCGATCGCGAGATCCATCACGTCGTCGGGCGCGCGCGCCAGGATCTCGATCGCGCGACGATGGCACTGCATTCCCGCGGCGAACGCACGCTCGCGCAGACGCGCACGCAGCTCCACCAGCTCGCGCATCGGCTCGCCGGGCTGCATCCGCGCGCGCGCATCCTCGCCCACCGCGCCACGCTCGGCGAGCTCGAGCGCCGCCTGCTCGGTGCCCACCCGGGCCGCCGGATCGTGCGCGGCGCCCACGAGATCGAGACGCTGATCGCGCGGCGCGACTCGGCGATGCACGAGATCCTCGACGAGCGGCGTGGCGAGCTCGGCCGGCTCGGCGCGCAGATGGCCGCGCTGTCGCCGCTCGCGGTCCTCGATCGCGGCTACGCGATGGTGCACAAGGATCGTGCGATCATCCGCGATGCAGCGCAGGTCGCGCCGGCAGACAAGCTCCGTGTGCGGCTCGCGAAGGGCTCGCTCGAGGTCACGGTCGACAAGGTGGATGAATGACGAGGGCGAGGACGAAAGGATCGGGGACGCGGCGCGGTGACACCAGCGTGCGGCGCAAGCTGCCCGACGATCTGCCGTCGGCCGCGGCGGCTGCACTCGACGATCTGATGAACGCCGCCGGCATGGACGGCGAGGATGAGAACGACGAGCTGCTGACGATCCCGCAGGAGTCGATCACCGAGCGCAAGAAGCCGCCGCCTGCGCCGGGGGCGAAGCGGCCCGCGACGAGCAGCTCGCTCAGCGACAGTATGCTGATCGAGGAGACCGTGCTGCCGGAGATCCCGGTGCTCCAGGTCGCGGTCTACGAGGACGCGCATCACCTCGCGTCGGCGCAGGGCGCGATCGCCGCGGCGGGGCACATCGTCGCAACCGGCTCCGCCGGTGCAGTCGGTGCGGAGAAGATCCTCGCCGCCGTGCGCCGCGGCGGGATCGATGTGGTCATCGCGGCGCTGCCCGGTGGCGAACCCGTGATCGATGCCGCGCTCGCGCTCGAGCCGAACCGACCGATCGTGATCGCGTCGATCGTGGGCAGCGGCCTCGATGGCGTGCGCCGTGCGGCCGCGGCCGGCGCCGATCTCGTGACCACGCGCCCGCACGACGTCGAGCGGCTCGCGCCCGTGCTGCTCGCAGCAGCGCGCCTGACGAACGAGCGCCGGCTCACGACGACCGCGCGCGGCTCCGAGCAGGTCCTGCGCGCCCGGCTCGAGGAGCTCGCCGATCCCGAGCCGCGTGGCCTCCAGCCGTTCGAGCTGTTCCAGCGCACGCTCGAGGTCGAGATCAAGCGCGCGCGCCGGTTCGAGTACCCGCTGTCAGTCGCGCTGTTCGCCGTCGAGGTGCCGCCGCCTCCGCCGCCTGCGGGCATCCGCGGGATCCTGCGTGCACGCGCCGGCAACGCGCTGATCAACACGATCCGCGACATCGATCTCGCGACCCAGCTCGACCACGAGCGCTTCCTCGTGCTGCTGCCGTATACCGACCTCACCGGTGCCGCGCACGTGGGCCGCCGTGTGATCGCCGCGGTCGCCGAGAACGATCCTGTCGTGTCGGCGGGACGATCGTTTCTGCCGCGCGTCGTCGGTGCGGTCGCGGGCAGCAAGCCGGGCGAGGAGGTCTCGTTCGCGAAGCTGATGAAGGATGCCTCGCGCGCGCTCGACCAGGCCCGCCGCGATGGTGCCGAGCTGGCGGTCCAGCCGTGACGAAGCAGGCATTCGTCCTCGGCTGGCCGATCGAGCACTCGCGCTCGCCCGCGATGTTGAACGCGGCGTTCCGCGCGCTCGGCCTCGACGCGACGATGTCTTCGCGCGCCGTCCCTCCCGAGCGGCTCGCCGACGCGATCGCCGAGCTACGCGCGCTGCCCGCGCTCGGTGCGAGCGTCACGATCCCGCACAAGGAAGCGCTGCTCGCCCTCGCCGATGAGGTCTCTCCGGAGGCGCGCGCGATCGGCGCCGCGAACTGCCTCGAGTTTCGAGACGGAAACGTGATCGCGCACAACACCGACGCCCCCGGGTTCGCGGACTCGCTCGGCTTCATGCCGCGCAACGCGGTGATCCTCGGTGCCGGGGGCGCTGCACGCGCGGTCGCTCATGGCCTGGTGACGGGCTCGATCAATGCCGGCGCCGGCTCGCGGGCGGCGACGCGCGTCGCGGTCGTCGCACGGCGACTCGCGAGCTGGATCGCGTCGCACGCGTGGAGCGACCTGCCGGCGTTGCTCGGCGATGCCGACCTGCTCGTCGACTGCACGTCGGCCGGACTCGATCCGCGCACCGACGAAGAGCTCGCCGACTCCGTGCCTCTCGGTACCCTCCCGCGCACCGCCACGGTCGCGACGGTGATCTATCACCGCCCGACGAAGCTTCTCGAACGCGCGGCCGCCCTCGGCTATTCCACCGTCGACGGCCGCGGGATGCTCGTCCATCAAGGCGCACGCGCCCTGACGATCTGGACAGGGTTGCCCGCTCCGATCGAGGTGATGAGCCGCGCACTCGACGACAGTCTCGCGCCGAGCCGAAAATAACGGCGTGCGAAACACGACGCTCCCTCCGGCGAGTAGCCCCGCGGAGCGGGGTTAGAAACGGGTGAACGCCGGAAGGCCCGACCCGTGCACAGCGTCTCCTCACCCGAGGTGCTGATGAGCAACTTCCGCTGGTTCGCGCTTGCCTCCCTGTGCCTGGGATTCACAGGTGTGGTGTCGGCTGACCCGATCCCGGCGGACGATGTCGTCCCGACGGCGCCGAAGGCGTCCAGTGGCTCCACGGTGCGAGTCGGCACCGCGGTCGGCTTCATCTACGGTGCTCCCGACCCGGTCCTCGCGCTCGGCCTGCAGACCGCGATCGGCCAGCGCTTCGGCCGGCTTGGCCTCGAGGCCGAGTACACCTATCTCGACCTCCGGGAGCACGGCACGGTGTTCACCGAGCTCGGCGCCACCGAGGACAGCCTGTCGGTCGGCGCCGGCCATCGGCTCGCCGCGCTCGCGCGCCTCGACGTGCTCCAGTTTGGCCCGAAGATCGACAAGAGCCGCGCGCTCGTCACGTTCTATGTCGAAGGCGGCGCCGCGGTCGCGTGGAACCGCTGGTCGAGCACGACGCTGTCGGGCATGGGCCGCACGGTCCCCGACGACACCAAGCGCACGGAAGGCCAGGCCGGCTTCGGCCTCATGATCTTTCCGCACCGCGTCGCGTGGCTGCTCGGCTGGCGTTTCGCGGTGTCACCGCACCAGGACGCCACCGGTTCGGTGTGCCGAGGCATCACGTGTCGCGCCGTCATGATGCCGGCCGACAACTCGGTCATCGATCACTCGATGCTCTTTCAGTCGAGCCTCGAGTTCACGTTCTAGCTAGTCACCCTTCGGCAGATCCGGCGGCGGCGGCGGCTGTCCGGGGCCTCCCGTACCGGCCGCGGGGCCGGTCTGTCCGCCCTGGTCGCCCTGGTTCTGACCGTTGCACTGCACGTCGTCGACGCACTCGCCCTGCTGGGTCGAGCACTCCATCCGTCCGGCCATCGCGTAGTTGGGAACGATCTCCTTCTCCGCGGTCTTCGGGATGGTCTTGCAGCAGCACGTCGGGGCGGTATCCGACCCCTCGTTGACGATCGACGATTCCTTCTTCGCCTGCGGCCCGCCACACGCCGCGGCAATCATGATCAGTCCAGCCAGGATGCGCATGCCGGCGGTCGTAACACGACTCCCGACCTACGGTCGAATGTCGCTTGCCGCTTCACCAAGGTCGCCCCAATGCTTTCACCCATGCGGTCCATCCTGATCCTCGTCGCGATTTCGTCGACCGCATACGCCGGAGAGGCGCTGCGCTTCGGCGTGACGGCCGGTCTCGTGGATCCCGACGCCACCGGTCACTTCGAGCTCGGGCCGATGATCGGCGTCGGCGAGCGGCTCGGACCGTTCCTCGGCGAGCTCGACTACTCGTACCTCTCGTTCATCGATCCGGACACGACCGGCGGACAGGTCCAGCGCGTCGGGTTGAACCTGCGCTTCGACGTCGGTCGCTCGTACCAGCGCTGCCTGCGCTACGCGTGCACGCGCGCGACGTCGTTCTACCTCGAGGCGGGCGGCGCCGAGCGCTTCGGCCACTGGTTCATCGACGACGCGCACGTCGCACCGGTGCGCTCGCCGAACCCCGAGGCACATTTCGGCCTCGGCCTCGAGCTCGACAACCAGATCCATCCGCATCGCAACGGCTGGCAGTTCGGGCTGCGCTTCGCGATCACGCCGAAGGATCCGCTCGTGGATGCGGCGTGTCGCGGCACATCGTGCACCACGGGCACCGCGGCGATGACGACCGGCGCGCAGGCGACCGGCGGCACGAACGTCTCGGTGTTCGTCGAGTGGATGTACCTGCTCGGCAACTAGCGCTAGACCGCGCGCCACGCCGCCGTCAGCACGCCGATGATCGCGGCGAGCCAGGTCGTGCCGGCGACGATGCCGGCGAGCCCGAGGATCACCGGCCGGATCGCGGCGCCCTCGGCCGCGTCCCACACGAGTAGCAGGAACGCGAGCGCGATCGCGGCCAGCAGGCCGAGCGCGACCCAGTGCTCCTTGACGTCGAACCAGCGCGCCGCCTGTGCCGCGCGATGCACGAGCACGATCGTCTGGGTCGCCTCGGGTGGGCGCTCGTTCTCGCGCGCCGCCACGCGGGTGAGCTCGCGGTCGTGGGCCGCCGCGGCCGCCGACACCGCGCCCGGGTTCTCGAGATACGCCGCGCGCACCTCGACCTTGTAGGTCGGGTACATCACGTTGCCGGCGATGAACGCGCCGAGCATCAGCGCGACGACGAGCCAGGCAAACCGCACCGTCGACGGTTTCGCGCGGCCGCGCCACAGCCACAGGAACAGGTGCGTGGCCGCTCCGACGGCCGCGACGCCGAGGCCCGTGTGGAGCACGAGCAGCCAGCGAGCGGCGGAGTCGGCGAGCACGCTCCGAGCTTACAGCTGGATCGTCTTGCCGACTTCCATCACCGTGAGCTTCGCGCCCGGGGCGGTCTTCTTGAGCGCCTTGCCGAACGCGTCGGGCGTTCCGGTCAGCACCGGGAACGTACCGAAGTGCATCGGGACGACCTGCTTCGCCTTGACCAGCTTGACGGCCTCGGCTGCGCGCTCGGGACCCATCGTGAAGTGATCGCCGATGCACGCGAGCATGAGGTCGATCTTGAAGTGCGATCCGATCAGCGCCATGTCGCCGAACAGATCGGTGTCACCGGTGTGATAGATCGTCGGGCCGCCCTTCACGGCGATCACGAAGCCGCCCGGGTTACCGCCCTGGCCGGCCTTCGTCGGATCCGCGCCGACCGCAGAGCTATGGATCGCCGGCACGAACGTGATCGTCGCCTCGCCGCCGAGCACCTCGACCGAGCCGCCGAAGTTGCCGCCGGTGTCGAAGCCGAACTGATCCTTCGGGAAGCCCATCGAGCCGACGAGCGCGTTGCCGAGGTCGAACGTAGCGACCAGGTGCGCGTGCGTGCGCTTCGCGATGTCCGCGGCGTCGCCGACGTGATCGAAGTGGCCGTGCGTGATCAGGATCAGGTCGGCCTTGACCGACTTCACGTCGTCCTTGCCGCTCGGGTTCGACGGGTTCGTCAGCCACGGATCGATGAGGATCGACTTGCCGCTCGGCAGATCGATCTCGAACGCTGCGTGG
>Ga0207683_10005588_pt1 | contig 10779 bp, 3 predicted proteins | sample KBSM73metaG_FD_184333 | JGI IMG/M metagenome (GOLD analysis project Ga0207683, IMG submission 184333) | Miscanthus rhizosphere microbial communities from Kellogg Biological Station, Michigan, USA - KBS M7-3 metaG (SPAdes) (version 2) | ecosystem: Host-associated > Plants > Roots > Rhizosphere >...
CCGTGGCGAGAGATCATGCGCAGCGATAACTTCGGCGCCCCGCCGTCGCAACGTGGCCACCGCTGACGCCGAAGCAGCGCGCCAAGGTGGTAACCCTGTTCGCCAGAAAACTGCACGATCACCTGACCTGGCGCTTGTAACGTTCGTTGGGCGGTTTGTCCTTTTCGCAGCTACCTGTGCGCTGGCGCCCTGCGGACGTTGACACTGCGGTCGCGAATCAGGGGGATGTCTCACACTTGGCAACAGCCTGCTAGGTTGACCGCCATGCTTCTGATCAGGACCCGTCGGCAAACGAGAATGGTCTGACGATTTGTGGGAGGTCCCATCGTGACTGAAAACCTCGCACGTGGTTTTGCGGTCCGATTGCGCATCTGTCGCTGGACTGCGCCAGCGGTGGCGGTGGACTCAGGTCCCCAGCACAATCGCGGGGTGCGCAGCTACGGATGGCAGGGCCGACGGCATGCTTTATCGGCCGTCGCAATTCATGATGCACATCTACACAGCGCACGGAACCGGCGTCGGCTGGCTGTCCCGCTTGCTTGGCCCGCGGCGTGAGCCCTTGCCACCAATTCGAACCAAGTCCTGCGAATCGCACGCTGAGGAGAGGTAACCCGACGTGGATCATGTACGCGTGACTCCCGTTGCTGTCATCGGAATGGCCTGCAGGCTTCCAGGGGGGATCGATTCACCCGAGCAGCTATGGGAAGCCTTGATTCAAGGCGAAGACCTGGTCACCGAGATTCCCGCCGACCGATGGGATGTCGACGATCACTACGACCCTGAGCCTGGCGTGCCGGGCCGGTCGCCCTGTAAGTGGGGTGCATTCCTGGACGACGTCGCCGGCTTCGATTCCGACTTCTTTGGTATCAGCGAGCGGGAGGCGACCGCGATGGATCCGCAGCACCGCCTATTGCTCGAAACCTCTTGGGAGGCCATGGAGCACGCCGGCTTCAGTCCAGAGGCGCTGGCCGGCTCGCTGACTGGCGTGTTCGTGGGGTTGACGGTAAACGACTACCAATTGTTGGCCGCCGACACGGACGCGATGGAGGGGCCGTACGGAGTCACCGGCGCCAATTTCAGTGTCGCCTCCGGGCGGATCGCATACGCCCTTGGGGTCCATGGTCCCGCGATGACGATCGATACCGCGTGCTCATCCGGTCTGCTCGCAATTCATATGGCCTGTCGCAGCCTGAACGACGGTGAAAGCGACCTTGTCCTCGCGGGCGGCGCCAACGTGGTGATGGACCCGCGCAGGTACGCGGGCGGGTCCGCAGCGGGCATGCTGTCTCCCACCGGACGGTGCCATGCGTTCGACGTGGCAGCAGACGGATTCGTATCTGGCGACGGTTGTGCAGTGGTATTGCTCAAGCGGTTGCCGGATGCGTTGCGTGACGGCGACCGGATTCTCGCTGTAGTGCGTGGGACGGCCGCGAATCAGGACGGCCGCACCGAGACGATCACGACACCGTCGATGAACGCGCAGACCACGGTGTACCGGAAGGCGTTGGCTACGGCGGGCGTCGAGCCCCGAAGCGTCGGCATGGTCGAGGCGCATGGCCCCGGAACCCCTGTGGGTGATCCCATCGAATACGCAAGCCTTGCCAACGTATACGGCATCGACGGGCCCTGTGCGCTGGGATCGGTCAAGACCAACCTCGGACATACCCAGTCGGCCGCCGGAGCGGTTGGGCTGGTCAAGGCGATCCTCGCGCTGCAGCATGGTGTCGTTCCGCAGAATCTGCACTTCACCCGTTTGCCTGACGACCTTGCCGCAATCGACACGAAACTGTTTGTGCCGCAGGAGAACACGCCATGGCCGACGAACGGCCAACATCCGCGACGGGCGGCGGTCTCGTCGAATGGAATGTCCGGAACAAACGTGCACGCCATTGTCGAACTACATCCCGAGACCACGGCTGAACACGGCGGACAGCAAGTACCGGCCGAGGGATCCGCGCCCATCGGGCCGCTGCTGTTCGCGCTGTCGTCCACATCCCGTGACGAGCTGCGCCGGACCTCGGGCCGGCTGGCCGCGTGGCTGCAATCAAAGGGGAGCGGTGTGGCGTTGTCCGATCTGGGCTACACCCTGGCCCGCCGTCGAGCGCACCGCCCAGTGCGGACGGCCGTGATGGCCAGCAGCCTCGATGAATTGACCGAGGGGTTGCGGGAGGTCGCCGATGGTGAAACTCCATATCAAGCCGCGGTCGGACGGGACGACCGCGGACCGGTGTGGGTGTTCTCCGGCCAGGGTTCGCAGTGGGCCCGGATGGGCGCTGAGTTGCTTGCGACCGAACCAGTATTCGCTGCGACGGTCGCGGAAGCGGAGCCGATGATCGCCCGAGAATCCGGGTTCTCGGTGACCGAGGCGATTTCGGCGCTCGAGACGGTCACAGGCATCGAACGGATCCAACCTGCCATATTCACCATGCAGGTCGCGCTGGCGGCCACGATGAAGTCATACGGTGTGCAGCCGGGCGCGGTGATCGGCCACTCAATGGGCGAGGCCGCCGCGGCCGTCGTGGCAGGAGCGCTATCGCTGGAAGACGGGGTTCGCGTCATCTGCCGCCGCTCGCGCCTGATGTCAACCGTCGCCGGTTCCGGAGCGATGGCCTCGGTGGAACTACCTGCACCGCAGGTGATTTCGGAGTTGATGTCGCGCGGCGTCAGCGACGTGGTGGTGGCAGTGGTGGCCTCGCCGGAGTCCACGGTGATCGGCGGCGCGACGCAGACGGTTCGCGATCTCGTCGCATCGTGGGAACAGCGCGATGTGATGGCACGCGAGGTGGCCGTCGACGTCGCATCACACTCGCCCCAGGTCGATTCGATCCTCGACGAGCTGACGGACGTACTGGCAGAGCTCAACCCGATGACGCCGGAGATTCCGTACTACTCCGCGACCTCGTTCGACCCGCGAGAGCACCCGGTGTGCGATGCCTATTACTGGGTGGACAACTTGCGTCATACGGTGCGCTTCGCCGCGGCCATGCAGGCTGCGCTGGAGGACGGCTACCGCGTCTTCGCGGAGTTGGCACCCCATCCTCTGCTCACCCACGCCGTCGGCCAGACAGCGCGAGGCATCGGCATTCCGCTGGCTGCCCTCGCTGCCATGCGGCGAGAGCAGGAGCTGCCCCACGGACTGCTCGATTTCCTGGCCGATCTTCACAACGCAGGGGCTGCGGTCGATTTCTCCGTGCTGTACCCAGGTGGGCGGCTGGTGGACGCGCCGCTCCCGACCTGGACGCACCGTCCGCTGTTGTTGTCTCGGGATGGTCAGGATTCCCGGGCGCAGGGCGCTCGCACCGTTTCGGTGCATCCCTTGATGGGCCCGCATGTGCAGTTGAACGAGGAGCCGGAGCGTCATGCCTGGCAGGCCGAGGTCGGAACCGCGGCACAGCCCTGGCTCGACGACCACCAGATACACAACGCCGCCGCGCTTCCTGGGGCGGCCTATTGCGAGATGGCCTTGACGGCGGCCGGCACGGTGCTCGGCCAGGACTCTGAAGTCCGCGACATCAACTTTGAGCAGATGCTGCTGCTGGACGAGGAGACACTGGTCGGCGCCATCGCGACGGTGGAGGGCCCCGGTGTCGTCACATTCGTGATGGACACCGTCGAGGACGGGGAACACGCGCGACGCGCCACCGCGGTCCTGCACGCTGTCGAGGACGTCGAACTTCGCCCTGCGCACGACATGGTCGCACTGCTGGCGGCACATCCGTGCCGCGTTGAAGGGGATCAGATTCGGCATTGGATGGCCAAGCGCGGCATTCGATTCGGTCCGGCGTTCACTGGTCTGACCGCCGCGTATACCTCCGAAGGAAGTGGCGCGACCGTGCTCGCAGAGGTGGCGCTCCCCGCATCGATTCGTTCCCAGCAGATCGGCTACCGCGTTCATCCGGCGCTGCTGGATGCATGCTTTCAATCGGTGGCCGCTCACCCCAGTGTCGGCGAGGTCGCCAATGGCGGCATGTTGTTGCCGCTGGGCGTCCGTCAGCTACGCGCCTACGGTCCCACCCGCAACGCGCGGTACTGCTATTCGCGGGTGACCGAAGCAGGTGCCGCAGGCGTCGAGTCCGACCTCGACGTCCTGGACGAGCATGGGCAAGTCCTGCTTACTGTCCGTGGCCTCAAGATGGGCACCGGCGTCTCCCAAGCCAGCGAACGCGATCGCGTGCTCGGCGAGCGATTGCTGACCATCGATTGGGAGCACCGCGAATTGCCCGAGGTGGCGGATGCCCACCCTGGCGCCTGGCTGCTCATCAGCACGTCTGCGACCGCAGATGCGGTGGCAACCAAGCTGGCCGACGCGTTGAAAGTCAGTGGCGCGCAATGCACGCCGATGTCTTGGCCGCAGCGTGCAGACCATCAGAACAACGCTGAACGGCTTCGGGATCACCTCGCTACCGATGGATTCGACGGGGTGGTCGTTGTGACGGGTCCGAGAAACGGCAGCCTGGACGACGAACTTGCGGTCCGTGGCGGCGAGTATGTGCGTCATCTCGTGCGGATCGTCCGCGAGTTGCCGGAACTCACTGGCGAACCGCGCCTGTACCTCGTGACCAGTGACGCTCAGACGGTGCTGGCCGGCGAGCGAGCCAATCTGGAGCAGCCGGGACTGCGAGGCTTGATGCGGGTGATCGGCACCGAACACCCGCAGCTTCGCGCCACCCAGATCGACATTGACGAGTACACCGACGGCGAACAGCTCGCACAGCAACTGCTCGCGCGGTCCGAGGAAGACGAGACCGCATGGCGAAATGGGCAGTGGTACACGGCGCGTCTGAGCGCCGCTCCGCTGCGCGCTGAGGAGCGGCGAACGGCCGAGGTCGATTACGAGCGCAACGGTGCGCGCCTGCAGATTCGCACTCCTGGTGACCTCGAGTCGATGGAACTCGTTGCGTTCGAACGAGTTTCACCAGGACCGGGGCAGATCGAAGTAGCAGTAACCGCATCCAGCCTCAATTTCGCCGATGTCCTCATCGCGTTCGGTCGGTACCCCACCTTCGAAGGCCGGCTGCCGGAGATGGGGACCGACTTCGCCGGCGTGGTGACCGCGGTCGGGCCGGGCGTGAAAGATCATAAGGTCGGTGACCATGTCGGAGGCCTATCCGCCAACGGGTGCTGGAGTACCTTCGTCACCTGCGATGCCAACCTTGCGGTCAAGTTGCCGGCGGGGCTGACCGACGCCCAGGCGGCTGCGACGACCACGGTGTACGCAACCGCCTGGTATGGCCTGCACGACCTGGCCAGGATCAGGCGCGGCGATCGGGTGCTGATCCACTCCGCGACTGGTGGAGTGGGTCAGGCGGCGATCGCGATAGCCCGTACGGTGGGAGCGGAGGTCTTCGCCACGGCGGGCAGTGAGCAGCGTCGACAACTGTTGCGCGACATGGGTATCGAGCACGTGTACGACTCGCGCAACACCGAGTTCGCCGACGCGATTCGCCGTGACACCGACGGATACGGCGTTGACATCGTGCTCAACTCGGTAACTGGCGCAGCTCAGCGTGCCGGGCTGGAACTGTTGGCGCTCGGCGGGCGGTTCGTCGAGATCGGCAAACGCGACATCTACGGCGACACCAAGCTGGGACTCTTTCCCTTCCGTCGCAACCTCGCCTTCTACGGCGTCGACTTGGCGTTGATGTCCGTCAGTCACCCACATCAGGTCAAAAGCCTGCTGAAAAATGTGTACGGGCTCACCGCGGATGGGTCGCTGCCGATGTCGGAAAGCACTCATTACCCGCTTGCCGACGCCGCCACCGCAATCCGAGTCGTGGGCGGGGCTCAGCACACCGGCAAAGTCGTGCTGGATATCCCGCGTGGTGGGCACAGCTGCGTGGTCGTGCCGCCCGAGCAAGCTCTGGTATTCCGCGGCGACGGCGCCTACATCATCACTGGCGGCCTCGGCGGCCTGGGACTCTTCCTCGCCGAGAAGATGGCCTCGGCCGGCTGTGGGCGGATCGTGCTGACCTCCCGCTCACAACCAAATGACAAGGCGCTGGAGACGATCCATCTCATTCGAGCGATGGGTGCCGACATCGTCGTCGAGTGCGGTGACATCGCTGCTCCCGGCACTGCGAAGCGGTTGGTGGCAGTGGCGACTGGCACGGGACTTCCGTTGCGGGGCGTCCTGCATGCGGCCGCAGTGGTCGAAGACGCCACGCTGGAGAACATCACGGACGAGCTCATCGAGCGCGACTGGGCTCCGAAAGTCAACGGGGCGTGGAACCTGCACACGGCGACGGCAGCACAGCCACTCGATTGGTTCTGCTCGTTCTCCTCGGTGGTCGCTCTCGTGGGCTCGCCTGGCCAGGGTGCGTACGCCGCGGCCAACAGCTGGCTGGATGCCTTCACCAAATGGCGACGGGCTCAGGGCCTTCCGGCTACGGCGATTGCCTGGGGAGCCTGGGCCGAGATCGGGCGTGCCACGGCGGTGGCCGAAGCTGCCGAAACCGTGATCACTCCTGACGAGGGTGCGTACGCGTTTGAGGCGCTGCTGCGCCACGACCGCGCCTACACCGGATACGCGCCGCTAACCGGGACGCCGTGGTTCGCCGCTCTCGCGCAACGCAGCCGGTTCGCTGAGCGGTTCCAATCCACCGGCCAAAGTTCAATGGACACAAGTAAACTGCTCGACGAGCTGAACGCGCTGCCGCAGGACGAGTGGCCCATGCGGCTCCGGTGTTTGATCTCCGACCAGGTTAGCGTGATCTTGCGCCGCACCATCGACCCGGACCGGCCCCTCTCCGAATACGGTCTTGACTCGCTCGGGAACCTCGAACTTCGCACCCACATCAAGTCCGAAACCGGGATCCACATCACGTCCGCGGATATCACCACCATTCAGGGTTTGGCGGGGCTGCTGTGCGAAAAGCTGGCGTCCCCACAAGCCGCCTCAAAACCGTCCTGACGTCGAAATGTCCTCTGAACCACAGGTATTCGAGGGAAGGAGAAGGATTGTACATCGGAGGTGGATCGGCGGGAGTCGGCCTGGTCACCGGGAGAGTGGAGAACTGGGAGCCGGGCTCGGGATCGGTCGTGTCATGGCATGCATCACCGGCATCGCGCGCGAAAGCCCTGCAAGCGCCCGTGAGTCCGGTGCCGATCGGATACATGCAAGCGGGTCATCTGCGTGGTTTTTGCGAATTCGCAGAGCGTGGGTTCGACTATTCGCGAGTAGTGATGGGTTCATGGGATGTACCCGGGTGGTGCGACATCCGTACGATGAGTTTCGTCATCAACGCACATCTTCGTCGTCATGAAACGTATCGCAGCTGGTTCGACTACAAAGATCACAAGAACATCGTTCGCCATACGATCGCCGCCCCGCGCGATATCGAATTCGTTCCGACCAAACACGGTCAGATGACGCCCGCCGAATGGCACGAACTACTACTGTCGACCCCCGATCCGCTGAATTGGGATTGCTTCAGCTTCGGCGTTATCCAGCACGAAGATCACTTCGCCTTCTATGTGATTGTCGATCACCTCCACACCGACCCGGCGTTGATTACCGCACTGTACGTAGAGATCGTGACGATGTACCGTGCCCTGGTGGCTGGCGGAGCACCGCTTTCGCTGGGGCCGACTGGCAGTCACGACGACTTCTGCGTACGGGAAAGGCAGTACACGTCCGATCTGAGCGTGGATTCCCCACAGGTCCGAAAGTGGATTGAATTCGCCGAGAAGAACGGTGGAACCCTACCGGACTTCCCCTTGCCACTTGGCGATCAATCGATTCCCTGTGGCGGCGACATGGTTGTCGAAAAGTTCATGGATCCGGAACAGACAGCCCAATTCGAAGCGCGCTGCGCGGAGGCGGGTATCCGGTTCAGCGGTGGTTTGTTCGGCTGTGCGGCTCTCGCGCATCACGAGTTGACCGGCGCGGACACATATTACGGACTCACGCCCATCGACAAGCGCAGGAGTCCAGCGGAGTACATGACGATGGGCTGGTTCACCGGTATTGTTCCGATCACCGTTCCTATCGACCCAACGTCATTCGAGGAGACTGCTCGCGCCACGCAGGCTTCGTTTGATGCCAACGCGGACCTCTCGAACGTGCCATTTGATCACGTATTGGAGCTCGCGCCGTGGCTGAGTAGGTATGGCCCGGAGTACACGATGATGAACTACATGGATGCCGGTCTTCCTCCGCTTTCAGCTGTCGTCGCTTCCGCAATGAAGGGAGCGAATGTGACCGCCTATATCGACGGCAGGACACCGGCCTTCCTCTATTCCTCGTTGATTCGTCTCTTCGATGAGGTCTCGCTGATGGTGTCGTTCTCCAACAATCCGGTCGCGCGCGAATCGGTGAACCGTTACGTCGAGGTTCTGAAGTCCGTATTCGTCCGAGTGGCCGAGGGCGACGACGTGATGGAGCCTCTCCGCAACGTCGTTTGAGGCTCTCTATGAAGATTGAAGATTGAGGCGCATCGAGGATGGGCAAGAGTGAGGTAGCCCGCGGCGGCGAAGGCATCTTCCAGCGGCTAGCCAATGTGGTTGTGCGGTGGCCCTTGCTCGTCATCGCGGTCTGGATCGCGCTCGCAGTCGGCCCATTGCTGGCTTTTCCGCCATTGGCGGAAATCACTGCACGCCAGCAGGTAGCCCAGCTGCCCGACGACGCCCCCGTGATGGTCACGGCCAAGGAGATGACGCAGGCCTACCACGAGACAGGTTCGGACAATGTTGTCTTGGTCGTCCTGACCAACGAACAGGGGCTGGGACCCGCCGACGAGGCGACGTACCGCACACTCGTCGGCAAGCTGGGAGAGGACACCGCCGACGTCAAGTCAGTGCAGGACTTCCTCGAAACTCCGCCCCTGCGGGAGGTGCTGCAGAGCAAGGACAACAAAGCCTGGAGTCTGCCTGTCACCCTCGTCGGCGCGATGGGGTCACCCGAAGGCCGCATTGCGTACGACCGTGTCGCTGACATCGTCAAGAAGACGGTCGCCCGCTCTACCCTGACCGCTAACGTCACTGGGCCCGCGGCAACCGTCAGCGATATGGCCGCTGTCGGTGAGCGAGATCTGCATCTGATCGAGTTCGGGACCGCATTCCTGGTGCTTCTGATCCTGCTGATCGTCTACCGAAACGTGATCACCATGCTGTTGCCGTTGATCACGATCGTCATATCGCTCTGCACAGCGCAGGGGGTGTTGGCCAGTCTTGCCGAGATGGGTCTGCACATTTCACCCCAGACTCTGATCCTCATGAGCGTCGTAATGATCGGCGCAGGAGTGGATTACGCCGTCTTTCTGATCAGCCGCTACCACGACTACGTACGGCAGGGGATGGATTCGAAGGAAGCCGTAAAGAGGGCTCTGGCATCCATCGGCAAAGTGATCGCTGCGTCGGCCGCCACCGTGGCGGTCACCTTCGTCGCGATGATATTTGCGAAACTGCCGGTGTTCACAACGGTGGGCCCGGCGATCTCCCTCTCGATCGTTGTGGGATTTGTTGCCGCGGTGACGCTTCTTCCCGCCATCATCGTGCTCGCCGGACCACGTGGCTGGATCAAGCCGAGACGCGCTCTCACCAATCAGTTCTGGCGTCGTTCGGGGATACGCATCGTACGTCGCCCGGCGCTTCATTTGGTAGGCAGTCTGATACTGCTCATCTTCCTTGCCTCCTCTGCGAGCTTGGTGCGCTATAACTACGACGATCGCAAGACACTGCCCGGTGACGTCGAGAGCGTCATCGGATATAACGCGATGGCCCGGCATTTCCCGCTGGACTCGCTGATGCCGCAGTTCCTGTTCGTTCAATCGCCACACGACCTCCGGTCACCGCAAGCCCTCGCCGACCTCGAGCAGATGGCAAGGCGCGTAAGCCAAGTGCCCGACGTTGGGCTTGTCCGGGGCATCACCCGCCCGACTGGAGAGCCTTTCGAACAAGCGAAGGCGACGTATCAAGCGGGTGAGGTGGGGAACAAGCTGAACGAGGGCTCCCAACTGATTCAGGCTCATAACCAAGACCTCAACACGCTGACCGACGGTGCCAACACCCTCGCCGACAGCCTTGGGCAGGTCAGAGGTCAGGTCACTTCGGCCATGGCTACCGTTACGGTCCTGGTCGATGCGCTGACATCGGTGGAGGACCAAATGGGCGGGGAAAAGACGCTCAAGGACATCGACAACGCGGCAAAGCTCATCGCTGGCATGCGATCGCTCGGCGATGCGATCGGCCTGAACTTCGCGAACCTCAGACAGAGCTTCGACTGGGCAGGCCCCGTGCTGACGGCACTTGATGGCAGCCCGACCTGCGGCCTCGATCCGTCGTGCCGCAATTCGCGTGAGGAATTGCGGCAGCTCGTAACCGCCCGCGACGACGGGAGTTTCGACAGGGTCGCCGACCTGGGGCGAGAGTTGCAGTCGACGCAGGACGGTCAGACCCTCGACGCAACCGTGACGCGTCTCCGCGGCGTGCTGACCACCGCCACCGAGGCCGTGCAAAAAATGGGGCTGGACCAGCCTGGTGGCCTGCAGAATCGCCTGGCCCAACTGCAACAAGGCGCCAACGCCCTCGCCGACGGTAGCCGGAAATTGGCGGAAGGTGTGCAACTCCTCGTCGACCAGACCAGACAACTGGGCTCAGGTCTCGGTGACGCCTCGGCATTTCTATTGGCCATGAAAAATGACGCCCAGGCGCCGTCGATGGCAGGCTTTTACGTTCCGCCGCAACTGTTGACCGAGGACACCTTCAAGAAGGCGGCCGCCTCTTTCGTTTCGGCAGACGGGCATTCGGTCCGTTATCTCGTACAGACAACCTTGGACCCGT
>Ga0207683_10005593_pt1 | contig 10776 bp, 11 predicted proteins | sample KBSM73metaG_FD_184333 | JGI IMG/M metagenome (GOLD analysis project Ga0207683, IMG submission 184333) | Miscanthus rhizosphere microbial communities from Kellogg Biological Station, Michigan, USA - KBS M7-3 metaG (SPAdes) (version 2) | ecosystem: Host-associated > Plants > Roots > Rhizosphere >...
CGACATATCAATTCACCAGATTTGTTTTCGCAAGGGTCAGAGTCGATTACCTTTCCGACGAAAAAAACTTTGCCGGCCAGGCCCTCTTCGGTTGGACGCCCAGTCCGGGAACAGCGTTTTATGTCGGTTATAACGATAACTTCAACTACAACGGAATTAACCCGAATACTGGACAATTCGAGCCAGGCGTCGGAAGGAATCAAAGAACATTTTTCATACGGGCCTCGTATCTCTTCCGTAAGAGTTTCTAGGAATTCTTCCTCCTGATAGCACTTAGGCAGTGGGCCGAGAGGTCCGCTGCCCTTTTTTTGCGAAAAAAACTTCTTGTAAACCCTCAGGTTTTGCGATATAACTCTAAGCGGACAAATCGCTTCGAAACTTTCCCTTTTTTCAAAATCAAGGAGGCCAAATGAAGCTAACACGCAGTTTATTAGCTCTTGCTGTCACTTTCTCTCTTATTTTACCCGCCATTTTTGTTTTCCAAACTCAAGCGGCCTTAGCACAAAACTCCAACGCACTCCAACGGGGATATCGGACGGGTTATTCAGACGGCTACATGGCCGGATATCGTGACACGATCGATAGTCTCGACAAATCGATCACGCGCCATCGCGAATATGAGGCGGCAGATCGCGCTTACAACAAGGATTTTGGAGCCGTCGAGGACTACCGAGACGGCTACCGGCAAGGTTTTGAGAAAGGTTATGACACGGGATTTGAGAAAAAGAGTTTCGATTCGACCGCGCCGGCTGATCTTGCCCGAAAAGGAGCGAATTCAACCTCATTAGCGCCGCAGACGGTCGCTAGCGAGCCGCCACAAGCTCGATCAAACTCAACTGACACGAGCCCGCCTCCGGAGCCGTCCGAGACAAAGACTGATGTCGATTTGGAAAAGGACAGGAGCGTAGTTCAGAAAGTGAGCTATTCGGGCGACGTCCTCATGATCGCAAAGGACACTGAGATCGTGCTCGAACTTCAGGATGACCTCAACACGGAAACCACGCGCGAGGGTGAGAGATTTACAGCCAAAGTGGTGTCGCCATCAGAACTTGATGGGGCGATCGTCGAAGGTCATGTCGAAAAACTTCAGCAGCCGGGGCGGATCAAACGTACCGCCGAACTTCAGCTTTCATTCGATCGCATCGTCGCGAGCGCAAACCGCTGGAGCAATTTCAGCGGAATGCTTGTGGAAGTGATGCCCATTCAGGGCGACAACATCCGCCGGGTCACGGACGAAGGTACAGCCATCGGCCAAAGCTCGATGAAGGGTGATGCCACACGAGTTGGTATATCGACCGGCGCAGGTGCCGGCATAGGTGCGATCGCGGGCGGACCGGTCGGAGCAGCGATCGGTGCGGGCGTGGGCGCCGCTTACGGCATCGGTTCTGCGATGATCGAGCGCGGGAAACATATACGACTGACCAAAAACCAACAGATCCGCGTGCGGTCGTCTTATGAAATACAGATCAAATAGTTTGATCGAGTGCTGATCCGATGCACCGCGGCCCGCTTTTCGGGTCGCGGTTTTTTTGCGAGAACCTCTGCAACTGCTTGAGTCCGTTGCTCGTCTTAGTTAAGATAAAAGATTCATAAAGTTAGTAAAATCCACCTATTGGTAAAGAAAATGAGTACAGGAACTGAAAGCACAGCAGCAGCGGCGGGCCTCAGAGGCGTAGTTGCCGCGCAGAGCTCGATCGGCGATGTTAACGGCGAAGAAGGCGTTTTGATCTATCAGGGCTACGACATTCACGATCTCGCCGAGCATTCGACCTTTGAGGAGGTCGTTTTTCTTTTGTGGAATGGCCGGCTGCCGAGCCAGTCCGAACTCGATGAACACACGGCACGGCTTCGCCGAAATTACGAGGCGCCGACGGAAGTTATCGACCTGATGAGGCAGTATCCGAAGTCATCGAATCCGATGGACGTACTGCGTACTGCTGTTTCGTCGCTCGATCTGTATGACCCTAGAGGGCAGGGTACTGACCGCGAAGCGGCCGTTGGTGCAGCGGTTCGAATCACGGGGCAGATCGGCACGATCGTCGCCGCATGGGACCGGATTCGTAACGGCAATGAGGTGGTGGCACCGGATCACAACTTGAGCATCGCCGAGAATTTTCTCTACATGCTTCGCGGCAAAAAGGCCGACGCTGATGAGTGCAGGATGTTCGACATCGCGCTCATCTTGCATGCCGATCATGAGCTGAACGCTTCAACTTTCACGACCCGCGTCGTGGCTGGCACCCTCGCGGACATGTATGGCTGTGTAACTGCCGGTATAGCGGCACTGGCTGGGCCACTTCATGGCGGAGCGAATACCGCAGTGATGAAGATGCTTCTCGAGATAGGCGACATGGAGAAGGTCGACACATGGGTCGATGACGCCTTGACACAAAAGAAAAAGATCATGGGCATCGGTCACGCCGTTTACAAAACGGAAGATCCCCGAGCTACGTGGCTCCGCAAATTCTCAAAGCAAATGGCGGACAAGAAAGGCGAGCAGAAGTTCTTTGAAATGTCTCAGCGCATCGAACAGCTGATGCTCGAAAAGAAAGGAATGCATCCGAACGTCGATTTCTATTCGGCGTCAACCTACTATCTGATGGACATACCGCTTGATCTGTTTACGCCGATCTTCGCCGTCAGCCGCATCTCAGGCTGGACCGGCCACATCCTCGAGCAATACGCGAACAACAAGCTCATCCGCCCACGCGCCGAATACATAGGCCAACGCGGTCTGAAGTACAAACCGATTGCAGAGCGGTAAATCGTTGAGAGCCGGAAGCAGTTCCGGCTTTCTTATCAGTTCAATCCGTACAATCTCGCTCGCCCTCGATCCTAATTATCGTGTTCGGAAGCTTTCTGAAATGGCGGCTTCTTTTCGCCTCGATCTTTATTTCCCTGGCCTTCACACTCTCGTTCGCGCTGGTACGTGAAACAGTAAACTTCACGCATTTGCCGCAAGTGTTCTCGAGCTTAACGGTTTCCGGTGTGGTCCCGTCGGTCAGACGTGCACACACAGGCGTGCGGACAATCCCCTCACCCTGCTGTACAAGGACCTCCCAGCGATGGCCGCGGTTGCCTAGCTCGTGATCGCGTCCGATGACATACGCATCGTAACGCGACATAAGCCAATCGGACAGTGGCCCATCGCCGTCATTACAAAACGCCTGGAAACGCGGAGCAAACTCACGGCCGGTTGGAGCCGTGGCAAACAGGAAAACTGCCGAAATCAAAACGATGGGGATCGCAAAGGCTCTCATTTCTTTCACCGCCCTTGTTGAATTGAAGTTGACAGTGCGGAAGTATATACCACCCGCGCGACTGAACTCAATCCCTAAGGTACGGGCCTTTCATGCTATGTTCTAGCGCATGAAAGTCTCCGTCGTGGTACCGGCATACAACGAGGAAAAGTATCTACCGAGGACGCTCGCAGCTCTAAAGGACACGCTGCGATCGATGCCTCACGAGATAATCGTTGTCGACAACGAAAGCACCGACGCAACTCGCGACGTTGCTGCAAACTTCGGCGTCAGAATCGTCGACGAATCCGAACACAACATTGCCAGGGTCCGAAACACGGGCGCCCAAGCCGCGGATGGCGAAGTCATCGTATTTATTGATGCCGACACGATCGTGCGTCCTGGTGTGTTCGAAAGGATCCGGGAATCAATGTTGAACGATAAATGCGTGGGCGGCAGCGTCAAGGTCGAATACGAGAGGGCCCGTCGTGCCTGGGTCCGTTTTTTCATGCTGAGTTGGCTGTTTTGGGCGCGTTTTACACGAATGCGGCAGGGCGCGTTGCAGTTTTGCCGCAGCGATGTATTTCGCGAGCTGGGCGGATACGACGACACGATCTATGTCGGCGAGGACATCGAATTTCACTGGCGTCTGGACAAACTAGCGAAGGAACGCGGGGGCTTTACCACCTTTATCGAAACACCAATGGTGCTTACCTCGTCACGGCGGTGGGATAAAATGGGGCTTCGAATGCTTTTCATCGGCCACCCGGTCACGATCTTTCTCGGATGGCGTGCGCGCTTTCTATGGAAAGATTGGTACGAAAACGCCATCAGATGACGGGGAATGGTCCGCTGGCAATTGTAACCGTGGAGACGGACGCACAACGTGAACCCTATCATCATGAAGGAGGAAAGAGCGATCTAAGAGTAGACCACTTAATTCGAACAAGGGAGATAAAAACGATGCAAGGACAAAGCAATCCAGGACAGAGAGATTTTCCTGAATCTGAAAGGGGATTTGAACAGGATAGAGATAAACAACGCCAAAGCCAGGGCGGATCACAGAAGGATAGTGGTCAAACGGGCACCGGAACAGCAACCGGCACTGCCCCGCAAAACCCGGGAACGATAGAACAGAATCCGGGAACCTCGCGGCAGAACCAGCCCACCACAGATACGCCTATCCGAAACCCCTCGGGCGAAGATCTCAGCGAAGGGATTGACGGTGATGAGGGGTCCGGCCGCGGGATCTAGTTTATCGTTTCGGAGACTTGATCAGGATCCGCCGGAGCGTGGGATGCATTCGCATCGGTAACGATGAGCGGAAACTCTTCGACGAGAGAGGAGTTCGCTAGCGTCTGCACCCAATAGGTTCCCGCCGTGGGAAAAACCACGTTCATAAAGAAGCTGACGTTGTCGGTAAAACCGCCAACTGCAAGCTCGATGGGTGTCGGCTGCGAAGTAACGACCAGATTCAATTTGTCGGGGGACATTATACGGACCTCAGTACTGTGGTTCCCCTCGCCGCGCCAGTGATTAATAACAGCGAATTTTATCAACGAAACAGGAAGTTTCTCGACCATGATGTTCTGAAATATACCCATCAGCGAGATCTTGTTGCCCATCTCAATGCGAACGTCGTCGCAGAGCAGGGTGTAGACGAGATTTAGATTGGAAGTTTGCATTTAATTCTCTTTAGGATTTTTGCTTTTAATCAAGAGCAGGTCAAGTTATAATCGAATTACGCACGATGCTCTACTACGTCCTCATCGGACTCTCGCTTGCTTTGACCGGCGTTGTCGCCCTGCAGATGATGTATATGTTTTACTTCGACAGGATCGACAGGGAGAGAAAGAAGCGCGTGGCTGAACTCGAACGCCGGTGCCGAACCCTTACGCGTCGTTTGACCGAAGCCGAGGGCAAGATCGCCGAACAAGACCAACTCATCGCCGAACTCTACGAACAGAACGACGATGTCTGGGCTGACGTTCTGGATGATCGCTAGTCCTTAAAGGTAACGACGGTCGCACCTGAGCCCCCGGAGAATTCATCACCCGACTTGAACGACTTAACGAAATCCTTTTCCTTCAGAAGACCGCGAACTATCTCGCGCTGGACGCCGATTCCCTTTCCATGAATGATCCGCACAAAGTGAAACCCGCGCGTGCGGGCTTCGTCGAGATACGCTTCGACGACAGCTCTCACGTCTTTCGGGGAAAACGAATGGAGGTCAATGGAATCGGTGATCTCGATCTCGACCACATCTGGAAAAGGACTTTCGAGATCCGTTTCGGTCATGGTACGATCACCGCTTTTTCGTTTCCTGATACTGGGCGATATCCTCGGGCGGCGTAACCCTGATGCGACTCTTGTCTCGAAAAACGACAAAGCGTTTTTCGTCCATATGGCCCTCCGGATGTCTGATGTGAACACTGAAAGATTTATTGTCTCCGCTCCCTTCGACCTTCAACGGCAAAACTCCCCAGACATCGCCGGTCGAACGCCAAACGGTATAGAAGCTTTGGTCGTATTTATCAAATGCGAGCACGAGAATTCCGTCGAAATCCGGTTCAACGCCATCGATCGGTTTCGAAACATTTGTGCGCGATAGGATGACCCAACTTCCGGGCGTGGAAGTGTTCGTAACTGCCTTGCTCGCTATGTCGCTGTCCAGCCGCTGCCACGTGACGAATTTGCGGTTGTTATGCTGAAAAAAGATGATCTCGTTAGGAACCTGCAGTTCAACCTGACGGCCGAAAACCCAGCCCGCCGGAGCAGGTGAGACCGATGGATCAAGCCGGACGAGATACCAGACGTCGTATTTCTCATCAAGCTTTTCCGGTTCTCCCCGTTCTCTCGCCGCTTCGATCTCTTCGTTCCTGGCCCGTTTCGCTTCCTTCGTCTCGCCGCGTTTGGCGTCGTCAACGTCAGCCACATCCTGCTTCGGAACAAAGTTCCAGTCCATGATCTCGAACGTCGAACCATTAGCCAGCTTGAAAAACACATTCTCCGGATTCATATCCGGTGAGATCCGAAGATTGGACGCCGCGCGGAGTTTGCCCGCCGCTTGAGGAGGAAGATTCGCAAAACCCTCGGCGACCTTTTTCGATTTTTCGAGTACCTCGTTGGTGATCACGTGCTGGGCTTCGATCCAGCCTTCGGTGTTCTCTTGGTCATGAGCGCGTACGCGGTACCAAAGAACCTTTTCGAAATCTATGGTGTCGATAACGTCCAGCTTTTCGCCACGCTTTACCTCTAGAAGGTCGGCAGCGACCACGGCATATGAAGTACGGATCTGAGCGGTCTTAGAGATTACGGTAGCCGTATCAGTCAATCCGAAGACGTTGGATACGCCTCCGACCGTTGAGTCGAAAATGCCGCACCCAGCCTGAAAAACGATGAAGACAAAAAGAAAAATTGAGGTGATTTTGAGCTTCATTTACTTCTATTTCGAAAGCTTCCGCCAATTATTATATCCCAAAGCATCCAGCAAGTCTTTTTGCCGACCATTGAGTTTTGGCATTACTGAGAGGCCATTTTTTATTTCGAGACCCGCAAGCGAGAGCGCGGGTTCCCAGGCGAACCTACCGGACGCCTTAATATAATTGTCGATGACGGGACCGAGTTCCTTGTTGCTTTGAAGGATGGAAAGGACCGCCGTATTTCCATCCATTCGGGAATTCGGAAGCCTATGTTTCTCATAAAACTCGCGAAGAATATCGTTCACCGAACGCTTTCCTTTGGAATTGTGCAACAGCAATACATCACAGAGAAAAGCAGTCACCATACCGCGCGCATAAACATAGGTATCGGCTCCGTTCCAGCGTTTACCGGAGGCGTCGATCAGCGAGAGGCGGTTCGTTTGATGCGCGTCGATTGCCTGTGCACGGGACAGGGTATCGAGAAGATCCTCAAACCGTATCCGGTTCATCGCGACTGCCATTTTCAGCGACGCATATAACGCAAAGCCTTCATAAAACCAATCGTAGTTGCCGCTTAGGTTTACGCCGTGCGGGATCCAAAGATGAAACATCTCGTGGCGGAGTTGTTCATGCAAACGCTGCAGCGATTGGGTCCTAAACGGCATATCGGACGAGATAAGCGTGACATTGCGCCCCCTAGTCTCCGCCTGCCACTGGCCAGTGCCAACTTGCTGAGGAAATTTCAATATGTTTACGACGACGTCATTGTGGGCGTCCGCCGCAAAGGTCTGCCTGAGGCTCGAATAGATCTCGCGGCACATATCTTCAAACTCCTCGTCCGTGAAGAGCCATTTGTCGGCAAATCCAATGCGGATCGCGGTATCGCCGCTCCTAACCGTTCGGGCCCGCAGACCTTTTCCCACTGGAACTACTTCTGCGTAAGCATCTTTCGTATCAATGACGCCATCGATCCGACTACCCAAGTAGTGCCATCCGACGGGTAGGTTAACGGTGATCTTTCCGGAGATCGGTTGTCCATTTTGACCTACAATTGGTAACAAATCGCCAAGCATCAACAGTCCGACATCGTTCGAAATCCACGAAACATGTGCGGCAGAGCTCGCCTCTTTCCGGGGTGAAAGATCGACGGAATAGTTCCATTTTGTAAACCCGGCATCGGATACGTACTCTCCGGGGACGGCCGATTGGAACCCAACGCCCTCGTCACTAGCATTCCTAACGCTGAGGTTTCCTATGCGTTCGCCAAGGCCGCTGAATCCCGCGTACGATCTTGGAAAGGAAAGATTCCGGCGCGAGTCCAAAAAACGGCCGCTTACACTGACGATCGAAGGGTTTTCTGCTCGAATTTCGATCTTAGCCTCAATATCCTGCGCTGCCGCATTTGTAAAGAAATGTAAAATCTGTACTGCGACGGCGAAAATCAGGTATGATGGGCGGGACAGCGTTGACATCGGCTTTTCGTTGGAAATAGACTGGTTGTTTCTGTATCAGACTCTTATAGAGAATAAGAACAAAATGAGTCTTATCAAAATAGTCATGTACGCTTTGATTTTTGTGCTGGGTCTCCTTTTCCTCGGCCGGTTTTTCTTCTAGTTCGCCGGATTTTGATTTCTGCTCCTTTCAATTTAATATCTACCTTGCGGCCTGAATTGGCCGCATTTCTATTTTATGACCGACCTTCGAAAGATCGAGCGCGCCCTCATCAGTGTTTCAGATAAGACCGGTGTTGTTGAATTCGCCCAAAGGCTGGCCGAATTCGGTGTCGAGATCATCTCCACCGGCGGAACTGCTAAGACGTTACGCGACAACGGAATAGACGTAACCGATGTGTCCGAGATCACCGGCTTTCCTGAAATGATGGACGGCCGGGTCAAAACGCTTCATCCTAAGATTCACGGGGCCTTTCTCGCGTTGCGTGATAATCCCGGTCATGTCGCATCAATGCAGGAGCACGACATCACGCCGATCGATCTGGTAGTCATAAATCTCTATCCTTTCGAAGAAACGATTGCAAAGGAAGGAGTTACGCTTGAAGAAGCAGTTGAGAACATTGATATCGGCGGTCCCGCGATGATCCGCTCGGCAGCAAAAAACTGGCGAGATGTTGCCGTGCTCACGGACTCCGGCTCGTATGCTGGGGTTATCAACGAAATGCGTGAGACGCACGGATCGATCTCGCTTTCGACCCGCAGGCATCTAGCAACCCAGGCATACACACGAACAGCGAATTACGATCTCAAGATCGCTTCATACCTGACGCGTCAGCATGCGATAGAGAGTAATCCGATGGCGTACGGGTACGGAGTGCTCGAGAGTGTTTCGTTCAAAGTGAACAAGATCACCGACCTTCGTTATGGAGAAAATCCGCACCAAAAAGCGGCCTTGATCTCTACAGGAGAACCCGACGGCATTGCCAACGCTGAGCAACTCCATGGCAAGGAGATGTCCTTCAACAATTACGTTGATGCCGACGCGGCCTGGAATTTGGTTCAGGATTTCGATGGGCTGGCCGTCGCGATAATTAAGCACACGAATCCGTCCGGTGTCGGCATTGGAGCGACGAACGAGGAGGCATATCGTCGAGCATTATCGACCGATCCTGTTTCCGCATTCGGCGGTATCGTGGCCTTTAATCAAAAGGTGGATGCAGCGGTCGCGGCCTCTGTAAATGAAGTGTTTACGGAGGTTGTGATCGCTCCCGATTTCGAACCCCAAGCCATCGAGATCTTCAAGCAAAAAAAGAATTTACGCGTGCTGCAAATGGCCGGCGCATTCAAATCAAACAGTTTACCCACTGAATATAAACAGGTATCCGGCGGATGGTTAGTTCAAGAAAAAGATGTCCATCGCTTGACAGTGGTCGACCTAAAATTTGTGACCGAACGTTGGCCAAACGAAGTTGAGGTCCGCTCGATGCTGCTTGCATGGAACGTTAGCAAGCATGTGAAGTCCAACGCGATCGTCATCGCTAACGAAACTCAAACTCTGGGTGTTGGCGCCGGTCAAATGAATCGTGTGGATTCGGTCCGCATTGCGGCGATGCGTGCTGAGAGATTCGGCCATCCGCTCCAAGGCTCCGCACTCGCGTCGGACGCTTTCTTCCCGTTCCGTGACAATGTTGACGAAGCGGCAAAGCTTGGGGTTACGGCCATCATCCAACCCGGCGGGTCGATCAAAGACGACGAATCCATCGCTGCAGCCAACGAGTATGGCATCGCGATGGCGTTCACGGGCGTCCGCCACTTCAAGCATTAAAAGCGAATTATTTACCAGACAAACCCGCTAGCGGTTGTAACGAAAGAAAAACACCACACATCCGAGGAGTGTTAGGACGGAGAGTACCGACGACCATTCGCCATCGGCGATCAACATCACAACGTTTAGTGCGATGCCCATCAGACTGAGCAGCAACACAACCGCAAGTATCGGGTGATCCGGCTCTCGGCACCTCATTTTTTTTGACCTATGCCTTAGTTTACCACAGCGGGACAGGGGGCGTTTTAGAAAAACCTTGACAATATCTTGTGGCGATGTTTAAACTATTCGCAATTAGGACGACCAAAGGAACGCTCGAAGGTTTCAACTAGAAAACCCTCGGCTTTTTGTGTTTTCACTTCGAAATTACTTTGAGGAGACCACTTGTATGAAGACATATTTGTATTTTGCTTTACTTGCACTTACGACAGTAGCTTTTTCATCCTGTGTACCCCCCACGACGAATACGAACGTCGCAAACACCAATACAAATTCCAACGCGAATACGACGGCAGCAGCACCCACGGCTGAGCAGCTAAAGGCCCTCGAGACTAAGGCTTATGAGGCCTACAAGAACAAGGACGGGCAATATTTCCAAACGTTCATGACCGAGAACTTCAAAATGACGGGTGAAAAAGGTGAACAGATGGACAAGGCCGCATCCATCAAGTCGGTCTCGGAGCACCCCTGTCAGATCAATGGTTTCACGCTTTCCGATGAGAAGGTGACACCTGCCGGACCGAATGCTGCTGTGCTGACAACAACTGTGGCTGCGGATGGAACGTGCGAAGGGAAACCAATACCCACGGCGACCGCGTCTACGCTTTACGTGAACGTAG
>Ga0207683_10005596_pt1 | contig 10775 bp, 11 predicted proteins | sample KBSM73metaG_FD_184333 | JGI IMG/M metagenome (GOLD analysis project Ga0207683, IMG submission 184333) | Miscanthus rhizosphere microbial communities from Kellogg Biological Station, Michigan, USA - KBS M7-3 metaG (SPAdes) (version 2) | ecosystem: Host-associated > Plants > Roots > Rhizosphere >...
GCTGCTCGCCACGGCGGGCGCGGCGGCGGCCATCGTCTGGCCGTTCGACGGCGACGATGGGCCGATGACGCGCGGCGCCTTCGAGATCGCGTCGCGGGAAGGCCGCAAGGTCAGCGCGGTGGCGTGGCGGCCGGGCCCGGCGCGCTCCCTCGCGATCGGGTGGGACGACGGCGCAGTGCAGCTCGCTTCCTTCGACGAACCGCAGACGGCGCGGACGCTGCGCGCAGCAGGGCGCGCGGCGATCAGCTCGATCGCCTGGAACGGCGGCGGCACGCTGCTCGCCTTCGGCAGCGCCGCCGGCGAATGCGGCGCACTGAAGGGGGACGCATGAGCGCCGTGCCGGAAGAGGCCGGCGTCGATGCGCTGCCGGCCGGCATCGACAAGACCGTCGTCAAGAGCCTGGGCATGCTCGAGCGCCTCGTGGACCTCGGCCGGCCGATGGGCGTGACCGAGCTCGCGCTCGCGACGCGGCTGCAGAAGAGCAACGTGCACCGCATCCTCTCGACCCTGCGCCACCTCGGCTACGTGCGCAGCAACGCCGACAGCAGCTACGAGCCGACGCTGCGCGTCTGGGAGCTCGGCCAGCGCATCCACGCGCGCATGGACCTGCCCGCCGCGGCGCGGCCGCACCTGAGGCGCCTGGTCCTCGAGACCGACGAGACCTCGCACCTCGCCGTGCTCGCCGGCCACGAGGTCGTCTACGTCGAGACGATCGAAACGGCGAATCCGGTGCGCGCCCACACGCCCCTCGGCGGGCGGGCACCGGCGTACTGCACCGCCTCGGGCAAGGCCCTCCTGAGCGGCCAGCCGGCCTCGGTGATCAAGGAGGTCGCGCGCCAGGCCGTGCGCCACACGCCGTCGACGTTGACGAAGCACGACGAGCTGATGCAGGCGCTGCGCCAGGCCAAGGAGCGCGGCTACGCGACCAACGTCGGCGAGTTCCGCACCAACGTCGCCGGCATCGCCGCTCCGGTGCTCAACCGCCAGGGCGAGGTCGTCGCCGCGGTCGGCATCGCGGGGCCGCTCGACCGGCTGCGGCCGGCGCGCATCCGCCAGCTCGTGCCCGCGGTGATCGGCGTCGCCCGCGACATCTCGGCCGCGCTTGGCGCGCCGGCGGATCACTAGGGCACCGGTCATGTGCGGCTTCAGCGTTCTCGACAACGTCTACCGTCCCTACGTGCCGCCGGCCGACGAGGTGGTGCGGCGCACGCGCGAGCACGAGGCGGCGATGACCGGCGAGCGCGTGCCCGAGGCGAGCTGGGCGCTCTTCTTCGGCGCCTCGTGCACGCCGCTGCCGCCCGACCAGTTCCGCCGCATGTTCACGGCGCGGCGCGCGGCGGTCACGTACCTCGCGGTGCAGGCGTCGACGCGGCTGCGCCCGCCGCCGGCCAGCGCGTTCCGCTGTGTTCCGGACTGAACGACTTTCCTTCTTTCCCAGCCTTTCCAGCAAGGACTTCCCATGCAGATCACGAAGCTTCTGAACCGCGCCCTCGCGGCCGCCGGCCTGGCCCTCGTCGCCCTCGCCCCGGCCGTCGCGCAGGCCCCATTCCCGTCGAAGCAGGTCACGGTCGTCGTCGCCTTCCCACCGGGCGGTGGCGCCGACCTGCTGGGCCGGCTGCTGGCGAAGAAGTACTCGGAAGCCTGGGGCCAGACCGTGGTCGTCATCAACCGTCCGGGGGCGGCAGGTCTGATCGGCGCCAAGGAAGTGGCGCGCGCAGCGCCCGACGGGCACACGCTGCTGGTCGGCGCGAGCGGCACCGTCCTCACTGCCAACGAGGCCGAGCTCGCGCCCGTGTCGCTGCTGAGCACGCCGCCCAACATCGTGGCGGTGAATGCCTCGCTCCCCGTCAACAACCTGCGCGAGTTCGTGGCCTATGCCAAGGCGCGGACCGATGGCTCGGTCTCGTTCGCCTCGTCGGGCGCCGGCTCGTCGACGCACCTGGCCGGCGAGCTGTTCCAGAGCCTGACGCAGACCAGGCTGACGCACATCCCGTACAAGGGCATGGGCCAGGCGGTGCTCGACCTCGTCGGCGGACAGGTCACGGTGATGTTCGGGCCGCCGCCGGCGCTGCTGCCGCACATCAAGTCGGGCAAGCTGAAGGCGCTGGCGGTCGCGGACAGCCACCGCTCGCCGCTTTTCAGCGAGATCCCGACCAGCGCCGAAGCGGGCGTGCCGGGGCTCGAGTCCCGCGTCTGGTACGGCATCTTCGTGCCGGCGGGCACGCCGGCCGCGGTGATCGCGAAGATCAACGCCGACACCAGCAAGGCGCTCGCCGCGCCGGACGTGGTGGAGACGCTCGCGACGCAGGGGGCGACGCCGGCGGGCGGCGATCCGGCCAGCTTCGCGTCGTTCCTCAAGAAGGACATCGCGACGACCGAGGACCTGATGCGCAAGGCCGGCCTGCCGCTGACGCAGTGACGGCGGATTTCATCGACAGGAACAGCCCATGCTTTTTGAGCTCAGGACGTACCAGGCCGGCGGCGGACGCATGGCCGAGATGGAGAAGGCGATGGCGAGCGACTGCACCGCCATCTTCCAGCGCGCGAAGGTGCCTCGGCCGCTCGGCGCGTGGCATGCGGTCGCGGGGCCCCGCCTGCCGGCGTTCGTCTGGATCCTCGGCTGGAACTCGCTCGACGAGCGCAACGCCGCCTGGGCCGCGTTCGGCGCGGACCCCGAGTGGCAGAAGCTGCGCCGCGAGGCGCATGCGAAGACCGAGCTGACCGCGCGCGTCGACACCCAGTTCATGGCCGCGTGGCCCGAGCCGGCGCTCGCCGCGGCCGCCGACCTGTCGCCGGCGGGCGGTGTCTGCCAGCTCGTGCTGCAGCGCGTGCACACGGGGCAGGGCGGTGCGGCGCGCCAGGCGTTCCTGGCGACCGACCGCGCGGTGCTCGAGAAAGCGGACGGCAAGCTCGAGGCGGCGTTCGACCTGATGAGCGGCGAAGACCTGCCGGTGATCGCGGCGATCGTCCGCTGGGCCGACGCCGCAGCATGCGTCGCCGGCATGTCGGCGTACGACGCCGATGCGAAGGTGCACTCGGCGCGCGTCGCCGAGCGCGAGAAGCTCGGCTTCGACCTGTTCGGCGCGAGCGATCGCTACCTGCTGGCGAGCTCGCCGTCGTTCGGCCGGCGCTGACCGGCCCGGCGGGAGGACCCATAATCCCCGGTCGTCGGCGCAATCCCGGCGCGGCCTGCCGACCCGGGTCCCTTCGAGCGGAACGGGTCCGCTTCGGAGGCAGCATCCGACCGGATTGGATTCGATGCTCATCTTGTCGCGACTGGCGCAGGCGAAGAATGGCCTCCCGAGGGCGTTTGCCGCGGTCGCGCGGCGGCATCGGTTCCTCGCCTCCGCGTTCGCCGTCGCCACCATCTCCATCGCCCATGCCGCCGCGCTGACCGGCGGCCGCTTCGTCGAGGCCGACGGCTGGAAGGCGCGGATCACCGTGGACTGCCTGCTCAAGGACAAGGTCTGCGGCAGCTTCCGCTACGAGACGCAGGCCTGCGAGGGCGACCTGATCTACAGCCGCGAGATCGCCAACGGCTTCGAGTTCCGCACCGAGCTGCGCGCCGGCCGCTGCCTGCCCGGCTGCGTGCTGCAGCTCTCGAGCGACTTCAAGCGCTACGTCGAGGTCTGCACGAACAGCCGGCACGAGGGCACGCTCGTCGCCGCGGCGACCACGTCCCCGGTCGGCGGCACGCCTCCCGCGGCGACGGCCGCTCCGGCGACGGCGCCGCCTGCGGCTGCGCGCCCCGCCGCGGCGGCGCGGCCGCCGGAAGGCAAGCTCAACGGCGTGGTCCGCTTCCGGTGGGACAACGGCGACGTGTACGAGGGCTCCTGGGTCGACGGCAAGCGCAACGGCAAGGGCAGGATGGCCTGGGCGAGCGGCCAGACCTACGAGGGCGAATGGCGCGACGACGTCGCCGTCGGCGAGGGGGCGATGACCTTCCCCAACGGCGACCGCTACCAGGGCCAGGTGAAGGACGGCATCGTGCACGGCCGGGGCCGCATGCAGTTCGCCAACGGCGACGTCTTCGAGGGCCAGTTCGACCAGGGCACCCCGGATGTCGAAGGCACCTACACCGAGAAGGACGGCAGCCGCTACGTCGGCCAGTGGAGGAAGGGCGTCAAGCAGGGCCGCGGCAAGTCGGTCTGGTCCACCGGCCAGAGCTACGACGGCGACTGGGTCGCCGACAAGCCCGAGGGCACGGGCACGATCACCTTCGCCAACGGCGACCGCTACGAGGGCCAGGTGAGCAATGGGCTGCCGCAGGGCAAGGGCGTCAAGGTCTACGCGTCGAAGGACCGCTACGAAGGCACCTTCGTCCGCGGCGAGGCGGACGGCGAAGGCGCCTACCGCTGGGCCAACGGCGACACCTACGCGGGCCATTGGCAGAAGGGCAAGAAGGTCGGCGCCGGGCGCTACCGCTGGGCCAGCGGCGACTACTGGGAAGGCGAGTTCGCCGACGACAAGCGCACCGAGTCGGGCCGGCTCTACTTCACCACGGCGGTCGCCGCGAGCGGCGAGGGCGCGAAGATCGCCAGCCAGGCCGACGCGCTGGCCGGACCCCCGAAGCCCGGCGAGAAGGGCCTGGACCGCGCCAGGCTGCTCGCGATCCCGATGGTCGCCAAGGAAATGCGCGAGTGCTCGCGGAAGCAAGGTGTCGACTGCGCCACCCGCGTCGTCGACGACGTGCTGAGCGACAACCTGCAGCCGCACAAGTGGCAGGCGATGGCGTCGGACAAGGGCGCCAAGGGCAAGGCCTCGGTGTTCGAGGTCGACACCAACTCGGTCCTCGAGAGCGGCAACGTCTTCACCTGGCTGCGCGCCGGCGACGGCGCGCAGGCGCGCAACATCGGCATCAAGTACGACTGCCGGGCGCAGGCGATCGAGATCCAGCTCATCTACCACTGCAGCGGCGGCGGCGCCTGCGCGCTCGATCCGAACATCGACAAGTACGCCGGCAAGGTCCTGCCGGCGACCGACATCAAGGGCTGGTTCAAGGAGGCGTGCGAGCGCTGATGGCCGAGGAGCCTCCCAGCGACAAGACCCAGGTGATCGGCCCGCCCGCCGCCGCCGAGCCGGCGGCGTCGCGCCTGCACCAGAACGCGCTGCCGGTGGGCGCCAAGCTCGGCGAGTTCGAGATCCTCGACCTGGTCGGCGAGGGCGGCTTCGGCATCGTCTATCTCGCGCAGGACCATTCGCTGCATCGCAAGGTGGCGCTCAAGGAGTACATGCCCGCGCTGCTCGCGTCGCGCGGCCGCGACGCCTCGGTGGCGGTGCGCTCGGAGCGCCAGCGCGAGACCTTCGACATCGGCCTGCGCAGCTTCGTCAACGAGGCGCGCATGCTCGCCTCGTTCGACCACCCGGCGCTGATCAAGGTGTACCGGTTCTGGGAGGCGAACGGCACCGCCTACATGGTGATGCCCTTCCTCAGCGGCATCACCCTGCAGGACGCGCTGAAGCAGCGCGGCGAGGCGCCGAGCGAGGTCTGGATCCGCGGCCTGCTGTCGCCGCTGATGGAGGCGCTGGCCGTCCTTCACGACGACAAGGTGTACCACCGCGACATCGCGCCCGACAACATCATGCTGCTCGCCGGCGACCGGCCGATGCTGCTCGACTTCGGCGCCGCGCGCCGCGTCATCAGCGACATGACGCATGCGCTCACGGTGATTCTCAAGCCGGGCTACGCCCCGATCGAGCAGTACGCCGACATGCCCGGCATGAAGCAGGGGCCGTGGACCGACGTGTACGCGCTCGCCGCGGTCGTCTACTTCATGATCCTCAAGAGGAAGCCGCCGCCCGCGGTCGGCCGGCTGATGGAGGACAACTACGAGCCGCTCGCCCGCAGCGAGGCGGCGGGCCGCTACAGCGCCCGCCTGCTCGAGGGCATCGACAGGTGCCTGCGCGTGCGCGCCGAGGACCGGCCGCAGAGCATGGCGGCGATGCGGGAGGCGATCGGTCTCGCGCCGGTCGCCGAGGCGACGGCGGGGATGCCGGCCTTCGCGCCGGTGGCGGCGATGCCGTCGTTCTCCGCAGCGTCGGCGGCGTCGGCCGCCGTGCCGATGCCGACGATCGACCCGACGATGGTTGCAGCCGTGCGAGAGGAAGGGCCGACCGACGTGTCGGTGCCGGACATCGCGCTGCCCGACCGGACCGAACTCGTCGCGAGAACAGTCGACGCCTCGCCGCCGCCGACGTGGCCTCCCGCGCCGTCGTCGCCGATGGCGCCGCCCGGGGGCGTGTCGGAGGACGAGGCGACCACCATCGTCCCCGCGCCTGTGCCGCTGCCGCTGCCGCTGCCCCTGCCGCTGCGCCCGACGCCCGCCGTCGCCGCCCCGGATCCGCCGCGTCCGGCGCCCGCCGTCGCGGCCCCGGAGCCGCCGCTCGACGTCGATTTCGCCGTCGACACCGCCGAGCCGGTCGCCGACATCTCGCTCTATGCCGACGTCGAGAGCGCGCCCGCGCCGGCGGGAACGAGCCGCGCGCCGCTCGTCGCCGGCGGCGTGGTGGCCGTCGCCCTGCTCGTGGCCATCGCTGCGTACTTCTCGCTGAAGAAGCCGCCGCCGGCGCCGGTGGCCGTCGTCGCGGCGCCGACGAAGGCGGCAGCCGCGTCCGCGCCCGCGGTCGTCGCCCCGGTGCCGCCCCCGCGCCTCGCGAGCCTCGACGCGGCGATCGACGCCGCTCGCGCCGCCGCCGATCCCGCACTCGCGCCGACGCTCGAGGTGCCGCCGGCGGCGCCGCTCGGCGGCGAGCTGAGCGTGGCGGTGAAGAGCGCCGCCGGCGGCGCGCTCCAGGTCTTCGTCTGGGACGCCAGCACCGACCGGATCCATCGGCTCGTGCCCGACGACAAGGGCGGCGCCGTTCCCGCCAACGGCAGCGCGACCGTCACGTACCGCGACAAGGACACGGCGACGCGCCCCCCGCAGACGCCGCTCGGCCGCTGGCGCGTCGTCGCGCTGCTGTCGGACGCGCCACGCGATCTTTCCGCCACGGCCTTCGCTCGCGACGGCGATGCGGCCGTCGCCGAGCGCGGCACGCTCGAGGCGCGTCTCGCCGGCGAGGGCCTCGCCGCCCTGGTCGGCCAAGCGCAGTGCGCGGCGAGCGCGCCGTGCGCCGGCCGGTTCGGGATCGCGATCGCCGACGTCGCGCAGGAAGCGGCGTCGCCCGTGGCGGCGAAGCGCCCGGCGCAGGGCAAGCCGGCGCCGTCGGCGCAGGGCAAGAAGAACCCCGACTCCGAGCGCGAGTACATGAAGCGGCTGAACAAGGACCTCGACACCCTGCTCGGGAAGTGAGCGCCGCGCCGCGGCGCGGCGCTCGCACTGTCGACGGCCCTAGGCGGGCTTGCGCAGGAGGATCTCGCGATAGCCGGTCAGCCCGAGCTGCACGGTGGCGTGCATCAGGTAGCCGGAGATCACGTTGCGGCCGCGCATCGGCGAGCGTCGCGCGAGCGCGCGCCGGCCGAGCCAGGGAAAGCGGATCACCGCGCCGGTGAGCCGCTCGAGCCGCTTCAGGTTGGGCGAGACCTCGGCGTCGAGCGACACGACCGCGACGCGCTCGAGGCCGACCGCTTCGGCGGTATCGACGACGTCGTCGACGACCTGGAAGGCGTCGAGCGCCATGCCCTTGGCGAGCAGCTCGGCGGCGAGCGCCTCCTCGGCATTGAGCGTCTCCGGCCGGCGCGCGAGGTAGCCGTCGAAGAGGCGAAACGTCCCGCCGGGACGCAGCACCCGCGCCACCTCCGCCAGCGCCCGGCGCAGGTCGCGCGCGTAGCAGAACGCCTCGACCGCGTAGACGTGGTCGAAGCTCGCGTCGGCGTAGGGCAGGGCGTGGAAGTCGGCGGAGCGGAGCTCGGCGTTGGTCGCGCCTTGCCGTTCCAGGCGCTCGCGCGCCAGCGCGAGGTGGCTCGGCGTGAGGTCGATGCCGCTGAAGCGCACCGAGGGAAAGCGCGGCGCGAGCCAGGCGAGGTTGAAGCCCTGGCCGAAGCCGATCTCGAGGACGTCGTGCGGCGCGGCCGCGGACCAGCCGGCCGAGATCCGCTCGAGCTGACCGTAGAAGCCCTCGGCACGAAAGCGCCCGGGGCTGATCGCCAGGTGCATCGAGCCCTCGCGCGAATGGTGCTTGCGGTACGCCGGCGAGCATTCCTCGTAGTACGCGATCACCTCGTCGGCGCCCATGCCCTCGGCGCGGATCTTCTCGATGCTGAAGACGCGGTCGAGCTTGTGCAGGCGACGGCCGAGATCGCCGGCGTCGGGCGGGCGGGAGAAGGGAGAAGGCCAGGCCATTCGGCGAAAGTCGGGCGAGCGGAAATGCTGGCCGCGATTGTCCCTTGCCGCGGCGGCCCGGTGCCCGGCACACTCGCCGCTCCCTCGCACGACGACGCCGCCATGACCGCGCTCACGCTTCTCCAGGCCCGCACCATCGCGGACGCCGCGCTCGCCGCGGCGCGCCAGGCGGGCCACCTGCCGATGGCGATTGCGGTGCTCGACGCATCGGGCCACCTCAAGGTCGCGCTGCGCGAGGACGGCGCGAGCATGTTCCGGGTCGACATCGCGACCGGCAAGGCCTGGGCGGCGATCGGCATGGGCGCCGCAAGCCGGATCCTGGCGCAGCGCGCCAGGGACAACCCGAATTTCTTCGTCGCGCTGGCCGCGACCGCGCAGGGGCGCTTCCTGCCGCAGACCGGCGCGGTGCTGGTCAAGGACGCCGCGGGCGCCGTGCTCGGCAGCGTCGGCGCGTCGGGCGGCACGGGCGACGAGGACGAGGCGATCTGCATCGCCGGCGTGCTCGCGGCGGGGCTGGCGCACGGTTGACTCGCGGAGCGGCGCGACCGCGGCCCGGGCCGCGCCCATGCGGCCGACGCCGGCGCGGCGCGCCTCTAGAGAAGCTCGAGGTCGAGCGCTTCGAACAGGCCGCGCACCGGATGCGACTCCGGCAGCACGTAGACGACGCTGCGTCCGGCGCCGAGCGTCGGTGCCACGACGGCGTCATAGAACGCCACGGGGACGACGATGCAGCCCGCGGAGATGCGGTTGTCCTCCGGCGTCGCCGAGGCGAGACGCGCCGGCCGCCGCTCCCGCGCAGGCGCTGGGCGCAGCCGGTGGATCGCGAGCGACGCCGCGTAGTCGATCCAGACGATGTCCTCGCCCTTGTCGTTGCGGCCGGGCCGGGACTCGAAGCGGCCGGCCGGCGTCGTGCGCTCGCCGACGCCCAGGCTCGCCGCGGTGCGGCCGGTGCCGGCCGAGAAGTCGCCCGGAGTCAGGCCGAGCAGCACCGGCGAGGCGCCGAGCAGCCGGCCGGCGGCGTCGAAGACGTAGATCCGCGCGTCGCGCTTGTCGACGACGGCGAACGGCTGTTTGCGGTTGTCGGCGCCGGAGACCACCCAGCTCGCCGCATAACGGGCGTCGAGCGACGCGCGCTCGGCGCCGAAGTCGGGCGCCGCATGACATGCCAGGGCGCACAACCCACCACAGGCTGCCAGCAGCAGCCGCTTCCAACCCGACATTCCCGAATACCTCCCGGGCTGCGGTGAGCGAAGGCTCCCGCACCACGGGACGGATTGTGCCGGCGCCGGGCGCCGGCACGGGATCGGGGAACTACGGTCGGGCCGTCACTGTCGGGAAATCCTCACATCCCTGGCGGCCGATTGCGTTCGGGCGCTCTTCATGGATGCGTCGTAGGCGCCGGCGAAGACCGCGCCGACGGGGCGGGTTTCCGGCAGCACGTACGCCACCGCCCGGCTCGTTTTCAGGAGCGGCCAGACGACCGATTCGAAGAACGGCACCGGCACGTTGATGCAGCCGTAGGAGATGCGCCGGTCGGCCGGGTTCGGCGAGCGCAGGCGCTCGAAGCGGCGCTCCTTCGGGTCGACCATGCGCACCCGGTGCATCGACACGGCGGCGTCGTAGTCGACCCAGACGACGTCCTCGCCGTTGCTGTTCTTGCCCGCCTCGGCGACGAAGCGTCCGGCGGGCGTCGTCTTCTCTTCCTGCTTGACGAGCGAGATCGGCCGGGTGCCGATGTCCGGCGCCGAATCGTCGCCCGGCGTTGCGCCGAGCAGCACCGGGCTGGCGTCGATCAGCCGGCCGTCGGGAGCGAAGACCCAGACGCGGGCGTCGCGCTTGTCCAGGATGACGTAGGGCAGGCCGCCGCTGTCATGCGAGTCGGCGACCCAGTCGGCGACGTAGCGGACGTCGGCCGTGGGAACGCGCGTGCCGAAGTCGGCGGCGCGGAAGGGACCCGGGCGATCGATCGGGGCGAGCGGCGCGATGGTGGCCGCGGCGGAGGGCGGCACCGAGCGCAGCGTCGCCAGGCCCGAGGGCGGCAGGGTCACGACGAGCGCGGCCGCGGCTACGAGCACGCCTTGCTTGAGTCCGGCGAGGATGTCCGACCGCAGCTCGCCCTGGGGCAGGAAGTTCATGGTCTGGCATTAGAAGGCGCGGCCACCGACCCCGCCGGAGCGGGCGCCGATGGCCGCGTTTGCTTCCCGGACGTTAGTTCCGGTCGGCCTTCGGCTGCAGGTCGGTCTCGAGGCCCGACGACGTGGTCGTGTCGGTCGTGGTGCTCGACGTGCTCGGAGCGCTCGACGACGAGGGCATGCTCGAGGACGTGTTGCTCGACGGCGAGGCGGTGCTCGACGACGTGTTGTTCGCCGGCTGGCTGGTGTCGGCGGTCGCCGGCGCGGCCTGGGTGGTCGTGTCCGGGGTCGACTGCGCATAGGCGAGGCCCACGGCACCGGCAACGGTCAGGGCGGCAACGGCGGAGGTGAGGGACTTGAT
>Ga0207683_10005600_pt1 | contig 10770 bp, 8 predicted proteins | sample KBSM73metaG_FD_184333 | JGI IMG/M metagenome (GOLD analysis project Ga0207683, IMG submission 184333) | Miscanthus rhizosphere microbial communities from Kellogg Biological Station, Michigan, USA - KBS M7-3 metaG (SPAdes) (version 2) | ecosystem: Host-associated > Plants > Roots > Rhizosphere >...
GTGTCCGACAACGGCATCGGCATCCCGGCGGACAAGCGAGAAAAACTCTTTCAGGAATTCTACCGGGCACACGGTGAAACGGTCACCGACGCCGAGGGCACCGGTCTCGGTCTCAGCATCGTTCGTGAAACCGTCGAGTCAATCGGCGGTCGCGCCTGGGCCGAATTCCCGGAGGACCAGGGGACCGTCTTCGCCTTTGCTATTCCTTCCCGAAGAAGCGACGATCTCAAACCGACCGACGGGTCGAGCGACGCGATAAAGGAAACCGCGGCCAGCCTGGCGAGCGAGGAAGCGCAGTCCGTCAAGGCCGAGTGACCTGTCTTGCCCGGTGCGTCGCCGCGCTCCATACTAGCTGCACTCTCACCCATCATCCGTGACACTACATTCTCGTCGCCAGTTTATCGCATCACTGGGCGCCACTGCTCTCGGACTCGCGGGCATGAATGCAACCGCGGCTTGCGCGAGCGCTTCCTCCATGGCCGGAGGCCGGAAACTCAACAAGTTCGGATTGCAGCTCTACACGGTTCGCGATCTGATGCAGGCGGATATGCCTGGCACACTCGCCAAGGTTGCGGCGGCGGGCTACAAGGAAGTCGAGTTCGCGGGATACTTCGGACGCACACCGGCGCAGGTACGCGAGCTACTGCAGCAGAACGGACTCACGTCGCCATCGAGCCACCTCGGGATCGACCTGCTGGAGAAGGACGCTGCCGGAACCTTCGCGACTGCCAAGGCAATCGGAAACGAGTGGGCCGTTGTGCCATGGCTGCCGGAGGATCGAAGGAACGACTGGGGCAGGCTCACCGGTCTGCTCAACACGCTGGGCGCGCAGGCAAAATCCCAGGGATTGCGACTCGCTTACCACAATCATGATTTCGAGATCAGGGCGGTCAACGGCGTGCGCCCGCTCGACACGCTTCTCTCGGGCACCGATCCATCGCTCGTCGATTTCGAAATGGATCTGTACTGGGTGATCTTCGGCGGCGGGCAGCCGCTCGATTTCTTCAATCGTTATCCCGGCCGCTTCAAGATGGTGCACGTGAAGGACTCCGCGGGTCCGCCGGACAACAAGATGGTCGACGTGGGCAAGGGCACGATCAACTTCCCGGCCATTTTCGCCGAGAGCGCAAAGGGCGGCATCCAGCACTACTTCGTCGAGCACGATCAGCCCGCCGATCCGATTGCCACCATCACGAACAGCGCCAACTACCTCCGCCAGGTGACGTACTGATCGAGAAAAAACTTCTCTCCCCGCCGAACCGGTCACGGAGGATTCGCTTTTCATGAAGGCAAAGAAGGTCACGCGACGCCAGTTCGTTGCCGACGCCGGCAAGATCGGACTTGGTGTCATGATCGTACCGCGACACGTCCTCGGCGGTGTCGGATACCAGGCGCCGAGCGACACGATCAACTTCGCGGTGGTTGGATTCGGCGGAATGGGATCGGAGAACGCGCTGGAGCTGGCCAAGACCGAAAATCTGGTCGCCTTTGCCGATGTCGACTTCGCGTTCTCCGCGGGCAAGGTCGCGGAGAAAATGAAGGACAACCAGAAACAGGACCGGCCGGAAGGCCTCACGCTCAAGCAGAAGTTCGACAAGGCGGCGCGCTACTCGGACTTCCGCGAGATGCTGGACAAGCAGAAGGACATCGACGGCGTTGTGATTGCTACGCCGGACCATCTGCACGCCGTCGTGGCAAAAGCGGCAATGCAGACGGGCAAGCACGTCTACGTCCAGAAGCCGCTTACTTATTCCGTTCACGAAGCGCGTGTTCTGCGCAAGCTGGCACTCGACAATCCGAAGATCATCACCCAGATGGGCAACCAGGGTCATTCGAGCGACGGCGCGCGTCTCGTCAACGAATGGATCCAGGCAGGAATGATCGGACCGGTGAGAGAAGTGCACGTCTGGACCAATCGTCCGGTCGTGTACTGGCCACAGGGGGTTCCGCTTCCAGTTGGCGGCCCGACACCCGCGGCGCCGCCGAGTCCGTTTGGAAATCCCTGGAGCTTCCGCTACGTGAATATGGTCCTCGCTTCGGCGATGGGATCTTATCCCGTTCCGCCGGGCTTGCACTGGGATCTATACGTCGGACCGGTGGCGGAAGACGTCCCGTATCATCCGATCTACCATCCCTTCAACTGGCGTGGATGGCTGCACTTCGGTGTTGGCGCCCTCGGCGACATGGGAGCGCACCTGATCGATCATCCGTACTGGGCGCTCGGCCTTACTTACCCGGAGAGCATCGAGGCGACGTCAACGCAGTGGGGGACAACTCCGGTGCCGCCGGATCCCAAGGCGCCCGCCGGAAGTCGTGAAGCGCGCGGATACAACCGGCCGGTGTCCTATCCCATCGCCACAGCGGTGCACTACCAGTTCCCGGCGCGCGGAGCGCAGCCGCCGGTGAAACTGAGCTGGTACGACGGCGGATTGTATCCGCCGCGACCGGACCTTCTTCCCGACGACGTCACGCTCAAGAGCGAGGGCGGTGTCATCTTCATCGGAGAGAAGGGAATTCTGATGAACGACACCTACGGCTCGAATCCGCGCCTCTTTCCGGTCTCGCTCACTGAGGACGCCGCGCTGGTGCCGAAGACTTACGAGAGAATTCCCTGGAGCCACGAGATGAACTGGGTGAAGGCGATCAAGGGCGAGGCGAAGGCCAGCTCGCCGCTCGAGTACGCCGCCCAGCTCACCGAGACGATGCTGCTCGGCATCGTGGCGCTGCGGACGGGGCAGGGCAGGAAGATCCTTTACGACGGCGAGCAGATGCGTGTCACCAACATCGCCGAAGCGAATCAGTACCTGACGCGTGAATATCGCGCCGGTTGGGCGGTCTGAAATTTCTTCCCTAGGATGGAGAAGCCATGATTCATGGATCTGCCGCGCGCGCGGCAACGACGATGTGTTTGATGGCAATGGCCGCTTGCACGCCGGCGAGCAACCCGCCCGCGGAGAGCAGCGCCACTACCACGGTGGCGACCGGCGTGAGTGAAGCCCAGAGTGCCGCCGGCTGGCGACCGCTGTTCAACAACAACAGCACCGATGCCTGGCGCGGCTACAAGTCGCAGACATTTCCAGCGGGCTGGAAAATCCAGGACGGTGTTCTGACCAAGACCGGCGCGGTCGAAGACATCATGACGAAAGACCAGTTCGGGGATTTCCAGCTGGCGTGGGACTGGAAGCTGAGTCCGGGAGGCAACGCCGGCGTGTTTTACAGGGGGACTGAGGAGTACGATCACATCTACTGGAGCGCGCCCGAGTACCAGCTGCTCGACGACGCCGGTCACCCCGATGGGAAGAGCCGGCTGACCTCGGCGGGCGCAGACTACGCGCTCTACCCGTCGCCGGCGGGAGTTGTCAAACCCGCCAACGAATGGAACTCCTCGATGATCGTCGCCAAGGGCAACGTCGTGCAGCATTGGCTGAACGGTCAGAAACTGCTCGAGTACGATATGGGCAGCGCCGACTGGGCGGCGAAAGTCAAAGCCAGCAAGTTCGTGGCGTATCCGAATTATGGACGCGCCGCAAAGGGATACATCGCGATACAGGGTGACCACGATGGAACGCTGTCAATCCGCAACGTCCGCATCCGGGAGCTAAAGTGAGCGCGAGAACGCGACTGTCGACGATGATGTTCCTCCAGTATTTCATCTGGGGGGTTTGGTTCGTGACCATGGGTACGTACCTCGGCCAGACTCTTCATTTCACGGACCGGGAGATCGGTTTGGCGTACGGCGCGACGGCGATCGCCGCCCTCGTCTCACCGTTCTTCATGGGCGTCGTCGCCGACCGCTATTTCTCGAGCGAGAAGCTGCTGGCGCTGCTTCATCTCATCGGCGGCATCGTGATGTACCTCGTGTCGCTCCAGACGACGTTCGGATCCTTCTATCCGCTGCTCATTCTCTACGCGTTGTGCTACATGCCGACGCTGTCGCTCACGAACTCGATCTCGTTCCACCATGTGAGTGACCCTGGCCGCGACTTCCCATTCATCCGCGTGCTTGGCACCATCGGCTGGATCGTCGCCGGCATTCTGGTCGGCAAAGTCTTCCACGCCGATGCGCTGGTGCTGCCGATGCGACTCGCCGCCGGCGCGTCGATCATCATGGCGGCCTACTCGCTGGCGCTTCCGCACACGCCACCGAAGGCGGCGGGCACCGAGTTCAGAGTCCACGACGCGCTCGGGCTCGACGCGCTCGCCATGCTCAAGAACCGCGACTTCTTCATCTTCGTCGCCGGCTCGTTCCTTCTCTGCATCCCGCTCCAGTTCTACTACACGTTCGCGAATCCGTTTCTGAATGAAGTAAAAGCTCCCGATCCTGCCTTCATTCAGACCTTCGGTCAGATGTCCGAGATCTTCTTCATGCTCCTGCTCCCAGTGGCTCTGCGGAGATTCGGCATCAAGGTGATCATGCTCGTCGGCATGGCGGCGTGGTCACTGCGGTACTTCGCCTTCGGAATGGGCGCGGAAGGACCGGTGATGCCGTTCATCTATCTCGGCATTCTTCTCCATGGCGTCTGCTACGACTTCTTCTTCGTCAGCGGCCAGATCTACACCGACCAGCGCGCCGGCGAGAAGATCCGCGCCGCCGCTCAGGGATTGATCAACTTCGTCACCAACGGGCTCGGGTACTTCATCGGCGCGTTCGTCTCGGGCGCGGTCGTGAATCGCTATGCGACGCCCAATGCGGCGTGCACCGATGCCGGTGCCGCTGCGCGCGAGTGCCTGAAGGTGACACACGACTGGCATTCGATCTGGCTCGTTCCGTCGGTCGGCGCGTTGATCGTCTTCGTCCTGTTCCTGGTGCTGTTCAAGCCGCGTGGCGGAGTGGCGGCGTCCGCAACGCCCGCGGGAGGAGCAGTCGCGGCCTGAGAGGTCGGGCCCGGTAGCCTGCTGCGGTTCGCAGTTACCTTCTCACACCCCAACGTAATTCGAGGTAAGAATGTTCAAACGCGGATTGCTGATCGGTGGAGCGCTGCTGGCTGTTGCTTCGGCCGGATGCGCAAAGGAGGACACGGACGCGCGCGCGACGATGACTCAGCGCGAGAAGGACAGCCTGCTGGCCCGTTCGCCGATCCCCGGCGCGAAGGCGGTGGGGAAGAGCATGACCGTCGCGGATTCCGCAACCGCCCGCATGAATCGCATCGACTCGGCGCAACAAAATCCGTAACTGGGACTTGAATTCGACTGCGCGTTTGTACTGACTGAAGGGAATGTCAGTAGCGAGCGCAGTCGAACAAGAGCCGAGAGAAGACGAACCTTTAGTTGAGCCACTCGCGGCGCCCTACGAAGGGGCGCCGCACAAGTATCTGATCGCCTTCGCCGTCGTACTGGCGGCGCTGATGCAGGTCATCGATAGCTCCATCGTCAACGTCGCGCTTCCCGACATGATGGGAAACCTCGGCGCCAGCCTCGACGAGATTGCCTGGGTTTCGACCGGATACATCCTCGCCAGCGTCATCATCATCCCTCTCACCGGCTGGCTCGGCGACTTCTTCGGGCGCAAACGGTATTTCGTTGGCTCGATCATCATTTTCACCGTCGCCAGCTTCCTTTGCGGAGCGTCGACGTCGCTGGCCGAGCTCGTCTTCTGGCGGATCATCCAGGGTCTTGGCGGTGGCGCCCTGATGACTGTCTCCCAGGCCGTTCTGTTCGAGTCATTCCCTCGCCGTGAAGCGGGAATGGCCATGGCCCTCTTCGGCCTGGGGGTGATGGTCGGTCCGACGATTGGCCCAACTCTGGGTGGCTGGCTGACCGACAATTACGGCTGGCCATGGATCTTCTATATCAACCTGCCGCTCGGTGTCCTCGCGGCGGCGATGATCATCGGCTACGTCCACGATCCCGAGGACCAGCAGAAACCACCTTCGGTGGACTACATAGGCATCGCTCTGCTGGCGATGAGTGTGGGCTCGCTTCAGTACCTACTCGAGTACGGCCAGCGGGAAGACTGGTTCGACTCCCGGTTCATGACGACTCTCGCCGTAACGAGCGCAGTCACCGGAGTTGCGTTGCTGTGGCGGGAGCTCACGACCGAGCATCCCGTTATCGACTTTCGCGTGCTCAAGCACCGCCAGATGTGGGTGGGCACTCTGCTCGGCGTGGTGATGGGGGTCGGCCTCTACGCGTCGGTATTCACGCTGCCAGTGTTCCTGCAGGGCAACCTTCGCATGACTGCGCAGCAAACGGGGATCATTCTTCTGCCCGGGGCGCTGGCGACGGCGGTGTCGATGGCGATCGTGGGGAGGCTCACCAACAAATTCGATCCTCGCATCCTGATCACGATTGGAGCGCTGCTCTTCGCGGGGGCCATGATCAGACTGTCCCAAATTACGGGAGAGAGCGGCGGCTCAGACTTCTTCTGGTCGCTTATCATGCGCGGAATCGGTCTGGGCATGATGTTCGTGCCCTTGACCACGATCACGCTCGCCGAGCTGGATCATCGCGAGCTTCCACAGGGCACGGGACTTTACAACTTTTTCCGTCAGCTTGGCGGATCGCTCGGTATCGCTGCCATCGCTACGCTTTTGTCGCACTACACGGCCCAGTTCCGCGCCATACTCGCCGAGCACATTACCGTGGGCGACCCGACCACCATGACGAGGATCGAGATGCTGACGCGCGGGCTGATCGGCCGCGGCGCGGATCCATGGACTGCCCGCCAGCGCGCACTGGAAATCATCGACAGGCAGTTGATGGGGCAGGCGAGCGTGATCGCCTACAGCCGGATCTACGTCCTGAGCGCGACTCTCATACTCGCGCTGATCCCGCTGCTCCTTCTCGTGCGACACACCAAAGGCGCCGGCGGAACTCACCACGTTATGGAGTAAAAAAAACGCCATCCGACTCGGATGGCGTTCTGTTCAAGGTCGGGCTATTTGCCTGCGCCTGCTCGGCTCGTCGCCTTGGTTGGCGGCTCCGACACCATCCCGGCTGCCTTGGCATCGTCCGGATCCGCGAAGCTGACATCCTTGCCCCGCTGCTTGAGCATGTTCAGGATGCCGGCCTTGTCCGTGGCCTTGAGGTAGGCTTCCTGTGGCTCGACCTTCCCGCCGTCGACGAGCTCGATCAGCGCGTCGTTCATCGTCACCATTCCCAGGCGCTTCGACGTCTGGAGGACGGACGGGAGCTGGAAGGTCTTGCCTTCGCGAATCAGGTTGGAGACTGACGGCGTCGAAAGCATGATCTCGCGAGCGGCGACGCGTCCGCCCCCAACCTTCTTGCAGAGAACCTGCGAGATGACGCCCTTGAGCGACTCCGACAGCATGACGCGAATCTGAGCCTGTCTGTCCGGCGGGAACTGGTCGATCACGCGGTCGACGGTGCTTACTGCGGTCGACGTGTGGACCGTACCGAAGACGAGGTGACCCGTTTCAGCGGTCTCGATCGCCATCGACACCGTTTCCAGGTCGCGCAGCTCACCAACGAGCACGATATCCGGATCCTCGCGCAGTGCCGCGCGGAGCGCCTGCTTGAACGATGACGTATGAACGCCGACGTGGCGCTGGGTGATCAGGCACTTCTTGCTCTCGTGGACGAACTCGATCGGATCTTCGATCGTGATGACGTGATCCGAGCGGGTGCGGTTGATCAGATCGATTAGCGCGCACAGCGTCGTCGATTTTCCGGATCCCGTGGGGCCGGTGACGAGGACCAGTCCCTTGGTCAGGTGGCAAAGGCGCTGCACTTCGGGCGTGATGCCCATCTGCTCGACGGTGACGACGGCCGCCGGAATGGCGCGGAATACCGCGCCGGTTCCTTTGCGATCGCGCAGTGCATTGCCGCGGAAACGGGCGACGCCCGGGATCTCGTGGGCGAAGTCGGTATCGTTGATCTCCTTGAACTCGGCGCGGTTGTGATCGAGCATCACCGAGTCCAGCATGGCGGCGATGTCATCGGAGGTCAGCACCGTCTCGTTGGCAATCGGCGCAATCTCACCGCTGGCGCGCAACATCGGCGGCGATCCGGCGCGCAAATGGAGATCGGAAGCCTTGTTGCCGACGAGTACGCGCAACAGCGATTCCATTTTCTCCAGTGCGCGACTGCCTGTCACGGATGCCTGCGGTGCCTGGGTCATGGCCGGCTCGGAGCGAGGGGGACTGTGGCGAACCGGCGCCGGCGGCGCGGGCGTTTGCGCAGCCGGGACAGCTTGCGCGGGGGTTGGATTCAGCTTGGGCGCGCCAGCCGCGCGCGGCTCGATACGCGCGGCGATCTTGCCGTTCTGAGTCAGCGACACTTCGAAATTGCCGTCGACCGACGCGTATTCGAAGCGGACATTGCCCGCCGCATCCAGCGAGTGGGGCTGGCCCTGCGGAGCAATCTCGCGAACCAGCGTCAGGATCTGCGTGCTGGTGAGAGCCTGCTTCATCACCGGGCGCGCCGAGTCCTTGATCGTCACGGTGGCGATCTCACCTTCGGTGAGAACGAGCGCCGTGGCGTTATTGGTTACGAGGAGGTTGAGAAAGCGATCTAGCTGGGCCATTTCAGTCCAGTGGACGAACGCGATCGATCAGAGAGCGATTGATCAGACGCGCTTCGTTTGATGTATAGAGAGTCAGGAACCGCGACTTGAGCGCATTGAGATAGTCCAGCACGCGCGCGCGGTCGGGCCGCATCTCCAGGCGAATCGAGCCGAGGCGAACTTCGCCGCCGACAAGGATGATCTGGAGTAGAGCGGTTGGAGCGGGGCCTTCGCTCGGGTTTTGATCGGACGTGCCGTCGTCAGGCCGGTTGGCTGCGACTTCGGCGACGCGCTCCTTGGCGATGAGAATCACTTCGGAGTTATCGAGCTCGAGGGGGAAAAACGGCGTATCGGCGTTGAACAGCTCGGAGACATCTTCGAGCTCGAAAGGGCGATACGACGAGAGGTGAATGAATACGTTTCCCTTCATTTCCTCACCGGTCAACATGGTGAGAATTACCGCTTTTCGAGTGGTCTCGATGCGGTACATGTTCGCGCTGTCACTTGTGAATTGCATGGGCACGCGCGAGAAGGGTTGGGCGTGGGAAGTTCGTACGCTTACAAGACGGTTTTCTGGCCCCTCGAGTCACTTTTTTTTCGTCGGAAAATCACCTGTTTGACACCCGCCCTCAGTCGGAAACTCACACAAAGATGATGCTTTCCGGGGCCTAGTGCCCCGAACAGGCGGGGCGTACTTTCTCGTGTCCTCAACGGCGGATCTGACATGCTCTCTGGTTTCCCCCTGCCACTGCAGCAGCGCAAGACCTACGACGTATGTATTGTCGGCTCGGGCGCGGGCGGTGGAATGGCTGCCTACCAGCTCACCCGCGCAGGCGCCAACGTCCTCCTTCTCGAAGCGGGAGGTCCATGGGACAACACCAAAGACTCGGTGATGCTCAAAATGCCGTACACGTCCCCGCGTCGTGGCGCGTCCACCCCTGACCGTCCGTTCGGCGAGTTCGACGCCTGCGTCGGAGGATGGGATCTGGAAGGCGAGCCTTTTACCAACGCGGAAGGGACGGATTTCAAATGGTGGCGCGCCCGCATGGTCGGCGGACGCACCAATCACTGGGGACGGATCTCACTCCGCTTCGGTCCCGACGATTTCAAGGCGAAGAGCCGCGATGGCCTCGGAGACGACTGGCCGATTGGTTATTCCGACGTCGCTCCATACTACGATCGCATCGACAAACTGATCGGCGTGTTCGGCAACAATGACAATCTTCCGAACCATCCGGGCGGGTATTTTCTCCCGCCGCCGCAACCCCGCTGTTATGAGCTGATGGTCAAGGACGCGGCCGACCGGTTGAACATCACCTGCGTCGCCGCCCGTCTCTCGATCATCACCAAGCCGCACAACGGCCGCATGGCGTGTCACTACTGCGGTCAGTGCAATCGAGGCTGCAGGACCAACTCGAATTTCTCGTCGACGAATGTCCTGATCGCGCCGGCGATGAAGACTGGGCGCCTCACACTCGTGACGCATGCAATGGCGCGGGAAGTGACCATCGACAGTCGGGGTCGCGCCAGCGGCGTCACGTACATCGATACCAGGACGCGCGCGGAGAATCACGTCAACGCGAAGGTCGTGGTGCTTGCCGCCAGTGCCTGCGAGACGGCCCGGCTCCTTCTCAACTCCAAGTCGGCCAGCTTTCCGAACGGGCTCGCCAATTCGAGCGGACTTATCGGCAAGTATCTCACGGACACCACCGGTACCGACGTCTCCGGTTTCATTCCGAAGATGATCGATCATTTCCCCCACAACGAAGATGGAGTTGGTGGAAACCACATCTACATGCCGTGGTGGCTGGACAACAAAAAGCTGGATTTTCCGCGCGGCTATCACATCGAAGTCGGCGGCGGTTGGAACTCTGCGCCGTCGTACGGCTTCATGGGCGGTATTCAGCGCTATCCGTCGGGCGGCGGATACGGCAAGTCGCTCAAGAACGACTACCGGCGCTACTACGGCGCGAACGTGTACTTCGCCGGCCGCGGCGAGATGGTTCCCAACGACAAGAGCTACTGCGAGATCGATCCGTCAATGAAGGACAAGTACGGGATTCCCGTGCTGCGCTTCCACTGGCAGTGGACCGACTACGAGTACAACCAGGTTCGCCACATGCAGCAGACTTTCCGTGCTCTCGTCGAGCAAATGGGCGGCAAGGTCTTCAGCGACATGCCGCAAAAGGACAAAGGCTACGGTATCGCCAGAGGCGGGGAGATCATCCACGAGCTGGGGACGACGCGAATGGGCACCAATCCGTCGAAGTCGGTGGTGGATCCCAACTGCCGCGCGCACGACGTGA
>Ga0207683_10005603_pt1 | contig 10768 bp, 12 predicted proteins | sample KBSM73metaG_FD_184333 | JGI IMG/M metagenome (GOLD analysis project Ga0207683, IMG submission 184333) | Miscanthus rhizosphere microbial communities from Kellogg Biological Station, Michigan, USA - KBS M7-3 metaG (SPAdes) (version 2) | ecosystem: Host-associated > Plants > Roots > Rhizosphere >...
CTCGGCGCTGGGCATCGAGAACCCGCTTCTCGAGACCATCATCCGTGAGCACTGGCCCGAGTTCCTGAACCGGCAGTTCGCGGCGCTCGCGAAGTCGCTCGGCGTCCCCATGGCGGAGATCCAGGCGGCCGTCGAGATCATCAAGAACCTCGAGCCGAAGCCGGGCCGCAAGTACTCGAGCGAGCGGACGATCTACGTGGAGCCGGACGTCTTCGTCCGGAAGATCGGAGACGAATACGTCATCCAGCTCTCAGAAGACGGCCTCCCGAAGCTGCGCATCTCCGCCGCGTACCGGCGGCTGCTCCGCGGCGGCAACGGGGCGATCGGCGCCGAGGCCGCCAACTACCTCAAGGAGAAGATGCGGTCAGCGGTGTGGCTGATCAAGAGCCTGGACCAGCGCCAGCGGACCATATACAAGGTCGCCGACTCGATCGTCCGGCACCAGCGAGCGTTCCTGGACCACGGGATCGAGCACCTGCGGCCGCTCGTCCTGCGCGACGTCGCCAACGACATCGGAATGCACGAGTCGACCGTGTCCCGCGTCGTGTCGAACAAGTACATACACACGCCGCGCGGCCTCTTCCCGATGAAGTACTTCTTCCACAGCGGAATCGACTCCACGAGCGGCGACGACGTCTCGTCTCTCTCGATCAAGAACAAGATCTCGCGCATCGTCGAGGACGAGGACGCCCGGCGCCCCCACTCGGATGCGCGAATCATGCAGAAGCTGCGGGCCGAGGGAATCCAGATCGCCCGCCGAACGGTCGCGAAGTACCGCGAGGAGCTCCGGATCCCCTCTTCCTCTCAGCGCAAACAGAACTTCTAGGGAGGGCGTATGGCCGTCGAATGCACGGGGCGCAACGTCGAGGTCACCGCGTCGCTGAAGGAGTTGGCGGAGGAGCGGACGCAGCGGTTGGAGAGGCACCTCGGAGGCCCGGCGAAAGTGCGGGTCGTGCTCTCCCACGAGAAGCACCGGTTCGGGGCCGAGGTCATCGCGACTCACCGCAGACGCCGGTGGGAGGCGCAGGAGGAGACCGCCGACGCGCGCGCGGCGCTCGCGGCCGCTTTCGAGAAGGTCGACGCCCAGGCCAAGCGCGACTCCGAGAAGCGGCGCGACCGGAAGCACCGAGGGCTGTCGTCGCTGATGCCGAAGGCGATGCCCGAGAACGGCGACGGGGAGGCGGCCCCGAAGAGCCCCGGGGCGAGCCGCCGCCGGCCCGGCTCTCGCGTCGTTCGCACTCGTGCGACCGCGGCCAAGCCGATGGGTGTAGACGAGGCGGCCCTCGCCATGGAATCCTCCCGGGAAGACGTGCTCGTATTCCGAGATGCTTCGAACGACCGCGTGTCCGTGCTCTACCGGCGGCGCGACGGCGACCTGGGCCTGATCGTGCCCGAATGCTGATGGGCGAGCAGGCCGGCCCCGGCACGGCCGCGCGCGCGGAAGGCCTCGTCGAGGCGACCCGCGTCTATTTCCGGATCCCGGGCACGACGCGCGAGGAGGTCCTCCGCGAGATGGCCATGCGCCTCTCGACGCTGGGCCTCGTGCCGGACGTCGACGACCTCGTGGCGCGGCTGCTCGCGCGAGAACAGCTCGGCTGCACCGGCCTCGGCGGCGGCATCGCGATCCCGCACTGCAAGATGCCCGGCCTCTCGGAGGTCGTCGTGGCGATGGCGACGACGGCCGAGCCGATCCCTTTCGGGGCCGCCGACGGAATCCCGGTGAGGCTGATCTTCCTCGTCGCCTCGCCCGCGGCCGCATCGGCGGCGCATCTCCAGGCGCTGGCTCGCATCTCGCGGATCCTTCGCACGCCCGGCGTCATTGCCGACATCGACGCCGCGTCCTCGGCGGAGCGCTTCCTCGAGATCGTGCGGCACGCCGACGTCCGGGGGACGGCGTGACCTCGGGGCCGCGCACCGCGTCGAAGACTCCTCACCTGACCGCGGAGGTCCTGCGGTCGCCCTCCCTCGAGGATCTCGAGCTGCGCGTGGTCGCGGGCGAGTCGGGTTTCGCGAGGCCGATCGCGTGGGGACGGATCCAGCGGCCCGGGCTCGCGCTGGCGGGCTTCCTGCCGTACATCAAGCCCGGGCGGATCCAGATCCTCGGCGAGAGCGAGCTCAACTACCTCGACACGATGCCGGAGGAGGTCCGCCGCGAGCGGATCGAGTCGATCTGTGCCCTCCCGGTGGCCGCATTCGTCATCACGAAGGGCCAGCGGCCGCCCGACGACATCGTGCGCGAGTGCCGGCTGCGCAAGATCCCGCTCCTCGTGTCCGACCGGACGACGTCGATCGTCATCCAGTCGATCACGCGAGTCCTCGAGGACGAGCTCGCCCCGTCCGTGACGCTCCACGGCGTGCTCGTGGACGTGTACGGCATGGGCGTCCTCCTGCTCGGCGAGTCCGGCATCGGAAAGAGCGAGTGCGCGCTCGACCTCGTTCACCGCGGGCACCGGCTCGTGGCGGACGATGCCGTGGAGATTCGAAAGTACCCGAACGGCGCGCTCGTCGGCCGGGCGGCCGAGATGATCCGGTACCACATGGAGCTGCGCGGCATCGGGATCATCAACATCAAGCACCTGTTCGGCGTCTCCGCGGTTCGGGCGTCGAAGTCCGTGGAGCTCGTCATCGAGCTCCAGCGCTGGGATCCGACGAAGAAGTACGACCGCCTGGGGCTCGACGGCGAGACGTACTCGATCCTCGAGCGCGAGATTCCGCTGCTGAGGCTGCCGGTCGCGTCGGGCCGCAACCTCGCGCTGCTGATCGAGATCGCCGCCCGCAACGAGCTCCTGAAGACGCAGGGCTACGACGCCGCGAAGGAATTCGCCCGGCGCGTGGACGAGGAGATCGCGCGCAACGCCCAGGCCGAGGCCGGCCGGAGATGAGTTCCCCCGCCTTCGCCGCCCCGGCCGTGCCGGAGAGCCTCGTCATCGTCACCGGCCTCTCCGGCTCCGGGAAGAGTTACGTGAACAAGTGCCTGGAGGACATGGGCTATTTCTGCGTCGACAACCTTCCCCTCGAGCTGCTCGAGCCGCTGATCGACCGGGTCTCCGGCAAGAACCGGGTCGGGATCATCCTCGACGTTCGCAATCCCGATTTCGCGACGCGGTTCCCCGAGATCCTCGCGCGCCTGCGCCGGCGGGTGCCCGGCGCACGGCTGCTCTTCCTGGACGCGTCCGAGGAGTCCCTCATCCGGCGGTTCTCGGAGACCCGCCGACCGCATCCGCTCGCCGGACGCGCCACGCTGCTCGAGGCCCTGCGCCGCGAGCGAGAGCTGCTCGAGGAGGTCCGCGCGGTGGCCGACGTCGTCGTCGACACGTCGGCGATGACCGTCCACGAGCTCCGATCGTTCATCCAGAAGACGTTCGTCGGCGACCCGGAGTCCGGAGGGATGGTCATCTCCGCCACCTCCTTCGGGTACAAGTTCGGCACGCCGCACGACGTGGACCTGCTCTTCGACGTCCGGTTCCTGGCCAATCCGCACTTCGTCCCCGAGTTGAAGGGAAAGACCGGTGCGGATCCCGCGGTCGCGGCGTACATCGAGAAGGATCCCGAGACGACGGCCTTTCTCCAGCACCTCGCACAGTTCCTCGACTACCTGCTGCCGCGTTTCGAGTCCGAGCGCAAGAGCTATCTTTCGATCGGGATCGGCTGCACCGGCGGAAAACACCGGTCCGTCTACATCGCGGAGCGCCTGGCGGAGCGCCTGAAGGAGAGGGGGTATCCCGTTCGCGTGTCCCACCGGGACGCGACGCGCGAATGAGATAATGGTCGCCCTTTCATGATCGGAATCCTGCTCGTGACCCACGGCCGACTGGCCGAGGAGCTCCGCGCCGCCGCCCTGACGATTCAGCCGGGGCTCGAGCGCATCGTCGCCGTTGCCCTCGAGTGGAGCGAAACCGGCGAGGATGCGAGTGAGAAGATCCGCCGCGGGCTCGAGCTCGCGGACGAAGGGGAGGGTGCCGTCATCCTCACGGACATGTTCGGCGGGACGCCGACCAACCTGACGCTGCCGTTCCTGCGCAAGGATCGGATCGAGATCGTCACCGGCGTGAACCTGCCGATGGTCCTGAAGTGCGCCGCCCTCCAGAGGAGCGGACGGCCGGTGACGGAGATCGCCCACGTCGCCAAGGACAGGGGCCAGCGATCGATCTACGTCGCCTCCGACCTGCTCGCGGAGGAGGCCGCGCCGGCGTCGGCCGCGGCCGCGCTCTCGGAGAAGCCCGGGTCATGATCGAGAGAGAGCTCGCGATCCGCAACCGGCTCGGTCTTCACGCGCGCGCCGCCGCCAAGTTCGTCCAGACGGCCAGCCGCTTCAAGTCGGAAGTCAAGATCCGCAAGAACGGGGAAGAGGTCGACGGCAAGTCGATCCTGGGGATCCTCCTGCTCGCGGCGTCCCAGGGAACCCGAATCACGCTCGCCGTCACGGGCGACGACGAGGGGGACGCGTTCGCGGCGGTCGAGGACCTCATCGCGCGCAGCTTCGACGAAGAGGAATGAGGAATGAGGAAGGAAATTGAGACTCGAGAATTGTGAGTTGAGAAGTCGCACGCGCCGATAAGGCGTACCCCGTTCCTCAATTCTCAACCCTCCATTCTCAACTCTCCGCTCATGCTCCAGGGCCTCCCCGTTTCCCCCGGGATCGCCGTCGGAAGGGCCGTCATCATCCGCTTCCGTGGATTGGCCGCCCTGCGGCGCGCCGTTCCGCCCGACGAGCTCGAGCGCGAGGAGCGGCGGCTGCGCCGGGCGGCGGCCAAGGCGACGGAGGACTTCGCGCGCCACTCCCGCGAGACCAAGGGCGACATCGGCTCCGAGCTCGCCGCGATCCTCGAGGCCCACGGCCTGATCGCTTCCGACGAGACCTATCTCGGCGCGATCTGCGAGCGGATCCGGCGCGACCGCGTCAACGCCGAGTGGGCCCTCGCCGAGGTCACGCGCGAGCTGGGGGGACGCCTCGCCGCCGCGGACTCGGCCGCGATGCGCGAGCGGGAGGCGGACATCGCGGACGTGGCGCGGGAGGTCGCGGCGCATCTCTCCGGCGGAGCCCGGCCCGCCCCGTCGGACCTTCCGCGAGGCTCGATCCTCGTCGCCGACGAGCTGTCGCCCGTGGACGCGGCGCGCCTCGATCCCCGCCGCGTCTGCGCCCTCGCGCTCGAGAGGGGAGGACCGACGTCCCACGCGTCGATCATCGCGCGCTCCTTCGGCCTGCCCGCGGTCGTCGGAATACCCGGCCTCTGCGAGAAGGTCTCGCCGGAGCGCCCGATCGTGGTCGACGGCGACGAGGGCATCGTGGATCCCCAGCCGTCCCGGGAGAGGCTGCGCCGGAGCCTCGAGCGGGTGCGAGAGGACCGGGAGAAAGCGCGCCGCCTCCGGGGAAGGTCCGGGCGCGCGGCGGCGACGCATGACGGGGTGCGCATCGCGCTGCGGGCGAACCTCGAGCTGCCCGAGGAGATCCCGGCCCTGGAGAAGTTCCGCGCGGAGGGGATCGGTCTCTTTCGCTCGGAGTTCCTCTACCTCCGGGCCCTCCCTCGCTCGCCCGGTATCGAGGAGCAGCGCGCCGCCTACGAGACCCTCCTGGACGCGGCGTCTCCGCACCCGGTCGTGGTCCGGACGTACGACCTCGGAGGCGAGAAGGGAATCGGCCCGGCGCCGGGCGACAACCCCGCGCTCGGGCTTCGCGGCCTGCGCTACTGCCTCGCCCATCCGGAGCTCTTCGACGAGCAGCTGACGGCGCTCTGCCTCGCCTCCCGCCGGGGGGAGCTGCGGATCCTCCTGCCGATGGTCACCTCGATCTCGGAGCTGAGGGCGGGACGCCGCGCGCTCGAGGCGGCCGCCAGGCGCGTCGGGCTCGAGCGCACGCCGCCGCTCGGCATCATGGTCGAGGTGCCCTCGGTGGCCCTCCTGGCCGATCGGTTCGCCCAGGAGGCCGACTTCTTCTCGATCGGGACCAACGACCTGGCGCAGTACGCGCTCGCCGTGGACCGCGCCAACCCGGACGTCTCGGCGCTCTACCGTCCCCTCCACCCGGCGATCCTGACCATGATCGCCGCGGTCGTGGACGCCGGGCGGATGCGCGAGAAGCCGGTCGCCGTCTGCGGGGAGCTCGCGTCGGATCCCGTGGGAACCGCGGTGCTCGTCGGCCTCGGGATCACCGAGCTCTCGGTCACGCCCGTCGCCATCCCCGCCGTGAAGGAGAATCTGTCGCGGCTGGACTCGACGCGGGTTCGCGCTCTTGCGAGGCGCGCGCTGGAAGCGTCCGAGCCAGCCGAGGTCGAACGTCTCTTCGGAGGAGAGAAGTGAGAACCGTACCGAAGCCCTGGGGACACGAGGTCATCTTTGCGGAGACGGAGCGCTACGTCGGCAAGCTCCTCGTGCTCGAGGCCGGGCAGAGCCTGTCGCTGCAGTACCATGAACGCAAGGACGAGACGATCTACGTCCTCGAGGGAGAAACGCAGTTGCTCGTGGACATCGACGGTGAGATGCGGGAGCTGACGCTGAAACCCGGAGAGGCGCACCGGATCCGGCCGGGCGTGCGCCACCGGATGCGCGCCAGCAGCCGCTGCACGCTCGTGGAGGTCTCCTCCCCGGAGCTCGACGACGTGGTCCGGCTCGAGGACGCCTACGGGCGGGCGGGCACGACGGAGCCGTGAACAAGGGGTTCCTGGTCTCGGGCCTCTGGTTTCTGGTCGCGGCCGCCGGACCCTCGCTGTCCGCCGCGCATCCGTCTCCGACCCCCACGCCGAGAGCGCGGCTCTCCGGCGGATTCGGACGTCCGCGCGTGACCGCGACGCCCCAGGCGCCCGGGGACGGCGGGCAGAGTCTCGTGGACGTGGTGCGCGCGGCGCACGACACGCGTCCCGCCTCCGAGAAAACGCCGGGCGCCGAGAAGACCGGCGTGGTGATCGACAACCGGTCTCTCGTCACGGATCCGAGCAAGGGCCGCCTCACCACGAGCCGGACGGTGCACCACGACCCGCCGCCGGGCCGGGCGTCCGGTAAGCCGACGGAGGGCGCGGCCGCGCACGCGGCTTCCGGCGATGCGTCGCCCGGCTCTCCGACGGCGCAGGCTTCCGCCGCGCCCGCGGCTCCTGCCGACGGAGCACCCGCACCACCGACCGAGGCGGAGTGGCGCGGGATCGCGGACGCGGCCCGCAAGCGCGTCGTGGACGGGAAGGCGAAGGTCGCCGAGCTCGACGCGACGACGAGGAAGCTCGAGAACGACTTCTACTCGTGGGACGACGGGCAGTACCGGGACCGCGTGATCAAACCCTCGTGGGACAGCTCCCGCCAGCAGCTCGAACAGGCCAAGGCCGATCTGGCCGCGGCCGAGAAGGACCTCGCCGATCTCCCGGAGCGGGCGCGGCGGGCCGGCGCGCTTCCGGGCTGGATCCGGGAATGAGCGGCGGCGCGCCGTGGGCGGACCCGGCCCGAGCCGCGTTGCCGGTCGCCGGCGCGACGGAGACCTATCGCGTCGAGACCTGGGGCTGCCAGATGAACGTCCTCGACGGCCAGCGCATGGCCGGGCAGCTCGAGACGATGGGACTGAGGCGCGCCGGCGAGTCCGAGCCCCCGCGCGTGGTCCTGCTCAATACCTGTTCCGTGCGCGAGAAGGCGGAGTCGAAGGTGTTCAGCGAGCTCGGCGTCCTGGCCCGCCGCAAGCAGGAGGACCCCGATCTCGTCATCGGCGTGACCGGCTGCGTCGCCCAGGTGTCCGGCGAGGAGATCCTGGAGAGGGCACCCTTCGTGGACTTCGTCGCCGGCACCGGCCAGGTCGAGCGGATCGGCGAGCTCGTCGCGGCGGCCCGCCGGGACCGGCGTCAGGCGCTCGCCGTCGAGCTGCCCACCGACGACCCCGTCTACCAGTTCCGCGAGATCTCGCGCGAGTCGCCGTTCCAGGCGTACGTGACGATCATCGAGGGCTGCGATCAATTCTGCACGTTCTGCATCGTCCCGTTCACGCGAGGCCGCGAGCGGAGCCGCTCGGCCTCGGAGATCGCCGCCGAGGTCGAGACGCTCTGCCGGTCCGGCTATACGGAGGTCACGCTCCTCGGCCAGACGGTCAACGCGTACCGGGATTCCGAGGAAGGCTTCGGGCTCGGCGAGCTCCTCCGGCGCGTCGCCCGGACGGACGGCCTCCGCCGGCTCCGCTTCCTGACCAGCCACCCGCGCCTCGTCGACGCCGCGCTCGTGGACGCGCTCGCGGGAGTCCCCAGCGTCTCGGGCTACCTGCACCTCCCGGCCCAGTCCGGCTCCGATCGGGTCCTGTCGCGCATGAAGAGGCGGTACACGGGCGGCGAGTATCGGGAGATCGTCGCCGGGATCCGCGCGCGGTGCCCGGAGATCGCGCTCTCCTCGGACTTCATCGTCGGGTTCCCCGGCGAGACGGACGCGGACTTCGACGACACGCTCGCACTGGTCGCCGACGTCCGGTTCGCGAGTCTCTTCGGCTTCCGCTACTCCCCGCGGCCGGGCACGGCATCGGCGCGGTGGGGGAGGGACTCGGAGGTACCCGACGAGGTCGCGGCGGAGAGGCTCCGGCGCCTCCTCGACCTCCAGACGGAGATCCAGCGCTCGGTCAACGAGTCGCTCGTGGGCCGGCGATTCGAGATCCTGATCGACGGCCAGAGCCGGAGGGGACAGCCGACCGGGCGGACGTCTTGCAACCGGATCGTCCACGTGGACGATTCGGGTCCGATCCCGCCCGGCACGTACCTCGACGTGGTCGTCACGAAGGGACTCCCGAACTCGCTGCTCGGCCGGCTCGTTTCCCGGGGAGGTCCGTCATGGTGAAGATGGAGATCAAGGGGCTCCTGATGGACCCCGTTTCGAACATGCCGGTCGTCATCCTCCGGGATCTCGAGAAGGGACTCTTCCTCCCGATCTGGGTCGGCATCTTCGAGGCCAACGCCATCGCCCTCGAGATGGAGAAGGTGGCCACCCCCCGGCCGATGACGCACGACCTCCTGAAGAACCTCCTCACGGAGCTCGAGACGCGCGTGGACCGCGTCGTGATCAACGACCTGCGCGAGAACACGTTCTTCGCGCGCATTCACCTGACGCGCGGCGACTCGTCGCTCTCCGTGGACAGCCGCCCCAGCGATGCGATCGCCCTCGCCCTGCGCGCCCACGCCGAGATCTTCGTCGAGGAGATGGTGCTCGAGAAGAGCCGCAGCCTGCGCGCGGAAGGTTCGGACCAGGATCCGGAGCGGCTCCGCAAGTGGCTCGAGGAAGCGAGCTCGGACGAGTTGGGCAAATATCGCATGTGACTCTCGGACCTCTAGCGGTCCGCTTCGCGGACCGTGGAAGTCGCTCCAGTCTCCTCTCCCAGTAATTCGACTCGTCGGCTGAGATCCTCGAAAAAATTCGGAACCTCGACGCTCGCTCGCCGACCTATACTCCGAACCCGGTGATCATCTCCATCACGAATCAGAAAGGCGGCGTCGGAAAGACCACCACCGCCATCAATCTCGCCGCGGCCCTGGCCCAGAAGGGCATGAAAACCCTCCTCGTGGACCTCGATCCCCAGGCCAACAGCACGATGTCGTACATCGACCGGAAGGCGGTCGACAAGTCCATGTACGACGTGCTCACGGACTCCGAGATCAAGCTCAAAGACGTCATCCGGCCGTCCGGGATGAAGCACCTGGACATCGCTCCCGCGCGGATCGCCCTCGCGAAGATCGAGTCGCGCCTCCTCGGCGAGATCGACGGGCACTTCCGTCTGCGCGACAAGATGGACGGCGTGCGCAAGAGCTACGACGCCGTCCTGGTCGACACGCCGCCCACGCTCGGAATGATCACGGTCAACGCGATGGTCGCCTCCACGCACATCCTGATCCCGATCCAGTCCTCCTACTTCGCCCTGGAGGGCACCGACGACCTCCTCGAGACGATCGACAAGATCAAGGCGCGGCCGAACCCGAGCCTGCGGATTCTGGGGGTCGTCATCACCCTCCACGACAAGCGCACCGTGCTGGGGAAGGACGTGTACAAGCAGATCGCGGGGGTCTTCGGGAACAAGGTCTTCAAGACCACGATCTCCAAGTCGGTGCGCCTCGAGGAGAGCCCCGCGCACCAGGAGTCGATTTTCACGTTCGCGCCGCGCTCGAGCGGCGCCGCCGAGTACTACTCCCTTTCCGAGGAGGTGCTTTCCCGTGTCTAAGCGCCGCGGCCTTCCGACGGAGTCCCACATGCGCCACGACTCGCATTTCGTGGACTCGCTCTCCGAGCGGTTCGGCCCGTCGCTCGGACGGCAGATCCCGATCGACGAGATCATCACGAATCCCGATCAGCCGCGCCGAAGCGTCGGCGACCTGAGCGAGCTGAAGGCGTCGATCGAGAGCAAGGGCGTCCTCGAGCCGATCCTCGTCCGGCCTCTGGCCGACGGCCGGTTCCGGATCATCGCGGGGGAGAGGCGCTTCCGCGCGGCGCTCGAGGCCGGGCTGGCGGAAGTCCCGTGCATCGAGCTCGACGTGCCCGACAACGAGATGATGGAGATCGCGCTCATCGAGAATCTCCACCGCCGCGATCTGCACGCGTTCGAAGAGGCGATGGGCTACGCGTCGCTCGCCGAGAAGCACGGCTACACGCAGCAGCAGATCGCCGGGACGGTGGGGAAGTCGCGCGTCTCGATCACCGAAGCGATGTCTCTTCTGGATATCCCGGAAGACCTCCGCGAAGAATGTCGGCGCGCCGACATCGACGCGAGATCCGTGCTCCTCGAGATCGCGAGACTCGGCGATCGCAAGAAAATGGAAGCGGCGATCGCGGC